>Ga0302320_10012401_pt1 | contig 17910 bp, 13 predicted proteins | sample Bog_T0_3_FD_202130 | JGI IMG/M metagenome (GOLD analysis project Ga0302320, IMG submission 202130) | Peat permafrost microbial communities from Stordalen Mire near Abisko, Sweden - Bog_T0_3 | ecosystem: Environmental > Terrestrial > Soil > Wetlands > Peat | place: Sweden: Abisko, Stordalen Mire...
CGGATGGGAAGAGATGACGCCGCTTGAGGCAGACATGGTGACCAGCCAGGACAAAGCCGTGAGCCAGACCTCAGAGGATGACATGGAGGGACAACCGCCGGTTACCGGCGCGCTGGCAAATGCCGGGGCAGGGCAGAACCTGAACGGAAAGCAGCAGTCGTTTCTCAACGTGGACGACCCCAATCTCCTGCTGGAAACCTGGAAGCCCGCGCAGGACGGCAACGGGACGATTCTGCGCTTTCTCGATCTGGGCGGTGCGGAGCGCACCGTGACCGTGCGGTTGTCCAATCGGCATCTCGATCATGTTTGGCAAACGGACGCATTGGAGAGAGGCCAGACACCGGTCACGACAGTTGGAACGGATCAGTTCCAATTCACAGTGCACCCGCACGAGATCGTGACTTTACGCGCGGTGGAGGCTGCGAAATAGGCGAAAGGCCAACTGAGCAAGCCGGTCCGCAAAAGAAAACCAAAGGCAGCCGCTCATATCAGCGCGGCTGCCTTTGATTTTTATTCAATTCTTTCGAGTCGGATCCATTCACCGCACCTGTTACTTTTCGCCGCCGGTTTGCTCGTGATGGCCGCCGAACTGGAAGCGCAGCGCCGACAGCACCTTCTCGGCAAAGTCGTCTTCTCCGCGCGAGGCAAAACGCTCATAGAGCGCGGCACTCAGCACAGGCGCGGGAACCGCCTCATCGATGGCGGCAGCAATGGTCCAACGGCCCTCGCCTGAATCGGACACGCGGCCCGAGAAATGAGCCAGGTCGGGGCTTTCGAGCAGCGCGATCGCGGCCAGGTCCAGCAGCCACGAGGCAATCACGCTGCCGCGCCGCCAGACCTCGGTGATGTCAGCTATGTTCAGGTCGTACTGATAAAGCTCGGGCCGGCGCAGCGGCGTATTTTCCGCGTCGATTTTTTGCGTCTGCTTGCCCGCATTGGCGTGCTGCAGAATGTTAAGCCCTTCGGCATAGGCGGCCATAAGTCCGTACTCGATGCCGTTGTGGACCATCTTGACGAAGTGGCCTGCGCCGCTAGGGCCGCAGTGCAGATAGCCATGCTCGGCGGTGCCACCCACCTTCTCGCGTCCCGGCGTGCGCGGCGCGCTGTCGATGCTGGGCGCAAGCGACGCGAAGATGGGGTCGAGCCGCTTCACGGCTATTTCATCGCCGCCGATCATCAGGCAGTAGCCGCGCTCCGCGCCCCACACGCCGCCGCTGGTTCCAGCGTCAATATAGTGGAGGCCCTTTGCCTTCAGCTCGGCGGCGCGGCGAATGTCGTCGTGATAATACGAGTTGCCGCCGTCGATAACCACATCGTCCGCATCAAGCAGCGGAACCAGCTTTTCAAGCGTTGCATCCACCACGCCCGCCGGAACCATCAGCCAGATGGCGCGTGGCTTGGCGAGCTTCTGCACAAAGTCTTCGAGCGACTTTGCAGCCGTCGCGCCGTCTTTGGTGAGCGCCTGCGCGGCCTCAACATGCACATCGTATGCAACGCACTGGTGGCCTGCCCGCAACAGCCGCTGCACCATGTTCGCGCCCATGCGGCCCAACCCGATCATGCCCAATTCCATGCAGGATTCCTTATCGAAGAGAGATTGTGATCCTTCTTGTAGGATGCGGAACCGCGCCGCGGGTTGGCTTGCATGAGTCGCGATGCGTTACGCGGGGCCCTTCTGCTTGCGATAGCGCCGGATGAGCGCATTGGTCGAGCTGTCATGCTTCAGTTCCGGCTCCTGCAACGATTCGAGCTCGGGCAGAATGCGCACGGCGAGCACCTTGCCCAGTTCCACGCCCCACTGGTCAAAGCAGTCGATCTGCCAGATTGCGCCCTGCGTAAAGACGCTGTGCTCGTAGAGCGCGACCAGCTTGCCCAGCGCCGCCGGAGTGAGCCGGTCGAGCAGCAGCATGTTCGATGGCCGGTTGCCCTCGAAGGTGCGATGCGGCGCGAGCCACGCGGGCGTGCCTTCCGCCTCCACCTGCTCGGTGGTCTTGCCGAAGGCCAGCGCTTCAGCTTGCGCAAACACGTTGGCCAGCAGAATGTCATGATGGCGGCCGAGGTTGTTGAGCGATCTCGAAAACGCGATAAAGTCGCAGGGGATGAGCCGCGTTCCCTGATGGATCAACTGATAGAACGAGTGCTGGCCGTTGGTGCCGGGCTCGCCCCAGTAGATGGGCCCGGTCTCGTAGTCAACCGCCTTGCCGTCAAGCGTGACGTGTTTGCCGTTGCTCTCCATGGTCAACTGCTGCAGGTAGGCAGGGAAGCGCTTGAGGTACTGTTCATAGGGCAGTACGGCCACGCTCTGCGCGCCAAAAAAGTTGTTGTAGTAGAGCGACAGCAGCCCCATCAGCACCGGCAGATTGCGCTCGAAGGGCGCGGTGCGGAAGTGCTCGTCCATCTCGTGGAAGCCGCCGAGCATCTCGTAGAAATGCTCGGGGCCAATGGCAATCATGGTGGAGAGGCCGATGGCCGAGTCCATCGAGTAGCGCCCGCCGACCCAGTCCCAGAACTCAAACATGTTGGCCGTATCGATGCCGAACTTCGATACTTCTGCCGCGTTGGTTGAGACGGCAACAAAATGTTTGGCGATGGCGGCCGAGTGCTTCAGTGTCTGCAGCGCCCACACGCGCGCGGTGTGCGCATTGGTCATGGTTTCGAGCGTCGTAAAGGTCTTCGACGAGATGATGAAAAGCGTCTCCTCGGCGTCAAGATCGTGCGTGGCCTCGGCAAAGTCGGTGGCGTCGACGTTGGAGACGAAGCGGAAGGTCAGGTCGCGATCGGTGTAGTGGCGCAGAGCCTCATAGGCCATCACCGGCCCCAGGTCGGAGCCGCCGATGCCCACGTTGACCACGTTGCGAATCGGCTTGCCCGTATAGCCCAGCCACTCACCCTTGCGCACGCGCTTGGCGAAGGCGGCCATCTTTTCGAGTACGACGTGAACCCCAGGCACCACATCAGCGCCGTCAACGAGGATCGACTGGCCCTTGGGCGCGCGCAGGGCGGTGTGCAGCACGGCGCGGTTTTCAGTCACATTAATCTTGTCGCCGCGAAACATGGCGTCGATGCGCGCGCGCAGACCGGATTCCTCGGCCAACGCGAGCAGCAGCTTCAGCGTCTCGTCGGTCACTCGATTCTTTGAGTAATCGAAGTAGATACCGGCGGCTTCAAGGGTAAGACGCTCGCCGCGCTTGGGGTCCTCCGCGAAGAGCTGTTTCAAATGCAGGCCGCGATTTTTCTCGGCATGGGATGCAAGTGCCTTCCACGCCGCGCTCTGAGTCAGGGATGCCATGATTGCTGTCCTGTTCCTTCTGTTTGTGCGCTTCTCGCGCGTCTTCCCGTGAGGAAAATTGTAAGGATACGATCCGTGCCCGTCAAAAAATGAGTCGTAAATTCATCTGGTATCGACGCGTCCTGGCTGACCGAAAAATCAAAGGGCGCGAAAAAGTGGAAGGCAATGAACGCTTTCCATTCTTTCACGCCCCGGTTTAAGAAGCGAACCCCATCTATTTGTGGCCTGCCTCAGTTCCCATCCATAACAGGTAAGAAAACGCCGGGCAGGCTGCCTATTATTGCCCCACAACCTCAACGATGGTGCTGTCGGGTTGACTCCACGCGCTGGCGCCGTCGTGTGTGAGCTGCTTGCTGGCGTCGTCCCAGCGCAGCTTGGTGATCGAGCCCGCGCCCTTTTCGTAGTCGTACGTTGTTCCATCGTCCGAGAAAAGCGTGAAGCTGGCATCCGCGCCCGGATAGACGCGCACCTTGGCGATGGCCTGCGTCTGCTGCGTGCTGAGCACCGGAGCGCCGATGGGCAAAATCGAGCCGGCGCGCACAAACAGCGGAATGGTGTCGATGGGAGCGGCGACGGTAATCGTCTGGCCGCCCTTCACCTTCTCATTCGTCCAGTAGTTGTACCAGTCCGCGCCCGCGGGTAGGTAGACTTCGCGGCTGGTCATGCCCTGGTCGGTCACCGGAGCGACAAGGAAGGCCGGTCCGAACATATATTCGTCGCGGATCTTGGCCACCTTGGGGTCATTCGGGAAGTCCATGAACAGCGCGCGCATGTAGGGCGCGCCGGTCTGCCAGGTGTGGTAACCGAGCGAATAAATATAGGGCATCAGGTCGTAGCGCAGGCGCAGGTATTTCTCAAGAATCGGCTCGGCCTGCTTGCCGTACGACCACACCTCGTTTTCAAGCCGGCTGCCATGCGTGCGGAAGATGGGCTCGAAGGTGGCGTACTCAAACCAGCGTGTGTAGAGCTCGGGATAGTCGTCGTAGCCGCCCACGTTGGCGCGCGCGTCCGAGGGGTCGAGCAGCGGCGGATGGTCAGGATGATGCTCGGCGGGCAGATACTGCCAGCCGCCGGTGTCGTTGCACCAGTAGGCGAGGCCCGAGGCCGTCACGTCGAGGCCGGTGGGAACCTGGCGCTTGAGCGTATCCCATGTCGGATAGATGTCAGAGGACCAGACCATGGTTCCATTGGCCTGCACGCCTGTGAAGCCGTCGCGCGAAAGAATCAGGGCGCGCTTGTTGGGCATGTCTTTGCGGAAGCCGTTATAAAGCGCCGCGGTGTGGAAGAGCGGATAGACGTTGAAATACTGCGTGCCCGGACCAACGTGGTAGTAGGAGCCATCAGGCGGCAGATCGGGCTCGGTCTCATCGGCCCACAGCGAGTCAAATCCCTTGCTGAGAATGTTGTCGCGGATCACCTTCCAGTACCACTCGGCGGCGGCGGGGTTGGTGGTGTCGATGTCAGAGCCGGCGCGGTCGTAGGGTAGGCCGCTGATCGGCGTGCCGTCGGCCTTGTGGATGAACCAGCCGTTCTTCTGAATCATGTCGTAGTAGCGGTCAGTGGGGATGAAGCGCGGCCACACGCTGATCATGGTCGAGTAGCCCATGTCGTGAAGCTGCTTGTTCATCGCCGTTGGATCAGGCCAGTATTTTGGATCGAGATCCATCTGGCCCATCTGGGTGTAGTAGAACCAGTCCACCACCAGCACGTCTGCGGGTAGCTTGCGATCACGATAACCTTTGGCGACAGACATCAGCTCATCCTGGCTGGCGTAGCGCTGCTTGCATTGGATGTAACCGTAGGCCGCCTTGGGCAGCATGTGCGTGGGGCCGGTGAGCAGCTTGTAGCCAGCATAAAAGTCGTCGGTGGCGGCGCCGGCGATCACGAAGAATGAGACGCGGTCGCCCTCTTTCGATACCCAGCGGGTTTGCTCGTTGAAGCCCGGCGAGATGGTGGTCTCTGAGGGGTTGTCCCATAGCACTGCGTAGCCCTTGTTGGTGACCAGGAACGGCACGCACCAACTGGGCGCGGCGGGCGCGGTGTAGTCGGCCCAGCAGCGCACCGGATGGCCGCGATGATCGAGATAGCCCTCATGGTTCTGTCCCAGTCCGTAGTAGTGCTCGTCGCTGGGCGAGGTGAAGGTTGCGCCCACGATGTAGAACGGCGGATCGGTGGGGCGGCGATCGTTGGCCTCGGAGGCGGTGTCGTCCTTATTGTTGGGCACCGACTGCGACCAGCCGGTCATCTCAAGCAGCCTCGCGCCGCTGGGCAGGTTAAACGTGATGTGCGTGTCCGGAGCGGAGCCGTTGAAGTACTTGGCGATGTCGAGCATCGTGTGCAGCGCCGGTGCGGTCTCGGGCTGGTCGTTGTCCACGGTGACCGACATCTGCGCGGAGCTGTAGACGTCGGCTTTGCCGGTCTGGCTAGCGCTCCAGCCGGCGGCGTCGGGCGTGGCTACAACGCCATACCCCGGCGCGGCCAGTGCGTTCTCCTTCTGCAGGCTGAGCGTCACGCGCAGAATGTTGGGCGCGTACGGTTCCAGCACGATTGTCTCGCCCTTGCGGTCGAGCACCAGCCGCTGGCCCGGATTCTGCGCCAGCGTGCATGCGGCGGTCATGGCGAAGCCGGCGGCCAGCGCAAAAACTGCGTAAAACCTTCTCATAAACTCGAATCTCCTTCTTCAACGTTCAAACGCGAAATCGTAACTGCCTGAGCAAACCTGCGGGAGCTCTGCGGCGGCCACACAGAAAAACCGCCGCGGAGCTCCCTGATTCCCGGTCTACGGAAAGCGGTAAAGCTGGACCTTCACGATCGTACCCGGATTCAGCACCAGGATCTCTCCCTGTGCATCGTCGTCGCCTTCGATCCAGCGGGTAAGCTCCCACTTTCCGTCGACAAACTTGCCGGTCTGCACCACGCCGAGTCCCACATTCGCGGGTCCGGGCGTATTTGGCGTAAAGTCGACGCGCATGCCGCCACCGGCAAAGTAGTACTCGTCAGGCCCGGTGGAGATGACAAGCGCGGCCGCTTCAAGAGGCGGCGGGGGTTGTGTTCCCTGCGGGTCTCTCGGCTCGTTTCCCACCACTCCGCCTTGGGTCTGCGGGGCCAGTCGCGTGATGCGGCCGGTGTACCTAAAGGTCAGGGTGTAATTGCCCAGCTTGATCTGAACCGGCGCTTCGCCCTGCTCCATCCGCACCGCGGTCTCGGTGCCGGTTCCCTGGTGCGCCAGAATCAGCGGCGCCATATTGTCGAGCATTTCATAGGCGGCTGCCAGGTCCGAGGGGATCGGCCGTCCGCCGTCCACGCCAAAGGGAGAAAAGCCAATAGTGTTGAACTTGCCGACAGCCACGATCAGATTGGCCGCATCCGTGCTCGTCTCCGGAATAAAGAGCGGGTTGCCGTTCTGAGTGAAGCGCGCGCAGACCTCGTCGAAGTACGGCACGTAAAGATCGGGCGCGAGGATGTCGATGTGCGGAGCGCCCGCCCGCCAGATGTCGTGTACCTGAGGCATGGGACCGCCGCTGGGATACGTGCCCGGCCAGGCATGATTGGGCTGCTGCAGCCATCCGTTCACGTACATGGGAATGTCATACGCCGCCTTGCCTGCCTCAGCCACCTTCTCCACAAAGCGCGCATAGTTCCAGGCCATGAAAAACTCATCGGAAGGCCAGTGCAGCTCTTTCCAGGAGTTTTCATGCTCATACGCGCTCATCGGCGGGCTGGTAGTCTGAACCGGAATTTCCACGTCCGCCGGCTTGCCGGGGCCGAAGACCTCTTCCCAGGTTCCGGAGCTCTTGTAGCCATTGGCCGCCCAGACAGCCTGCATCTCGGGCATCAGATGATCCTTGTGCGCCTGGAGGTAACTCATCAGCTCCGCGGGCACCTGTCCGGCGTAGGCGCGATTGGCCGCCGGCGAGCGGTCGCGCGAGTCTCGCAGCACGCCCACCTCGTTCTCCACCTGCATCATCACCACGGTGTGCCGCGTGCCGTCGACCTCCTTGATGTGCCGCATCAGCGCCGCGAACCCGGCAGCGTCCGCATCCCGCAGGGCATCGCTGAAGGTGCTTAGCAGCTCCACGGGTCCGGAGATGGAGACCGTCTTGCCGTCGTCGATCTGAATGCGCGGAAAGCGGGTGTAGTCCTTCTTCACCCAGTAGGGCGCAAAGCTCGAGGTGCCGTTCTTCCACGAGCCGAACCAGATGATGACCAGGTGCATGTGGTTCTCTCTGGCCTTGGCGATCACGCCGTCGATCTGGGTGTAGTTGAAGTGGCCCTCTTCCGGCTCGAACTGCGCCCAGCTGACGCTGACGATCGCGGTGTTCAGGTGGCCTTCCACCAGTTTGGGCCAGATGGGCTCCATCATGGGCAGGCTGGTGGCCGCATTGTTGGTGAGCTCTCCCGCCACTGCCAGAAAAGGCTTGCCATCCACAATCAGTTGCGTGGCGTCGCCCTGCTTCTTCAGGTGCGGCACGCCGCTCTCGGTTTGCGCGGTGGCCTTGAGGGCCACAGAAGCGCAGCACACGAACAAAGCTAACCCGAATATCCCCTTCATCTTCATTTGCATACATTCCTCCACTTCAAGCTTTCGACGGAGAAAGCCATCCCCGCGCGCCACTCCCCTTCATCTTTGGCCAGACGAATGGGTCGAGGGCGTTTTTCGAGTCAACAGAACGATACGCTTGCCCCGTGCGCCAATGCAACGGTCAGTGTCACGGCTGGCCTTGCAAACCGACTCGGGCGGGATACAATTTCATGGGACTCGGCGGCGCGAAAACAGAGTCCAGCTAAAAATGAGCCGGCCCGGCACGGTTTTTAGGATGCCTGCGGCCGCAAGAGCGCCGGATTTCATGATTCCCGCTCTATCGAGATTCAAGGAGGAAAGACCCTGTGACGACCTTTCGATTGAGACTGCTGCTCCTGTTTGTAGGTCTCCCGTTGCTTTCGCTCGCATCTCCCGCCCCGGCGGCAGCCAGCGGATACCAGAACTTCAAGGTTGCCGTCTACGTGCCGGAGTTCGTGCTCGAGCAGATGAAGGATCCGGCCTATTTGCAAAGCTCTTGGGAGACGATCAGCAGCCAGGTCAAGGTCGATAAGGTCTATCTTGAAACCTATCGCAGCGGGCGCACCGCCGACGATGCGCTGATCGAACAGGTCAAAAAGTTCTTCACCGATCGCGGGGTTGAAGTGGCCGGCGGCATCGGGCTAACGGTCCTGGAGTCGAACAACTTTCAGGCCTTCTGTTACACCGACCCGAAAGACCGTGCCATTGTGAAAGCGCTCGCGCAAAAGACGGCGCGCCACTTCAATGAGATCATCCTCGACGACTTCTACTTCAACAACACCAAGTACGACTCCGACATTGCCGCCAAGGGCGCGAAGAGCTGGACCCATTTCCGGCTCGACCTGATGGATGAGGTTTCGCGCGACCTGATCGTGGGCCCGGCCAAGGCCGTCAATCCCAGGGTGAAGGTCATCATCAAATTCCCCAACTGGTATGAGCACTTCCCTGGCAACGGCTACGACCTTCAAAACGAGCCGAAGATCTTCGACGGCATCTGGACGGGCAACGAAACCCGCGAGCCCGACAACAATGCGCAGCACCTGCAGCAGTACGAGAGCTACGAGATCACGCGCTACTTCGGCAACATCGCTCCGGGAAGAAACGGCGGCGGCTGGGTCGATACAGGCGGCCTGCGTTATGCTGACCGCTATGCCGAGCAGCTATGGGATACGATGCTGGCCAAAGCGCCCACCATCATGCTCTTCAGTTGGGTCCAGATTGTGCGCCCCGCCGTGCCCGGCGACAGGTCGGCGTGGAGCGCCATCCACACCAGCTTCGACTATCAGCAGCTTGTCAGCGATTACCAGAAGACGCATCCCGGCCAGCAGCCCGCCTTTGCCGGCGTGGCCGGTAATGCTCTGGCTGCGATCGATCCGGTCGTCGGCAAGCTGGGCAATCCGGTCGGCATCGTCAGTTACAAGCCGTACGATTCGTGGGGCGAAGATTTTCTGCAAAACTACTTCGGCCTGCTCGGCATCCCGATCGAGATGGTGCCCACCTTTCCAACCGGCGCAAAGCAGGTTCTGCTCACCGAGGAAGCGGCGCGCGATCCGCATCTGGTGGCCAAAATCAAGGCCCAGCTTCAGGCGGGCGGCAACGTGATCATGACCTCCGGGCTGGCCTACGCCTTGCAGGACAAGGGGCTGGGCGAGCTGATCGAGCTGCACACCACAGCGCGCAAGGCGATCGTCCAGGATTTTTCAGCGGGCTACGGCCAGACGGATGAGAGCAAGACCGGCATTCTCATCTCGCAGATCGATTACCTGACCAACGACGCCGTCGCCATGGTGCAGGGATTCGCCAACGGCAACAGCTTCCCGATCATTCTGTCGAACCACTACTCGAAGGGCGTCCTCTACATCGTCACCGTTCCCGATAACTTCAACGATCTGTACTCATATCCGCCGGGCGTGCTCAATGCGATCAGAAATGTGGTGTCGGGAGACTTCCCGCTGCGCCTCGACGGGCCCAGTAAGGTGAGCCTCTTCGCCTACGACAACAAGACGTTCGTCGTGGAGTCGTTTCTGGACCAAGCAACGGATGTGACAGTGTCGATCACCGGCGGCATCGCAAAGATCGCGAATCTTGAGACGGGCGATGTGGTGGCCGGCCAGGCGCCCGCGCCACGCCGCGGATACGGCGGCCGGGTCATGCGCGACACCGGCCCGGCGCGCATGGAGTTTCACCTGACCGTCGACCCGCACAGCTACATAGCATTCAGCGAAGCGCAGTAATGGTCGCGCACGATTGCGGGTGCCCCGCCCTCGCCGCGTCTTTGTTTTTGCGGCTAGGGTGGGATACCACGAACACAACCTGTCCGATCTCAACCCACCACAGATACATGGGTGCCCCAGGTCCCGATTTTGGGACCTGGGAAAGTAGGACATTTAATCGAAAAGCCTTGTATCAGGGCACGGATGGTAGGTCAGGGCTTCAGCCCTGACAACCGAAGCCGCAGCCCAAAAAGAACCAGGGCCTTAGCCCCTGGGGTGCATTTCACAAGTTCGATCGACGGCTGATCAATTCGTCAGCCTACGTCCTACTCTTCCGCCATCATTACCCGCAGCACGTGCGCATATTTTTCCGGCAGAGCCTTGCGCTTCAACTGGTCGTCGCAGACCACGTGCACCGTCTCGCCTTCGGCCAAAAGATCGTGTTCCCCACCCTCATGCGCCTTGCGCAGGATGCGATAGGCGAACTTGAGCACGGTTCCGCGCAGCATGGCGGGCCGCGTCTCAATCAGGATCTCGTCGTCGTAGCGGGCAGGGGAGCGGTAGCGGCAGTGCGCCTCCACCACCGGCAGAATGCACTCGTGCTCCTTTTCCAACTGGCTATAAGCCAGCCCCAGCGAGCGCAGCAGTTCCACGCGCCCAATCTCAAACCAGACCAGGTAGTTGGCGTAGTACACAATGCCCATCTGGTCGGTCTCGGCATAGCGCACGCGCACGTGTGTGGTTACTGGCATAGCACGTTCTTTCAAAACCGATCCGGAGAGTGATTATTTACCTCGGTCGCTCATCCAATCGAATATCGTGTAGTCAATCGGAGCTTCCGTCATGGCTTCCTGAAATGAATCACCGGGTCTCGATGGCAGACCTCGATATCAGGCTCGACAATGTCGAACCCGGCGCCGGCGATCGCGGCGCTGGCCCGCGCAACACCCCAGTGATACCATCCAAAGTTACCTTTTGAATTCCACAGATTCTTATCGCTGGATTTCGACACCGGCTCTATGTCCATCTTCGATCGGAAGTATCTCCAGGCTAAGAAATAGCCGAGCTTCGCCGGAATCCACACCTTGCGCCTTTGCTCGGCCAGAAAGCGTCCGATTGCAAGGTGCGCGTCGTTCTCCATGCAGCGATTGTATTTGTCAAAGTCGGCAATCATCAGGAACCCACGGGCGCCGCTCCGCATCTTGCGGTAGAGTGACTGCACATATTCCTCGCACATCTCCGGTTTCAGATGGCAGAAGACTCCGTACGAAAAGAAAAAGTCGATTGCGTCGTCCGGGACTCCATCAAGTTTCAGGTTGTCCGTAACAATGTATTCCGCGCGGGGATCCTTGCCCACATACTCCCAGAAGTGAGTATGTTCCGGCGTGGCAGCGTCAACCGCATAGAGCTTACGGCAATTGCGCTGGAGGAACGCTTTCGACCAGGCGCCCCGGCCTGGCCCAATTTCAAGCACCACCGTATCGGAAGTTACATAAGGGCGGATGCACGCCGAATACACCGTGTAGAGCACGCTGTTGTAACCATAGACTCCATATGTCGAGGATGTCATGGGATCGAGCGGAGAGCCTTCAAAGAACCCTCCAGGCCACGAGTAATTGAACCCGCCAAGAAACTCCATCTCTCTTGTCTCCTTTGGGTCAGAGCTTTCACGGTCACGCTATCACACTTCTAAATTCCTTATGCGGAAATCAGGTCAATGAACTGCGATTTTCTAGGGCTCCTGAGCGGCCGATTGCGGCGGCAGATCGCAGCCACATATCTCTGACCCCCGATCCCTGACCTCACGGCCTGACGTGCGAGAACATCTGCAGCTTGCTCACGTCGCTGAAGATGATGAAGACGAAGAAGACCATCAGCACCACAAATGCGGCCTGATAGATGCGCTCCTTGACGTTGATGCTGATGTCATGGCGCAGAAAGCTTTCGATGATCAGCAGCAGGATCATGCCGCCGTCGAGAATGGGGAAGGGAAGCAGGTTAAGAATGCCCAGGTTGAGGCTGATCTCTGCGGCCAACCCGAACTTCGGCAGCCATCCCTTCGTCTCCGCCGCCTGCCCGGCGATCACCGCGATGCCGACCGGACCGGAGAGCTGCGAGACCGATACCTTGTGCTCGAAGAGCCGCTCAAGCACCTCGACGATGAGGAACGAGTTGTCTTTGCAGAATCCCACGGACTTGCTCAACGCCGCCGGCAGTGGCAGCGGATTGTCGCGATAGGGAATGGCGGAAGTTGAAAAGCCCAGCATCCAGTTGGAGCCATCCAGTTTGGCCGGTTGGGCGTCCATCTGGATCGTGGCGCCGTTGCGCAGCACAATGAGCGTCATCGGCTTGCCCTGGCCCGCATGCGTGTAAGCCTGAAACGAAGTAATGGTATGAAATGCGTGGCCGTCGACGCTGGCAATGGAGTCGCCAGCGCGCAAACCGGCGCGCGCTGCCGGAGTATTCGGCTCGACCTCCGCTACGCCAATGGGACCGGTCAGATATTGAGGCAGCAAGCCGGCATCGATGAAATCGAAGTCATCGTTTCTGGCGCTGGCCGGCACGCGCATCGTGAGAGCCAGCGTTCCGGCCCCGCGCTGCACCGTGACCGGAACCAACTGGTTCGCGTTGAGCTTGGAGTGCTCGTACACCTGATCCCATTCGGGATTGTCGACGCCGTCGAAGCGGCGGATCACGTCGCCCGGCTCAAAGCCGGCTTGTGCCGCGGCCGAGCCTGGCGTCACCCACTCCACGGTGGTGGACTTCACCTGAACCGCGGGAACTTCGTTGATCCAGCCGAAGTAGAAGATCATCAGCACCAGGGCCAGCGCGAAGTTGGCCGTGGGACCGGCCAGGCCGATCACCATCCGCTGCCAGCGCGGATGCGAGGTGAACGCCCCAGGATCGTTCTCGGGCGCGACAGAAGCTTTGCCGGTAGCCGCTTCTTCAAGCTCGCTGAAGTTCTCGCCGGTCATTTTGACGTAGCCGCCCAGCGGCAGCAGGCATACTTTGTAGTCCGTATCGCCGTATTTGAAGCCGAACAGGCGCGGCCCAAAGCCGAACGAGAACGCCTCGACGCGCACCCGGAACAGCTTGGCGACCAGAAAGTGGCCGAACTCGTGGACCACAACCATCACGCCGACGAGGACGATAAAAGCAACGGCAGAAACCAGGAATTGATGCATAAATGTACGGTTTTTCCTCGGAGTGGAGCGGAGCGCGTCAACCAGCGCTCATCGCGCGGATGGGAGAATCGCCCTGGCGGTTTGACGCGCTTCCCGGTCGGCGGCCAGCACCTCCGCAATCGTTGCGGGATGCGCCTCCGGCGTGGATGCGAGCACCTCTTCAATTGTACGCGGGATGCCCATGAACGGAATACGGCCATCGAGGAAGGCCTCCACGGCCACTTCGTCGGCGGCGTTGAGCGCGATGCAGTGCGTTCCGCCTTTTTCCGCCGCCGCAAAGGCCAGCCGCAGGCAAGGGAAGCGCTCGAAGTCGGGAGGCTCAAACTCCAGATGCCTCAGCGCGGCCAGGTCGAAGGTGAGCGTGGACGCAGGCCGCTCGGGAAACGCCAGCGCATACAAAATCGGCAGCCGCATGTCGGTCACAGAAATCTGCGCCAGAATCGACCCATCCACGTACTCCACAAGCGAGTGCACGGTCGACTGCGGGTGCACCGTGACGCGCACCTGGGCCGCGGTCACGTCAAACAGCCGGCAGGCCTCAATCACCTCCAGCCCCTTGTTGAGCATGGTGGCCGAGTCGATGGTGATGCGGCGGCCCATCACCCAGGTGGGATGCTTGAGGGCCTGCGCTGGCGTGATGCTTGCGAACTGGTCCAGAGGAAGCTGCCGGAACGGCCCGCCCGAGGCCGTCAGCCAGATGGTCTTTACTTCGTTGTGCTCGCCCACGCGCAGGCACTGATGCACGGCGTTGTGTTCGCTGTCGATGGGCAGAATGGGCACGTTGCGTTGGCGCGCGGCGGCGGTTAGAATCTCGCCCGCGGCCACCATGCACTCCTTGTTGGCCAGTCCCACGGGCTTGCCGGCCACAATGGCCGCGTGCGTCGCTTCAAGGCCCGCCACGCCCACGATGGCCGAGACCACAAAGTCCGCCTCGGCTAGCGTGGAGCAGGCCACCGTGCCGGCGGTTCCGTGCGCCACCTCGACGCCGCTGATGCCGGCGGCTTTCAGTCGCGATGCCAGCTCCGCGGCCAGCTCTTCGGTGGCCAGCGAAATCAGCTTGGGCCGCCAGCGCTGAGCCTGCGCAAAAGCTTCGTCCACATTGCGTCCGGCGGCCAGCGAAGCCACCTGGTAGCGATCGGGAAACTGCTCGACGATGGAGAGAGTGCTTTGTCCGATGGAGCCGGTGGAACCGAGAATAGCGAGTCGCTTCAAAATGTTTCGTACGTCCCCTTGCTCTTATTATCGCTTGTTCGCTCCACCACAAAAGATGGGGACCCCATCCTTTCGCGTCCGCCGCGCCTGCCCGCCGTGGCGGGGCGGACGAAAGGGTGGGATAGCACGGTCTCGGCCTGCCGTTTCCGCAATCGGTTTTCAGCGGAAACCTAATACTGCTGGTGCAGCACCTGCGCGTACCACAACACCGGAGCGGCCAGCAGCAGTCCATCGATGCGGTCGAGCATGCCGCCGTGGCCGGGCAGCAGCGTGCCCGAGTCCTTTACGCCCGCCGAGCGCTTCAGCGCCGACTCGGCCAGATCGCCAATCTGCGCGGCCACGTTCACCGCTACCGCCAGCGCCAGCCAGTACCAAAGGTCATCTGGATACGACAGCACGGCCGCGGGCAATGCCCTCTGTAGCACTGACAGCAGCAGCGAGGCCCACGGCTGCTGCAGCAGAGCGGCCAGGCCCACCAGCGCGCAGGCCGCCAGCAGGCTGCCGGCCACAGAGCCCAATGCGCCCTCCCAGGTCTTGTTGGGGCTCAGCGTCGGCGACAGTTTGCGCCGGCCCCATGCGCGGCCCACATAGAGCGCCGCAATATCGCCCGCCCACACCACGCAAAGCAGAAACGCCACCAGCGAGGGCCCGTTGGACTCCTCATGCAGCGTGGTTACGGCGATCAGCGTAAAGCCCGCATAGAGCAGGCAGAAGATCGAGGCCGCGGCGTCCGACATCACCTCCACGACCGGCCTGAAAAACGTGCAATACACCAGCAGGCCCAGGCTCATCAGGCCAAAGAAGGCCGAGGTCCGGTCAGGCCATTCAAAGTTGACGGCAAACAGCGCCAGCAGAGCCACCAGCACCGCGACGCGCGGCGGCGTCACGCCGCCCAGCTCGGCCAGCCCCATGTACTCCCAGCCCGCCATCGCTGAAACCGCGGCCACGGTCAGCGAAAACACCCAGTGCCAGGGAGACCCGATAAACACCAGAACCAGAACAATCGGAATCAGAATTGCGGCAGTCAATATGCGTTTCATTCAGGGTTGAGGATACACCGCCGGAGTGGGACAGGTAGAGTTCCAGCATCACATTTGCAACTGGTTCATTTTCAGCAGTTTATAAAACATAAACAGACAGTTATTTGACAAACAGACTGTTTGACTGTACCTTGGAGTTGCTTTTGAAACTCGGGCTTCCAGTGAGGAAATGGAGGGAGTTGCATGAACTATGGATTGAGTGATCAGGTGCGATCAATGGCGCTAGAGAAGTATGTTCGACCGGCTATCCATGCAGGCAAGGCAGGGTTTTCTGTTGCCGTACGGGATTTAATGCGGGATCTGCAGGCTACAGGATTCCCAGCAAGGAACTGGCCCCAGGTATGCACTGCCATTCAGGCCGAGAAATTCTTGCGCGCAAATGGGCTTGAGATCGAGGCCGTTGATGGCCCGCCTAAGAAACAGAGCACGACTGTGGTTGTCCGGTATCGTTTCGTAGCTGCCGAGGCACAACCCGGCTCGATGAATCCTCCTCTGCACGACAACCTGTCATCGTCGGCTGAAGAAACCCCGGAAGAGTGGGCGCACCGCGTGACAGGCAAGTTATTCGGCTTGATGAAGGACGAGTTTGCTGCCTTTGGCGGCGGAGAGGCATTTCTGCGTTGGGTTCGTTCGGAAGACGAGGATGAGGCAGCATGAGCCGCGTCTTCTGGGACACAATGCTCCTTATTTACCTTCTGGAAGGCGATCCGACATTTCGCCCGCGTGCGGAGGCGCTTCTGGCGCGCTCGCGCAAGCGGGGTGATCCCCTGTTTACCAGCTACCTTGCGGTCGGTGAAATTATGGCCGGAGTGGAGCGATTCGATCAGCCACTCAAGGCGGCGGCAGTACGCGAGACTCTCGATGAAATAGGCTTTCGATTTCTGCCGTTTGACGCCGGGGCAGTGAGGCCGTTCAGCCTGCTGCGTGGACGGGAGAAGCTCAGAATTGCCGATGCCATCCAGTTGTCCTGCGCGGCCTCTGCCGGCATTGACCTGTTTCTGACTGGCGACCACCAGTTATTGAGGCTCGACGTTCCCGGAATCCAATTCATCGCCGACTTTAACACTCCAATTCTCTAGTTTCTGAGAACACTACTGAGGTCGGCTGCTTCAACCGGTGCCCGATAGAGACAGCGCCATGACGGCCCTGCCCCGCGCGCGGTACAATCTGCTTTCGCTTCAAGGAAGGTTCCCGTGAGGATTGTGCGCTATTTGATTGTGCTTCTCGCCTTGGCCGGCGTGGTGGTTTCCGTGCTGGCTCTGCGCGTCCACTACAACACCGGCACTCAGCCCTGCGACATCAACGAGCACTGGGACTGCGGCATCGTCAATCACAGTTCGTTCGCCATGATCGGCTCCATTCCCGTAGCGGTTCTCGGCATCCTGGGCTATCTGGCGATCGGCGTGCTGGCCTTCGTGCGGCAGCGCTACCTGCTGTTTCTGGTCACGCTCGTCGGGCTCGGCTTCGCTCTCCGCCTCACCTTTATTGAAGAGTACGCCTTGATGGTCTGGTGCCTCTATTGCGTCATCTCGCAGACCGTCATCGCGCTGATCACGCTGCTCAGCCTGGGCTGGTTCACTGAGGAGTATCTTGCCCTGAAGAGGCCCAGCCGTGCAAAGTAGGGCTTAGCGCGCGCCTTTCTTCTCAAGCAGCTTCACAATCTCGGTCCTGCCCGCGCTTTGCGCCAGGCTCAGCGCCGTGTCTCCGTCGTTGTCCACGGCATCGATGTTCGCGCCCTTATTGAGCAGCAGCTTCACGATATCCGTAAAGCCGCCGGATGCCGCCCGCATCAGCGGCGTCATGCCCTCGTCGTCTGTCTCCTCGATGTTGGCGCCCTTCTCCAGCAGCAGCGTCACAGACGCGGTTGCGCCGGCTGAGGCTGCGTAGGTCAGCGCCGTGTAGCCGTCTAACGACATGGCCTCAATGTTGGCGCCCCGCTCCAGCAGCAGGCTTATCACCTCCGGCTTGTCCGTACTTGCCGCGCCCATCAGCGCCGTGTATCCGGCGTCGTCCTTGGCCTCGATGTTGGCGCCCGCTGACAGCAGCAGCGGTACAACATCGGCATGACCGTAGAAAGCCGCCTCGATCAGCGCCGTCAGGCCGACGCTGCTGGTTGCCTCGACGTCGGCGCCCTTCTCCAAAAGCAGCTTCACAACGTCAGTCTGGTCCTGAATGGTGGCCTCGATCAGCGCCGTATTGCCGCTGATGTTCTTCGCTTCAAGGTTGACGCCCTTGGCCAGCAGCAGCGTGACAACGCCGGAATAGCCGCCGTGTGCCGCCTCAGTCAGCGGCGTATCGCCGCTTGTGTTCGCGGCTTCAATGTTGGCGCCACCAGCCAGCAGTTGCTGCACGGTTGCCACGTCGCCGTTTCGGGCGGCCTGGATCAGTTGATCGTTCAGGCTGGCCGCGG
>Ga0302320_10012404_pt1 | contig 17908 bp, 31 predicted proteins | sample Bog_T0_3_FD_202130 | JGI IMG/M metagenome (GOLD analysis project Ga0302320, IMG submission 202130) | Peat permafrost microbial communities from Stordalen Mire near Abisko, Sweden - Bog_T0_3 | ecosystem: Environmental > Terrestrial > Soil > Wetlands > Peat | place: Sweden: Abisko, Stordalen Mire...
TGGAGGTTGGACGGCTTAGCCATGAGACGAGGTTCCTTCTCGTTTGTGGTCAGGGCCGGATACGGTGTTTCAGCACCGCCCGGCCCGAACTATATATCTGACCCCTTGAGCAAAAGCAATAGGTCCCGCGGAGATTGCGAAGCGCCGGACGCTCCGCGTGTCGCTCATATGCCGCAGCTCAAAACAATTTGCGGAGTCTGACACAATCGGCAGACAAGGCGCAAGAACTCGGCCAGACTCGCCGCGAATCGGGGGCAGACATGGCAGACGACGACGACAGATGGACGGTGCGCGGCGTGACGAAAGCGGTGCGCGATGCAGCGGCGGATGCCGCCCAGCGGCGCAAGGTCACCGTCGGCGCTTGGTTGACTGGAGCGATCGATCGCGAGGTCAGGGCGGAGCGCGAACCGCTTGATCTGCTGCCGCGGCCGGCGGCGGACAATTCGTCTGACATGGCAGACGCAAGGCTCGCGATGATCGAGCGCGCGGTTGCGTCGGCTGTCGCGCTGGCGGGTGCGCGGGGTGTGCCGAAGGTATTCCGCCAGCAGGCGAACCACTTGCTGCGCGAGAGCCTGCCGGAGCCGTTGACGACCATGGTGGCGAGCGATCGGCGGCTGAAGCTGCGGGCACCTGGTGTCCCGGCGCCAGGTGGCCCCGATAACCCCGGACCGGATGCGAAAAACGGCACTCCGCACAACCTCGGTGTCAGTGAAATCAACGTAGGCGGATAGAGGCAATCCCTTGCCAAGGTTGGGGTCGAGGGTTCGAATCCCTTCGCCCGCTCCATCACTTAGCCCCAAAATCACACGATGGTTTCCGGTGCCAGTGGCCCCGGTTACGCCGACAGTGCGTCAATCGCGCGGCGCAGATAGTCCGGGGTGTGCTTCGCATAGACCCGCTCGGTGATACGCGAATCGCCGTGGCCAAGGAGGCGCGCGATTTCGGCGATCGGCACGCCCTTCAGTGCCATCCAGGTCGCCGCCGTATGGCGCAACACGTGAGGCGTAACCCCTGGTAGATCTGCCCGCCGCGCTGCGGCGCGCGTGCCGGTCTTGACGCTGGCCACCCGCTTTCCCCCATGTTCGATCACGTGCGCGCATGTCGCCGCGGTTCGTGCTTCGGTCAGGATCGGCAGCAGGCGCGCGGCGATCGGCACGACCGCTCTTCCCTTTCCGCCCGGGGCGTGGCCGAGGTCGATCAGGCCGGCCTCAAGGTTCACCTGGTCCCAGGTTAGATCGAGCACGGCGCCGGCTCGTGCGGCGGTATAGAGGCAGATCGCGAGGAACGTCTTGACGTGCAACGCCTGAGCCGAAGCCAGCAGCCGATCGGCTTCTTCTCGCGTCAACCAGCGATCCCTCGGAGGGGGTTGTTGTGGCGTCTCGATGTGGGGAACGCCAGTGATCCAGCGCTCAGCATGCGCCCATCTCAGCGCCGCTCGAAGCGTCACGAGTTCGCGGATCACGGTGCCGTCTCTGATCGGTTTCTTCCGCCGTGCGCTGGCGGGTCCGACGATGTGCCCTTCGGCGCGACGTTGTTGGAGGTAAAACCGCGACCGCTCCTTCGTCAGGTGGTCCGGTTGCAGGTCGCCCAGGTGCCGGCGCAACGCCTTGGCTACGACCTCCAACGCGCCGTACCCCCGCACGACCGGCTTGCGGTCGGCAAGGTAGCCGTCGAGGATCAACGAGACGGTAGGTTGCTCGGGCGGGGCCGGAGTTCCTCGGCCGGCGACGAACTGCGCAAGCCAGATTGTTGCGCGGCGCTTGTCTGTCTCCCCCGTTGAAATGCGTTGCCACGCACCGTCCGCCCACCAGCGGACATAGTAACGACTTCCGCGCTGGACGAGTCGATAGTTGGGGGCGTCGAGCTTGGGGCGTGCCATCGGCGGGCCTCGTATGCGTCCTTATCCGACTGCCTGATTCTGATCAGACTGCCGATCCGAAGGTGTCCCAACTCGCCGCGCGCGCAAAGGTCGTAGATGTGGCGGCCGGAAACGCCCCACGCGTTGGCGAGTTGCTGGACGGAGTAGGCGAGTGGGCCGGTATCAGCCATTTCGCCCTCCCATCAACAGGTCGAACCGCCCGCGCCTCTGCACACGCGCGGCCTCAACCATCCGCCAGTCCGACATCGCATTCGCCACGTGCTCGTCGAGCGCGCGTTCCATGCGCCGCACCAGGACGGCGATCGGCAGCAGGCTCGCGATGGCTGCCGGCGACGGGTCAGCGGCTATCGCGTCGAGCTGGGCGGCGAGAGAGTGCGACATCACGCGGCCTCCGCATCGTCATGGTTGCAACAAGGGCAGTTCGCGGGACCGGGGCATGATCCCGGCCATCCCTCGTCATGGCACTGGCAACGCTGCGCCTGGCGCTGTGCACGTTCGTCCGCCAGGTCCTCCGCATACTCCTGGCGCTGCTCCCAGAGTGCGTCCGCGCGAGCTTCGTCCGCGGCACTCCAGCCGTCGTGGTCGAAGGACATCACGCCGCCTCCGCCGCGTCGGGCGCCACCACGGAGAAGGGTGCCGCGAACACCCCCGGTCGCGGAGCAGCCTCCTCCGTCGTGACGGGCGCCGCTTCCGTCATGGCTCGCGGCTTCCGCGGGGCGCGCGGTTTGCGGCTGGTCAGCACGGCGATCATTTCGCGAACCTCGTCGCGGCGGATAATCAGCGATTGCGCCTCGGTGTCGAGGGTCCGCTCGCGTTCGCGCAGTGTGTCGATTGCCGCGTCGAACGGGCTGGTGATGATGTCTGACATGGTCATTGCTCCGGTGTGAAATGCGGGGTTGATCAGGCGGCCACTGGCCATGCGGAAGGTGTGGCGACCGCGGGCGCGGAGGTCGGCCATGCCGCGGGCGGCGGTGCGGCGGGTGCGGGCGTCGCCTGCACAATTGGCACGATGGCCGGCTGACCCGGGGCGGCGACCGTGCGCGGACCGAACACCCGTTCGTCACGATCGATCCACTGCACCAGCCGGAAGTCAGGCGCGTAGTTCGTGCCGCGCTGCGCGGTGATCGCGATGACGTTCACCAGCCGAATTACCGGGATCTTGCCGGCGACCGCTTCGGGCGCGGCGGTCAGTTGATCCCACAGCGCCTCGATCGCGTTGACCGTCACGCCGGCGGTGGCGCTGAACTCGCGCGCGACCGGCTCGCCGCCATCCCAGACTTTCGATCGAAACCCCGCCTTGTGCTCGCGGTTCGGACGCGCCGGCATCGGCTGCCCGTATGGCACCATGACAAGGCTCGGCGCCGCGCCGGACTGAAAGTTGGCCCATCCGATCTCGATGGAGCCGATGTCCCAAGCGAACACCGGCTGCGACATGGTGATGTCGATCTTGATGTTTTCGGTGCCGTCCGCCGTGCGGTCTACGCGGGTCATCCGTCCTGACTTCGCGTTGTATTCGATGCGCGGGGAGAACTCCCCGCCGGTGTGGTATGCCTTGAGGCCGAGTGACATCGTCCTAATCCTTATGTGGATGTGAAATCGTCGTTACGCGACAAGTCTGATCGCGCCGAAGGTCGCAGGCTGCGTGGTTCGGTCGCGCGGTTGCCAGCCATCCGCCGTGGCCTTCGCCAGCATGGCGTCGCGCATGTCCAGAAACTCGGCGAGCGCCACGCTCATCTTCGCGATGTACGGTTCGTCCCGGTACGTGCGGATCTTGGCCGGCGGCAGGTCCGGGTGAAACGAGTAAAGATCAACCCACTCAAGTTCTGCGACGGCCAGTTGCCCCTGCACCTGTTGCTTGTAGTCGTCGCCCGGGCCGTCGATCAGATAACCCATGTGCGTCAGCGGCGCCGGGCACTTGATCTCAAGGCTGCCGCGCTGGCCGATCAGCCGGTCCGGACTGCACCCGACGCGACCGTCGTTGGTGGTGATGAAGCCGACGGCGCGCGTCTCGGTGCCCGTGGTGGCCTCATACTGCTGCACCGCCAGCGGTTCGAGCAGCTTGCCGCGTGCAATCCATTCCAGATTGCCGAGACCGGTGTCGAGCGGTTCACCGAGCAGCGTTTCGGCGACAAGTTGGTGGGCGTATTTGCGGGCCGACTTCGACAGATCGCCCTTCACGGCGGTGATGATCTTATGGAACTCCGACGCGGTCGGAATGCCGAGGCGCGCGGCCAGCCATTCCGGCGTGCCTTGCTCCATGTCGTGGATGATGCTCATGCCGCGAGCCTTTCCAGCACCAGGTCCTCGGCGATCTCTTCGAGCTGCGCTTCGTCGCGGCGATTCTGCCAGTTGCACAGCGTCTCGGTGATGTCTTCCAGGTCGAAGCCGTGAGCGGGACTGCCGAGCGGGAAATGCAGCACGGCGATGCCGGCTTGCGCGGTCGCCACGATGGCGCGGAACGCTTCGGTTGCGGTGGCTTGCTCGGCCAGCAGTGCGCCGATCGCGGACTCGGCTCGGAGTTGCAGGTGGGTGGGATACGGGGCGTTCACTGGGTGGTCCTCTCGTCGGCGCCGGGGTGGCTCGATGGAGGGGAGTGTATGCAGGAAATCTGCACTACGCAAGCTATAAATGCAGGAAAGCTGCATTATGACGAAGGCCACAAGCCTGCTATGATGGCGGCATGGATGAGGCTGATGACGAAGAACGGCAACTAAGGGTTAACCTGATGCAAACCCAGATCGAGCTATACAAAGCCCAACTGCGTTGGGAGCCGTGGAAGGCCCTGGCTGCCATGATCGCCGCCTCGGCCGTGATGACTGGCACCGTGCTGGGATTGTCCAACTGGCTTCATCCGCCCGGGTCACAGATCAGCTTGCCTCCGCAGGTCATCTTTCAGCCGGGGTCGATCATGGTGCAACCGATGGAAAGGCCGATGGGCGTCTCTCCGGCCCCTGCACCCGCGCAGCCAAAGTGACACCGCCCCCACCCTGCTATGATGGCGGCATGATCAAGCTGACGGTTCACGCGAAAGAGCGCCAGGCGAAGTACGGCCTGGCGCAGGCCTGGATCGAAACCGCCGTCCTTCAACCCGACTGGACTGCCCCTGACCCCGGGCATCCGGACGTGACGCGATCGTTCAAAGCCATCGCGGCTCGCGGCGGTAAGGTTCTGCGGGTGGCGCACCGGGCTGACGGCGCCGATGTGCTGGTGTTAAGCGCTTTTTTCGATCGAGGAGCCAAGCCATGACTGACAAGGTGAAAGGCCGCGCAAGCTATGATCCCGAGGCCGATGCAATAGGGGTCTATTTCAAGCCGGACGGGGCCGAATATGATGACAGCGAGGAGGTTGCTCCGGGCGTTATCCTTGACTATGACAAGGCCGGGCGGGTGATCGGCGTCGAGTTGCTCGGTGTGCGCGAGCTGCTGGCGAAAGGGTCGATAGGTGACGCTCCGGTCACAAGCGATGCGCCACACTCTGCAGAGGAACCGGCGGCAGAGTGAAGTGAACCGTGATACCGTCCCCGCCGGGCGCTAATCCGTTCCGTGATCCGTGCTACCGTCGCGGTCAGCCGCCGTTGCTGGTGCCAGGCGCCTGTCCGGTCACGGTGGACGAGTTGCTATCCGACGACCGGGTATTCTCCACGCGAACGGCAACGGGAGATTGCTCATCCGGCAGCCAATTACGCAGTTGCGTGAGGACAAGGATATAACACTGAACCGCCGCAGAAACCAAAAGCCACCAGAGTGAGATCTCCAAACCGCCGATGATACCGGCAACCTCACGATATTTATCGCCAAGCAATTCAACCTTAACCACTGCTGAATAGGCTGCGGCGATTCCCATGTTCCAAACGATACCGCCGACCAAGACGAGGTTGCAAAGTATGGCTAGAATGCCCGCCAGGTCTCGGTATCGTGCAGGATGCCTATAGGCCACAAATGCCAACCCCCCGATCGCGGTTACCGTTATGCCGGGAAGCACCGTTCCGAGATAGTCAGCCATCGGTGCGCTCAGCCACATGCTCGGCGCTTCGGACGCTGATCGGGCGGTTACGCAGGGATTCGCGTATACGGCACGACCTTCCTGCCGCAGTCCTCTTCAGCACGACTTTCGTTGACGCGGCCCCCCTTCGGAAAAGGGGGCGGGTCGGTTCCTACGGGTCGAGATGGGGTTTTGCGGCGGGGAGTCTTGGGCGCGGTGGCAGGCCCGGTTGATGCTTGGTCGAGTTTCCAAATCGCATCTGCCCGGTCAGAACTCATCCCGGAGACGATCCCGCGGTAAAGCCAGTCCGTCGTGACGCCGTACCGATCGCAAAACTGCTTCACGAACCATTCTGATGGGTAGTTGTCTCCCCGCAGCCAGTTTCCAATCTTGCTCGGCGCGACGTTAAAATCCCGTCCGATACCGGCCTGGGAAGTGCCTACCGCCTCGATTGCGATTCTCAACCGACGACCGACCTCTGCTCTGTGGAGCGTTTCTGACACCTCCTGATGATCGTCCGGGTGCAGGTTTTCTGCGATACAGAAGATACAGGCTTGACGATGTGCAGAATTTCTGCACATCTAGTTCGTCATGCCCAACTACAATCGTGCCCTCGTGCGTGTTCTGGAGAAAGCCGGTGGTCCAACAAGGCTGTCCGAGCATCTTGGAATTGTTGCCTCGGCAGTGACCCAATGGTCACGCGTTCCGGCTCGGCACATACCCCGGATTGAAGCTTTGACCGGGATTCCTGGGGCTGAGATTCGGCCCGACTTGTATTCGGCACCGAAGCCGAAGGTACGGAAAGCGGCGAAGGTCGCACCGAAGCTTAAACCGAAACGGTTATCCGCCGCCAAGGTTCTGCCCTCCACAACGGCCGCAGCCACCCCGCCACCCCAGGAGAAGGCTGCGTGATGGCTGCGCGCGCGTTCACCGTTTTCGAAAAGCCTGCCCGCGTTGACGCGCGGGGCCGAGTCGTCCGATCCATTCCAAGCCTGATTCCTGTCCGTGCCACCTCCGCGTATGCCGTCCGTGTCCAACAGCATGGCACGGATCAACGCGCATGGTTGCCCCATCGACACGTCAAGAATGCCACATGAACAGCGCAACATTGACAGCCGCGATACGCGACTTTGGCTCGGCCAAGGAGGTGGCGCGAATCGTGGGCTGTTCGGAGGCGACCGCTGCCCGCTATCGCCGTGGGCAGACGATGCCCGATCCGGTCGCGCTGGCGCGGTTGATGGGCCGATCGCGTCAGATCGCACAGGCGATGCTGCGGTTGGCCGGGTTGGACGATCTCAGCATGGACCTGGAGGAGGCGCATCTCAGGCGCGAACTGCGCCGGCTTCAGACCATCAACGCGAGACCACCCGATGTCGGGACTGAGCCGGCGCCTCGCGCTGCTGCGAGCCAGATGGTGGGCCAGCGTGGCTACGTGGCTAAGGCGGCGGATGCAATGAGTTCCTACGCCACTGCTCGTCTGTCCGACGCATTGGATGATGTGGCGCAGTGCAAGCGGGAGCGGCGTCGATGACCGGTTCAGACTCCGCGCTGCGGCTGGCATTGCGTGAGATCGGCCTGCGTTTACGGCGCGACCTCGCGTTGATGTTCGGCGGTCCCGTCGTGCCGCTGGAGAATGAACTGGCAGGGGTTAGAGCGGCATTCCTTGCGCGCCTTGACGCGGAGTGGGCGCCTCTTGCCGCCCGCTCGGCCGCGTCGCGTGAGCGGCTCCGCCGCATGAACATCCGAGGGTGGGGCTAATGACCTACCGCGCTCCGAGTCCCGATCCGCGCATGCCTCCCAACGAGGGGGGTTCGGAAAAGAGGGCGCCAGAGCGTAGGGGTGTTGCCATGCCTCCCGATGAGGGGGTTCGAAAAGATGAGGGTGTTCGCTCAACCGCAGGATGCGTGGAGGGCTCAAGCGCAATTTTGCGGTTAGTCAATGAGATACTGTCTGACGCGCTCTCGAAAGCAGAAAACGAGGCCAGGACTGCCACTTTCGCGGCATCGGTATCCGAAAGCCATAAGTCTTAACCCAAAAAGACAACCCGCAGTTGCTTGCAACAACTGCGGGTTCGGTAGGCACTCATTCCGATGTCAGTTATACAGATTTTCCGATTCCCATCTACTCCCGATAATCTACTTTTTGCTGAATATTGCGTGACGCTCAGCCGTGTGAGCGGGACCGGCTGATGTCGCCGCCCCATACCGGCCCCCGATCCAGATCCACCTTATCGATAGCGAGTTCCGCGCCATGAACTGGGCTGCATCGCTCACGCGCGCCGACATCGGCGACTTCCGAATCGAGACTGGCCGCTTCGATGCCAAGACCACCGGGGCTTACGCTCTGGTCGTGCTGGAGATCCGGGCGTTCGGCTCCGTGCCGGCCGATGACAAGATCCTGGCCACCATCGCCCGCTGCACCCGGAACTTCTGGAACAAGCGGGTCTGGCCGCAGATCCAGCACATCTTCGAATACCGGGACGGTCACCTCTTTCATCCCGACCTCCAGGATGCCCCGCGCGAGGCTCGCCGCCAGGCCGCCGCCCGGATCGCAGCGAACTCGCGCTGGGGCGGCCGCGCCAATCTGAGCGTGGTGAGCAGCCAGGACGACGGCGAGGCCGCATGCGAATCGCATGCGTCCGCATCCGAATCGCATCATGCGAACGCATGCGAATCGCATACCGAAAACCATGCGATTTCAATGCCCGGCGCATTCGAACCGCATCGGGAAAGCGATGCGATCGCATCGTTGGACGCATCGCAGCCTTTGCGCGCGCCCTCTCCCTCCCTTTCTTCCCTTGCTTCCTTTCAATCTCCAGAGAATCCAACGGAGTCTGAGAGCGAGAGGGCGCGCGCGGGCGCGAGCGCGGATGCGTCCGGGGATGCGCCGACGGATGCGTCCGGCATGCGATCACGCAATGCGTTACCGCATGCGGTCGCATCCCGGTCGCATGCGTCAGCACCCCCCAAGGCGTCGCCGATACCCCCGGACTGGCGGCCTACGCCGGAGGGTGAGTTAGAGGCGCGGCGGCGGGGCTATGTGCCGGCCGATATCGCCGACGGCTTTCGCAACCACTATCTGGCCACCGGCGACGTGCGGGCGGACTGGAATGCGGCCTTCATGAGCTGGTGCCGCAAGGAAGAGCAGTTCTCCGGCCGCCAGAACGGTTCGGGCCGCCCGGCGGCCAAGCCCGGCCGCTTTGACCACCTCACCACTATCTTCAATGTCGGCCGGACGATCGACGGGACCTCGTAATGGGAACGGTCGTCGTCAACGTCCCGCCGTCAGTCGCCCCTTCCGGGCTGATTCCGGGGGAGTTGGCGACGCAGGTCGAGTGGCTGCGGATGGGCGGCACACGCTTTCCTGGCAGCGGTCCGGACGATCCCGGACTGGTGCTGCCGGCGCCCCCGGCCGAATACCACCCGGCCGCGCCGGCCGCGCTGGCGGCCATCGAGCCGCTGTGCGAACCGGCCCGGGAGGCGGTGGCCAGGCTGTGGCTCAACACGCTGGCGACCAGCGTGAACCAGCCACCTCCGGCGACGGAAATGGCCGACCGGGTGGCTGCCATCATGTTCAAATGCGGCGACATGCCGGCCGGCGCGTGGAGCCAGGAATCGCTGCTTGAAGCAATGGGAGCGTTCGACTGGTGGCCATCCGTCGCGCAACTCCACGCGCTGCTCAAACCCTACGCCGACCGCATCACCGGCACCCGCGACGCCCTGCGGCGGATTGTGGATGCCGCTAACCGGAAGCCGCCTCCGGCGCCGCAGAAGCGGGAAGTAGACGACGATGCGGTCCGCCATGTCCGCGCCGTTGTGGGGGCGTTCGAGGCGGGGCGGACGTTCGACACCCCCGCCACACTGGACTCGGAGGCCAGACCGGTGACGCCGTCTCACCTGAGCGACGGGGCGCTCTTGGCAAGCTACGAGAAGCTCGCGGCCGAGAATGCGCCGGGTGCGCAGGTCCGGCTGTCGATGCTGCGCAGGAAGCTGAATGAGTGCAGCGGCTGATCTCCGGGGCGCGGTAGAGATAGACGCTCCCGCCGGAATAGACCTCGGCACCGCCGTCCTGACCTCGCTGGCGGGCGGCAGATCCCGCGCCGGCATGAACGAGGAAGGCGTGGTGATCGAGGTGGTGCCGCCAGGTGAGCGGGCGCGGGCGGACCGAGTGATCTGCCGGCGCAACTGCCTCGCCTCGCGCTCGACGGCTACCCGGTACGTCGTACAATGCTGGGACTGCCGCGTGCTGCGCTTCGGGGCCGAACTCCAGGTAATCAGCCGCTAGACCGGGAAAGGGATCGCAATGCTGGATTACGGTGTCGACGACGTCGCCAGCGAAGCTGTCGAAGCGATCGACGCGCTCGGGTTCAAGGCGCTGGTGATCGTGTTCGATCCCGCCGACGCGCTCGACGAGCACTTCCTCTATTCCAACGCCGCCGCTGCGCAGCTCCTGCCGGTGCTGAAGGCGCTGGCGGCTCAGATAGACACTGGCGACGTGCGCATGCCGGTCGATGCAAGCGTTCGCTGGGTGGCGATTCCAGCCGGCGAATAGCGTTCGCCGCGCATCGCGCCGCGGATATTTTCACCGACAATTTTCGAAGTAGACGCGGATAAATTTCCGCTGCGAATTCGCGCAATTTTTGCGTCGAAAAAGTAGACGCGCGCGATCGCATTTCCGGCTGAAAAATCGACAAGCCTGCTGCATGGAAACGTCGCGTTCCGGCGGTTTCGGCGCCTCGCGTCCACTCGGTAATTCACGGCCTGCACACGAATGCGTTGGACAAAGGCATCGAAGCTGCACAAATAGACCGCATCCCGGAAGCAGGCGCGCCGATCGGTGCCTCGCTGCCGTGCGTGAGCGATTCCCAAATGACCGGTCTATTCAGCAGCAGCAGCAAGTTCGGGCATGGCGGCGCGCGGGAGAACTCCGGCGGTCCACGGGAGAACTCCGGCGGCGCGCGGGAGAACTCCGGCGGTCCACGGGAGAACTCCGGCGGCGCCCGTCCCGGCTCCGGCTCAAAGCCACGCCCCGTCGTCGTCGAAGTGCCGCCCACCCGGCCCGATCGCCCGCGCTGGTACTGCGTGCGGTCGTATCCGGGTGCCGACTACACCGCCGACACGGAGATCAGGCTGGCGGGGTTCGAGGTCTTCAGGCCAACCGTCTACAAGCCGCCGCAGCCCGCCCGGCGCGACGGCTGGTACGTCACACCCGCCCTGCAGGCCCGGACCGGCAGCCTTTTCCCCGGATACATGTTCGTTAGGTTCTGCCGCTACTCCGCCCGCTGGGAGCCGATCCGCGAGCTGCCAGGCGTCGATTACATCCTTGGCGCCAGGCCGGACACTCCAAGCCCCATGCCGGAGCGGGCGTTCGACCTGATCCGGTCGCTCTGTTCGGAGAACGGCTGCTCGTACCCGCCTCCGCCGGTCGATCCAGACCGCACCACACCCATCCCGAGTGGCGTGGCCGTGCTGCTCGCGTCCGGCGCGATGATCGGCCTGACCGGCATCTGCCAGTGGAGCGACGGCAAGCGGGTGCGGCTGTTGCTCGAAATCCTCGGCCGTGGCGTCGCGGTGACAGTGCCGAGAGCGTCCGTGGAGGCTGTGAAGTAGATCACAATGCTGTGTGGGTCAGGCGTTCTCCGCCTGCTTCCACAGGTCGTCTATCTCCTCGGGCCGCCGATAGAACTCGATCGGGCGCCCGTCGTCCGGGACACCTGAGATGACCAGTTCCATGAACCGCGTTGAATGCCCGGTCCGTTCGATCCAACCCCGTGCCTCGTTGACGCAGACGGTCCAGAACGGCTGGTCGTTGATAACGATGTGGGCGGCGGCGGTGGCTCTCCAGGCGTCCCGCCATGCGCGCTTTTCGGTCAGGCGCGCGATTTCAGCGTCGCGTTCGCGGGTGAGTTGGCCTTTGTGCTCACGATCCCATCCGGTGGATACGATCTGCGCGCGTTTCTTTAAGGGCGTATCGGCCGGACGATTATGATCCTCCGAAGGGATGTGTATCGTCGCACCGGTGCCAACGGCGGGATTATACCCTAGGCAGTCTTGGCGCACCTGGTGGAGCAGGTCCGACATCAATCGGTGCTTCCAGGGGTATATCAGCGCCTCCATCAGGGAGCGGTCCCTGCGCACACGCTCCCAAATGGCTGTTTCCGTCGCGCTCATGCTACCGGCGTGATCGACCATCGCCTTGAGCACGACCTCTTCAAGCCGTTCCCTGGCGCTTCTGACTTCTTCAGCGTCTTTCAAAGCCGCACCAAATCGGGCCATTCCGCTCCCTCCCGTTGCCTGCCCTGATGACCTAGCAAAATAGACCGAAAACCGCCAATAGTTTTGCCCGATAATAACACTTATCATGCACTACTATCAAGCTCCGTGACCCTGTGAGTCCGCTTGATGAACACCACCAGCGACGTTCCGGCCACCATCGGGGAAACCGCGATCTGGACCAACCTGGTCAAGTATGCGGAGGACGCGCGCGGTGCCTTCGCCCCCGCGACCGAACGAGCCATACGCAGCGACATCGCCGCGTTCACCAACTGGTGCGACACCGAAGGGCGTCAGGCCATGCCAGCCTCACCCGAGACTGTGGTGGCGTTCATCGACGCCATGGCCGTCGTCAAGGCCACGGCAACCGTCAGACGCTATGTCTCCTCCGTCTCCGCCTTTCACCGCGCGGCTGAAGTGGTCAACCCATGCGCGGCCCAGGCGGTCAAGCTGGCGCTGAAGCGGATGCACAACGCGAGGGGCCGTGCTCAGCATCAGGCCGAGCCGCTGAACGAAGGGACAGTCCGCAAGCTGCTTGAAGCGCGCGGCAGTCGTCTTCGCGACATCAGAAACCGGGCGCTTCTAGTCCTCGCCTATGTGACCCTCTGCCGACGGAGTGAGTTGACGGCGCTGCGGTTCGAAGACCTCTCCATGGAACCGGACGGTTTCGGCACGATCCTGATCAGGCGCAGCAAGGGCGATCAGGAGGGCGCGGGTGCGATCCTGCCGGTCCCGCAAGATGCGGCGAAATACGTCACGGCATGGGTTGAAGCGGCCCGCATTGAGGATGGCGCCTTGTTCCGAGCCGTCCGATACAGCGGCAGCATCGGCGGAGCACTCGATCCGGGCGACGTGGCCCGCATCTTCAAGACAATGGCTCGCCGCGCCGGTCTGCCCGCGAAGGAATGCGCTCGGATCAGCGGCCATTCGACACGTGTCGGCAGCGCCCAGGACATGCTGCGCTACAAGGAAACTCTGCCCGCCATCATGGCGTCCGGCCGATGGAAATCCTCGGAGATGGTTGGCCGCTATGTCGCGAAGGTCGGCGCGCGTGAGAGTGCCGCAAAACGGATCGCGGATCAGCGCCCTCCGTTCTGAATATCGTTACTCACATGCCAGACCGGGCGATAGCAGCGCCCGCTATCTGACAGCGTAACCACCAAATCCGGAAGTAGAGATGGCAAACGGCGTCAAGACAGGCGGGCGGCGAAAGGGTACGCCCAACAAGCCAAAAGTAGATACGGATGACACTACGCCTGTAGAGGCGGGCGTAGCCACAGCGGCGGCGGCGGCGGCGCCGCCCGGCGGAATACTTCCCGCTACGCGCGTGCGCGCACGCGAGGCGGCCGGCTCAGCCTTCCCGAAATACCGCGTGGCGCGCGTTGACAGCCTGATACCGGATGAGCGCAACCCCCGCATCCACACCCGCGAAGCCGTCGATGCGCTGGCCCGCCAGATCGAGGTGAACGGCTGGACCAACCCCATCCTGGTTGCCGGGAGGAAGAACAACATCCTCGCGGGCCACCGCCGCCGGCTGGCGGCGATCCAGCGCAAGATGGAGTTCGTGCCGGTCATCGATCTTGGCCACCTGAACGCGAAGCAGCGGCGCGCCTACATCATTTGGGACAACAAATCGACGATCGATGGCGACTGGGACGAGGAGCTGCTGGCTCTGGAACTGGGCGAACTGCGCGACGAGGGCTTCGACCTCAGTCTGACGGGTTTCGATGCCGGCGAACTGTCGGCGCTATTCGATGATCCGGAGCCGCCGCCGCCCAGGCCGGTGCGGCATACCGAGAAGACCGTCGAGTGCCCGGCGTGTCACCACGCCTTCGCGCCGTGACGGAGATCCGATGACCTTCGACCTCGCCGCGTTCTCCATGAGTCTGGAAAATCTGCAAGCCATCCTGGCGAGAGCCAAGGCCGCCGGAGATACCCGCGCCGTCGAGGGCATCACCGCCGATCTGGTGCTGCTGGTGATGGACGGGCAGATGCGGCTCGCCGACGCGTTCGCGGCCGCGATGGTCGACCACGAGCGGCGGCTGATCGCGATCGAGGCCGAACTTCAGGGAACAGTGGAATGATACCCATCCTCGTGCAGCTAATCATCCTGCTGCTGGTCCTGTCTGTGGCGTACTGGATCGTCACGATACTGCCTCTGCCCCCGCCGTTCCCGCGGATTATACAGGTGGTGCTCGGCTTGATCCTGCTCATCTGGCTGCTCGATCTGCTGCTCGGCTTCAGCGGTTCCGGCGGCCTCTGGTATCGGCGCGGCCCCCCGTAATGGCTCTGTTCGGCAACACCACCAAACTGCTCAACCAGATCATTGCCACTCTGGCAACGATGCAAACGGAGATACTCAAAATGTCCTCAACCGTCTCGACTTTCGACTCCGATATCGCAGAACTCCAGGCCGACGTAACCGCGCTCACCACGACGGTCAGCAGTGCCACGGCGCTGATCGACGGGTTTGCCGCACAGCTCGCCACCGCCACGGCCGCCGCAGGCACGGCAGGCGCAACGCCGGCCGAACTGTCAGAACTCACCGCACTGCACACCGCCATTACAGCCCAGTCCGCCGCCCTGGCGGCTGCCGTGACGGCTAACACACCGGCCGCGACACCGGCACCGGCACCGGCACCGGCACCGCCCGCGGCGGCGTAAGGGCACCCATGCCGCTCGACGACACCCTCGCCAAGCCTCGTTCGCGGGCACGCTCGCCCAAGGCTGCCGCGAAGCCCGACCCCAACGCCGAAGTGCGCGCCGAACTGGATCGCGCTTATGCCGAGCTGCTGTCAAAAGCGAAAACCGCCAAGAGCCGGGAGGTGCTGGCATACTGGGCATCGTCCCGCGCTGATTCGCAAAGCGACGCATGGCGTGACGAGTCCAAAAAGGCGCTGGTCGCGAGCGGCGTGCTGCCTGACTACGCCGCGAACCCGCTGCCGGTCGGCACAGTGGCGACGATCTATTCGGACCCGCTGGTCATGTTGAGCGTGAAGGTCACGCAGCAGGCGGCTCGTTTGAACGTCGATGCGTGTTTCGCCGATCTCGCTGCGGCCGGTGTGAAGGTGGGGCTGCTGCGGCGGCTGCGGAAGCGGCACACGACGGAGTTCGGCGGTGCACACATCATCACGGCGCTGCTCGTGAAACCTTAATCGGAGATTGTAATGGCAAAAGCTCCCGCAATGGCGCTCGCAACTCCCCCGCCTGGCGGCGGCCCGGCTGGTGGCATGGGCGCTGACCCGACGATGGGCGGCGATCCCTCGGCCGGAGGCGATGCCGGAGACGACAGCGGCGGCGGCGGCGATGTTATCGTCACGATCTGTTCGAACGGCGACGGCTCTTACACCGTCTACCCGGGCGACGAGCCCTCGGGCGGCGGCGACAACGACGACACGAGCGAGGACGATGCCGATGCGATGGGTCCGGCAGGCGGTGCTCCGGCACCTGGTGGCGGCGCTGGTGGTCCTCCAAGTGGCGGAGGCGGAGCGTCGCAGGGCGTCCCGGCTGACTCGATCGGGGCCGCGTTGAAGGCTGCGCTCGACATTCTGAACGCCGACAAGAGTTCCGAAGGCGCGCCCGGAAACGCGGACGATCAGTTCCAGGCGGGCTTTGGCGCGGACAAGAATCCGACGCCCGCCAGCGGTCCGTCGCAGAAGTACTGATCGTGGCTGTTCCCGCGCCGCGCATCGGCAAGTTCGCCGGGCAGTCGGCCGGTCCCGTGCGCAAGCCGTCCGGCAAGCCCGCTCGCAAGCCGCGCAATGTGCTGAAGCCAAAGGTTCCGGCCATGCCGCCGGGGCTGATCAACCGCTAGGTCACGATGCCCGCCCGCAAGCCGCCCGTCCCAAAGCGTAAGAGTCCGGCCAAGGCTGTAGCTGCCCCGCCTCCGGTCGCAATCGCGCCACCCGTCACCCCCGGCGAGCGCGGCCAGCCGCCATACGAGGCGACTGAGAAGGACCAGGTGACGGTGAAAGCTATGGTTGCGGGCGGGATCAAGCAGGCCGCAATCGCTGCCGTGCTGAAGATATCGCCGAAGACTCTGCGCAAGCACTTCCGGCACGAAATCAACACCGGCGCCGCGGAGATCGACGGCCTGGTCGTAAAATCGCTGATCCAGATGGCGCTCGGGCAAAAAGCCGCAGTAGGACGCCCGGCGCTGCCGCCCAACTTCAACGCCGCGAAGTATTACACACAGGCGCGGATGGGCTGGTCCGAACGCATCGTCGTTGACGATGGCAAGCCGGCCGATACGCCGATGCGCGTCGTGGTGGAATTTGTCGGCGAGGCTGCCGCGCCGCGAGTTGAACAATCGGCGCCCCAATCCGGCTCGCGCCTGCCGGATGACATACGCAAGGCCGTGAAACTCGTAGGTTGAGGAAAACCGCAATGACCATCACCAATCTGGAAGCCACGCTCACCGTGCTCAAGCGACACCGGGACGCGCGACTCTGGTCCGACGCCTCGGTGGCGACCGATCTGCTCAACCAACTCGGCCTCGACCCGGCGCACGCCGCCGCCAACGCCGCCCCGCCGCCGCCGCCGCCCGGCGTGACCGAGGCCGAGGTCGTGGCGCACGAGACCGCGGCGAAAGAGGCGACCGACAAGGCGACCGCCTCCCGCGCCGCGCTCCTGGCGCAAGCCGAAGCTGATGCGAAGGCCAAGGCGCAAGCTGCGGCGGATCAGGCTGCTGCGGCGAAGACCAAGGCGGATGCCGCTGCTGCCGCACACAAGCCGGGCAAGCACGGATGAGCGCGCTTGAGCGCATCACCGCCATCCTGGAGCGGGCGCGCGTGGCCGGCGGTTGGATCGACGAGGACGTCGCCGCGCGCATCCTGGCGGAGCTGGGCCTCGATGACGACGGGGCGCCGGTCGATCGAAGGTCAACGCCGGAGCCTTCCTCGGACGACGCGCCGGATGAGGATGCGGAACTGGGGTAATGAGCGCGTCGCTCAAACGCCGGCCGGCCGTCGCCAGGCCAGAGCGGCGCGTGGCGTTGCAGCTTCCCCGCAAACTCAGCTTTTTGCTCGACTGCCATCCTTACAAAGTGGCGTGGGGCGGAAGGGGCAGTCTGAAAAGCTGGTCGTTCGCCCGCGCGCTGCTGACGCTCGGCGTGGCCCAGCCGCTGCGCATCCTCTGCGCTCGTGAGGTTCAGAAGTCCCTGTCGCAATCCGTGCATCAACTGCTGAAGGATCAGATCGCAGCACTCGACTATGGCGATCTTTACGACGTGACCGAAAACGCCATCCGCGGCACGCGTCAGGACACGCTGTTCCGGTTTACCGGCCTGTCGGATCAGACCGCTGAATCGCTAAAATCATACGAGGGATTCGACGTGCTGTGGTGCGAGGAGGCGCAGGCCATCAGCCGCCGCAGTTTTCAAATTGCTCTCCCGACCATCTTCCGCACCGCAGGCGCCGAGGTATGGGTTTCGTTCAATCCAAACATGGATACCGACGAGGCGTGGGAGCGATTCGTGGTCAACACGCCGCCGGGTGCCATGGTCGTCGAGATGAACTGGCGCGATGCCGTGTCGTGCGGGTGGTGGACGCCGGAAATGGAACGGCTCCGCCAGTACGACCTGGTTCACAGCAGGGAGGATTATCCCAACATCTGGGACGGCCGCCCGCGTGTTGTTGTCCAGGGCGCGATATATGCCACCGAGGTGGTGGAGATGATCACCGAGGGACGTTACCGGCCAGTCCCGTATGATCCACGCTTCCCCGTGCACCGGATCTGGGATCTCGGCTGGAACGACCTGATGGTCTGCGTGATGGTG
>Ga0302320_10012405_pt1 | contig 17908 bp, 10 predicted proteins | sample Bog_T0_3_FD_202130 | JGI IMG/M metagenome (GOLD analysis project Ga0302320, IMG submission 202130) | Peat permafrost microbial communities from Stordalen Mire near Abisko, Sweden - Bog_T0_3 | ecosystem: Environmental > Terrestrial > Soil > Wetlands > Peat | place: Sweden: Abisko, Stordalen Mire...
AAATTGAGCGGGCACGCCAAAAATTGGAAGGAATAAAACCCGGCTGGTCCAACAGGAAAAAGCGCAAAAAGCAGAGATAATATGTCTAGCTATTTGCAATACACTACACTAGAAATCCAAAGCGAGAGCGACTTGCTGACCATGTCAACCAACATTGCGGCCTTGCAAGCCGAGCAACAAGCCGCCGTCAGCAATTTGCTTCTCAGCCAAACAATTCAAATTCCCCAGGCATGGACGAATGTGGATGGCAGTCTGATGTTTTTTGACCACATGAATGATGATGGCAGTCCGGCTATCAAAATGACATACAACCTTGAATCCGCTCAAACTGTCGGCGCACAGAAGCTTTGGCCAGGCGGAAGTTCTGGTTTTGGCATCAACGGTTCAAATGTATTGCTCGCCCAATGGGATGGTGGCGACGTGCGCACAAACCATCAAGAATTTACGAATGGCTTTCGCGTTTCTCTCATTGACGGGCCAACTTCATCCGGCATTCAAGACCATCCAACCCACGTGGCCGGAACGATGACAGCCTACGGTGTCAACGGCACAGCAATTGGTTTTGCGAATCGCGCTCGTCTGGAGGAGGGTTCTTTTAACAACGACGTCACGGAAATGCCCATGCAAGCCGCAACCAACAAAATCCGCGAGTCAAACCACAGTTATGGGTATGCTGCCGGTTGGTCTGGTTTGAATGCTTATAATGGTACGAATTATTATCTTTGGGTTGGCAATTCAACCAACACTGGCCAGTCGTGGATATTTGGCTTTTATGACGGTCCTGGAGCCGCTACGAATGACTCGATTATTTACAAAGCTCAAACTTACCTTCCGGTGGTCTCCGCTGGAAATGCGAACGGTTATCCGCCTCCGCCTTCGCAACCGGTTTGGCACCTGGAGTTCATCAACGGAGTTGAATATCTCACAACCTTTGTGCATCCGGCAAATGGCACAAACGGTTTCAACACATTATCGGGATACGCCTGTTCCAAAAACGACATCGTGGTCGGCGCAGTCAATCCCAACACCAATGGTTATAGCGGCACAAATACAACGACGATTGGTTATTTCTCGTCCCAGGGGCCAACAGCCGACGGTCGAATCAAGCCTGACGTTGTCGCCGATGGCGTAAATGTATTTTCAAGCGTGGCCGAATCTACGTCGGCCTATACCAACATGACCGGCACCAGCATGTCTGCGCCTGCTGTCACCGGGACACTCGGTTTGTTAAGCGCATTTTACCAAACACTTTATCCCACAAATGCCCCGTTGCTTTCCAGCTCAAACGCGCCGTTGGCCTCCACGTTGCGCGGGCTTCTCATTCACACAGCCGACCAACTGGGAACCAATATCGGGCCAAGCTACACCTACGGCTGGGGGCTGATTGACCCGGTGGCAGCGGCAACGCTGATCACGAACAATTATGCAAGCCAATCAGTCGCGTTCATCAAAGAAGTGCGCCTGAATAATGGTGATTATATCCAATTCCCGGTTGTCTTGACGAACAACAAACCGTTCAAAGCCACGATAACCTGGACCGATCCACCGGGAACCTCGGTTCCATGGTCTCTAAATCCTACGAATCACATGTTGGTCAACGACCTCGACTTGCGCGTGATTACGCCAGGCGGAACAACAAACTTTCCGTGGGTGCTAAATCCGAATCATCCGGCTAATGCCGCGACCACCGGCGATAATAACTTGGACAATGTTGAGCAAGTCTCCATTCCAAATCCGACGAGCGGGACCTACCTGATGCGTGTGACAAACAAAGGCACTCTCGTGGATAATCTTGGGCAGACCAATTCGCAGACCCTTTCAATTCTGCTGTCCGGCAACATTGCGCAGCCGCCGACGCTGCCGAAAATTGCGTCGTTGAATGCCTACACCGTCTCGAACACGGTTGCGGTAAAATGGGCGACCGATGTTGGACGCGTTTATCGCGTGCAAGGCAATGGTGATCTGAAAACCACCAACTGGTCGTACAGCACCGGCGAATTGAGCGCTACCAAAACGAACACAGCCGTGGTATTGTCTATTGGCAGCGCGACCAACCAGTTTTATCGCGTTGTTCAAGTTCGATGAATGTGATGGCAACAATCAACAACTGCTGGCACCGGCTTTTGCCGGTGCTGGCGGTCTTGTTTGTTCCTGCTGTCATGGCACAGGGAATTGTCCTTGTTCAGATGCCGCCAACTATACTTTCAACCAATGGCTTGCCACCCGGGATCACACCTGTCGTATTTCCCGAAGATGCATTGGGAACGTATGTGGGTGATCCCGTGCCTATTGTCATCAACGGACAAACAATTTGCACTTTTTATCCCGCCTTCTCGGTGATCGGTTCTTCTACCAACACGATTATTGGTCAACAGCCATATTTGGATTTTCCTGATACGGTCTTCGTGGTTCCCCTGACCAGAGGACAGGAAATTGGTCCCAATGCGGCCGGCTACGGCTGGTTTAATGGCGGCCTGCTTTCGTCCTCTATTGCAAGCGAAACAATCGAAGACCCGGTTTTGACCGCGGGTTATTTTGTCGATGTTGAATCCGCTTATTTAGGGTTTAATTTTTTTCAAGACGGTCAAACCTATTACGGTTGGATTCGGGTCGGAAGCCCTTATGCTTTTATTACCGGCACTGTGGGCTGGATTTATGATTATGCCTACGAGACAAACCCAAACACCCCCATCCTAGCCGGCCAAATCAGCGAGCCGGTTTCTTTCACCGCCAACCTCATCGGCGCGAATGAAATGCCGCCTAACCGCAGCGCCAACTCTGGCATGGGGATGTTCACCCTGGAAAGTTTCGTTGGCAATTTCCTCCTGACCTATCACATCGAATTGGATGGCTCCTTTCATCCAACGGAAGCCGGCATTTTTGGGCCACCTTTACGGGAGGGGCGCCCGCCTATTCTGATCACCAATTTTGGCATGGCACAAATTGTGTTTTCATCTCCCCCGCCGCCACTTGGCCCCGTGCCGTTTTTCTCAGCCAGGGCTAGTCTGAATTCGCCGGCAATCGTTTTGCCGCCACCGAGCCACATTGTTTATGACGGTCAAATCAGTTTAAGCAGCAATCAAGTCGTCCAATTGCAGCGCGGGCAATTGTATGTAAATCTGGAATCAGCGAGATTCAGGCAGGGCGAACTGCGCGGGCAAATCTGGCCCTCTGCTCCGGTTCAATTTTCCACCACGTTGAGCAGCCACACAGAGTTCTCTCGCAATCACAACGTCCCTCGCGGTGAGGCTCAATTCACGCTGTCCGGTACGGCTCTGTCGTACGAAATCGCGGTGGATACCAACTTCAGCAGGATTATCGCTGGCGTTTATGGTTCCGGAATTTGCCAAGTGGAAGTTGGGAATCGCATGATTTGGCTCAACACCACATTTGCTGTTCGGATTCCACCCGGCGGAATTCCGAATTCGCCCGGATTGCCCGGCCAATTGCTTTATTCCGGTGAGCTAACGCTGCCAGACAGGCAAATCAGCGAACTCGACAGCGGGCAAGCATATCTTGAAGTTCTCGCACCTGGTTGCCGCAACGGCTGGATTGGTGGGCGAATTATTCAAAATCCATGAGCGGACTTCAATGTGAACACCCTGAGCGAACAAGTATTTTCTCAGCGCCGGGGAATATCACTTCACACTTCTATCGGACCGTTTGGATTCAGTAAACCCTTGAAATGAACGAGTTCACTTTTCATGATTTTTCTGCTCTTGTGTCCGGCTGGATGGCTGATCAAGAAGCCGGCTGCCTGATCTCGCGCAGAACAAACGGAAAGCAATGAAAAATAGATGCCACTTCGAAACGCCACTGTGCAGTTTGCTCATGTGGCTCGCCCTGGTGATTCCCGTTTGGGCTGACGTGCCAAACGAACAACACCCTTTATATGGTGCCCCCTCGGCAACGATCACCCCTGAGCTGCGCTTTCAAAATCCCGCTTTCAGGCAATACACAAATCAGGTCAGCAAAGCGCAACTGAACCAGGAACTTGTATCGGCCGATCACGGGGATGCGACGGCTGAACTTCATCTGGCTGTGTATTGTGCCAATGGCCGGGTCATGCCGCTTGACCCGCCTGCCGCGCTAAATTGGTGTCGGAAGGCTGCCCAACAAGGATTGGCGGACGCACAAAATTACCTGGGTTGGATGCTGGATAACGGTTTTGGCACTCCCACAAATGTCGTTGAGGCAACGGAATGGTATCGCAAAGCCGCCGATCAAGGGGATGCCGAAGGTTTGTATGAGCTGGCTTTAAGCTACGCCTATGGGCAGGGAGTTCCACAGGATTATGGCAAGGCGTTTGTCTTATATCAACAGGCGGCGGAAAAGGGGCATCTTCCAGCCACTCACAATCTTGGCAACGCATACTTACAGGGGCATGGCGTGTCTGCGAATATCCCATTGGCAATCCACTGGTTCATGCGAGCTGCGACCAACGGTCTGGTCAACTCACAAAGGGCGCTTGCGAATGTATATGGGGCAGCCGAGTACGGCGTCACCAACTATGCAGAAGCGCTCGTTTGGGCGAAAATGGCCGCAGAAAACAACGATCCGTTCAGCCAAAACCTGTATGGCTGGATGTTAAGACGCGGACTGGGTACCAATCCGGACTTGCCGCTGGGCTGGTATTGGGCTACGAGAGCTGCCACCAATGGGTTCGCTACGGCGGAGTACGAGTATGGCCTGGCGTTCGTCTCTGGCACCCACGGTTTGCAAACGAATTATTCCGCCGGAGTCACTTGGCTTCGCCTGGCGGCCATTCAAGACCACCCTGGGGCCTTGAATTCGCTTGGCTACTGCTGCATGAACGGTCTTGGAATCCCGCAGGATTTTACCGAAGGGATGCGCCTTTACAGGGTGGCCGCAGACCGAGGCTCCCCGGATGCAATGGCGAATCTCGGTCTTGAATACCTAAAGGGAAGGGCGGTGCCCAAGGATGAACGAACCGGCTTTGCTTGGGATCTCAAGGCGGCCGAAGCGGGGCGCGCAAGTTCGCAATTCTTGGTGGCAAGAGTCTATTTAAACGGTCTTTGGGGTGTTGAAAAAGACATCCCGGCGGGACTGGAATGGCTGAATCGGGCAGCGGAACAGGGCTCTGCCCAAGCGCAGTACCTGTTGGGATCAATTTATCTGGAAGGTCAGCTTGCGCCGCAAAATCTCGAAGCCGCCGACGGCTGGCTGGCCAAGGCCGCCGCACAGAATGATCCAGACACGCTGATATTCTTGGCGATTCGTGGACTAAGAGAAAAGAAATCCATTGATCAATTGCGCGAGGCGGCAGAGTACGCACGGCGAGCGGCACTTGCCGGATCACCGAAAGGGGAATATCTCTGGGCGGAAATCCTGCTTGGATACCACGGATTGCCCGCCAATCAAATTGAAGCCCGCAAATGGTTTGAAAAAGCGGCGGCGGACAAATCCCCGCAAGCTCAATTCATGTTGGCCATCATGTGCCTGAATGGACTTGGTGGGGAACGAAATGCAGAGTGGGCGGTTTATTGGCTGAAGGAAGCGGTCGCTCAAGGCCACCCCCTGGCTGCCTATCAACTAGGCTCGCTCTACAAGAATGGCGTCGGGACCGAAACGAACTTGGTGGAGGCATTCAAGGCCTTCAAATTTGCCGCGGAAAATGGTGTGCCGCGAGCGCAATATCAACTCGTGACGGATTACCGTTTTGGAACTGGAACTGAGAAAGATGAATCGCAAGTGCTGTACTGGTGTCAGAAGGCGGCAAAAGCGGGTTTGCCTGATGCCGAAATCGCCTTGGGGCGAATGTATCGCGCCGGGGAAGATGGTTTGCCGAAAAGTATGGATGAGGCCATGAGGTGGCTCGTCGCGGCCGCCAAAGGTGGCAGCGCGGACGCCCAATTCGAGGTTGGGTATCTTGACATCATGGGCCAGGAGGTTGCCTACGACGAAACAAACGCCCTGAGGTGGCTTGCTCGCGCCGCAAACCAAGGCCAGGCAGCGGCGGAAAATTGTTATGGTTATGCCTTGGCACAGGGCATTGGCGTTCAGACAAATCTTGTTGAAGGGTACAAGTGGCTATGGCTTTCGACCGTTCAAAATAATTCTGCCGCACAGGTGAATCTATCGGCGCTGGCACCCAGGCTTTCGCCGGAGCAACTTGATGAAGCCAGGCGGCTGGCCGCCGAGTTCAAGCCGCGACCGGAAACCCCAACTTCCATAAAGCCACCGGGGCTGGATGATTTACTGAACTCCCCTCAGGCGGGCCTTCAAAGTCAGAACACAAAATGATCCCCTTGCCGTTGGACGTCGGTTCAATTGCTCGGTAGCTGTAATTTTTCAGGATTTATGCTTGGCGTGATACCTCCCAGGCGCACTGGGCGGCAACAAAGAGAGGATCTTTCATGGCAGCTTGCGTGATGAGTGAGCGAGCCTGCGGCGACGTGGATGCACGATAAACCAAAGCTTCCAAAGCTTGGCCGTCGCTGTTGCAACCGGCAATGGATTTGCGTTCGAGTTTAATTAGGTCCATGCACACAGGGGTGATGCGGACATTTAATTGGAATTTCATAAAGTGGTGGAATCGGTGCGGCGAGCCGGGGTTTGCACCAAATCGGTGCCGGCCCGAAGGCAACAGCGCGTCTCTCTGGAAGGGCGCGTGCGGATTGATTACCGCAGCCTTAATCAGCTTTGCGCGGCCTTCGCTCGCCCAAAGTCAATCGGTAGAGGAGTGAATCCATACGATTTGCGATGTTTGGTAAAGGTGGTTGGCCAGGTTGCGGCAGGCGCCGTGTGATTCACATGCATATGCCAAAAAAGAGTTGGTATTTGCCAAAATATGGTTTGCCAAAAGAGGAAAATATCAGCAATGATTTTTTCAAGGTGCGAAAAACCATGAAAACGAATAATTATTGGCCGGAGGTGGTAGATACTCAACAATTTGGCGGGCTGTTCCGCGGCTTTACGCCGCGAACAGCTAGGCACGTCTGCTGGATCAGTTTTCTGCTTTTTACCGCGTTGGTCTTCGGCATAAATTTCAACAGCAACGCACAACCGACGCGAAATTTCAGACCGGGAACAAATACACTCTGCGCCCTGCTGCAAAATCCGGGCATCACGAACATTCCTGGCGCCGTTGAAGTTATTTCGCAAGTGTTGGCGACGCCGGCAGCCCCAAAAAGCGTGCCGGTGATTTCCACCAGCCGCCCAGTATCCGGCGGCACGTTCTGGACGATGCAGTGGCCGGTTGTGCCACTGCCAGAGGATTTTTACCCCGATTTGCCGGTTTATGAGTTGGATGCCACAAACCGGATCTTCGTCATAGATGACCGAAGCGTAGATTACCCCGCGCTTCAGGCGCAACAGACCGCCGAGGACGCAACCAATGGCACCGTTCCTTTCGGTCTGAGAGCAAACGACCTGATCATTGATACCAACCGGCTTTGGCTGTCGGTGGCTACGAATGCGTTGCCTGGTTCGAATCAGTTCAACGTCGTGATTCACGAAACCGTCACCGGCACCTATTATGACGTGCTGACAAAATCGGATTTGCTCGATCCAACATGGGCGGTTGAAAGCACTGCGGTCGGTGCGGTCGGGAACGAAACGCCCGTTACGCTGGCGCAAAACGACCGCACAAACCTGTTTGTGTGGGCCCGTGAAAGCATCATCCCGATTTATACGCAGCCGATAACCCAGGAAGTTGCCGCCGGAGACTCGGTGACATTTTCCGTTGTCGCGGGCGGCAGCGGTCTCTTTTACCAGTGGACTTTGAACGGCACGAACATTTTCGGGGCGACGGGCAGCAGCTACACGATTGATAACGTCAATGCGAACAATGCCGGGGATTATGCCTGCATAGTCTCTAACGCGAATGGCACCGTGCTGACGCAATCTGCGACATTGATGGTAGATCAGGGCAGCGGTTGGCCGTATGACATGACCACCATCGGTCAGCGGCAGGATTACACCTTTCGCAGTGGCGTCACGTACAACATCACGCAACCGATTCAACTCTACGGTAAGACAACGATTGAGGGCGGGGCCATCATCAAGTTTGATTACAATTACCTGTATCCCTGCCTGATCGTCATGGGAACATTGCAATGCGACGGCACTGCCTACAACCCAGCGGTGCTGACGAGTATTGATGATGATACTTTTGGCACCACGGAACAGGATAGCACTGGCTCACCGCAACCGGTATTTACCGGCGTGCCGTTCCTGGATTTGACGTATGCGGGCAACGTGTCCTTGTCAAACTTGCGGCTCCGTTATGCGGATATGGCGGTAGGCGCGCCTTATTATGCGCGCGTGGACGTGTGGGACAGCCAATTTGTCCAATGCTACGCGGGCGTCGTTAACGATTTTGGCGGAACAGACGGTTTTCACAATGTGCTGTTTGCGGGTTGTTTCGATGCGGTGGGAGCCAGTACCAACGGGTATGCTATTGAAATGGAACAAGTCACAGCAGATGTGAGCAACATTTGGGACTCGGCTTTTGAGCCGTCCAGCATGGCGCTCACAAACAGCATTGTTTTTGGCAGCATCGGTTCTGTGGATGTCTATTCGGCCCAGAACGTAACGGTTGGGCCGAACCCAACCGATTTTCAGATCAACGGGACAGGCAACTATTACCTTGCCGCCGCCAGTTCGTTGCGCCAGTCGGGAACCACGAACATCAGCGCCCGGCTCTTGACAGATTTTTCGCAAAAGACAACGACCCAACCGCTGGCGCTTCCGCAGTTGCTGAACTTGTCCGGCAACCTGACTCTTTCGCAGCAAGCGGCGCGTTATTTGGCTGGTGCGCCTGATCGAGGGTATTATTACGATGCCTTGGATTACACAGTGGCCTACCTGACTGTTTCCGGCAACCTTACTGTGGAACCCGGTACGGCAGTTGGTATCCGCAACGAGCCCACAGTCGGCGGGTATTATTATACTTGGTGGGGGCTGGATTTGCGGGAAAATTCCTCGGTGGTGAGCCACGGTATGCCGAACCATCCGAACATTTTCGCCGACACACAACTGGTGCAAGAACAAGACGAATATGCTTCGAGTTCCCTGATAGTGCCGGATTTTCAAGGCATGCCGTCGGACAACGCACCGGTGATGGATTTTCGATTCAGTAAGCTGTATGCTCCGGCGGGTGGATTTCAGGTCTGGGGTGGAGATTGGGAGCTCGTTGATTACGGGGACAACCTTGCTTCTTACGACAGCTTGGTCAACTGGACGATGCGTGATTGCGAATTGCACGGCGGACGCATCAGTCTGGGTCTTCCCAACATCCAAATGGATTTGACTCAATACTATGGCGCGGGCGGGGTGGATTGGGAAAACAACTTGTTCGAGTCGGTGAACATCAACCTGAACCCCGCAACATGGTGGTGGAACGGCGTGGTGAATTTCGACGAGTCGTTGACCGCTCGCAACAATTTGTTCAAGGGCGCAAACTGGATGGCCATTGAGCCGGTGCCCGCAAGCGCGGGCAACTGGACGTTCACTGACAACCTGTTTGACGGCATTGATTTTCAGGTTGACGCGAACGCCCCGCTTGATTTCGATTTCAACGGTTATTATCCGCTTCCAGCATCCCAGACTCTCTACAACACGCTTGGGTATGTGCTTTCGCTCACAGCAGGTGATTCCACAAAATTGGTTTCTGCCACAAACGATCTCGGCGCATTGCATGAAATAATCCTTAATTCTGCGCCGCCATATGCGAGTGGGGCGTTTGGAAACTATTACTTGACTAGTCTCACGCCGCTCTGGCAGGCGGGCAGCCGAACGGCAGCAGATGCAGGCTTGACCCAATACACGACGTTCACAAACCAGGCAAAGGATTCGGCCAGTCAGCCGGTGAACGTCGGCTTGCACTATGTGGCGGCGAGCACCAACAACCTGCCGCTAGATTCCGACGGCGACGGCGTGCCGGATTATGTGGAGGTGGAATACGGCACAGATCCGAACAATCCGATGACCGACGGTGTGACCCCGGATGTGTATAATGCGGCGTATGATTTTGTTGACCTTGACGGTGACGGGTTGACCGGATACGCAGAAAAATTATTCGGCACTAACCCCCTGGTTCCAGACAACCCGTTAGTTTTGAATTTCGCAGACGGTGCTACTATTTCAGGCGAAATGAAAATTCCGCTAAATTTGAACACAAACCTTGATTCGACGACGAACTCATTCGAGTTATTGGTCAACGGTTCATTAGCTGAACACGGAGAAATTGAACAAACATCCGACGGTTCTTGGTCGTGCGTTTTTGATACAACGACGATGTCAAATGGAATTTATTTCGTGCAGCTTCGATACACCTATCCCGGAAGAATAGCAACAGCATTATACCCGAACAGCCCGAATATCTCAGGACCGATGGTCGTTGTCAATGTCAACAATCTTTTGACGTTCGACGTTCTTTCTAGCGATTTTGCTTCTACTCTTTACGTCAAAGCAACCGTAAATAGTCCAGCGGATTTCTATACAGTGAATATCTACAACTTATCTGATACAAATACCGTAATACAAACCATAACAGGCGCAATCAATAACGGTGTTATTGACACAAATTGGGATTTGACAGATGGCAACAACAATGTGCTTGCAAACGGCGACTTGTTGGCCGTATTCACGCTCACCTCCGCTCAGTCTTTCAATTCAAACGGTCAATTGTCTCCAATGCCGGCTGATGCCAGTGCTTCGACGATACAGCGAATTTACCGTCAGGAACCAAGTGATTTGTCAGATAATAATTTCGTTGTCTCCTATGGCATTGGCAGTCCGGACCCGAGTAGCGGTGACTATTACTACAGTGGCGCCGACTATGCCAAGATTGAACAAGCGATGATCGCGGAGGTTGTAGATTCATTATGTAACCCTGGATTAGACCACGAATACTGGCTGCTACCGCCGGGAAATGCATGGGATTGCTGTGTCTTTCATTTGGCAAACGCCGTTAATGCAAGCGTGCTATTATCAAGTATTAGTTCGGGAAACAATTTTATGTTTTTTGGGGAGGCCGGTGATACCTCTGTCGGCTGGGCACCAGGTTTTTTAAAAGCTAGCGATGTTGCGAACACCCTGGGGTATGGAACAAATAGTGTGCAAAGGCACCCATATCGTTTGGTTTTTCTCGATGGCTGCAACACTTATTCAAAAAAATGGGCCAATGCATTTGGTGTTCCATTTAGCGCCAACGGCTCACCTTGGACTAGTGCTGACTTTCAAGCCGTTGGACGAGCTCCTCGTGCTTTCGTCGGAATGACTCAATCGGTAATGGCACCGACGCAAGGATGGGTTGAATGGCAATGGGATATTTTCTTCCAAGCGCATGCCGCTCTCATCGATTCTTGGATGGGTGGCGAAACGATCCAACAGAGCATGTTAGAGTACAGATACACTATGATCTTCTATAATGTTTTCGGGTTCACTGGTGCGCGTCAGTATGCGGATCGTGGATATTCTTGGCAAATATCAGGATGTCCAGACCTAACTAAAAGGGATCCGGACTATGGCTTTTAATCGATTGTCTCCCTCAAGGATTCAAAATGAAAGCTAAAACCATTTTAAAAATTACTGCGGTGGTTCTGGTTTTGATATTTGTGCTGGTACTTCTCTTCTTGCCCGCGAGCATTTTTCAAGAAAAAGCAAGGACGCACACACCAGTTGCGCAAGCTGACACTCCGATTCCATCCGCGTTCACTGGAGATTCATCTGGCTTAACAAAAACCGAGATTGTTCCCACATTGGAAACGCCGTTGCCAAAAAGCAAGAACATTATTTGGTGCGTTTCATTCCAAATGGCTTGGAAAGCATTGGAACAAGAATTTACAGGTGGGTCTGTCTCGTTGGATGGCAACCCTGAAACTGCAACGGTTTTGAATAATGCCGAACCTGTTCGCAGTTCCATTTTACCACCCGCTGCGTATGTAGCCACAGGTTGGAATCAAAACGGAATCGTTAATAAAATTCAAAATGAAATGCGCCAGAGATTTCCTGACCGTCAGCCACCTAATTTTCCTGGATTAACTCCAGACGGGTTTGTTGCCTATTCTTATCTCGAAGCCAGTCTCATTTTTCCATTGCCCTACAACCAAAATATGCAGCCTTTTGTTTTTACCGATAGCACCAAAATCAAAACAGATGTCAATTCCTTTGGCATTCCAGTGGAAGATGATGGCACCTATTTCAAACTTCGCTCACAGCCGGCAGTTCTGTTTCGGTCGGATGTATTTGAAGACGATTCACAGTTTACCAGTGATGAATTTGCAATTGATCTTTGTTCTAATTCTTTACCCGATGAAATCGTCCTCGCGAGAATTTCGCCGCAACCTACACTTGCGGCCGCATTGACTCATGTGGAGAAAGGAATTGCTTCTTGGAAAATCGTGTTACGTTCCGAGAACGCGAGTATTGCAAACGGCATGCAGCACATCAAGCCTAATGATGTGCTTCTCCTTCCAAATTTCAACTGGTTTATTTCCCATCATTTCACCGACCTTGAAAAAAGGGCTGTTGGCAACGCCAAAACGAGTGGACAACGGCTAGATTTAGCTGAAGAAGATATTTCGTTCCGACTTGACAAGACTGGAGCCGAACTTAAAGCGGAATCGAAGCGATATTTTACGTCGGTTGCCAATAAGTTTGTCTTTGATAAACCTTTCCTCATCTACATGAAAATGCGGGATGCACACATGCCTTATTTTGTAATGTGGGTGGACAATGCGGAACTCATGAGCTTGTGGCAACAGAAGCCACTTAGGTAGCAAGGTTTTGTCACATGAATGCGCTCCTTATTCCCTTGGCCTACAAATATGTTGCAATAGCCTTAATGGTTGCGGAAATTAATTATTGCTCTCAAAAATTGCAACTGCCACTTGACGGAGCTGTCACAGGAGAATCTCTGCAACTGGTGCACGTTTCAAACCCTTATGTCACAGGTTTCGGTGGAACTTTGGAAACCACTAACTATTCCTTTATTTTTTTTAAGGACGGTAGGCTTCGTCGCGTCCAGCGCATCAATCGTTTCGAGGCTATCCCGTTGCGGGAATTACAATTGAAACAGGCTAGAATGAACTCGTTGATTGACACGAACGGGGCATATCAATTGGCAACAAACTGGCTTTCTGCAATTTCTGTGGACGTTCCGGCGTTAGAGAGTAGTTTCCCAAGTTCAGTTGAACAAAGATTCTTTTATCCCGACGCAACAAGCCTTGAAGACGCGCCAGAAAAGAAAAGCAGAGTGGTTCTTCTTCCAATTTTTCATGTCTTTTGGGGAGACAAGTCTAAACCAGTTATCATGGTCTCCATTTTCGGGCCCACAAAAGAAATGCTCGGCATCTATCAAAACGACGACTCATTTTCTAGACGTCCGAAGGAACTGCTAAAGGACGTTCAAATCTTATTGAACATTCCAAATCAAGAGTTTCAAAAATATTCCGATCTCCAAAAACATGATTTGATCGTTGGATATTCGATAACAAAATATGAAACACAATCCGTTGCCAACAAAATTTATCACAGCAGGGAAAGTCAGGATTACAAAGCCACAGCTCAACAATAATGGTTTATGGACTTTGTGTAGCGCAAGTTTAACATTGAAATTGACAACGGTAACGTTTTGCAAATCTCATTTTATGAAACCGATAGGATCGTTTCGATTGTTTGGCACTGACGGAAGCAGGCCGTGGATTGCATTATTTTTGTTCCTCTTTTGTCCGTTGCCAGCGTTCACGCAAGCAATTGTTCCCGCCTCTGTGCCGCCGGTCCGAATCATCAGCCCCGCCAATCACGCCACGTTCTACACGCCGGTGGAAATTCCCATTTTTGCTTTCGCCCGATTTTCTGCCTCCATAACAGGCCCAATCACCAGTCCTGGAAGTCTCACTGGCAGCGCGATTACCAATGTTGAATTTTTCGCCGGGACGAATGATTTGGGTCGTGCCTTCAATCTTGGTTCCACTGTGCCCGTCCCGATATACGCCAATTTCATCACCGCCAGACCGATACCGCGTCTCGGCAATACTTATTGCCTTACATGGAGCAACCCGCCGACAGGTGTTTTCGCCCTGACTGCGGTGGCAACCGCCACCGGCGGGTTGTCCAGAACTTCTGCACCGGTCAAAATCACCATTTTGGTATCCGCCACAAATTCAAATCCGTCGGACATTGTGAGCATTGTCGCGAGCGACCCGATCGCTATCGCTGGAACAAACGCTTACTTCTGGCGCGGTGTTACGAACAGCATCCCAAGCTGGACAAATTGGAGCAGCGCAACTTTGGAGTGGTTGGAGTGGTTCACAAATTGGGGACCGAAAACCGCCATTTTCACCGTGCAACGTTTCGGTGATGCCAGCAGTAGCCTCACAATTAATTACAGCATCGGCGGCACAGCCAGCAACGGTGTGGATTACGCAGCCTTGCCGGGATATGTCACCGTTCCTGCCGGAGCGGCCTATACTTTGATTCCCGTCGTGCCGATTGACAACGGCGTGTCTAACATGAGCAAGACAGTTATTCTGACAGTCACAGCTTCAACCAATTCGCCGCCAGCTTATGCCGTTGGTTTCCCGCCGCGAGCTGCGGCATTGATTTTAGAAAATTGGATGCGTTCGCCGTCTGCCGTTTTACCGGGCGGCAGTTTTCACCTGACGACCACAGGGCCGGATGGCGCATGGTTTAACATCCAGTATTCCACTGATCTTGCAAACTGGTCGTCCGTCAGCACGAATCAGGTATTTCAAGGTTCGATTGATTTTGTGGACGCCGATGGCGTCAGCAGCTGCCGGTTTTATCGCGCGGTTCCCGTCGTCAATCTGCCTTAACAAACCCGCAAGCCGGGACGAATGGGCAAGATCTCGCCAAAAGCTTGGACGGTTTTGTTGGTGGCGCAGTTGAGGCCGCGAGGTCGGCGAAGATGCCGAAGGCGGGTTTGATTTTGCAGCGGCCTTTCGCCAATGATCCCCCGATTGATGATTGATGAGCAAGACGGTAGCCAAGGCTGCGGGCGTGGACCTTGATGGTGGAGATTTTTCATGATTTGGGCTTGGCGTGATCCGCCTCCCAGGCGCGCTGGGCGGCGGCTTGGAGGGGGTCTTTCAGGGCGGCTTGCCTGATCATCTGGCGGGCCTGCGGTGAAGTGGATGCGCGGAAGATCAAGGATTGCAAAGCTTCGCCGTCGCTGTTGCAGCCGGGAATGGATTTACGTTCGAGTTTGATCAATTCCACGCACACAGGGATGAGTCGAACATTCAGTTGGGTTTTCATAAAGTGTGAGCGAGGCGGGGTTCCGGCAGGCGTCTGATGATTGCCGGGGGCATTCATGCGGCACAAGCTTCGGAATAAAAGAGGCGCGAACCTGACGCACCCCCGATAGAGGTACCGCGAAGCACCTGTGAAGAGAATACGCCAAGCCGCGCCCGATCGGGCGCGTGCTTGGTCTCTCCACAATGAAAATTCGCGGTTTTCTATCGAGACCCGAGCTACGCAAAAATGTTGGTGTGTGTTTTCTGGTCGTTATTTTGGACTGGCCCTTCCCTTATGCACCACCCTGCCGCCGGGTGCAAGAAAAAAGCCGAACCTCGGCCTGGCACCGAACCTCGGCTTGGCATTGGGGCGGTGGTGTCGGCCGCGTCAGGTTCGGAGTAGCAGCGGGTGATGTGGCCAATGACTTTGAGGGGATTGGCTTTGTGGCAAAGGTTGCCCGCGATGACGACGTGTTTGTCGGCCTTGAATTCGACGTGCTTGTGCCGGATGCGTCCGGACTTGGAGCTGGCGAGGACGAGGATGTTTTTCATTCAACCTCCACGATTTCAAGGCTGAGGTCGGCCCACTCGTCAACGGCTTCCACGGTGGCGCGCACATTGGAGAACTCAGCTCGCGCTTGTTGCGCCAGTTCGCGGTTGCGCCGCATCAGGTGCGGCGGTGGACTGTCATCGCCAGCCGATTCGCGGTCGGCGATGCGCAGTGTTCTTCCGTCATCTTCGATTTCAATCTGGTTACGGTAGCGGGCTTGGAGCCACGCCAGCAGGCTTTGTGGAGTTGCATTTTTCATAAATCACGCGGGCTGAATTACGCCGGGGGAGACTTCCCGCACCCGCCAGCTCGGCGAGACAGGCGCGGACGCGGGCGGCGGTGGTGGGCAACCCAACCCAGGGGCAGGCGGCCTACACGCTGGCGGCGGACACCATGAACCCGGGATGTTACCGGGCCTACGGAGCAGGCTTCGCTGTTGCTTGAGGGCATAAACATTTTTTGCTACGGCGCGGACAAAGGATGGCGCATCGGAAAAGAAAACCCGCATTTGAAGTGTTCCTAAAATAATCCGCAATAGTACTTGATACTTCTTATCGCATGGCGCAACAATTTGGCAGATATGTGCTAAAGCAAAAGTGTTTTACCTAGCATGATGTCTGCCGTTGCAACGACTCGAATCTCTGCGCGCAGGACTGGAGCTTCGAGTCCGGGCAACGTTGTCCGTGGCTGGAAACAAAAAAACAAATAAAATGAAATCGAACTCGGTTAGTAAGCGGAGTCTCGGCGTAGTTTTGCTGGGACTGTTATTCACTATCACTACGACCCTAAACACATTTGGGCAAAACGACCTGCAATTTACAGACGTTAAAGTCACGGCTGAAAATGCAATTTTGCTGTATTGGGCCAGCAACTCTAACGAAGTATATGAGGTGGATTACGCTGACTCACTGATTGACACCAACACTGGAAGCACCACTTGGAACACGCTTTACGAAGATTATCCGTCGCATGGCACAAACACTTTTATTGCCGACTGCGGAAATTATGACATTGTTCCTGGAATCGGTCATCCCAAACTTTCGACGATGCGGTTTTATCGCGTCACACTCACCGGCACAAGCACCTCCCCGACGAACCCCGTTGTTGCCGTGACGTTCCCGACTGATGGGTCTACCGTTTCGGGAGACGTTGTGTTTTCGGTGTCAGCAAACAGCCCGGAAGTGCTCAGCGACGTTAAACTCTTCATTGACGGAGAAGAGCAATGGCGGAGCGCTGATGGGACAAACTTTTTGATCAACACCTGCGAATGGCTAAACGGGCCCCACACCATATTCGCGATTGCAAAGTCACAATCAAGTATCGAAGGCTTTGCACTCGGCAGCGCAATTACCTATGGGGCTTCTGTATCTTCCTATGTAGGCGTCACCTTTAACAACCTGATCAGTCGCGTGGATCTATCCGAACTATATTTTGAGCCTTCATTGGGGCAGACACAACATGTGACAGCGCAATTCGCGGCCAATGTGGACTGGACGCTTCAAATTCAGGACTCAGGCAGTAATACAGTGCGAACGGCAACCGGCAGTGGCACTACGCTGGGATTCGATTGGGACGGGAACAACGACTCTGGTGGCAGTATATCTGACGGAATTTACTCCTACTTTCTTTCTGCACAGACCAACGGCAAAGCGTATTCGATGGTTAATAACGCCACAAGCAGTTCGCCTCCTGCCTTGACGGTTGCCGTTGCCGATGAACCCGTTGAATTGTGGGCGTTGAACCCCGACAATTCGAGCCCTCCGTTGCCACTGGCCATCTATCCTCCACGCACAGACACCAATGGTTTTACTATATTTGAAGCAACACTATCAGAAGTTCGCGCCCTGACACAAGCCTTATTCGCGGAGTCTCAATCCATCAAAAAGAGAGTGTGTAGTTCATCGTTATTGGCAGTCTCAACAACAAGCGGCTGCTCGTTTAACGCGGATAATGCCGCTCCCTCCTCAACCCAGTCAACTAGAGCACCAAAACGCAAACCAAGAATCGGCGTCAAAAACGCCTCCGGCTCCTTTGGAATCTGCTATAAGACTTATCCGAATGGAGGTTACTATCAGGAACCCCCCACAGGGCGCATTTGGCCTCTACAGCCAATTTTCACGGGCCTTGATGGCAA
>Ga0302320_10012407_pt1 | contig 17907 bp, 15 predicted proteins | sample Bog_T0_3_FD_202130 | JGI IMG/M metagenome (GOLD analysis project Ga0302320, IMG submission 202130) | Peat permafrost microbial communities from Stordalen Mire near Abisko, Sweden - Bog_T0_3 | ecosystem: Environmental > Terrestrial > Soil > Wetlands > Peat | place: Sweden: Abisko, Stordalen Mire...
CATCCCGCTGGGCCAGCGAGGTGATGAAATTTCGCCCTGCGTAGCTCATCAGGACCTGCAAGGCACCTACCGAAAGGCAGAGCAGAAGGATGGCGCCGACCAGCATCCGGGTCAGAAGGCTGTTTTCGGTGACAAAGAATGCCTTCAGAAGCTTGGCCAGCCGACGCATGACGCCAAGATGCGAGGTCGCGTGTTTGGAATCGGCCTCTGTCACGATCTCATCTAACAGCTTCCCTTCCTCTTAAGCAATGCCTTGAACTCAGAGCCTGTCTGAAAATTAGGAGATCCCCTGCACCGCGGCGTCTCCTAATTTTCAGACAGGCTCTCAGGCGTTTTTTGACCCTCCGAACGCCTTTTTCAGATTTCCTGTTGATTTCCCTCTTTCCGATCTCTCTGATTTTTGATTTGTTTAAAGGCTTCATGGACCATCATCCAGCATCTTCCTCCGGGCCGCGGCAGGCCGACCAGATTCCTGCAGAGCTTCTTGTCAAGATTGACGAGGCCGTCACGCACTATCCCGTTTCCAAGCGGAGTGCCTCGCTGCCACTGCTTCATCTCTGGCAGAATCACTTCGGATTCATCGACGAGAGCGGTGTGAGCTGGATTGCACAGCGACTCGAACTTGAGCCGATCAATATCCTCGAACTGGTGACTTTCTATCCCTGGTTCCGCCAGGAGGCTCCCGGAAAGGCGATCATCCGTATCTGCCGCACGCTCTCCTGCGCGATGGCTGGCAGCTACGAGCTGCGCGAGAAATTCTGCCATGCCGTCGGAGTCGATCCTGCTGCTGATCATCATCACGGACTGCCTACGAGCGCCGATGGCAAGTACAGCATTGAGTTTGTCGAGTGTCTGGCCAGCTGCGGTTCCGCCCCGGTCTGTCTCGTCAACGACGATCTGCACGAGGATGTCACCGAGGCCGATGTTGCCAAAATTCTAAGCCAGTATGCCTCTTAAAATCGGCATGTACCAGTACGCCTCATGAAATCACTTCTTCTTCCACCACACGCCAAAGAGCGCCGCGTTGTCTTTGAAAACGCCTGGACGCAGGGTTACACTCCCGACATCGAGTGCTACGAGAAGCATGGCGGCTACGCCGAGCTAAAGAAGGCCCTCGGCATGAAGCCCGAGGAGATCGTTGATGAGGTCAAGAAGGCCAATCTTCGCGGTCGTGGCGGTGCCGGTTTCCCCTGCGGCGTGAAATGGGGCTTTATCAAGCGTGATGACGGCAAAGCGCATTATCTTGTCTGCAACGGTGACGAATCCGAGCCGGGCACCTTTAAGGATCGCTACATCCTGCACAATGATCCGCATCAGCTCATCGAGGGCATGGCCATTGCCGCCTACGCTCTCAATGTCCATCTCGCCTACATCTACATCCGCTGTGAGTTTCCAAAGGCCGCCGAGATCGTGACCCGCGCCCTCCAGGAAGCCCGCGCCAAGGGCTACCTCGGCAAGAACATCCTCGGTAGCGGCTTCGATGTGGACATGCATGTCCATCAGGGAGCCGCCGCCTATATCTGCGGTGAGGAGACCAGCATGATTGAGTCACTGGAGGGAAAGCGTCCCTATCCTCGCATCAAGCCTCCCTATTTCCCGGCCGTTCTCGGACTCTACATGTCCCCGACGATTGTCAACAATGTCGAGACACTCTGCCACATCAAGCAGATCCTCAAAATCGGCAGCGCCGAGTATTCCAAAATGGGAACTCCCGGCGATGGTGGCACCCGCGTCATGTGCGTCTCCGGTGATGTCGTGCGTCCCGGACCTTACGAAATTCCCGCTGGTGGCGTGACCCTCGGCGAGCTGATCTACGATGTCTGCGGCGGTCTCAAACCCGGTCGCACACTCAAGGCAATCATCCCCGGTGGCAGCTCTGCCAAAGTGCTCCGCGCCGGAGAGACCTTTAAAACCAAGATCAAGGGACCTGATGGCGAAATGATCGACAAGGAGATCCCCCTGCTCGACCTCGTGATGGATGCCGCCTCCCTGGCAGCCGCCGGCACCATGATCGGTAGCGGTGGCGTGATGGTCATGGATGACACCCGCGACATGCTCTGGGCGCTCAATAACCTCAATCAATTCTACGCTCACGAGAGCTGCGGCCAATGCACACCTTGCCGCGAAGGAAGTCTCTGGATGAACAAAATGACCACCCGGATGATGGCAGGTGATGGGATTGCACAAGATCCCGCCACTCTCCAGAATGTGGCTGATAATATCGCGGGCCGTACAGTCTGCGCCTTTGGTGAAGCCTGCTCCTGGCCGGTCCAGAGCTTCCTGGCAAAATTCCCAGAGGCCTTCGCCGTCAAGTTGAAGTAAGGCGCTTAAAATATCCGATGAACCGCCACGCAGCATTCCTCGTGGCGGGAATCATCGGATTCCTCGGCATCGCCTTTGGAGCCTTTGGTGCCCATGCGCTGAAGGATCTGCTGCTTGCTCATCAGATGCTCGAAGTCTGGCGCACCGCAGTACTCTATCATCTCATCCATGCTCCCGTGCTCCTCTGGCTGGCAGGAAGAAAGACCGTTAGCACGGTAGCCGTGAGTCTGTTCGCCGGAGGCATTCTGCTCTTCTCAGGCAGTCTCTATGCCCTGGCGCTGACAGGCGTGACATGGTTGGGGATCATCACGCCGCTAGGTGGACTCCTACTCATGGCCGGATGGCTCTGGATTGCCTTCGCTGCTTTCCGCTCTGAAGAGTAACTTTCCGATGATTGCTCAAACAGACAGCTTCCTTATTTCCACGAGGGGGAAGGGAACCTATGAAATTACCGAGGAGGTGGAAGCCCTAGTCCGCCGCAGCAGAATCCAGACGGGAGTTGCCACAGTTTTCATCCAACATACCAGCGCGAGCCTCGTGATCTACGAGAATGCCGATCCGACGGCGCGTACCGACCTCCATCGTTTCTTTGAAGACCTCGTCTCCGAGGATGACCCCCGACTGGTTCATACGCTGGAAGGCCCAGACGATTCCACAAGCCATCTCCGCATGGTGCTCACCCGCACAAGCGAGAGTATCCCGATTGCCAACGGAAGACTTCAGCTTGGCACCTGGCAGGGAATCTTCCTCTTCGAACACCGCCGCGCTCCTCACCAGCGAACCGTTGTGGTGAGCTTGCTGGGGAATGCCTGAGCAGCCAGAGTCCGTAGGTGTTTAGCGATTTAGGCTGTTAGGTCAGATCTCGCAATTGGTTAGGGGCTTTTTGAATGAATTGCATCTTAAGTGTTGTTGCACCCTTTGTTTCAAACCTCATAGGCCCTGTCTCATACAGATTCCCTCTCTTCCTTGGGATTTATTCTACTCGTACTTTCTTTGCCCGCACGCTCCAGCGTTCCCCAATAGGAACCAGACTAAAAACAGCGCAGTTGGGCATGGGTAGGGCGAGCTGGAAACGGCGAAAGGCTTTCATCCCCTCTGCATTGGTGACCTCGTACCCAAGCAATCGCCAAAACATTAAGGCAATCCAGATTCCATGCCCAAAGATCACTGTCGAGTCGGGCAGTTGATCCATTTGTTCGATGAACACACTAACGCGACCGTCAAACTCTGCAAAGGTATCAGCATTCTCTCCGAGTCGTCTGAGCGGGTCCGGGTCATCCCAATAGGCTTTTACAAAGGGTTTCCGCTGTGGCCCCAATAGTCCCTGGATAAGAGCTGGGTCAATGACTGAAAATTCGTGCAGATCTGGATGCACCTGAGGCTGAACGCCAAACCTTTCGCAAAAAGGTGCAGCCGTCTGATGGGTTCGCAGAAACCTAGATACCAAAACAGTGGCTGGTTTGACTTCAATTAGGCGGGCCAGAATCTGTGCCTGTTGAAGCCCCAACTCAGAAAGAGGGACTGCGCCATGCGGCATGGTTGGCCCCCCTGCATTAGACACGCTTTCAGCATGCCGAATAAAAATGAGTTCTTTCATCAGTAAGAGAGTATCCATATAGTTTGAATCTCAGTGAGGCTGGAGAATACGCCCTTGGAGACTCTGCTTTTGAAATTCGATTTCTTTCGCAACATCGGGACCTTGATACACCATCGAATTTTCATGATTTGCATACTGCTCATCGCGAGATGCGCTGAACCAATTAAAAGAGCCAGAGCAATACAGATCATTATCACTCATAACGATCTTGCTGTGTACTCGTTGAAGTATTGAAAACTCGATTCCACCCCCTCTCAGTTCATTGCTAACAGCCATAAGCATTTGGTATTTTTCTGCCGAATCTTCAGCATTGCCCTCCCCAGTATTGAACATCCGATCGGTATAAACATAAATTTTGACACCACGATTTATCGCCGTTTTCATTGCCTCCAAAGCACCAATTTCGCAGATTCGCTGCATGTTGATCCATGGAGAGACAATGTGTACATCTGATTGAGCACGCGCAAACAGATCCAAAAGAAATTCATCATGCTCCTTGAAGTTGTGAAGATGACTCAGCGCTGTTTTTTCTGTGATTAAATCCTGGCGCTCTAGCACCTCAAAAAAGAGTTCGTTTTTGGCGTCACCTAAAAGATGCGTGGCGAGTTTTCCTCGAGGCTTTGATTCATGGATCGATTCCAGAAGATCCATATCCCCGAATAGGAGAAAGCTATCCTTCGCTCGTGATACCGCCACATTCAGCATGCTTGGACTCTGGTCAATGAAAATCCCATCAGCATGCTTTGAATAGACTGGAGAAAAGATCACTACAGGGCGTTCTGCTCCCTGGAGGGAATGAACGGTTCCAACCGTTATCATGCCTTTTCCCTCGCCTGGGGAAAGCCCCCGCTCCTTACATGCCTTGATGATGGCTCTTTTCTGAGCGGCAAAGGGAGTCACCACGGCAATAATCTCTCCCAACTGCTTGCCAGGATGCGACGCTTTCAAATCCTCCTGATGCTTAGAAAGCCAAGCAGCAATTGTTTCCGCTTCGAGAAGATTATGACGCCCGCCGTTTCTTTTCTCACAGATACCATCAATGTGCAGGTATCCCATTGCCATTACAGGGAATGGCTTTTTTTCCTCGCTGCACTTTGGTGTTAATACCCCTCCATAACAGAGTTGATTGCAGAAGGCTATGATACTGTCCTGACATCTCCGATGCTCATCAAGGAACATGCCTCGCTCCATTTTGCTATTGTAGTGATAGCGGGAGAGCATTTGTGCGATACGCATGACGCTACCTCGTGCCGCAGTTTTTCCGAGATCGGTTAACTGACGATACGATTCCTCATTATCTCTTTCTGGAACGATTTCTGCGGAAACGAGATTGCCAATATCAACATGTGTCGGGATGGCCCAGATAGGTTCAATCTGTTGGGTGTCACCGATTACCAAAGCTTTTTTTGCCAAAGAAAAAGAGGCCCCAGCAACCTCTGGTAAAACCTGCCCCGCTTCATCGACAATTAAGAGATCAGCAAAGTTGTAGAGATATTCATCTCGATAGGAATCTCCGTCATGGCTTCTGACTTTCAGTTCTTTGGGAAGCATGAAGAATGTAAAAACACCACACGGAGTGAGCATCATGCGACGATGCCAACGCGGTTCAATAGTGATTTTCCCATTTTTCGCTTTTTCTGCTTCAAAATTCGGCATCCCTTTTATTTCAAGCAGCCAGCGACCTTCCCAGTAGTGAGTCGTAAGAAGGAAAATCTGAAATCGAATGCTCGTGTCTGCCAACCGATCACAGTCGGCAAGGCTCATCTCTTTGGGATCTGTGCTGATCGGAAGGCATTCAATGGCCTCTACCCATTTCTGTAGGCATTCATGCTCCTGCTGTAGCAGCCTTTCTCCACGCTCAACCAAGGAACTTTGATCTTCCTTCTCTGTGAAAAACTCTTCAATACGCGATTTAATTGCTGGCTCAATTTCATCAAAAACATTCCATGAGCGAAGATCGTCCGACGAAGAAGATGTAGGCCAAACGGTCTTAAGAAATTGTTGGGCAACGAGAAGCCGTTTTTTTGCAACTGGAGGAAGCCAGGAAAAAAGTGCGTAGAAGATCGACTCCTGTGCACGGTATCCATCCCAATCTTCGGAGAGCTTCCTGAATGCCGTCAGCTTCTCCTCAAGAGAAGCTTTCTTTCCTTTTCGATTCTCCAACTCGGCACAGGCGTCATTACCCAACTCCTCCAACACCTCGTTACGGGCTGATTCAAGATTTTTCCATGTTGATTCTAAAACACGAAGCTTCTTCTGTTCCTCTTGAATACAACTCTGCAACCTCTCGACAGATTTTTCTAGAGCTACGCGAGCCATCTCTTTGTTTCCCAACCAAGCATTCGGAGCAAGTTCAGAAAGATCGTGAAATGCGGCGAATGCTTTTCCCAAGAATTCACGCTGAGCTTTCTCGAAATACTGATCTGTTTCGACGCCATTAAAGAAATCTTGAGTCTGGTATCTGTCAGTAATTTCAGGGTCTTTCTTTTTCTGCTTATCTGAAGGAAAGTAGGATCCAAAGCTTTTGATATCCGGCATCCATCGCCCGGAAAATGGTCCTGCTCCCTGGGAAAAGTCCTTACCAAAGGCCTCAATGATATTTGTCACCGCTTGGTTATTTGTCGAGGCGGCAAGGATCACCGGAGGATTCTTTCCCTCCAGAGCATGCTTCGCCCAAAGAGTCGCCACTACAGAAAGCAAGAGTGTTGTCTTTCCTGTGCCCGGAGGGCCATTGACCGCCAGAATTCCCCCATCGCTTGCTTCCAAGAGATGGGAAAGGGCATCACGCTGCGCATCGGCAAGCGAGAACTTTTCGCTGTGATGCCCCAGTCTGGCGCTGAAACCGGCATTGGGTGATAAGCACGGTTCTGGATCTACGATTGCTGTAGATGCATATCTTTCAAAGAGCGGCACATCTGGCTTTTTAGAATGTATATGATCGTAAAGAGATAGAATACTCTTTCGGAAACCATCGGAAGAATCGCCCTTTTTCAAATACCAGTGATCGGCAACTTCATACTCCTCATTTGACTTCAGCCATTCGCCACACACGCTCTCCAATAATTTATCGCAGTACTCAAGATAGCGATTCCAACTTGAAAGGTAAGATCCATCAGCCTCTGCGGTTTGGATTGTTTGGCTTGTGATCGGATCACAAACTGGAGATGGGTTTGTCGTGAGAAACTCATCAAAATCTGTCAATTGACCGATCGCATAGCTGCCACGCTCCAATGGCTCCAAAAGATCGCGAGTTAGAACTGTTTTTCCTGAGGGATAGAGTCTGCCCTCTCGATCCAAAACACCGTTGCTACAGATTGGCGTAATAAAGAAGGGGATGTCGCCACTCTCTTTGCCATGCTCCATTCGTGAGCGAAAAACCTTAGGCCGGATCAAGACATCGACGGTTTGAATTTCCTCTTTCTCGCCGCGAAAAAAATCTTGAACAAGATCCTCTGCTACGACTCCTGTTTTTTGTTCATCAGGGTAGCATTTCTTAAAATCCTTGGCATCTTCCTTTTTAAAGGTCCCTTTTCCAAATTCAGCATCAGCCAGGGAGTTTCGCCAGTAGCCTGCATATCTATTTGCGTGTTCATTCATTCGTTGAGATTTCTGTTTTCAGCGTGAGTCTCAATCCAGCGGATGCAGCAATCGCACTCCTGGAAAACGGGAGAATCCCCTGTCCAAGGAGCCCCAATCGCAGCCTGTTTCCATCGCCAGAGCCGCATGGCATGCGTTGGGGTTAGATTGAAACGGGCTGCTGCCTTGCGGCACTGGCTGACAAAGAGGCTACAGCGCTTATCATCGGGAGCCAAGATATTCACGCTTTCTAGATTGCGGAACGACTCCACGAATTTGAGAGCCACAGGCATCCGCTCAAAACCAACTCGGAGACGGGCATCCAATCGCCTCTTCCAAGGCAAGACTATGAATGTCTCCGCTCGCGAAAATCCTGTTTCTTTAAATGGTGAATGTGATTGAAGGAACGGGGGCGACCAGTTAGGAACCAGTATTGATGATGAATCTGCGTTTTACCCCCTTTTCGTTTTTTGCGCTTCCCCTGCTGCTCCTGGCACTTGTGACGGGAGGTTGCGCCAGCGGCCCCAAGGTCGATCCTCAGATCACTGCGGCTGTCGCAGCCTGCCATGTCAATCAGGGAACCTATAGCAAGGTCACTAACGGCGGCACGCTTGATTACAGTGACATCATGGCGCTCGTGCAGGGTCGTGTGCCCTCCCACATCATCGTCGGTTATCTGCGCAGCACGCAGCATGTCTATAATCTCAGCTACGCCCAGCTTGCCGATCTCAAGGCCGCAGGTGCCAAGCCTCATCTGCTGAATTATCTGACGGAGACGCAGGGATTCTACGGCAACAATCAGCCGACGAAATCGGGCAATAAGACTCCGCAATATGTCCGCAACAATTCCAAGCTAGAGCAGGACAAGCAGCCCTTCTTCTACAATGCCCCGGTGGTGGATGACTGGTATGATTCGGCCTACACCGAGTCAAGCTACAGTCCCTTCTCGTTTAATTAAGATTCTGCGGCTAGTGAGGGAGCCATCGCCGCTTCGTCAACGGTTCCCTCTGGGCGGAGTGCTCCTCGCCTCGATCGTTGGCATCCTGCTTGCCTCTTGCCTTGGTGCAACTTGGGCGTTACTTGCGTCGCTGCTTGCTCTCTCGCTCCTGCTGCTCCCTTTTTGGAAACAGGGCGGAGTGGTGCTGGCGTTCGCTGCTGCTGTTTTTTCCCTGCTTCAGCTTTGGGCTTGGAATGAGGCGCCGGCCAGGAAGTTGGCTCTCTGGTTGGAAGCGCATCCGCAGGAATTATCCGTGGAGGGAGTCGTCATCGCCGAGCCAAAATCATCGCCCTCCGGCAGTGTCAGTTTCCCACTCCGGGTGGAATGCATCTCCTCGCTTAATGAGGAGTTTCCTTCGATAAAGCTTGCTCTTCCAGTGCAGGTGCGCTGGCCGGTGATCGGCAACACGCAGTCCCCCAGCTACGGAGATCGCGTCAGTTTTCAGGCAATGGCAACACGCCCTCAACCGCCGCGCAACCCTGGTGAATTCGACTATCGCAGCTGGCTGGAACGCCATGGGATTTATACGGAGTTCAAGATCGATCCTTCCGAGCCTGGGACGCTTCTCTCCTCAGGTCATGGAAATCCACTAATGGCCTGGGCGATTCAAGCTCGTCATCGGATGGAGTCGATTCTCTCAACCGATTTGGAGGGAGCGACGAGAGAACTGAGTGTGATCAAGGGGATCACGCTGGGTGTGACCGAGGATGCGCCAGAGGGATTCATTGATGAATTCCGATTCACAGGAACGATGCATCTTTTTGCGGTGAGCGGTCTGCATGTCGGAATGCTCGCCGTCATGATTTGGTTTCTTCTCTTGGCGCTGCGAATCCCGCGTTCGTGGGCTGTGGGCATCATCATTCCCATGCTCTTTTTTTATGTGGCTGTTACGGGGCTGAAATCCGGCAGCATCCGCAGTGCCTCCATGGTCTCGCTCTTGCTTTTCGGTTCCGTGCTTTATCGTCGTGCGCCACTTTTTAATACGCTGGCCGCCGCCGCTCTGTTGCAGCTCGCACTCGATACGAATGCGCTTTTTTCCGCCGGATGGCAGTTTTCCTACTCGGTGGTTTTTTCCATCATCGCGCTCACGCCGCCACTGGAACGACGACTCTGCACTCTGTATGCGCCCGACCCCTTTATCCCTCCTCGCATCCTGACCAGTTCGGAACGCTTCCATTTTTCCGCCTGGAAATACTTCTGCGGATTACTCGCCGTTTCGACGGCGGCGTGGATCGGCTCGGTGATCCCCACCATCGCCTATTTTCACCTGATCTCCTTTTCCGCGATTGGGGCCAATCTTCTTGCCGTTCCGCTGGCCTTTGTCGTCCTTGCGCTTGGAGGGCTTTCATTACTTGCCGGATCGTTTTCGCTCTGGGTGGCCGGGGCTTTTAATAATGCCAACTGGCTGGTGGCCAAGCTGCTTTTGCTCGTTATTCAGGGCAGCTCTCTGCTGCCGGGCGGACATTGGTTTGTGGGGCCTCCGGCCAAGCCATATCCTGTTGTCACTATTTTGGATCTGGCTGGTGCTCCCTGTTCCGTGGTGCAGAACGGGCGATCTTTTGCCCTCCTGAATGCAGGGAAAAAACGGGACGCGCATCGGACGATTCTCCCCTTTCTTGAAACTCACGGAGCCAATTCCATCCAGGAGCTTCTGATCACAAAACCTGATGCCTCGCACTTGGGAGGCGTTCCGGAGATTGCACACGAGCTCCCTATTGCACATCTGGATTGCCCACAGGCCAATCCCCGTTCCAGTGTCGCCAAGTCGGTGCTCAGTTCCATGGCCGCTTCCAAGCCATCGTATTCGGAAAACTCCCCCACCCAGCTCCTTCCCGGCGTCACTGCGGAGGTGCTGAATTTTGCGGAGGGGGAGATGGGAGTGCGTCTGCATGGCAACGCAGCCTCGCACCTCTACCTGCCGCGCCTCACGCCGGAGGCACTTCGTCAGTTTCTGGCAAAGCTCCCGTCAGTGCCGCCGCGATGCGATGTTCTGGTCATGCCGCTCGGAGGAATGGAGCTGGTTTCGACACTTCAGCTGATTCGCAAAATCTCCCCCAAGGTCATCGTCTCGCCCGTGGATCAACTTCGACGGGATGGCATTCCGAGTCCTGAATGGGATCGCCTGCTTGAGCAGGAAGGGATAAAATTCCTGCGGCAGGACAGGACGGGAGCGGTTATTGTGGAAGCCGATCCGAAGGGAGTGAAAGTTTTGCCGTTTGTTCCAGGAAAAGATCGTGACGGTTCGGATCGTAGTGGTGGACGATGAAGCCGAGCGATTCGGCGCTCTTCACATTGTCGAGGAGATCATCGATGTAGAGCGTACGCGCGGGATCGACACCGAATTTCGTGCGTGCGATTTCGAAAATCTGCCGCTCCGGCTTCATCACGCCCTCCTTGTAGGAATAGATTCCATCGCGGAAGAGCGTGTGAAAGAAATCATATTCCTCAAAGATATGATCGTGGTGGATGCAGCCGATATTCGAGAGGAGATAGAGCGGGGTTGTGGGATGAAGCAAGCGAGCCCATTCGACCATCGGCGTGTTGATTTCAAAAATCCTACACCAGACATCCATGAACTGATCCTCGGGGCCATCGTGGGCAAAGGCCTCCCTAACTGCCTTGATAAAATCAGCGCGGTGAATACGACCTGTTTCATGATCCATGCGCAGCGGATGCAGATCATCCTGGGAGGGAGGGGCACCCTGGCCTGTGTGTTTGAGAATTTCCTGTTCCGCCACCGTGTAGTCAAAGGTGAGGAGCACATTGCCAATATCAAAGATGACGGCGTCGATTTGCATGAAGGTGAGGCAGAATAGAGCGTAGCGTGTCTCTTCCGGCAATCGTTTTTGCTTCCCGCCACACTCCGTTCCCATGTCCAATGTTCCCGAGATGAAAAAGATCCTCCTACTGCTTTTGCTCCTGGCTCTTCTCGCGGGGGGATATTTCTTTCTGCAAGGAGAGGAATTCCTGAGCCTCTGGCATCGCAGTCTGGTGGTTTCCGTTCCGATGGAAAAGGCTGATGCTCTCATCGTCCTGGGCGGAGAGCCGCTGGCCCGGCCTCAGGAGGCCGCGCGTTTGTACAGGCAGGGAGTTGCACGCAAAGTCTTTGTCACAGGAATCGGAGATGCCGCTCGGAATCGCCAAGTGCTCATGGCCTCCGGCGTGCCAGGTTCCGTCATCACGATGGAACCAAAGGCCACATCGACTTTTACCAATGCGACGCTGCTCAAGCCGATGCTCGAAGCTGCCGGAGTGCATACGGCTCTGATCATCACCTCTCCCTTTCATACAAGAAGGGCGCTGGCAACATTTCGGAAGGTCATTCCCGGCATTTCTTTTGGTGTCACAGAGGCCTCGATTGACTGGTGGAAAAGGGAAGAAGGAAGAGGTGATGTGAACCGCTTTGCCATCGTAGAATTCATCAAGACTCTCGAATATTGGCTCCTCCACGGAATCTCGCCATTTTATGATTAAAACGAGAGCGGTCCCGTCCATTTCTCCGCCTTAGCCCTCCAATCCGGCGCGAGAGTGATCTTTAGGAGTTCCTTGTTAATGGCGCTTAACTCCGGCAGCGCCGGCTTGGTTCCAAAGGCAAAGATCATTTCCGCGTCAGGAACCAGGGAGATTTGGAATTTTCCAGGAGCGATGTGATGCATCCAGTATTCCAGAGAGATGGAGTCGCCTGCATAGGCATTGATCTGATTCTTGGTGAATCCTTCAATTCCCGCTTCAGGTGTGGAATAGCGGACGGCTGGAATGCCACGGCTGTTCAGCATGATGTCGGTGCGAGAGCCTTCAAGACACCCCACACGAAAACGGGCGAGATCGTCGAAATGGACAATGCCGCGCTGGATCTGTTCCATCGTGATAGAGGAGGCTATCGTTCCGGTGAAGAGGGCAATCAGCAGAACTCCCGCCAGCATCCAGAAAAAGGTGACGATCCTTCCCAGAGCCGAATGCGGAGTTTTATCCCCGTAGCCGACGGTGGTCATCGTGACAGCAGAGAACCAGAGTGCGGAGCCGATTCCTTTCATGGTCGGGCCGCTGAAATGCCCCTGAACATGCCGCCTTTCGATCAGGACAAGCAGGAGACTAAAAATCGCCATGCCAATCAGCATGGAAAGCAGGATCAGCATCACCTCCCGGCTCCAGATGTGGGAATAGAAGGAGGAGACATTGCCGAGGAAGGATTTCTGCTGAGTGATCACGGCGCCATGACTGAAGAGATACGGTTCCGTGAATTCTATCTGATCAGCTCTTTCTCCTGAAATAGCCAGCAGGGGACACACATCGCTCTTACCCTCGTGAAGCTCTCCGCAAACATCCTCGAACCGCATCTCGACGAAGTCGTAGGGAATACTCAGCCGTTCGGCAATCTGCTCCCAAAGCTCAATTCCAAGACCGCTCCAGCTCCCATCCTTCCCCTTAAAGCTGTAGGGGGGACGATCAAAGACCGCGACCTTGAGCCTGCGGGCAGGTTGCTGACTTGGAGCAACTCCAGCGTTATCCGCCTTCAAGGGAATCAGCAGATTCGGGAAGAGCACCAAGGAACAAAGTAACAAACGGAAAGCATTCACTCCCATCTCCCTACCATGCATGGGAACTCAGGGAAACGCTGAATGAAGGGATAAAGCCTGTCCGCTCTAAGACAGACCTGGATCTTGAACCGACGCTGGATTTAATTTAGGATAAAAAGATATGGAATACCGCATGCTTGGCCGTACAGGCCTGAAAGTCTCGAAGCTTGCCTTCGGAGGCTCCTCTCTCGGCTCTGTTTTTCGCTCGGTGGCGGAAGAAGATGGCATCAGAACGGTGCATGTCGCCCTGGATCATGGAATCAATTTGATCGACACGGCTCCGTTCTATGGTCTGACAAAAGCGGAGACGGTGTTAGGCAAGGCACTCAAGGGAGTGGCTCGTGATCGCTACCTGCTGGCCACGAAGGTTGGGCGTTACGGCTATAAACAGGAGGATTTCGATTTCTCAGCAGCGCGTGTCACAGCAAGCATCGAGGAGAGTCTGGGGCGTCTGGGAATCGAGACGATTGATTTCATTCAGGTGCATGACATGGAATTTGGCGATCTCCAGCAGATCATTCATGAGACACTCCCGGCCCTGCGTCGGGCTCAGGAGCAGGGGAAGGTGCGTTTTGTCGGCATCACCTGTTTGCCGGTGCGCCTCTATCGTGAAGTGATGGAGCAGGTTGTCGTGGATCAAATTCAGTCCTACTGTCACTACGCCCTCAATGACACGGCGCTTGCCGACATCCTCCCTTATCTGAAGGAAAAGGAAGTCGGCATTTTTAATTCCGCCCCACTCGCCATGCGTTTGCTCACTCAGGACGGTCCTCCTGCCTGGCATCCGGCTCCCGCCGAGGTACAGGCCAAGTGCGCCGAGGCTGCCGCCTACTGTGCAGCCCGTGGTGCCGACCTGGCGAAGCTTGCGCTTCAATTCTCCGTGGCACATCCCGAGATGCACACAACCATCGTAGGGACGGCCAACCCTGATCGTATTCTGGAAAACATCCGCCAGATCGAGGAACCGCTTGATCTCGAACTCCTCGCCGGGGTGCAGGAAATCCTCAAGCCGATTCATAATGTGACTTGGACGAGCGGACGCCCTGAGAATAATTAATTTTTCCAGAGTCTCTCCCCTCATGAAACTGATCGATCTTTCTCAGCCGCTTTTTGACAATTGTCCCAATTGTCCGGTGCATCCGCCCGTTTCCTCCAAGGTCGTGGCGACTCATCCCCGTGACGGGTGGCACATGGAGGTGGTGAATCTTTCCATTCACACAGGAAGTCATCTGGATGCTCCACTGCACAAGATTGATGGAGGAAAATCCATCGATCAGATTCCTCTGGAGTCTTTTGCCGGAACAGCGGTTCTCTGTGATCTGCGTGATTCAATGCCGGATCGTGCGATTGACGCCGCCCTGCTTTCCTCAAGGATTAGCGGTTCGGTGGCCGATCAGATCGTCCTTCTCGCCACGGGCTGGGGGGATCGCCGAGCCAAGACGGAGGAATGGCATTATCACTCCCCGTTTCTTGCTCCATCTGGTGCGCAGTGGCTACTGGATCAGGGCGCACGCGCAGTCGGTATCGATCACTATTCCATCGGGGGAAGCCGTGATCCCGACAATACACGCACTCATGAGATCCTGCTCGGGAACTCGCTCTGGGTGGTGGAGGATCTGTATTTTCCTCCAGAGATCTTCACGATTGGGGAGCGTTTTCAATTCATGGCCCTTCCGATCAATTTCCCCGGTCACTCAGGATCATTTTGCCGTCCTGTGGTCATCCTCGAGTAAAGTAAACGCATGGACGCTCTGCTAAAAATTCACCCCCTCGACAATGTTGCCGTTTGCACCAAGGCGCTAGCCAAGGGAACGACGGTGGAGGGGCTGGTGTTGCTTGCGGATATTCCCGCCGGTCACAAGGTCGCGCTCAAGCAGATCGCTGCCAATGACTGGATTTGGAAGTACGGTTTTCCCATCGGCAAGGCAACCGTGGCCATTGCTCCCGGCGAGCATGTTCATACGCAGAATCTTTCTAGCGGCCTGGGAGAGGGGAAGGCGCCAGTGCCGGATGAAGTTGCATCCGTCACTCACTCGCTCGCATCACACTCGGCTCCCGCGCACTTCATGGGATACCGTCGTCCTGATGGGCGTGCCGCCATCCGGAATGAAATCTGGATCATCAATACGGTAGCCTGTGTGAATGGGACGAGTGAACGCATCGCCGCCCGAGCCAGGGAGCGCTGGTGTACCCCAGAAAGTCCGATTGAGGCTATCCAAGCCTTTACCCATCCCTATGGATGCTCTCAGCTTGGTGACGATCTCGGTCACACCCGCAGCATTTTGGCAGGACTGGCCCGGCATCCGAACGCCGCAGCAGTGCTCGTGCTGGGACTCGGCTGTGAGAATAATCGCATGGAGGGATTTCTCAAAGTGGTCGGCGAGCAGGAGCCGCGCAGAATCCGCTTTTTCAATGCCCAGGAGGTTTCCGACGAAATTGAATCTGGCTTGGAGGCGATGGCCGAACTTGTGGAGTACGCCTCCTCCTTCACTCGCGAACCGATTCCCGCCAGTGAACTCATCCTCGGCATGAAGTGCGGCGGCAGCGATGGATTCAGCGGCATCACCGCCAATCCCTTGGTCGGACGCATTGCCGACTGGCTGAGCGCCCAGGGAGGCACCACGCTGCTCACCGAGGTGCCGGAGATGTTTGGTGCGGAGGCGGTACTGGAGCGTCGCGCCGACTCGCCGGAGATACGCGAACAATTCTGCGGCATGGTGGAGGAATTCAAGGAGTACTTCCGCCGGCACAATGAGCCGATCTACGAGAATCCCTCTCCTGGCAATAAAGAGGGGGGAATTTCCACGCTGGAGGAAAAATCTCTCGGTTGCGTGCAGAAGGGAGGCTCGGCCCCCGTGCGCGAGATTCTTTCCTACGGCGAGAGGGCGACGCCCGGACTCGGTGGGCTTTCGCTCATCCAGGCTCCCGGTAATGACGGCGTCTCGGCAACGGCGATGACGGCTGCCGGAGCGCACATGATTCTCTTCACGACAGGCCGAGGCACTCCGCTAGGGATGCCGGTCCCAACGCTTAAAATCGCCTCCAATACCGATCTTGCCAGCCGCAAACCGGGCTGGATTGATTTCAACGCGGGTGAACTTCTCAGTGATGGTGCCGATTCTCAGAAAGTTACCCAGGATCTCATCGGACTGATTCTGGAAACTGCCGGAGGGAAGCAATCCCGCAATGAGATCAATGGTTATCGTGAGATCGCGATTTGGAAGAAAGGGGTGACGCTGTGAAGGAAACCTTTCTCCAATTCGGCTCCGGGAATTTTCTCAGAGCCTTTGCCGATCTCTTTGTCGCAGAGGAAAATCGTGCGGGGCGCGAGGCGGGACTCATCGTCGCCGTCCAAAGTACGGGCGAGGAACGAGCGAAGGCACTGAATGCAAAAGGGTGCCGCTACCATGTCGCCATCCGCGGAATGGTTGATGGGTCGGTGGTGGATGAAGTCGCACTCGTGGATTCGATCAGGAGCGTCTTGGTGGCTTCTTCCCAGTGGCAGGAGGTTCTCTCCGTCGCCGCATCGCCCGATCTGAAATGGATTTTTTCCAATGTGACCGAGGCTGGGCTGGCCTTGGAATCGGGAGACCGGCTCTCGGATGCACCTCCGGCCTCCTTTCCTGCAAAACTTTTACAATGTCTCCAGGCCCGTTATGAAGCCGGAGTCGGCGGAGTGACAATCCTGCCGTGCGAGCTTGTGCCGGCAAATGGCAAAATCGTGCTCGGACTTGTGCTGGAACAGGCCGTGCTCTGGGGGTTGGAAGAGGCCTTTCGCAATTGGCTCTCTCAGGAATGCCGCTGGGTCAACACCCTGGTTGATCGCATCGTCCCCGGAAAGCCACTCGCGCATCCCTTGCTTGAAAGTGATCCCCTACTGCTCTCGGCGGAGCCTTTTGCTCTCTGGGCGATGGAGGGGAAAGCCGAGGAATTGCCGCTTGCCTCGCACCCGGCGGTGGTGGTGACACCAGACATCAGCGGTTATCAACTGCGCAAGGTGCGCATCCTTAACGGCGCTCACACGGCGCTTGTCGCACGCGCCCTGCCGCTTGGAATCAAGACCGTGCGCGAGGCCGTGGAAGATCCCGAGGTGGGAGCCTGGCTGCGCAGACTCCTCTTTGAGGAGATTGTACCTGTGCTGGAAGGGCGCGTGGAGAATCCCACACTCTTTGCAAAACAGACGCTCGACCGCTTTGCCAATCCCTTTCTGGAACACCAGCTCTCCGACATTGCCAAGGGGCATGAGGGAAAAATGGCGCTGCGCCTGCGGCCAACCCTGGAGGAATTCCGCACCAAATTCGGCCGCGAGCCGGAACTCCTCGCACCACTCTTTACCTAAAATCCCTCCACCTCCACTCAAAATACATTGATGAAAGCGATCCTCCTCAGCGAACCCGGAACATTAACCCCCCATGATGCCCCTGAGCCGCTCTCTCCAGGCGAGGGTGAAGCTCTTGTCCGGGTGCATCGCATCGGCCTCTGCGGCACCGATTACCATGCCTTTCATGGCCGGCAGCCTTTCTTTAGTTATCCCCGCATTCTGGGGCATGAACTCGGTGTCGAAGTCTTGGAAGTCGGCCCGGGTGTCACCAAGGTGAGCAAGGGGGATCGATGCAGCGTGGAGCCGTATCTTCATTGTGGCAAGTGTGCCGCCTGTCGCAAGGGGCTGACCAACTGCTGCGCCAATATCGCCGTGCTTGGGGTGCATACCGATGGAGGCATGAGGGAACGCCTGGTGGTGCCTGCGGCAAAGCTTCATCCCTCCAAGAGTCTCCCCTACGAGGCGATGGCACTTGTTGAGACCCTCGCCATCGGAGCTCATGCCATTGACCGCTCCC
>Ga0302320_10012408_pt1 | contig 17907 bp, 17 predicted proteins | sample Bog_T0_3_FD_202130 | JGI IMG/M metagenome (GOLD analysis project Ga0302320, IMG submission 202130) | Peat permafrost microbial communities from Stordalen Mire near Abisko, Sweden - Bog_T0_3 | ecosystem: Environmental > Terrestrial > Soil > Wetlands > Peat | place: Sweden: Abisko, Stordalen Mire...
GTTACCCTTAACACCTCCCTCAAGCTACATGGGCGAACTACCGAACTCCCATCGTCGGACTTTAACCGACTAGTCATACGTTTTACACGGCATACCCTATAAGTCCTCAAAATTAAGTCCAGCGTTTAAGTAATGTTGTTAAATAACTGGCGTAAAGTCAGATCGTTTTCGGAACGAATAAAAGACCGCACAGTAAAGTGGCGCCAAGACAAAGAGCAATGCCCAGATTAAGTTGAGACCGTGTGGGAAGTCAAGAAGTGCCATGAGCGGTCGATCCCTTAGATTATTCATAGACCGACGGCTGAACAAGTAAGGAAATGTCTGTTTGATATTCTGGACGCGATGGCTTCCAAGTAAACCGCATGTGGTCGGATCGTTGTAGACCAGGGCGTTGCCCACAATGTAGGGATAATATCCCAATTTTCTCGCCTGAAAATAGAAATCAAAATCTCCAAAATAGTGTGGAAATATATTGGGGCGTATAATAGCTTTGTCTTGAGCGAAAAGGCTTTTAGGAATTAATATGCCATGGCCGCCGTTTAAGTCGCAGCGAAGTACAAAGGATGGCAATAAGAAATTACTTAGTTGAATGATCTGGGGTTTTGCATACCACTTCAAGTAATGGAGTGAATAACCGCACAAGATTCTTTCAGATGTGTTATTATATGAAACGCCACAAGCTGATATAACGTTCCGGTGTCTTTCCGAGAATTCAAGAAGGTTTTTCAGAGCGGTGGTTTCAAGAATATCATCGTGGTTAATCCAAAATACATAATCGGCACCGTCGTCCAATGCTTTCCTGGAGCCGGCAGCAATTGCCCCGGTCCACCAGAGATTTCCATTCCCCGTAATAATCTCAATCCCCCTGAATCCCTTGCATATTTCATCAGAAGAGTTATCTGTTGAACCATCATCAACAACGATAATACGCAGATCAAAATCATCGCATCGTTGCAACTTCAGAGAGTTGATGCAATCAATTATATTCGGAAGACCGTTGTGAATGGGAATTACAGCTGTGATTATCATTACAGCACCTAAAAAATAGTAGGAGGATTAAAATATTTTTAATACAATTCATCAAAAGAACTATTTATTTTTATAACTTTTTTTGATTTATGAGTATATTTTTCTGGTGGTTCTTGCGCTATCTCGTGATTGGCAATGGTTGCGGCCAATGACGCAGCCTTTCGGTAAAGTTGCGCATAGGTTAGTGTCTCACCCGAGACGGTTATGGCAGGGCGGTCAGGGAAAGCCCTTACCGAATTTAGGAAGCCCGAATAGAGCAAATCTTTTCTTGACATGGACCCATCCTTTGAAATTTAAAGTTCTTAATCCTACATCAAACAATTATTTAGGTATTTGTTTTAACAAAAAAATACTAAATTAGAGATATACATAACTAACCATTTTTAATCATCAATAAATAGTGATTCAAATTGACGTGGTTTGATGATTTTTGTTTTTCCATATTTATGAAGTGTTAATAAATCATCATCGCCTGTTACCAAATAGTCTGATTCTGACGCCAAAGCGCACTTGAGAATGTTATCATCATCGGCGTCACGGCATATCCTTTTAATCCCACTAAAAAATGAAGGTTGGTTTATTTCAGATGCCGCTTCTTTAAGAAGATTTACTGCCATTTCTATTTCCTGGTTTGACGCTTTGATTTTTATTTGAAGAAACTTTTGAAACTCCTGCAAGATAAAAGGGCACAGGATTAATGAAAATTCATTGCGGCGCGCCCTTAGAAGGAGCTTGGCGCACAGGCCGTCAGTAAGGAATGCAGCTATTAATACGTTAGTATCAAAAACTGCTTTCATGAAGCCGCCTTGAAAATATCATCGTCAGTTATGAATCCAGCTTTCTTAGCTTTCGCGGAAAGTCGTTTCCTTGTTTCCTTGAATTTAATTTCCCAAAGGTAATTGCCCAAAGACTCTTTTAAAATGTCACTTTTGTTTCTTCCCGTAGCTTTGGCAAAACCACTAAGCTCTTTCGCCATCTGTTCCGGCAGGCTTACAGATAATACGTTTCTCATTTTCCACCTCCTGTACTACAATACACTACATTGACGATTTTGGCAAATAGATGAAAGACGGTGCAAGGTGCAAGGAAAATGACAAGTACAGCTCCGCCCTCTCGGTTACATAAGTGTTATCCGAGGGGCAAAAACATAACTTTTCAGAATATATTTTTTGCACAATTGACCACAAATTATTAGACCATTGTTCAATAATTTGCAAGGTTTAATCACGGGTATTAACCCCAAAGCAAGCTTTGGAAACAAATTCCGCAGCAAGCTGCGGGGTATTAAACCCTCCGCTTTGCGGGATTGTTCAACCTGCAAACTTCAGTGCACTTTGTTTCTGAAGCTTGGGTCTCATTACAACTTACCAAGCCAAAGTGACCTTTAGGTTATTCAGTATACTCTGTTATAGTCCCACTTAGCTTCGCACGTGGGATAGTCCCGCGTCGCTTCGCTCCTGGGATAATTCGTCCAGCAAGTTTCAGTCGAAGATGACCTTTAGGTTACGCGCTTCGCTTCTGAAACTTGGGACTCATTAAATTGGAGTTTCAACAATGAGACAAAATCTCGTTATCAGCCCATGTGCCGGTAAAGAATTTTGCCCAGCATTTCCAAAACCGGTATGGGTAGTTTTGAAAAAAATTTGTTAAACAAAGGATTTATATCTGAAGAATTCGAGGTAAAAACATTTTTTTGTAAGTCATACCTATAATAATAAATCTGGTATGGCTTGACTCCCCATCCTGCTTTGAACTGCATTAACCCTTCATTTTCCGGTTCTGTCCGTCCAAAACAAAGTTTTTCAAAGCCGTGATCAGCGCTCCATTTTATGGCTTCCCACATTACCAGGTTGTTCGCCCTCAGATGCTGAAACGCTTTATCGGAAGCGCCATATTTGTAGATGACTTCCTTTCCAAAATTTAAATAAACATTCGCGGCGATAGTACTACCGCTTAGGGATGCGGTGGCGATAAATCCCATGTTTCCGGTAATAACGTGATCATACAGATGCTGAAAGAATTTGTATGGCTGCGGCGGTAGTCCGTGTTCCCTCCGTGTCATTGTATTCAGACGATAAAAATCCTTCATCGATTGTGGCGATGTAGAAATCGTCACATCGATGTTTTCATTTCGCGCTTTTTTTATGTTTCGCCTGGTGGAATCCCGCAGATTGGAAAATAGCTGCTGCTGTCCGCAACTTAAATCCAGTGTGTGCCCAAAGAATAATTGTGACGGCTTTTCCGCCGATAAGTATTTTTCTCCTCCGCGAATTTCCAGATACTTCCATTTTCGCTTTCTACCCATAACGACCACCTGGTCAAACAGTTTCTGAAACTGTTCCGCGTTTTCGGCAATCGGTTCGCACGTATCGGTGAAAGGCAGGCAAACACCTCTTCTACCAGTGAGGGCACTATTGACTTCCATCACCGGCAGAAGGCTGATAAATGTGTTTTCTTTTCTGGTACACAGGTAGAAAGGCTTATAGTTGTATGATTTGCTCAGAACGTCAGCCCAGTTGGAGGTATGAAAAAAGGAATAACCCGGCGTGGAGATAAGCAGGTTATTCCAGTTTTCTTCTTCCAGCGGATTGATGAGCGCCGGCTCATGCATAATATTCTTTGATTTGCTCGACAACGTAAGCAACCTGTTCGTCTTTCAGTTCGGCAAACATCGGCAGAGACAGGTATTGTTCCGAGCATTTTTCGGCAACGGGAAAACTGCCTTTGCCTTTCTTGAGGAAGCTGTACGCATCCTGAAGATGAATAGGCACGGGATAATGAATGCCGCAGGAGATGCCTTTTTCAGCCAGATAAGCCATGAGCTTGTCTCTGTCTTTCACGCGAATGGCGTAAATATGATAGATGTGCCTGGCGTAGTCTGCTTCCTGCGGAACGATAACATCTTTCACCAGAGAGAGACCTAATGTGTAATCTTTGGCGTGCTTCCGGCGGGCATCATTCCAGGCCGGCAGATATTTTAATTTAACGTTGAGCACTGCTCCCTGAATGCCGTCCAGCCGTGCATTCCAGCCGATGATACCATGGTAGTATTTTTTGGACTGTCCGTGATCACGGAACATTCTCATATTTGCAGCCAGCGCATCGTCATTGGTTACAACTGCACCGCCTTCACCGTATGCGCCAAGATTCTTCCCGGGATAAAAACTGAAACACCCGGTATGGCCCATAGAACCTGCTTTCTTTCCTTTATATTCCGCGCCATGCGCCTGACAGGCGTCTTCAATTACATACAACCCGTGCTTTTTGGCAATAGCCATGATGGGATCCATATCCGCAGATTGTCCGAACAAATGAACGGGGATGATGGCTTTGGTCTTTTTAGTTATTGCCGCCTCGAGCAAAGCAGGATTTATATTATTGGTTTTTTCATCAACGTCAACAAAGACCGGGGTTGCGCCGACAAGCGATATTGCTTCGGTGGTGGCAATAAAAGTATTGGGCACAGTAATAACTTCAGCGCCTCGTCCGACCCCCAGCGCACTCAGGCTCAGCCAAAGAGCATCTGTGCCGTTTCCGACACCCACAGCATGCTTGCAGTTACAAAATTTGGCAAATTCCTGTTCGAATTTGGCCACAAAAGGTCCTCCGGCAAAAGCCGTGTTTTCCATAACTTCGTTAATTGCCGTATGAATTTCATCTTTGATGCTTTTGTACTGAATCTTTAAATCCAGAAATGGAACGTTCATATTCACAACTCCTAAAGTCGTACAAGGTTCAAGGCTCAAGGTTCAAGGTGCATGGTACGATTAAGAGCTTTGGGTAAATTTACGTCGCGTCTTAATCAATCCGTTTAGCATTGCCGATATTTCATTGGCTTCTTGTAACCACTCCCGGCCTTTATCTTTATTAATATATTCTATATTGATACCTATGTATATCTGCGTTCTTAATTCACCACACGAGCCTTTGGCATAGGATAAAAAATTAACTGATTCCTTATTTGAAGTTCTTTCAAAGCCTTCGGCTATATTACTTGGTATAGATAATCCAGAACGCGTAATCTGGTCTTTAAATCCATAATCTTTTAAATTATTCAATTCCTTATAAATACTTGCACTGAGCTTCATTGCTCGTTTCCATACGTCAAGGTCTTCAAATCGCATCAGTTCTTTATCCTTGTGCCTTGAACCTTGATCCTTGAACCTTTTATTTTTCTAAGTATTTTTGCCGGATTGCCGGCGGCAATCGTATCGGGCGGCACATTTTTTGTGACTACACTGCCAGCGCCAATGATCGCATTCTCACCTATGATTACATTGGAGAGAATTGTTGAACCGGAACCTATTGATGCTCCTTTCTTCACAAGAGTTGGCTCCACCTTCCAATCAGCTTCGGTTTGCAATTTTCCGTCCTTGGCAGTGGCCCGCGGAAAAGAATCGTTAATAAAGGTGACATTATGTCCGATGAAAACATTATCTTCAATGGTTACTCCTTCGCAGATGAAGGTGTGGCTTGATATTTTACAGTTTTTGCCAATGAAGGCGTTCTTTTGAATCTCAACAAAAGCCCCAATTTTTGTATTATCACCAACACAGCAGCCATAGAGATTGATAAACTTGGAGAGTTTTACATCTTTTCCGAGCTTCACGTCATCCGATATGCATACATGGATCATATGTTAACCATCGCGCCTTTATTCTTGAGCGATTTATTGGCTGCTTGCAGCATTTTAACATTGTTCAAACCGGCAATGCCGTCATTGACAATGGGTTCGCCATTTTTCACATAGTCGGCAAACTTTTCAGCCATTAACTTGAGCGCTTCGGTTTGCTCAACTTTAGGCGCCCACATGTCACCCGAGCGGTAGTCAACGAGCAGATTGTACTGTCCTTCCTTCGTCTTTACCTTAACACCTTTGTCGTAGATTTTAATTTTTTCATCCGGTTCAAGATCATTCCAGACCAACATTTTTTTCTCTCCGCCAATCAGTGTGGTCCTTACTTTAACCGGTGAGAGCCAGTTGACGTTAATATGAGCTATGATGTTATGGTCGTAGTAAAAAGTGAGATAGGCGACATCTTCCAGGCCGCGGCTAAAATGACCGACACCTGTTGCCACAACGGCCTGCGGTTTTTCATCGATGCAATAATCCATAATGGAGATATCGTGGGGCGCAAGATCCCAGATAACGTTGACATCATGTTGGAATAATCCCAGATTGACTCTGACGGAGTCGAAATAATACAGATCGCCGAGTATGCCGTCATCAATTAACTGACGAATTTTGCGCACCGCTCCTGAATAAAGAAAGGTGTGATCCACCATCAGTTTCAAATTTTTCTTCGCGGCCAGTTCTATCAGTTCTTCTGCTTCGGCAACAGTGTAGGTGAAAGGTTTTTCCAGAAAAACACTCTTTCCTGCTTCGAGTGCTTTTTTAGCCAATTCATGGTGAGTAAAAACCGGGGTGACAATCGCAATTGCATCAACTTCCGGGTTTTTGATCAATTCATCGATATTATCAGTGACATTTATTTGTGGATAAGCTTTTTTGATTTTTTTAAGGGCTTGCTGATTCATATCGCAAACCATTATCACCTCGGAACCATTAGCAGTACTGAAGTTTCTGACAATATTCGGGCCCCAATACCCATATCCGATTACACCTATGCGCAACATAAGTAATAGATTCCTTCCAAATGTATTTTGTTTCCGTATGCCTGGAAAACGAGATTGTAGCGAGATTTAAAAATCAAAATGCACCACTGCCACCTATCATTGCTTTGGGAGTCATAAGGATAATTTTCAGATCCAGTAGCAGGCTCCATTCACGCAAATACTTAAGGTCAAGCCGGACCATTTCATCAAAAGTTGTGCGGCTTCGGCCCACAACCTGCCAGAGTCCTGTAATTCCTGGTTTACTGGAGAGTAACCGCCTGCGGTGCCAAATATCATAAAGATCACATTCATATGGAATAGGCGGACGCGGCCCAACAAGAGACATGTCGCCTTTTAATACGTTTATTAATTGCGGAAGTTCATCAAAACTGGTTTTGCGTAAAAAATGACCAACAGTTGTAATGCGGGAATCATTGGTCAATTTGAAGACCCCCGGTTCGGTTGCTGCCGAGTTTTGCTGATTGATAAACTTTTTAATATATTCTTTATGTTTGAGTGGGTCATTATTTGCTGTCATCGTTCTGAATTTAAGGAAAAGAAATGTTTTGCCATTTAATCCAACACGTTTTTGCCGGAAAAAAACAGGACCGGCCGAAGTAGCCTTTATGGCTACCGCAATGATCAAAAAAAGAGGTGAAAAAAGCAAAAGGGCAATAGCGCTTCCTATGATATCAAAAAAAATATTTTTTATAAAGAGAGGAAGTTTTTTGTTTAAACCTTTTTTTACAAGATCCGGGTAGAGATTTATGTTAAAAGGTTCATTTGATGACAATCCTTGCTTTGTCTCCGGGAAAATATGAAAAGATATATATATATATTTAATCCAGTCGAGATCAAGCTTTTCACAAAAGCGATCATAAATTTTATGAACTATAGTATCAATAGAAGCTTCATCCATCGATTCCATTTCGGTAAACAGCACTCCAATGGTTCTACTATTATGGTTATACCAGCCTCTGATATCGATTTCTCTCAACGATAGATCTAAGGATGTTTTAACTTTATCAACTATTTCTATGTTTTGCGTAGTTTCAATTAGACGTGAAATGTCAATCAGCAAAAGCAGAAATGGTTTTTTTGACCGTTCCGTTCGCATACGTTGCACCCGCAATATATGACGGAAATGTGACTGATCAAAAAAAGCTGGATCATTTTCAATAAAGGGAACCATTAATGTCAATAAATTTTTAGGATGAGATGATGCGTGCTTTACCTTTGTTAATCTTGGCAGATTCATAAAAATTTATCCCGAATTATAGAAAGAAGCTTTATTTTTTCAGTTTTTCATAACTGATAAATTTTACTCCGTGCAACTCAATCCATCTATAAAATATTCTTCTTATTGTAGACATGAAGAGATAGCACTTCACTGTTTCACTATTGCGACAGTTTTAATAAAATTTAATTAAGAAAACTCCTCATATGTTTTGATTAATCGAAAGTTTAGAACTATAATCAAAACCTTCCCAATGTCAAGTAAATAAACCATAACAACAGACATGTACACAACTGCATTACTATGTATTACAATACTCTTAAAATGTCAAGTAAATAAAACATAACAACAGACATGTACACAACTGCATTACTATGTATTACAATACTCTTAAGATGAAAAATTATCAATACATCGAAAGAGGGATTTTTATATATTTTTTATAAGTTGATATCTTTTATCTTTTGACTTCTAAATATGTGATAACTATTAATATTATTGGTCTTTTAACAATCCTTAATTTATTCTAAAGATTTATTAGTGAAACTGACAGATATTACAAGCAAAACACAGCAATATCTGTCAGTTGTAATGAGACTCGCTGATAATGAGACCAAGCTTCAGAAACAAAGTGCATAACCTAAATAACCTAAAGGTCGCCGTGGGGTCATCTACGACTGAAGCTTGCGGGACTAATGATACCCCGCAGCTTGCTGCGGAAACTTTCCCCAAGTTTGCGTTGGGATTCATACCCGTGATCAAAGATCATTTTTTTGATGACCATAATTTTTGGGATAATTTCCCCCAAAATCCCAGTTCGGGATGCATTTTGGAATAACGGTAATCGTAGTATTGATGATTAGTGCCAAAATATCTTTGGAACAATGCTTTTGTTTTAAATTGCATATTGTTTAATACAACGCCAAGTATCTTATTTTTATTCAACAACCTTACAGCCTGTTGAATGGTTTCCCGGGGTGTGTCACCTGATTTGATAACCAGTATAATCCCGTCGACTATTTCGTTTAAAACGCTGGGCTCGGTTGTAGCTAAAATCGGTGAGGAATCGATTATAATATATCTATCCTCATATCTCGATTTTAAATCCTGAATCAGAGTTTTCATTTTATTAGAGCCGACTAGCTCCACCGGATTTTCCTGAATGCTGCCGCCGGAAAGAATGCTCAGTTTGTCGATAGAGGTCTTGATCAAAAGATCCTGCACTTCAGCTTCTCCAATTAGATAGTCAGCAAGTCCCTTTTTTTCCTGCAGACCGAACCAGCGAGTGAGGGAAGGATTTCTAAGATCACAATCGACCAAAAGTGCGTGGCTATGCAGTTCAGCAGCGATAATACTGGCTAAATTAACTGCTACGAGACTTTTGCCTTCTCCGGACATCGCACTGGCAACCATAATGATTTTGGGCGTGTTTACCACTCCGGGCTTAATAATAAGAGTCCTCAACCTTCTGAATTGCTCTGTTACCATGGATGAAGGAGCAAAAAAAGATACTACTTTATCATTCAGAATAAGACCATCAGGAACAGATTTCTGAACTTCATCTTCAGTTCCCACATATTTTTCCCGTTGCACTTTTTGCAGTGCATCAAACATTTTACCCATAGCTTCGCATCCCCAATATATTATTAAATAGGTTCGGTAAAAACAAATACAGTAGGCCACAAGAAACGCAGACGAAAAGAAGCAAAATAATAAAAGCCTGCAGGAATGACTTACTCTTCTGACTCCATGAAGATTTTTCTTTTATTTCAATATCTCGGATAACATTTTGAATGATATTCTTCCCAATACGGTTTTTATCCCGTGAAAATCCCATAAGTAATGCGTTGTCGCCTACGATATTTATCAGGCGCGGGATGCCTTTTGAGTAACGGAAAATTTCCTTTATCGCGCTGTTGTCAAATATAGCCAGGTCTCTTGACCCCGCACGTTTTAATCTGTAAGTGATGTACTCTTTTGATTCTTTCAGTGTCAGAGGGCGCAGATGATAACGGATGGTTATGCGCTGCTTGAGAGGTCGAAACTGAGGCTCTGAAAGAGTTTGGTTTAATTCCGGCTGTCCCAGAAGAATAACATGCAACAGTTTATATTTAGCTGTCTCCAGATTAGTCAACAGGCGGACCTCCTGTAGTAAATTCGTCTCCAGGCTCTGAGCTTCATCAATAATCAAAAATACCTTTTCATTTTTAGTGAAACATTGAAGCAGATAATTGTGAAGCGCGGTAAGGCTCTGGCCCCGTGATTTGATGCCGTCCGATTCAATGCCCAAATCATTACATATATAGTTGAGAAAATCTGTACTATCCATTATCGGGTTAAAAATATAACAGGTTCGTATACTGCTGCCATCAATATTGCTGAGCAGTTTGCGTACAAGCGTAGTTTTTCCGGTACCGGCTTCACCTGTTATAACGCTGAATCCCTTGCCCTCCTGAATTGCATATTGAAGGTGGGCCAAGGCCTCCTGATGGACCTCACTCAAATATACGAATGCAGGATCCGGCGCTATTTCAAATGGTCTCTCTTTAAAACCATAGAATTTCTTGTACATAATTAAAATGCTTTTTCTTCAATTTTAGGTATCGTTGCCAGAACTTTGATTCCGAGTGAAAGTTCCACATCAGCTGCATCGTGAAATGATCTATCCATTTGTTCGCGTATAAAGGCCAGAGCCATACCGCCAGCCAGTCCGGCAAACAGACTGATAAGCAAAATTTTCGGAATATTAGGAGAGAAGGGCTCCTCGGGAACTCTTGCCGGGTCAATTATCTTGAACTGCTCTCCTTTTTGTCGTTTTTCAAGATTCTCAGCCTGCTCGGCTCCCTGGCTTTTTTTCATCAAAGTTTCATAAGCTACTTTGGTGCTCTCATACTCTCTTAACATGGCAGCCATATCCTGTTCGCGTGCGGGAGTTTGTTCAACTCGTCCCATGTATTTATTGATCTGAGCCGAAACAGAGGCACTTTCATCATGTAAACGTTTTATTTCTAATGATGTTATCATCAATTGATTTTTTAATTCTTTGTAGCGGGGATCGCTTTTTATATCATTATCGTAAGTATATTTATTTTTTTCCAGGTCAGCCAATTTTTTCTTCATGGCGAGGACATCGGGATGATTATCTGTATATTTTGTCCGCAGGTCTTCGAGTTCTCTTTTTAGTTTGTCCTTCTTGGTTTCATAGGTTCCGCCCGTATCGGCTGCCACAGCAGAGCCTGCATCTTTTTGGGTTAAAGATGGTTTGATCGAGGACTGACTATCTTTTCCACTCCCCGCTGCAACGGGCATACTTGCGGGCATATCCATATCAGTTAGTTGTTTTTGGATAAAGAGCTTGCGGTCCTCAGCTGCTCTGATACTTTCACTGATCCGCTGATTCTGATTCTGCATTTGGTCAAGAATCTTTAGGTTGGTATCTCTCTGTTCGGGAAGACCACCCATGAAACGTCTTTTATATTGGGTAACGCTTGCTTCCATCTGATCCAATTTTGCTTTTGATGCAGCCAACTCGTTAGTCAGGAATTCAGTCGTACCCGATGCCTGTTGCTCTCTGATTTTAAGGTTTTCTTCGATAAATAAAGAAGACAACCTGTTGGCGACTGCCATCGCAGTATTGGGATTATCGTTGATAAAACTGATGGCGAAAGAACCTCTTTCATCTTTCTTGGTCGGCAATTCTACTTGTATATTCTTGCGCATTAGTTCAACTACTTCTTCTTTCGAAAGGTTTTTGCGCTCCTTTTCATATAATCTGAATTCGGTCATTATTGTTTCCAGGCGGGTACGGCTCATTACTTCCTGCGCTATCGACTGCAGCCGTTCCTCAACTCTGGAGGTAACTGTAGCATGTACGAAATCTTCAGGAACGCTTTGCGGAGATACCAGCACGAGTGTTGATGCTTTATATTCCCGGGGAGCAATTATTGCATAAATTGATGCTCCGGCCATAACGAGTACAAAGGGAATAATGATGTACCACATTCTGCGTCGCAGGATTTCAAGATATTCATCAAGTGTAAAGTTTTTTGCAGGATTAATCATAAATCTTTCTACTCCTTGTAATTTGCCGTGCTGCCGGTCCAGTTATTCAGTCTTAATGAATTATAAATTATAAAATATCCATAATGAGGTCAACCTTTATAACAGAGGACTTGGTTGATTTGGATTAATAAGATGCGGTTAACCTCAATATTCCTTTGTTATCGATGTATCCATAGGAGCTGTTCGATTCGTCGGCATTATGTGAAATTTCTAATGATAGAGAAAGCCATTTCATCAGTTGATATGAAGCTGAGGGGCCAACGCTCCAGATCGTGTCAATGCGTTCCTGACCTATATACTCAACTCTCTCGATACTGCCTGAAAAACCAATGGAAAATCTCTTTTCTAAATTATGTTTTATTGAGCCGGTGGCTCTGTAATATTTCTCGAAACCAAGATTTTGAGAAGTGAAATAATCTTCTGTGTAGCCTCCCTGGATACTGAGTACATAAGTTGTCTGGACATCTGTATTTGCTAAATCCACTTTAAAAGTTAATCCATTGTATTTAGGATCTTGGTTCAAGTATTCCATCCAATAATAACCAATCTGGGCAGATGCGGTTAAAGTGGAAGTTAAGATATATGTCAGTCCCACTGAGGGTTCATAAATGTTATAGTCCATTGATGATAGGGCAAAAGATTGGTTTGTATAAGCACCTTCCACAAAAGCGGTAGCTTTTGGATTTAAACGATTCATATAACGGGCAGTTACTTTTTGGCCGTTAAGGTCAGGCGATGCTTCAAAATCTCCGTTAGTATAAGCGTAGTCAAGATGTACCCCGTTTCGCTTATCGAACCAATAGGTGATAAAAGGACTGATATAATTCTCGATACTATTTTCTGAGATCGAAGCGTCTGTGTGATAGATATTGTTTCGGTAATTTACACCTATACTGCTTTCTTGTCCAAACTGATATTCAACAGTTGGGGCAAAGACATTTCGCGAGTACACGGACCTCTGCGTAGACGTTGACAGGACATATTTATTGTCCGCAACCGGTGTTAAATATTCCTGTTCACGGGGATTGTCTGACCGTGAGTAAGATTCTTGAAGATAGAAATTAACATGTTCAGAAGTCATGTATTTGGCATTCAAACTTCCATTGCCGCAGATGTAATTTAAATTGGGATTTTTATCATAAAAAACATAACCGGCAGATACATCCAAATCAATGCCTGATTTGGCATCCATATTGGAAAATTTGATTCCGGGCATAATCGTTGTGGTGAAATCATTTATTTTGTTATTGGATGTCAGATTAATATTGTCGTCATATTCACCACTTACACTGATATAGGGATGAATTTGGTTGAGAATATCGGCTGCGTAAACATAAGGAGCTGTCAGAATGCATAAAAACACAATGATAGTCAGTATAGTGCGGTGAAGAGTCATAATATAAAACCTTTTATGAATGCCGATGGTGAATAATTCACAACCGGGGCAATTAATTTTTAAAAAACTCCAAGCTGGAAACCCGGTTAAGGAATAATTATAGTATCTCCGGGCTTGATTACGATATCCGGTTTGTCTCCATCAATAATTTTATTATAATTAGCAGTAATCCTTTTTTCTTTGCCGTTTTCATTAGTTATGATTGAAATTTTTCTTTTGTTTGCCCATTCTGTAAAACCGCCAGCCATGATTATTAGTTTAACCAGGGTAATTTCACTGCGGATGCGGACAATTCCCGGTTGTTTAACTTCACCGGAAATAAAAACTCTATAACTGTTTGCCTCTCTCACAGTTACCGTTACTGTCGGGTTATCCACAAACCCACTCAGTCTTTTGGTTATTTCTTCTTTGAGTTGCAACGGGGTTAGGCCGGCAGCCTGAACATCATCCAGAAGAGGAATGGATATTTTGCCGTCAATGCGTACAGGAACAGTTTTGGTAAGGGATTCTTCCTTCCAGACAAAAATATCGAGGACATCTTCGGGACCGATTACATATTTATCATTGTCGATAACAACATCGTCGGCAACTTTTTTGCTGTCTTTAACCTGTTTATTATCAGTTATTTTCATAGACGTATCCGACGCCGCACTTTTTTGTATTTTTTCTGCAGGACTTTCAGCTGCAACATTCTGCGCATATATAAAAAAACAAAATACATAAACTACCGATAAAAACGCAATCAGACCTTTCTTCATAATTTGTTACCTCATTTCAGATAAATTCTATTTATTCTAACGTGATTAAAACAAATTAGCAAATATAAATAAGCATGTCTAGTTTTTTCGTAAAGAAAAACCCTATTTATATCTTGAAAAAAAAATAATGAGAGACTATAGTGAAACAATATTATACTTTAACTTATCAGAACCCCCCAAGGAGATAATGGGTATGAATTTAAAAAAAAGAAGTATGTATTTCGCGATTTGCATCTTATCGGTTATAGCTTTCCTTATCTTGTTTTCCGGATGCTCCAAAGAGTCAAAGATTGAGCGTCACTGGAAGAAAGGGGAGACTTACTTTTCAGAAAATAAGCTTAAAGAAGCTGTTATTGAATATAAAAATGTAATCCACTTGGAACCTAAATATTCGAAAGCCTATTACAAATTGGGAATTACCTATCTGAAAATGGGGATGATTAGGGAAGGCTATACCGCTCTGACCAAGGCAGTAGAAATAAATCCGGATATGGTGGAAGCCCATAATCAGTTAGGCGGGTTATACCTTATGGCCAGAGATACCAAGAAGGCCAGAGAACAGGCCGAATTGATTTTAGCCAAAGACGCAAAAAATTCTTTAGCTCATATGCTTTTGAGCAACATTTATCTTATGGAAAAAAATCTGGATGGGGCGATCGAAGAGAATAAAAAGGCGGTTGAAGGGGAAAACAAACTTGAGGCATATATTCATCTTGCTAACCTTTATATAATCAAAAAAGATTTACCCAGTGCTGAAGAAATGCTCAAGGCTGCCGTAAAAGCTGATGAGAAGTCTTTACGGGGACGTTTTGCTCTTGCTGAATTTTATTTCCGGTCGGGAAACAAAGAATTGGCTGAACGTGAATATATCGAAGCAACAAAACTTGCACCCAATGATCCAGCAAGCTTTATACAGTTGGGTAATTTTTATACCATCGACAACAAAAGGGATGAAGCGGAAAAACAATTTTTGAAAGGAATTGAAATTGCACCCAAGAATGCCAATTTAAAAATTCATCTTGGCAACTTCTATTTGCTCGAAGGGAAAAAAGATAAAGCGGAATCATACTTCAAAGAAGCGGTAGGGCAGGATTCAAAGAATATCAGTGTTATAGCAAGGCTGGCCGATTTCTACATAACCGAAAAGAAATATGACGAAGGTTTGAAACAGACGGAAAAAATTCTGAAGATTAATCCCAAAAGTCAGGACGGCCTGCTCTTGAAAGGAAGAATTTTATTGAGCCGTAATGAATTTGACCAGGCACTAAATTTGTTTCAAGCTTATGTAAAAGATAATCCGCAATCGGCTATGGCGCATTATTTAACTGCTCTTGCTCACTCAGGCAACCATAACATCCAGCAGGCGAAAACTGAATTGGGAGAAGCCATAAAGCTTACTCCCAAATGGGAACAGCCAAGACTTCTTATGGCGGACATTAACTTTAGAGAAAGGAATTCTTCCGAAGCCATCAATCAGCTCAATATTATACTAACGGACAATCCATCCAACATCCAGGCACGCCTTCTTCTAGGTGATGCCTATTTATCAAAAAAAGATATACCAGGTGCGGCCAGAGAATATGATGCTGTAATCAAGTCTTCACCGGGTAATCCGGCAGGCTATATCCAATCTAGTAAAGTTCTTCTATATCAAAAGAAGGAAAAAGAAGCGCTTGTACGGTTAGAAAGGGCATTGTCTCTGCAGCCGGATAATGTGGAGGCACTCCAACTGATTGCCGCCGTCTATTTGAGCAGAAAAGATGTGGACAAAGCTATTGAAAGGGTACAGCAACAAATTAAAGCTGTGCCGCAAAATTCTGTTTTCTATAGCATGCTGGGATCACTCTACGAGACAAAAAAAGATGTGGCTGCGGCTGAAAGCTATATGAAGAAAGCAATTGAACTAAATCCCAACCTGCCCTCACTGCAAATCTTATTGGGGGGGTTTTATATGAGGCAGCATCTGACTGATAAGGCAAAAAATCAATATCTGGCTGCTGTAGAAAAAGCACCGGATGCAATTACGGCATTAATGGCGCTGGGGATGATTTATGAAAATGAAAAAAATTACAGCAAGGCTCAGGAATGTTATGAAAAAGCTTTAAAGATAAATCCCAATTTTGTTCCGGCAGCCAATAATCTTGCTTTCCTTTACGCAGAACATGGCGGCAATATTGATGTCGCTCTTAATCTGGCGCAAAAAGACAAAGAACAGATGCCGGAAGAGGCTCATATTTCAGATACTCTGGGATGGATTTATTATAAGAAAAATGTTCCAGGAACTGCTATTATATATCTGAAAGAAGCAGCGGATAAAATGCCCGATCAGCCTTCGGTCAGATATCATCTGGGCATGGCATACTATAAAAACGGCAATCGTGATCTGGCTAAAAAAGAACTCAGTGCTGCTCTAAAGATAAATTCCGGTTTTGCCGGTGCCGATGAAGCCAGGGCAACGCTCAATAATATCAAATAATGTTATTCGCGAAAGACGGGCAGTTGTACGTTGGCTTTTTATGCCTATTAATAGCAAAGAATATAGCAAACAGGCGGATGAAAAACATCGGTTTTCTTTACACTTCGCAAGAATTGTAAATAATATATAAACACAAACAATTAATAGGTTTATTCAAAGAAAGTGACAGGAAATTTTACAATGTATATCATGTTGAAAAATCCTTTATTAAAGAGAGCTTATTTAAGTATTTGTCATGCTGGATGGTAAATTCATACGAAAATTCGTCGGGATTTTTTACAATAAGTAATACGTCTATCCATGCTGTATATCATAACATATTGTTATTATATGTATAATTATGTATGGCATGACAATTGCTTAGTTTATAAATTAAATTCGTGGATAAAAAATGGAGGATAGGAGGATAAAATGAAAAAGTCGTTTTTGATTATTTTTTTGGTTTTAGCAGTATTCGCATTGGAAACGTCCATTGCTATTGCTGGCCCTATTGTTAACATAAATGGTAAGATTTACACTTCGGCTGATCCGACACAGGCGTATGATTTTATCCAGCCCTCAAATAATTCATGGGACGGTGGCCAAGACAAAATCAACATTGTAGACTACATATTGGATGGGCGTCTTGGTGCCGGTGACCACACCTACAAACTAGTAAACGGCACTACGTCAACAAATCCTGTCGAAACCTGGTTCGCCAACGGAGCGGTAAGCGTCATTAGTGACGAAATCGCCGGCTATGCAAACAGCAATACTTTCGGGTATTATACCAAAAACGCGCAGAATACCCCAGTAACTAATCAGATTTTCAGCGGTCCTGATAATTATAGTACACCAGCAAAGTCTTTCACCCTCGGCACAGCGCAGGATTTCGGTTTTTACCTCGGTGTGTTTGGAGATACCTATTATACAGAAAATTCGCTTAACCCCAACAATGAAATCCATGCAGCGATCTTTCAAGTCGATAATTCCAACACTTATATCCTTGGCTTCGAAGATCTGCGCCTTACTAATACCGATGGGGACTATCAGGACATGATTGTGTCGGTTACCATCAATTCCGTTCCCGAACCGGCCACCATGTTGTTGCTCGGTCTTGGTCTTTTGGGAGTTGCAGGAATTAGGAGAAAGGTAAAGTAAAATATCCCCTTTAAGGAATGAATTTAGGCAGGCAGGGCCAATTCGGCTCTGCCTTTTTTGTTGATTATCCATCCCGTGGTTTGGAATCCTCCGGCTCCTGACGGAGAGGGCTCCACTCGTAACCTTTAATTAAAAGAGGTGGGTCTATCCGTGAAGAACGGTTAAAGATGTCATATTAACTTTGGTCATCTAG
>Ga0302320_10012409_pt1 | contig 17905 bp, 14 predicted proteins | sample Bog_T0_3_FD_202130 | JGI IMG/M metagenome (GOLD analysis project Ga0302320, IMG submission 202130) | Peat permafrost microbial communities from Stordalen Mire near Abisko, Sweden - Bog_T0_3 | ecosystem: Environmental > Terrestrial > Soil > Wetlands > Peat | place: Sweden: Abisko, Stordalen Mire...
TTCCGTTTTTAATCAGGAGCCGGCAAAGATGACTGAGCGCCTGCTCAAAGCCGTCGCGAACCCGAACACCTCCATCATCGGCCATCCCACTGGACGCCTGCAGCTCCGCCGTGACGCTTACCATTTCAACATGGATGCGGTCCTCACCGCTGCGGCGAAACACAAAGTTGCCATGGAGCTAAACTCCTACCCCGATCGCCTCGATCTCAACGACGTCCACCTGCGCCAAGCCAAACAGCGCGGCGTGAAGATCGTGATCAACACCGATTCCCACCACACCTCCCACCTCGACAAAATTCGCTACGGCATCCTGCAGGCCCGCCGTGCTTGGCTCACCAAAGACGATGTCCTGAACACTCTGCCCGCGCCACAATTCGCCAAGGCGATGAAACACTCCTGGTAGCGGCGCTGTTTCCTATTAAGCCGCATTCGGTCTGCCGCGCCATGTTGCCCCTCTGGCGCGGAACGGATATGATCCCGAGCACAGGGCCCATGAACCAATCCTCCCATCGTGGAGTATCCGGCGCCGCAACTGTGGCGCTAGACTGCCGAGGTCAGCTATGTGGACGTACGCGCAGAAAACCGGCAATCTGCTCCAGGATGGCCAACTCGTGGCAACCGGCTATTCTGGATTTGACGATGGCAAGAACAATCCCGCGATGCAAGCGATTCCCGATGTCGGTCCGATTCCGCAAGGCGACTGGATTATCTCCGGACCGCCCGTCAATACCGCCGAGCACGGACCGTTCGTGCTGACGCTGTCGCCGGCAGCCGGCACCAACACCTTCGGACGCAGCGGCTTCCTGATGCACGGCGACTCAATCGCCGCACCCGGAACCGCCTCCAAAGGCTGCATCATCATGCCTCGCACCGCGCGAGAGCAGGTCTGGAACAGCGGTGACCGCGCTCTGGAAGTCGTGGCGGAGTTCGCAACTCAAGACCTGCCGGATCAGAATGCGTAGGCCGACTCGAAGCCTGTTGCCAGCGATCCCGTTTTCGTTCAGTCGTCCAAGATCGGCGCGCACGCGGAGAACTTATGCCCGATGAAACTCCCGTTCCTCCGTCATCCTCCAGCCCTCCGCCCGCACCACCAGGTTTTCAGCGTGGCCCCACCATCCGCATCGGCGATGAATTCGGCACTGCCAAACGCAACCTGCCGCCGGTCAAAGTTCTGCTCCTGGCCACAGCCGGAGTACTCCTCGCCGTCGGGATCTATTCCTTTCTCCAGCGCGCCAAGCCGCAAGGCGCCGGATCGCTCGACAGCGTAGCTGCCGCAGAAATCCCCAGCCAGAATGCGGTCATGGTCGCCCTTACCTTCACCCTGCGCAACTCCGGCGAGAAACCGCTCTGGGTACACAACATTCAAGGCAAGCTCGTCACATCCAGTGGAGAACTGAGCAGCGACGCAGTTTCCGCTATCGATTTCGACCGTTACTATCAGGCCTTCCCCGCACTCAAAGCAAATGCGCTCCCGGCGCTTGCTCCCGAAGATAAGTTGCAGCCCGGCCAGGAAATCAAGCGAACCGTGATGGTCAGCTTCCCCGTTCCCCTGCAAAGCTTCAACCAGCGCCGTTCCGTGAGTGTAGTCATCCAACCCTACGACCAGCCGCTGCCGGTGGTCCTCACCAAGTAACCAGCGAGGTTCTGGATGTGGCGGACAATGCCTGCGTGAAATCTGTTGCGATCGAATGATCGTTGGGTAACGACCGCTGGGTAATGACCGCTGGTTGTGACAGCTGGGTATGCCAGGATTACTTTTTCTGAATAAACCTTCGCCGCACCAGGTGGGTATTCGCGTCCTGCTTGATCTCGTCGTATTTCAGGCAGCTAATCGAACCGTCGACTTCCAGCACGGCCAGAGCTACATCGCTGCACTCCGCAATGCCGTGCTCGCGCACCGCCCGCTGCAGCTCGTCCATGCTGACGTGCTCCCTCGCCATGTGCGCTTCAATGGGTTTCCCATCGTGAATGAGCAGGCTCGGCTGGCCCTCCACCAGATGCCGGAATCCGCGATTGACACCGGAGAGACTCCCTACCAGATAGTTCAGCAACAACAGCGTGGATGCCGCCACCACGCCACCGATCAGCGACGTGTCCGGCCCGGTCATCGCATTCTGTACGGAGTTGGAAAGAAGAAGCAGCAGCGTGAGGTCGAACGGCGTCATCTGCCCAACCTCACGCTTGCCGCTGAGGCGCACCCCAATCAGCACTACCAGGTAGATCACTCCCGTGCGCAGCGCAATCTGCAGCGCTACGTGCCCGCCCGGGAAAAGCATTCCATTCAATTGGCAGTCACCGGCGTCGGCGCGCTCTTCGGCGTGCTCAAGTAGCCCGTAGCCTTGTTCTTGTCGACCGTCCACACCACCAACTCAAACAGCAAGTGGTCGCGTCCCGCATAGAACTGAATCGGCTCGGCGATGTTGCGATCCTTCTTCTCGATGGTCTTATCGTCCGAGGTCACATTGATGGTGAATTTGCCGTGCTTGGCGTCGGTCTTCTTGAGTTGAAGACTCGCCGTCGCCACCGCCTGCGGTTTCGCTCCCCGGAGTAGCGTGAACTCGTAATAGTTCCGGTCACCCTTATGTTTGAGCACCTCCAGATCGCCGCGGGTATTCGCGATCAATCCGCTCTGCACTCCCAAGTCGCCCACCGCGCTCTGCAGCTTCGCTTTGGTGGCTTCGAGGTCAGCCTTGGTGGAAGCAACGTCGGTCTTCACCCCACCCACATCGGTCTTCACCCCAGCCACTTCCCCGCTTACCTGGCCAATCTGCGCCTTCGCTTCGTTCTGTTCTTTTTGCAGGCGGGATTCAGCCGTCCTTTGTTCTGCCTGCAGTTCGGCGGCGCGCTGGGCTAACTCCTTCTTGGTGAGGCCGACCTGATGAGCCAGCGCATCCTCGGACGCTTCCGCCGTCTGCATTCTGCTCTTCAGTTCCGCCACCTGCGCCTGGCTGTCGCTCAAGTCCTTGGTCAATTTCTCCACGTGCTGCTGCGTGGTCACGTACCCATACACCGCTCCCGCCACAAAAACAATCGCCAGGAAAAGCAGAATCCACTTTCCTGTGTTCGACTGATGCTCAGTATGTTCGATAGGTATCTGTTCGCCTTCTTCCGGCATATTTCCTCCAAGAATTTAACCACTCTTGTTTAACCGAACTTGATTGTTGGATTCTCCTCAATTGTTTAGCACCAGGCCAATAGTGTCAATTAGCTCCTAGGATGCGTGGTCGACGGCTCCGGTGGCAGTCACGTCGATAAAATTCTGCGATTACCGGTGAAGCGTCAGGGCTTCCTGCAGCCGGGCTTGCGGATCGCGACGGATGGCGCCCGCTTCCGCTCCAACCAGCTTTTCGGCTTTCCTGCTCGCATCGGCCAGAGACTGGCGCTGTGACGCGTCCGGCAGAGCATCCTGCAGGCTCGCAGACTTCACAAAGCACGCGTAAACCAGCCGCACCGGAAACCCCGCACCGTCGAGGAAGCGGCCATAGGCGAACCAATCTTCGGCGCTCGAGGTCCGGTCGCCAATCGCGTCATCCAACTGCAGTGCGTGCTGATAAAGCAGAAGCGCCTGATCAGTTTTGCCGGTTTCACCCTGGAGCACGGCTTCATTCACATTCGCGATGCTTTCCAGCTTGGTCTGTTTGGTCTGAGCTGCAAGCTTCGCCGCCAACTGGTAAGACTGCACCGCCTGCTCCATCTGCGATGCCCGCGCCTGGCAATCCGCCATGCGTAGCGCAAGCGCAATCACCTTCTCCGGTTCCGGACGCTTAGCCGCGGGCAGCAGCGCAATTCTGCCCAGGAATGCTTTGTAATGCAGCGCCGCATCCCCCGGCTTGCCTTCGTGATCGAGTTCGTTCGCCAGATAGAGTTGCGCGAGCATCTGCCCAGGATCGATGGCAATCGCCCGCTTCCAGCTCTCCACTGCCACTTCTGGATGCCCACGGCGCAGCTCCAGCAGTCCGCGATCCAGCAATAGATTTGCATCCTTCGGAGTGTAGTGGAGCGACGCCTCGGTCAAGTCGAAAGCTTCATCGAAGCGATTGTGCTCCACCAGGAACCGCAACAAAGCCTGCCGCGGCGCCGGATCGGCCGGATTCGACTGTATCGCCTTCTTCCACGCCGCCTCCGCTTCTTGAGGATGCCCGTCCTCGAGTTCTCGATGCGCTAGACGCGTCTGCAGAGGACTGTCGAAGGAATCGAGCGACACCGCCCGCTGCAGGTCGTTCACATTCTCGGCACGGAGTACGAGGTAGTGTCGCGCCTGATCAACCATTCCCCAGGTGAGAAGGAGCACTGCGGCGCCAACCCGCAGCCCATGGGCCCGCGCGCTGCTTCCCGAAATCCACTCCCACGCCGCCGCCAACCCGCCTCGCGCCTCGGAGGCAACACCCGCCAGGCGATCTCTCGAATTGAGCAGCAGAGATGCAATGCGACCATCACGCAGCTTCCAGATTGCACCGTCCAGAATAAAGTGATGGAGGTTCACCAGCGCCGTAAAGATCAGAAAGCTCGCCGTGAAATCATGGTGGAATATTCGGCTGGCCAGCCACGGTCCGGGAACAAACAGCGCGATTCCGCCCGCCACCAGCACTCCGAAATAAGCCAGGGGACGCCAGCTTCGGCCCTGCGCCTCCGACGCTTCCCGTCGCGCATAGTAGCTCGTGATCCAGAGATACTGCGCCGAGTGCATCACCGCTAGCACGCCCGAACTATAGCGGCTTTGCGGAATCTCCATGCCATGAGTGAAGATCAGCGCCATCGCCGCCGGCAGGAGAAACCACAGAAACTGCGACGAGAACAGCGTCAGGCACGGCACCAGTTTTCGCCATCCGAGAGCCCGCACCAGTCCCGACAAGCCATAGGCCGAGAGTGCCAGGAAACCAGCGCCCAGTGCGATCTGCCCCCATCGGCCCACAACCAGCGGAATTCCCAGCGAGATGAACAAAGGGTCGGAAGAAGGTCCCGAGTGGAAACCAAGAAAAAGAACCAGGTAGGACGTGATAAACGCGCCATAAAGCGCGCGACGCTCAGCTTTGCTGGGGCTCGCTCCAGCTCGGCGTGCGAACATCATGAACAGGCCGTAATTCTGTCCGCTGTAATGCCATGGACTCCAGGTCAGATAAAGAGTAAATATCCACGGAAGAATGCCCATCCAGAAGTGCGCCAGCAACATCGTCAGCAGAACCAGCCCGGTTGTATATACGGTGAAGATTCGATACTTCTGAACGTCCTCGGGGCGCCGGTAAGCCCGGTAAATCGTCGCCATGTAGTGCGGATAGTTAAAGAACAGCGCCAACGCATAGAAAGCGATCGACCAGGCGCGCGTGCTCGAAGCGATGGAAACGTACGAAATCAGCAACAGCGGAGCCGACCACGCACTGCAACCCACCACCAGATCCAGCCATGGTCCATACAGCCAGACCGATCCGGCCGCGGCACTGCGCCCCTCTTTCGTGCTCAACTTCAACATTTCCTTCCCCACGAACCCTCTGCCAGCGCGCAAGAACCCGGCGCTTCGCTCTTCCCTGATTTTTGTATTTGAACGAATTATAGGTGCCGGAAGGCCTGCACCGTATAACAAGCGGTATGCCGAGCGGGTCACGAAAGTAACACCCGCGAGCCACATCGCCTGGCGCGTTTCACGCCTTACTCTCGCCGCAAAGGAATCCTTCTTAACTTGAAGACTCCTCTACAATGCGGAAATGAAGAACTGGGACGTAATCGTCATCGGCGGAGGCATCATCGGCCTCTCGCTCGCGATTGAACTCCGCAAGAAAGGTGCAAGCGTCCTGATCGTCGAACGCGGCCAGCCCGGCCGCGAAGCCTCGCATGCCGCCGGTGGCATGCTGGTCGATTGTCTCTTTGAAACCCCCAGCGCTCTACAGCCACTCGCCACGGCCAGCGCCCGCATGTATCCCGAATTCGCGCATGAACTGCAGGTCGAATCCGGAATGAAAGTCGACCTGCGCGATCAAGGCACGATTCTCTTCCCGTCCTCCACACACGTTCCGCATCCAGCGTCGCAATCCCAAAACCCGCTTCCTGCACCCCTCGCCGAACTCGAACCAGCGCTTGCCGATCTCAATCATCCCGCTCTTTACTTGCAGGAGCGTAGCGTCGACCCCCGCGCCCTCACCGCCGCCGCGCTCCAAGCCGCCAAACATCGCAGCGTCGATTTCTCCTCCGCCGATCCGGTCATCGCGGTGGACCAAGTCGAAGGCCGCGTCATCGGCGTCACCACAACCAAGACGTCATTCCACGCCCCGAAAGTCGTCACTTGCGCCGGAGCATGGTCCGGCCAGATCTCGCCCCACGCCTTCCCCACGCGCCCGGTCAAAGGCCAGATGCTCTGCCTCGCCGCGCCCCGTCGTGAATTGCTCAAGCATGTAATCCGTTCGCCCGAAATTTATCTCATCCCTCGCAGCGACGGCAGAATTCTGGTCGGCACCACGGTCGAAGAAGCCGGATTCGACAAGCGCACCGACCTCGCCACCATCCAGCGCCTGCGCCGGTCTGCGATCGCTATCGTTCCAGAGCTGCGCGATGCAAAGATTCTCGAAGACTGGGCCGGCCTCCGCCCCGGAACTCCTGACGCGCTCCCAATCCTCGGCCCCACTGCCACGCCCGGCTACTACGTCGCCACCGGCCACTTTCGCGACGGCATTCTCCTCGCCCCCATCACCGCACAAGTCATGGCCGAGGTAATCACAGAAACAAACTGCAAGTACGACCTCACCCCCTTCTCCCCAGCCAGGTTCGCCGCTTAGCGCACGCTGCAAATTGATGTGCCCATGTGGGACAGCCGCCCTCCACCCCTTCGGGTATACTGAAACGTTTCCGCGACCGCGTCCGAATGCACTACTGCGCTCTCGCACCAGAAAGGACCAACCCATGGCTTCCCCCGCAGTCGAGTTTGCCCGCAATAATCAGCAACGTTTTCTCAACGAACTCAAAGACCTTCTCCGCATTCCCAGCGTCAGCACCCTCGACGAACACAAGCCCGACGTTCAAAAAGCCGCCGATTTCGTCGCCAATGAACTGCGCCGCATCGGCATGGAAAACGTCGAAGTCATCCCCACCCAGGGCCATCCCCTCATCTACGCCGACTGGCTCCACGCCCCCGGCAAGCCCACCGTCCTCTGCTACGCCCATTACGACGTGCAGCCCCCCGATCCTCTCGATGAATGGCACACCCCGCCCTTCGAGCCCACCGAGCGCAACAACAATATCTATGCCCGCGGCGCCGTCGACGATAAAGGCCAGCTCTGGATGGAAGTGAAGGCCCTCGAATCGCTCCTGCAGTCCGGCAACGGCAAACTACCCATAAACGTCAAAATTATTTTCGAAGGCGAAGAAGAAGTCGGAGGCGAGTCCATCGCCGAGTTTGTTAAGAAGCAAAAAGCCAAGCTGAAAGCCGATTTCGCCCTGGTCTGCGACACCGAACTTTTCGCTCCCAACCTTCCCACGCTGTGCGTCGGCCTGCGCGGCCTGGTCTATACCGAAATCGAAGCCGTCGGCGCCAAAACCGACCTGCACTCCGGCGTCTACGGCGGCGCCGCCCCCAATCCCTTCTTCGCTCTCATCGAAATCATCAGCAAGCTGAAGGACGCGAAAGGCCACGTGCTGATCCCCGGCTTCTATAAAGACGTGAAAGCGCCCAGCAAAGACGAACTCAAAGCCTGGAAGCGCCTGCCCTTTAACGAAGAGACCTACCGCAAAACCGAGGTCGGCTCCAAGGTCCTAACCGGTGAGCCCGGCTACTCGGTTCTGTATCGCACCTGGGCTCGCCCCACGCTCGAAGTCCATGGCATGCCCGGCGGATTCACCGCCGCCGGCGCCAAGACCGTCATTCCCGCCAAAGCCGCAGCCAAAGTTTCCATGCGCTTAGTGCCCAACCAGGATCCCGACGACATCCTCAAGCGCTACACCAACTTCGTGAAGAAGCTCACGCCCAAAGGAATCGAGATCAAGATCAAAGTGCACAGCATCGGCCCCGCCTGCGTGGTCGGCACCGACAATCCCTACATCAAGGCCGCCACCGAGGCCCTGCACGACACGTTCAAGAAAGAAACCGTCTTCATCCGCAGCGGCGGCTCCATCCCCATCGTCACCGACTTCCAGGACGGACTGAAAATTCCCAGCGTCATGATGGGCTTCGGCCTGCCCGACGACAACCTCCACGCTCCCAACGAAAAGTTCCACATCCCTAACTTCCACCACGGCATCGAAACCATCTGCCGGTTCTTCGAGAAGCTCGGAGGAAAGTAGGCAAGAGGCACGAACCATGGGGTGACGGGCGCATTCGCCCGTCCAGCCAGTGCCGTTCCCTCATGAACATACTCGATCTCGTTGTCGGTAAGCCCATCCGGACCAGCGACGAACGCGCCGAGCAAATCGGTCCTACGCAGGGCATCCCGATCTTCGGTCTCGATGCCCTGAGTTCGGCTGCCTACGGCCCGGAAGCGGCCCTCAGCCTGCTAATTCCACTCGGCCTGCTCGGCGTTCACTACATCGTCCCCATCAGCGCGGCCATTATCACCTTGCTCGTCATCGTGTATTTTTCCTACCGTCAGACCATCGCCGCCTATCCCAACGGTGGTGGCTCCTATACCGTGGCCCGGTTCAACCTGGGTGCTCCCGCCGGTCTGCTCGCCGCCGCCGCCCTTCTGGCTGATTACATCCTTACCGCCGCGGTGGGCATTTCCGCGGGAGTTGGCGCTTTAATCTCGGCCGTTCCCTCCTTGCTTCCGCACACGGTTTCGCTCTGCGTGGGTATTCTGATCGTCATCACCATCCTCAATCTCCGCGGCGTGCGCGAAGCGGGCACAGCCTTCGCCGTTCCTACCTACCTGTTTGTCGGCACGCTGCTCATCACCATCGTCGGAGGCATTGTTCGCGTTCTCCTCAGCGGAGGCCATCCCACGCCGGCAGTTGCGCTTCCGCCCCCGCCTCCCATCACTGAGGCCGTGAGCTTCTGGCTTCTGATGAAGGTTTTCGCTAGCGGTTGCACCGCTTTGACGGGTGTGGAGGCCGTGAGCAACGGCGTAAAAGCCTTCAAGGAACCCACGGTCAAGAACGCTCAACGCACTCTCACCGTAATTATTTTTCTGTTGGCGGTACTGCTGGCAGGCATTTCCTACCTCGTCAGGACCTACGGAATTGCCGCAACCGATCCCGGCCAGCCCGGCTACCAAAGCGTTCTCTCCATGCTTACGGCCGCGGTTTTTGGCAAAAGCTTCTTCTATTACCTGACCATCGGCTCCATCCTCGTTGTCCTCTCCTTGTCAGCCAACACCGCCTTCGCTGATTTTCCTCGTCTCTGCCGTGCCATCGCGCAAAATAATTACCTCCCGCATGTCTTCGGCTATCGCGGACGAAGGCTCGTCTACACCTACGGCATCATGGTCCTCGCGGCTCTTTGCGGTGGCGTTCTCATCCTCTTCGGCGGCGTTACCGACCGGCTCATCCCGCTCTATGCCGTCGGCGCCTTTCTGGCCTTTACGCTTTCGCAAGCGGGCATGGTCATGCACTGGCGAAAGAAACGCGGCCCGAATTGGTTGAAGAGCGCCCTGGTGAACGGGCTCGGCGCCCTCGTCACCGGCATCACTACATGCGTTGTGCTGGTTGCGAAATTTGTCGAAGGCGCCTGGATTACCCTGCTCTTCATTCCCCTGACGATCTTTTTCTTCACCCTGGTCCGCCGCCATTACCACCATGTGAAGGTGCTCACCAGTTGCAAGATTCCAATCGACGCGGCAGGCCTTAGCCAGCCTCCTATCGCGGTGATTGCCATCGACCGCTGGAGCAACATCACCCGCCAGGGAATTGAATTCGCCGCCCGCCTTTCCCCGGAAGTCATCGCCCTGCACGTCGAGCCCAGCGAGCATTCCGAATTACTCCAGGACGACTGGGAGCAATACGTTGACCGTCCCTTCCGCGCCGAGGGCAAGGAACCACCCCAGCTTCACGTCCTGCCTTCCCCCTACCGCTTTGTCATCATCCCCGTCGTTCAATTCGTTCTCGATCTGGCCAAGAAAAATCCCGCCCGCAGCATTGTCGTAGTCATCCCGGAGCTGGTGGAAGATAAATGGTACGAATACTTCCTGCACAACCAGCGTGGCCGCCTCCTGGAATGGGTGCTTCTCGCCCGCGGCAATGAGCGCATCTTCACCGTGAGTGCGCCCTGGTACATCAGGAAGTGAACCGGATTCGCTCTGCTGCAGAGACAGACGCTTCTCCCACAATTCCCAATAGCAACAACTCGCAAGTTCTTTCTGTCACTAACGAAATGACTCATAACTATTGACAACTATTCGTAACTAGCCTAAGCTTTGCCCCATTCGGGCCCTGAAGACCTCGGCCACCGCTCTGTTCGCCGCGATCTTCTCAAACACATCATGTGGGTTTCACAGAATCGAAGGAGATTGGAAATGAAATCGCTTTGGAAGCTGTACTTCGCCTTGGTCGTGTTCGCCTCAACCTCCCTTCTTGCACAATCCGGGGCAACCTTCTATGTGTCCAAAAGCGGCAAGGACACCAACTCCGGCAGTTACACCGCACCCTGGCTTACCATTCAGCACGCCGCCAATTCCGTCTCGGCAGGGGCGACGGTATACGTTGAAACCGGCGTATACAACGAATCGGTGACTTTTCCCGCCTCTGGAACGGCTTCGAGTCCCATCACTTTCGCCAGCTATCCCGGGCAGACCGCGGTCATCGATGGGACAGGCCTGAGCGTCACCGGCACCCAAGGCCTCATCAACATTGTGAACCAGAGCTATCTCACCGTGAACGGATTTGAAATCCGCAATTACACCACCAGCAAGGCGACTCTCACTCCGGCGGGCATCTGGATCACGGGCTCGGGCAGTGGCGTACAGTTGCTCAACAACCTGGTGCATAACATCACCACCACGTCGGAGAAAAATGGTAACGCCTTTGGCATAGCCGTGTATGGCACATCCAGCACGCCCATCACCAACCTTACAATCAGCGGCAATCAGGTTTACAGCCTGAAGACCGGAGAAAGCGAATCGGTCAACGTCGACGGGAACGTCACCTATTTCTCCATCACCAACAACATCGTGCACGACAACGACAACATCGGCATTGATGCCATTGGATTCGAAGGCGTCGGCCCAACCGGCTACGACCAGGCAAAATACGGCGAGATCAGCGGCAACACCGTCTACAACATCAGCGGAATCAACAACCCGGGCGAAGGCGACTCCTACGATGCCGACGGCCTCTATTGCGACGGCTGCGCCTATGTCATCTTCGAACGCAATACCGTCTACAAATGCGATCTGAACATGGAAGCGGCCAGCGAACACAAGGGACACGACGGGAGCTACGTCACCATCCGCAACAATGTGTTCTACGACGCCAATACCGTGGGCATCTCGATCGGCGGCTATGAGAAGAGTGTCGGTGGCAGCGACCACGTCGTGGTCGTCAACAACACGCTGTACAACAACAACACCAAGAACCAGGGCGCTGAGTTTCAGATTCAGTACAACGCCCCGCCCAGCAATGGAAACGTCTTCGAAAACAACATCGTCTATGCCGGCACCGAGAATGTCTGGATCTACAGCTACGTCAGCGGCTCCACCGCAACCGCCAACTGGAACCTCTACTATTCCACCGCCGGCTACGTGCAGGGCACGTCGATCGATTGGGGCGCAAAATACAATTACAAGACCTACGCCGCCTATCAGTCGGGCAGCGGAGAAGACGCAAATTCCCCCAATGCCAATCCCCTTTTCATCAACCTGAGTTCCACGCCTCCGAACCTCGACGTGGCCTCCGATTCCCCGGCCGTCAACGCCGGCAGCACCAACCTCACCTGCAGCGTCGGTTACTGCGGCAGTGGCACGTCGATTTACGGCACCACCGACTACGCCGGCAATCCGCGCATCAACCCCAGCGGCCAGATCAACATCGGGGCTTATGAACAGTAGGGAGTAGAACAGCTCGAGTAGGGACGGGCACGTGTGGGGACGGGCGCATTCGCCCGCCCCGCCAAGTGCAGCGAGGCGCGTCCAGTTCAACCTGTGCTGCTTCCCGCGCTTCACTGCCGCGCGACGGTGATATCATTACGTTATGGCGCAGGGAAACGTTAAATTTGTAGCTACCGAGGTCGTGAGCAAGCCGGCCACCGTCAAGTTCGAAACGAAGTCGGGCGAGATCGTCTACTTCAGGGCAATCAAGACCTTCGAACGGAAAAAAATCGTGCGCGTCCGCGCCAAGAAAAAATGAAGCGGGTCTATCTCGATAGCAATATTCTGATTGCCTATTATTCGCTGGACAAGGCGGAAGAGGGCAAGAAGAGGATGGTCGAGGCAGCCCTGGAAATCTTCACCCAACTTAAGGAAACCCGTCTTTGCACCTCAATGTGGGCGATAACGGAGATGGTCAACATCTTGGTTTCTGCCAAGAAGTTGGAGCATGGGATGGTTGCCGAGATCGAAAGTCAGCTGATCAGCGAGAAGCGGCTGCAAGGCCTTAAGATACAAATCGTCGAGGTGAGTCCGCAAAAAGACTACGATTTTGCGGAGTTTTTCTTCCACGTGAAGCAGGGTATTCTCACGTATCACTCAGGGGTTGGAGACGTGATTCACAGCGTTATTATGAAAAACACCGGTATCGCTGACATTTTGACCTTCGACGAGAAAGATGACTTCAAACAGATCCCCGGCTTAACCGTCCTCCATCCCAGAGACATTAGAATCGAAAAGTAGCCGGTCGCACCTGCCCAATATTTTCGATGCTTGAGGAATTATTGACGCTCACGCGCATCTCCGCACAAGGGATCTAATCCGGACCCAGAATCGCCAGTTTGAACCCCCATTTCCGAGTGTCCCGTTGTTTCTCCCTCCTAGTTGCGCTACCATAACTCTGCTCTCGCGGTTCTCCCACCTCGTCCTTCCCTCGTCCGTAAAATGCTCATGTGCTGCAATGTGTGTGCAACCCAACGCGGTCGGACGTAAGGTCATACAATATATAGTGTTATATTGCTTGACCCCGCCCCCATTTCACCGTTACAGTTGCTGTAATTTGTGCCTGCCCTACCCAGCCGGGGACGGAGTGAATCGCGGATTGAACCGAGCGCCCAATTTTGCCGAAGGCAAGGGTACCCGCGTAGTAAATAGGTCGCCAGCAAGCGTAACGACGAACTGGCCACTGACAACTGGCCACTGGCCACTGCTTCTCCAAGGAGTTTACGTTGCTTAAACTGAAGCGGCTTCAGATTCTCGGCTTCAAATCGTTTTGCGACCGCACCGACCTCAAGTTCCACGGGGACGGCATCGCCGCCATCATCGGCCCCAACGGCTGCGGCAAGTCGAATATTGCCGACGCTATCTCCTGGGTGCTGGGCGAGCAGTCCGCCAAGACCCTTCGTGGCTCCCGCATGGAAGACGTCATCTTCGCCGGAACCCGCGACCGCAAGCCCACCGGCATGGCCGAGGTCTCGCTCACCCTGATCGATCCGCAAGAGTATCCCGGCCCTGACGCCGACGCGCCCACCGAGATCGATATTCAAGACGAATTGCCGAGTGCCGCGGGTGTTTTGCAAGCCGCAGCCGATTTTCCAGACAAAGACTGGGACGAAGCCGCCATCCGTGCCCGCGCCGCGGAAGACACCGAGCGCGCCGTCGAAGAAGCCCAGCCCGGCAAAACCGAAGAAGTCGAGCTCCCGCCCGCGAAAGTAAACACCATAGCCGTCGCCTTCCCTGACGACGAACCAGTCTTCGCACTCCCGGTCCACGCCGTTGCCCCGGTTGCGACTTCCGCCGCCCTAAGCGGTGCGCCCCAGGTCGTGCTCAAGATCCGCCGCCGCAAATTTAACCAGCAACCATTCCACGCCGGAGAAATCGTAGTCACCCGCCGCCTGTTTCGCTCCGGTGACAGTGAATACTTGCTGAACGACAAACTCTGCCGCCTGCGCGACATTCAGGAACTCTTCATGGGCACCGGCCTCGGGCCCGAGACCTACGCCCTCATCGAGCAGGGACGCATCGGCCAGATTCTCAGCAGCCGACCCACCGATCGCCGCGCCATCCTCGAAGAAGCTGCCGGCATCACCAAGTTCAAAACCAAGAAGCGCCTCGCCGAAGCCCGCCTCGAAGATGCCAAGCTGAACCTCGCCCGCATCAACGATATTTTCGAAGAAGTCACACGCCAGATGAATTCTTTGAAGCGCCAGGCTTCGAAGGCCGAGCGCTACGCCAAGCTGCGCGATGAGATGCGTGCTCAACTGCGCGTCGTCCTGGCCAGCAAGTTCGCCGCTATCGAGCGCGAGAGCGCCGAACTCGACGCCCAACTCAATGCCCTCGCCGAGGACATGCAGCACCGCACCGAGGCCGTCCAGCAACTCGAAGCCGAACACGGGGAAAACACGGAACGCAGCTATGCCATCGAGACCGAGCTGCGCGAAAATCGCGATCGCCTAAGCGAACTCGCCATGGAAATCGATCGCGCCCGCGCCCGCCGCCGCCACAACGACGAACGCTGCGCCGAACTCCTGGTTCGCTCCGCTTCCGCCGAGGCCGAACTCGCCCAGGCTCGTCACCGGGTGACCGCGCTCGAGGCCGAGCGCGATTCCAATCGGCAGGTGCTCGAATCCGCCGCCGCGGATCTGGCCGCAGCCCAGCACGAGCTCGCCTTGTCCCAGCAGGAATCTGCCACAGCAGCCGCCGCGCTGGCTGAACTCGAACACCAGCAGGAAGAGTCTCGCGTCGCCATCTTTGACACCGTGTCGTCGGTCTCGCGCCTGCGCAATCAATTGGCTCAGGCCGAAGAGCGCCTCGCCGGCGCCGATCGCGAAGCCCGCCGTCTACAAACCGAAATTAGCAACGCGAATCTCCAGCTCGAAACTTTCGGCGGACAGCGCGGCCAGCTCGCCCTCGAGTTCGAAGGCGTCACCCAGCGCGTCGCGGGAATCACGGAGGAGATCAGCCAGCTTCGCCAATTGGTCGAAGCCAAGCGCCTCGACGAGACCAGAGCCAAAACTCATCTCGACGTCCTCCGCGCCGAATTTGCCACGGCTCTCGGCAAGAAAGGATCGCTGGAAGCGGTCATCGCCGAACACGGATACTCCACCGAGTCCGTCCGCCGCCTTTTCCAGTCCGGAGTCATGCAGAGCGGCCTCGCCCCGGTCGGCGTGCTCGCCGATTTTCTTGAAGTGGAGCCGCGCTTCGAGCGCGTGGTCGAAGACTTCCTGCGCGACGAATTGAACTACATCGTGGTCAAGTCCTGGGACGCTGCCGACGAAGGCCTCCGCCTGCTGCGCAGCGACGTCGACGGCCGCGCCACTTTTCTGGTTCATCCCGAAGACTCGCAGGCTAAGTTCTCCTTCGTCCTCGACGAAGCCGCGCACTGCGCTCCACCGACCGCTTCCATCGTGCCCTTGAAGCACACCATCCGCGTTCTTAACGGTTTTGGAAAGTCGCTGGAAGTCATTCTCCCCAAGCTTCGCGACGGCTACATCGTTCCCGGCTCCGACACCGCGCGCGGCCTTGCGCTGGAAAATCCCGACGCATTCTTTCTTTCGCAGTCCGGCGAATGCTTCCACAACGTGACCGTCACCGGCGGCAAACAGCGCGCCGAAGGCCCGCTTTCGATGAAGCGCGAACTCCGCGAAGTTCTCCGCCAGCTCGAGGATTTAGAACGCGCTCTTCGTGAAGAAGAAATGCGCGTCCTCACCCTCGGCCGCGAAATCAAAGATTTCACTTCCCTGCTGGAACGTCTGGAAGGCGAAAAGCGAGAGGCCGAACATCAATCGATGACGTCCGGCCACATGCTGCAGCAGCTCGATTCGGAGCTGGCCCGCGTCACCGACCGCATGAACATTTCGCAAGCCGAGTTGCAACGCCTGGCGGCTGAACGCGCCGACCAGGAATCGATCATCACGGCTCGGCAGGCCGAGATCGCCGCACTCGAAGAGACTCGCATCCAACTTGAGCAGCAAATCGCCGCCGCTCAGGAATCTCTCGGCGTGCTGCGGCAGCGTCGCGAAGATGCCGCCCAAACCAGCTCCCAGCGCGTGGCCCGCGTCGCCGCGCTCGAAGAGCGCCATCGCTCCGCCACAGCCGTGCTCGGACGCATCGATTCCCTCTTCACCGAAATGAGCGAGCGCCTGCATGCTCTCGTCTCGCAGATCGAAGGCGCCGCCGCCGAAAAGCTGCAGCGCGAAGCCGAGAATCTTCAACTCGAACAACAAGCCGCCGACTTCGAAGCCGAGCGCAACGCCGGCCAGGCTCGCGAAGGCTTGCTGCAATTCGAGAAAGACCAACTCCGCGCCCGCCTCTCCGAAATCGACGAACTTCTCCGCGGCGCCCGCCAGCTTCTCGACCAGGCCCGCGATCGTCGAGGTGAACTCCAGGCCGCCGCCGCCAAGCTTCAGGCCGATGCCATGTACATGTCCGAAACTTGCCTGAACGAACTCGGAATCGAGCGCCCCGCTCTGCTCGCCGACACCACTCTCGCTCTCGTCACAGGAGACGAACTCGCGGCCTGCGATCGGTCCTACCGCGAAATGCGCGCCAAGCTCGAAGCCATGGGCCCCGTGAACATGATGGCGCTCGAAGAGTACCGCGAGACCGCCGAGCGCCACACTTTCCTCGACGCGCAACGCAAAGACCTGATTTCCTCCATCGAGAACACCACCGCCACCATCCGCGAGATCGACGAAGTCTCGCGCCAGAAGTTCCAGGAAGCCTTCGCCAGGATCAATGAAAACTTCGGCGTCACTTTCAAGAAGCTCTTCGGCGGCGGCCACGCCTTCATGAAGCTCACCGACGAGGAAAACAGCACCGAAAGCGGCATCGACGTAGTCGCATCCCCTCCCGGCAAGCGTCTGCAGAGCGTGCTGCTGCTCTCCGGAGGCGAGAAAGCGCTCACCGCGCTAGCACTGCTCGTCGGCATCTTTCAATTCACGCCCAGTCCGTTCTGCATCCTCGACGAAGTCGATGCCCCGCTGGACGAGGCCAACATCGGCCGCTTCACCGAACTCGTCAAAGAGATGAGCCTCAAGACCCAGTTCGTCCTCATCACGCACAGCAAGAAGACGATGAGCATCGCGCCAGTACTCTACGGCGTGACGATGCAGGAGCCCGGCGTTTCAAAGCTGGTGTCGGTACGCTTCGGAGCCGCATAGCGAAGGCTCTGCTGCACTTGGAAGCGATGCCCCGCTCTGGAACCTGGCTCGCAATTCTGGATTCCGCTTATATCCTTGACGTTATCGTGCCCATGTATACGCCTGATATACAATGTATACAGGAGGAGCAACCATGGCGGAATCTGCCGTTCTCACCCTGCGTCTCGATGCAAAGTTGAAAAACCGGCTCGATCGCTTGTCCAAAGCGACCCAGCGAAGTCGCTCTTTTGTAGCGGCCGAGGCGATTCGTGAATACGTCACTCTGAATGAATGGCAGATCGGGGAGATCAGAAAGGCCTTGGTTGAGGCTGATCGCGGCGAGTTCGCTACTCCTCAAGAAGTGCAGCGGACGATCAAGAAGTGGACCCGGCGTGCGCGTTAGATGGCTGGCCCGAGCGCTCGCGAACTTGAATGCCGAGGCGGAATACATCGCCCGTGACCAACCGCAAGCCGCGGCTCGCATGGTTGAGACGATTCACGAATCTGTCGATCTGCTGCAACGGCATCCCGCTTTGGGGCGCCCGGGAAGGGTCACCGGGACCCGCGAACTGGTTGTTTCGGGCACGCCCTACATAGTTCCCTATCGCATCCGCGATAACGAAATCCAACTTCTGCGAGTTTTTCACGGTGCCCGCAAGTGGCCTTCGAAGTTTTGATGGCGAGCACCTCTTCAAGCCGATCTCGTCGGACTAAGACTGAGTCTTCCACTTTATCCACTCTCATCCTCAGCTTTTCCACAACGCTCCCGCC
>Ga0302320_10012410_pt1 | contig 17904 bp, 18 predicted proteins | sample Bog_T0_3_FD_202130 | JGI IMG/M metagenome (GOLD analysis project Ga0302320, IMG submission 202130) | Peat permafrost microbial communities from Stordalen Mire near Abisko, Sweden - Bog_T0_3 | ecosystem: Environmental > Terrestrial > Soil > Wetlands > Peat | place: Sweden: Abisko, Stordalen Mire...
GACCGCAGCCTGGGTCTCGTGCGAGCCGTTCGACTCGGTGGCCTCTTATTGGTGTTAGGTTACCTCAGCCTTTGGGCATCGCTGGTGCTTCCGAAGCTGTTAGCTGTGGACACTCTCTCGACGCTTGCCGACTATTCGGCGACGATGAGCGTCCCGCTCGGTCATTGGCCCGACTCACAGACTTTGTTGCAGTCGGTCGCGCTGCATCGACCGGTCGATTTGCTCCGGCAATCCAGCGAAACTCTGGCGGCTTGGAAACGAGGACTACAGCTGATGGCCGCCCTCTTTCAAGGCGGATTGGTCCTCATCGTGTTGGGAAATGCGTTCTTTAAGCCAAGCGTGACTTTGCTCGTGGGTTCGGCGTATCGGACTAGCGACCCGTCGCGCGAGCGTGCGTACCTGCTCTTCTACATGTCTGTTTATGCAGCCGTGCTGATCGCGGGAGTAGGCATCGGGACGGTGGGCGAGCGATTCGGTTGGAGCTTCGGGTTGGCTTTCGCCGAGTTGTCAATGCTTATCGCAATCGCAACATTTCTGGCCGCTGCCGCCGCTCGTGTGTTTTCGAGCGACTTATCGCCCATTGTAAACGATGTTCTCGACGAAGGCCGATTGAGTGTCGGGAATGCGCTAATCTTCATTGGCGCACATGCGCTCGTGGCCATGGTGTTCTGGGCCGCCTATGAGCAGTCGGGCGGCCTGATGAGTCTGTTCATCTCAGAGCAAGTCAACCGATCAATAGCCGGCTGGTTAGTGCCCGCTTCGTGGTTCTTCTCCCTGACGGCGGTCTTCGCAGTCCTCTGTGGACCGCTGATCTCGCTGAGCCTCATGCGCTGGGAGCGAACGCATGCACCGTTTACGGTCAGCGTTCGCTTTGCGCTCGGACTCGCGTCGGGGGCAGTCGCGTATGCGGTGATTTCCTTGGGGAGTTCCGGCGCCGGCAGCGCATCGGTTTCAATTTTGTGGCCCTTAGCGTTTTACTGCCTCCTCACGGTCGGGGAACTCCTGTTTTCACCAACAGGCTTTGCGATGGTTGGTCGTTATGCGCCAGTTGCGCATCAAAGCACGTTCATGGGCATATGGCTGCTATCCATAGCCCTGGGAAGTTTCATCGGCGGCCAAATCGGCGCATATAGCCGGAACATTGGACGAACGGCGACGTTTGCAGGACTATGCGCCGCCCTCTCGGCGACCGCTTTGACGGTTATGTTGTCGCGTCATTTTCTGCTGCGCCGGTCGCTTGCAGGTTAGCGGATGTCGGCGCCCCAGGTTCGTTCGGAAAGCTGGCGGAGATCCGATATGCGTACCTTACCGAGCTCTCCGCGTGGTAGTTGACCGACAAATTCGATATAGCGGGGCCTCATGAATGCAGCCATCCGCGCGGCCGCGTAATCCCAAAGTTCCGCAGCACTGATTGTGCAACCGGGATGCAATGCAACGACTATTTTTATGTCCTCCTCACCAAGCTCGCTTGCCACGCCCACGGCGGCGCATTCTGAAATGGCCGTGTGCGTGAGAATGATTGCCTCGAGTTCCGCCACGGAGACATTTTCGCCGCGTCGGCGAATGTAATGTTCGGCACGACCCTTGAAGTATAAGAATCCACGGTCGTCCAAGGCGCCGAAGTCTCCGGTATGGAACCACAGATTACGGAATGTCCGCATCGATGCTCGTTCGTCGCCGTCATATCCTGGCGTCAGAACATCCGGCGCCCGAGGGCGGACGACGATTTCCCCTAGCTGCCCAGCGGGCAGCAATTGATCGTTGTCGTCGACGATGGCGAGTTCGACATCTGCACTCGGACGGCCGCACGATGCCTCCGGTGGCTCGACGCCGGGTTCGGGGTACGTAATCGGATCAATTTCCGTCATGCCATAATTTTCATCGAGGCGCATGCCAAACCGGCGCTCGAATCGATCGTGAAGCGTTGGTGGTATGCCAGCAAAAATTCCAACCCGAAGGGAACTCGCTGCATCCTGAACGCGTGGCGGGAGGGACTCGATAAAATGTAGAATGGATGCAAAGCCGCACAAAACACTGCAGCCATGCAGTTCGATCTCCTCCCAAAACCGACTGACTGAAAACGTTGGCTGCAGAGCAACGGCACCGCCGCAAAGGATGGCGGTCATCGTCATATGCAGCTGGCCTGCCAGATGAAACAGAGGTAACCAGTTGTGAAAGACGTCATCGGCAGTGAGCTGATACGCATCGACGAGGCGAGCCGCACCCCGCACATACTGATTATGCAGAATCGGAACCGCCTTTGACCGGCCGGTCGTTCCCGAGGTAAACATGACGCAAGCGACGTCCGATGACCGGATCGGCGCCCATCTCGACATGCCGTCGCACTGCGCTTCCTGGAAGGGGGCGATGCGTTCCCATTTCATTGAGGGAGTTGGCTCAACTGGAAGGTCGCCAACAATCACCACTGCTTCGAATGCCGCCAGTAGTTCTGGTGCGATCTCGTTCAGGGCTGTGGCATCGGTAACCAGCAGACTTGCCCCCGAGCGGCTCAACATGTCGGCAAGCAGCGTTCCTCGATGCTTGCGATTGATCGGCACCAGCACTTTTCCAGAAAACATTGCGCCCAGCCACGTCCACATGGCCTCCGGACAATTGCCCAGAAAAGTTGCGACCCGCGGCCTGTCGGGAGTCGTCATTTTGCGAAAGTACCCGCCGACGCCGTGAGCCATGGCGACGGCCTCGCGATAAGTCCAAGTATGCCGCTCCCAATGTAGGAATGGCCGATCCGGTGTCAAAGCAGTGCGTGCCGTCATTGCTTCGGGAATCGTCCCGTGCCCTGCATTCAGCAGCCGAAGCAGACTTGCAGGAGCGCCGGGCGCGCTCGACTTCGAATTCGGATCAGACAATGGGAAGCGCCTCCGCTAAGGATTTCGATCGTGCGAACAGTCTTGGGATATCTTGCGCAAAGAGTTCCCAGATGAGATCCGGGCGCCGTCCGTTTCGATGCAATCGAACGTTGAGGCAGGCGATTGCGCCAAAGCGGTAGCCCGCGTAGGCATGAAACCACCCCAGGCTTTCGCTCGTGCCGTCCGCTGTTCCGGCGAATTGACGCGCAATCGCGGCGGCACTCAGCGGAGACCACAGCTGCCAATGGGAACCCCAATACTCGGGGTCTGACCACATCATCAGCCATCCAGCGTCCAATCCTGACGTGCCGAGATGAGCGAGATCCCAATCGATGATGGCATTCAGCGTGCCATTCGAGGACATGAGATTTGACGATTGAAAGTCACCGTGCACCAGTGCGACTCGACGCTCGACTGGCATGCGTAGCGCCAGCGCATCACGGGCCCTTAGGCCGCCTTCAATCCACGCAGGCTCGGGAGATTTTCGCAGCGTCGCCTCCCAAGAGGCGAACTCAACATCGATCGATCTGGGCGCTTCCCACGCACCGAGTTCTGTCAGCGCCGGGAACGAATCGAGCTTCCGCAAGGCCTCAAGACCCTGATGCCAAATGCTGGACTCAGCTTCTGACACATCCACCTCTCCGTATTTCAGCAATGGAAAGTGCGTTTTCCCCGCAACTTTGTCCATCACAATGTAGGGCACTCCGAGTGACTCCTCCCCCGGCTCGGCCCAGAGTATGGCCGGGACCGGGATACCGCGCTCCCTCAACGCTTGCAGAAGAGCTACTTGCCGGAAAATATCGCCAGCGCCTCGACGCTCGACCCCAGGAGGTCCAAGCTTCAGAATCGCGCCACGCGATGAGGAGCCGGCTTGGGATGCAAACTCAAAGCCGAAGGTGTAGCCGGCATGTCCGCCTTCCATGAGTCGCAGTTTCAACACGATCGTCCGTAATCCGATAAATCTACGCGCTGCGTCCTGCAGCCGCGCTTGTAATTGAGCCAGATCGAACCCGTCAGTCACTGTCTCGTCCCCATCAATTTAACGATTATTAAAATATCACCAGAATCCCAAATGCAAGGTTCCAACCTATAATAGGCGACCACCCGCACGCCTAGAGCCATGACACGGCGTGCGTTCCGCTATAATGACCAAAAACATCCAGGTAGAGCAGCATGGCACGGATTTCCAGAGACCCCGACGACACACCGATCGCCCAGAAGATTCTGGCTGCTGCAATCCGGCAGTTTGGCAAAGCGGGCTTTGAGGCGAGTCTTCAGGATATCGCGAAAGACGCCGGCGTCACTGCCGCAGGTGTCTACTACCATTACACCGACAAGCGCGAGCTTCTGTTCAGGTGTCTTGAGTGGATGGCGAGCAGTCTGTACGAGGCCTGTAAACCAGCAGAAAGCATCCCAGAGCCCGACCGCGCGCTCAAGTTCTTCGTGTCGACCTATATAATCTACCAGGTCCGGCAATTTGCGCAGATCGCGCCAATGTATGCATCCCTCGTACACGGCACGCGCCATCAACAACATCGACTCAGCGCCAAGCAACAGAAGGCCTTGCGGGAACTTGAGCACCGAACTCTGGATCTCCTGCGGAAAATCATCCAAAGCGGTCGCACGCAGCGATCATTCAAAATCGATAATCCGAAGCTTGCCGCCTTCGCGATCATCGGCATGGCGGAACACACCCTGAATTGGGTGGACCCGGCTGGCGAATTGGATGTAACGAGTATTGCGAAGCATTACGCCGAACTAGCATTACGACTCGTCGGAGCATCTGAAAAAGCCTAGTCAAATTCATACCACCCATGTTAATTGATTGTTCATTTATTTAATGTTAGCATGGTTGGAATTGATTTGGAGGTTCCCCGATGCTAGAGCTGGCGTATGTCGAGCGTCATGAGCGAATTGCCGTCCTTTACATCAATCGCCCCGATGCAAGGAACTGCATAAACGCAGCCACCGCGGCGGTGATGAATCGCCTGTTCGGCGAGTTGCAAAATGATGACGGAATAGACGTGGTGATTCTCACGGGCAAAGGCGACCAGGCGTTCAGCACCGGGCTCGACCTGAAAGAACTCGCCGAGAATGGTCCTTCCTTAATCCCGAAGGTCATTTTACCGGACACTGGTTGGGCGGGAATCGGCAGACGGACTTTCTTAAAGCCAATCGTTTCGGCCGTCAACGGATACGCGATCGCGGGCGGGCTCGAACTCGTCCTGTCAACGGATTTTGCGATTGCTGCGGACCACGCGCAACTCGGATTTAACGAAGCAACTTTGGGCCCTATCGCAGATGCCGGCGGCTGCTTCCGCCTGCCGCATTGGGTTCCGCTGCCCATTGCCAGAGAGATGTTGATGACTGGCCGATTATTGTCCGCGCATGAAGCGCACCGTGTCGGACTCGTCAATCACGTCGTGCCGATCGGCGAACTCATGGATAAAACGTTCGAGATCGCGTCGCTTATTCAGCGTAACTCGCCCTCCGCGCTTCGAATCATGAAATGTCTGATAAATGAGACGTTAAATCAACCGGAAGCCCTCGCCTGGCCGATCAATGATCGATATATGGTTGCGTCGTTCGATACGCCGGACTTCATGGAGGGACCGCGCGCGTTTGCGGAAAAGCGGGTTACCCGTTTCCGTCGATAACGTTGGGAGGATGCTCACCGATGAGATTGGCGATGCTGCTGTCTCTCACATTCGCTTCCGCCAGCGCATTGGCTGACGATCTCGCAAAATTTGCGCAACTTGAGATTCGCGCCGCAGGCGATCAACCGGCAGAAGATCCATCGGGTGAGCGCGCGAGCACTCGAAATAACTTTCTTGATTTTGCCGACTATTCTCCGCAAGGCTTTGCCAGAGCAATGGCCGCTCAGAAGGCGTTGCTCAAAGACCTCCACAATATTGATCAATCACGCCTGCCGCATGATATGCAGGTCTCGTACGACGCCATCAAGTGGGATGCAGAACGGACCCTTGATCGTGAGCCGTACGCGCTGCTTCAGTTCCCTTACACTCCCTACGAGTTTCTGTTCCGAGGTCCGAACCGGCTCCTGACAGATTTTACATTTGCAAACGACAAAGATGCCGACGTCTACCTAAAACTCGCATCTGGGTATGCGACCGCCATTGCCTCAATCCTGCGCCAATTAGATACCCAGGAGGCTGCCAATATTCGAGTGCCTCGAGAGGTTGCTGCGAATGTACGTACTCAATTCGCCGCATATGCACAGCCAGCACCCGAGAGTTTCGCATGGCCTGACGATTCGCGGCTTCGGAGTCTGACGGCCCGTCGGCGCGAGATGTTTCGAAAGGCACTTTCCCGCATTATCGAAGGTGACATGAACAGCGCACTGCGGCGCCTGTCGGACCGGTTCGGAGAGGAGTACCAGAACAAGGCGCCAGATCGCTATGGACTCGCCCAGTACCCGGGAGGCAAAGAGTACTACAAAGTACTGATCCGCTATCGGCTTACCCTCGAGCGTACGCCGGAGCAACTATATGCTGACTCGCAAGCGGCACTTGATCGGATCGAATCGGAGCTTCGGCAGCTCCGTGCTGAAATGGACTATTTCGGGCCTCGCGCACCGTTTGACCGCCAGCTTGCCAGTGACCCGCGCTTCACCGCCAAAACCCCGACCGACGTTGAGCGCACATATCTCGAGTACATGTCCCGGATTGATCCGTTCATGCCTAAGCTGTTTTGTCATTCCGCACCATACGGTTACGGCGTGCAACGTGCGACCGCGGAACAAGAAGCGGCACTCACATTCGGATACGCAAACACCGAAACCAAACCAGTCATGCGCGGCATGTACTATTACAACGGCTCGCATCTGGACCAGCGCTCGCTCCTGCCCGCCCAGGCACTGATCTACCACGAGCTTGCGCCTGGCCATTACTGGCAGGCCGCGATGAGCTGGATCAGCAAGTCACTCACGCAATATCCGCGCCGAAGCAATGCATTTGCAGAGTCCTGGGGCGATTTTGCACAATTGCTGGCGTATGAGCAGGGTGTATTCAAAACCCCGGCGGAAAAGTACGGTCGGCGCATGTTCAACGCAATGTTTCACGCTCGCGCACTAACCGATATCGGTATCAATTATTTTGGATACGACTTCAGTTGGGGCATGAAGGTACTGTCCCGGTACACGTTCGAATCAGAGTTGCAAAACGCGGCGTCATTGCGGCGAGACACGACGGACTGGCAGGCGCAGATCCTGCCCTATTCCTTCGGATCCGAAGAATTGCTCCGGATGCGGGAAAGAGTGCGCTTCGCGCTCGGCGGCAAATTCGACGAAGCGCGATTCTATGACGCTGTCCTTTCACAAGGTTCGATCGCGTTTCCCGTATTGGATTCCCATTTAACCTGGTTCATTGATCGCGAAAAGGAAGGGGGCGCGCCGGGTATCTGCGCCAATTAGGCGTTTGCCCAACGACATTGAATGAACTGGAGACACTGGTCACACCGGACACCCTGTTGCGATGGCAGCGGGAAGTGGTGGCATCAAAATGGAACTACAGCAAACGGCGCGGGCCGAGCCTTTAAACAGGCATCCCAGTTCAACGCCGGTCGGCGTCACAACTATTTGATCTATTACGTGGTGCTCGCCCAAATGCCAGGTGTCGCTCGCAGAGAATCATCAGCTTGCGACGCCGTCCGGCGTCCAAACCAGGCGCCTGTTCACAACGCCTAAATTTCGATATCGGCCGCGCCCGAGCGAGAATTGCCTCTTTCGAATCTGATGGCTAAGCTCGATGCCGGCCAAGATAATGGATGCACTGCCGAGAGACTTGAAGTTCTCCCAAGACAACACCTATGGCCGTTGTGTTGCCGCGCACACTCTACTGAGGGCAATTCAGCTCGCGGAGGGCATAACGTGTTTGAAAAAGCGCTAGAAAAAATTATAGATCTATTAACTGAGGCAGTCCGCGCAAAGAGATTTGGTTGGCTGCTGCTGATCTATCTTGCAGTGGTCGGTGGATCCCTCGTTGCGATCGTAGAACTTCAGTCATCACCTCAAATTATCGAGGCATTTCACAACGCCGTCTTCTTGACGATTTGTGTATTCGCGAGTGCGATAGCCCTTTCTTATCTCGCCTGGCACGTTCCTAATGTCAAGCGGATATGGCGTGTTTTGATCGTCTCCGCGTCGAGTATCGGATCCATAGGCATATGGTGGGGGTACATAAAGCCGGATCCTTCAATCTTCAAGATAGATGTTGTGGTGGCGCCCGGCAATTCGATGGACCCGGCACAACTGGCGAATTTTTTGGAGGACGTTAAGCAAAAGCATATCAAAGTCACAGTGATTTACCGGGAACTTGTACCGGGTATGCCGCCAGGTGTATTGAATTATGACGAGGCTAAAAAAAAGGCGCTGCCACATCAAAGGTCCTCAGATGAAGCAAACGGTACTGTGCTCGTAACGAATCATCAACTGTCTGATTACGACCCCGGCGACCATGGCATTCTTTACTACAAGGTGTCCTCTCGGTTTGCCGTTGTCTCCAGGTCCGGAACGCAGGGTCTACGGTAACTCCAAAGAACACATCTGGCCGCGTGAACTGAGGCAAGAAGTGGCCCAGCGCACTTATCGCAACAAGGCCTATAAAAACGAGGATGGTTGCTGTGTTCATGGGATCAAGAGCCCTCCAGAGCTTTTGCGACACGACGTAACTCTCGCGCTAGCGACGATGGTGTGGCTCCGCTCGCCTGAATCTGGGCGATGAGTTCCTCGATGCGGCGTCGATATGTCCCCGCTTCCGATTTAGAGGCGACCGGCATCGAGCGCTCCTTGACCTGCGCTCCTCCGCGGGCACTGATGTGCAACCATCCCTCCCGCGCTAGCTCGCGATACGCCTGTGCCACGGTATTGAAATGAACGCCGATATCCAGCGCTAGCCGACGCACAGCAGGTAACGATTCACCGGGGACGAGGTTGCCTTTGACGAGCGCAACCCGTAGTCCATCAACTATTTGCCTGTAGACCGGAGTCGGTGACTCAGAGTCGATGCGGAGAATCATAATTCCTCTGTATGGTGTACATGTACAATGTACAGAGACTCCGCATTTAATGCAATTAGGGATTTACGTCTCAGCATTGGTTCGCTCCATTATGGAGCGGGGCTCGCTAAATGATGCGAACAACTGCTATCCGGAGTGCATTTTTTGGCGGCTCCAGTGACCGGGTTTGGCCGTTCTTGCCGGTTGGCGGCCAATCGCAACTCTTCATATGGGATCGGACTCGGGCGAGCGAATCGAATGACAAAGTAAATTTGGTGACATTGAACAGCAATAGCGCTAAAGGCAATTCCCGTTTGGAACGGTTCGCCTTCGCGCGTGCGCCTCCATGGCCATGCGCCGGCGAATCGGCTAGAATCCACCGTCAGCGCAGCCTACTTTGATTGCTATCTATTCCCTTTCCTTCAGGTTGACGCGCTATTAAAGCGTCAGCGATCAGCTGTTTTTCCGAGCGCACCGGCGGCAAGGCACGGTGCATCAGTTCGAATCGTCGTGCCTCCTCTTCCCTGCCCTGCCCTCGCAACCAAATGATTGCCTCCCCGTAGCGTTCGTTTACCTTCGCTCGCACGTTCATCAGAGACCGATAGGCGTCGCGATCGGCTACCGTGCGGGTCACACGCAGCTCTCGTTTGACGGCCTCGAGCTTCTTTCGCATGAAGACTGAATCCCCCGCCGCCGTATTCAGGGGCGACGGTTGCCCCGAAGTTCCTTTCGGCTCGCGCTGCGCCGCGCGATAAATAGGCGTCTTCTTGTGCGTCCTCACGAAACCCCGATCCTCGCGTCGCGTCGCAGTGGCGGCGACGCCGAGGTCCGTAAGGTGCTCGGCAAACCGCTCACGCCAGCGCTGCAGATCTGCCTTGCGCGGATTGAGCCTTGTGCCGTCGTACTCGTGCTCCGCCTTCACCACTAGATGCACGTGCGGATGCATGCCGTGTTTCCCCTTTTCCTCGGCGTGCAGGGCCATCGCGTAGCGATGCTGATGCGCGAACTCCTCGCGCGCGAACTTCTTCACCGCCTGCAGCACCTTTTGCGGCGGCGTCCCCGCCGGCATCGAGAGGACAATGTTGAAGGCCTGGCGTGGGTGTCGTCGCTTGCCATCCGCGCCAACTTTGCTGCGCGAGTGCGGCGCCCCAGGTACCGCGCCGTAGTCGAGCGCCCAGTCGTTGATGATCTCAGTCGCCGCCGCCTTTCCGTGTAGCACCTCTCCGTGGTCGGTCTCGATGTCGAGCTTGCCGTGGCGATCGATATATTCGAAATGCGCCTGCACTCCATCGGCATCGCGCCCGCCGCCGGAAATCTTCACGAGGACCTCTTTGGCCCCGCGACCGGAAGCCCCCATGCGCTCCGCCCATCCCGCGGGCGACTGCCCTCCCCTACCGCCCTTGCGCCCGTAGCTGCCGGGAGTGATACCGCCGGGAACGTCTCGCGTGACCCGAAACGGTCGCTTGCTAGGCATCGGGCGCCTCCCAAGACTTTGAATTCGAGGTGAGCATGTCTTGTACCCTCTCGCGGATCTGTTTCAACGCCGGCAATAGCTTTAAGACGTTCTCTCGAAGCGACCGTTCGAGCCCCTGGGTGGAGCCTTCCCGTGAGGCCAATTGCGTCATCGCGCCTCGAATGCCCGCGAGCTCGTTCACCACACGCTTCAGTTCTTGAAACTCGCCATAGGGCATCGGCGGGTCCGCTCGCAAGTGAGCGCGTAACACGTGCGCGACATAGCCAGACGCCGTGATCCCGCGCGCCTGAGCGCGGGATTCGAGGCGTGCGGCATCGAGTCCCATCAAGCGTACCGTGTATTTCTCGGCCGGTGCTTTGCCGGCCGCCGCTTCCTCCAGGAGTCGTCGCACTTTCGCCTCGGGATTCTCGATGAGCGCGCGGTGCACGAGTCTTGCGAGAAGCCGCGAAGAGGACACTCCTTGAGCTGCAGCGAGCTCTGAGAAGCGCTCGTGCTGCTCAGGTTCAACGGAGGTGAGGAGTCTCGCGGAGGCGGTCATGGCGACAATTCCTTGTGCGCTGATTCAAGTGCCGGTTGATACACACTGATTCATTTTGCTGGCGCTAGCCTATCCTGCCCTCAAAATTCCGCAACCCAAAACGCCAGCACACCGCACCGACACGCACGTTCAACGCAAAAAGTTCGGCAGCCGAACTCTGCTCAAGACGAAGCCCAGGGATCTTCCGCAGAAACCGCGAGCAGCGAGTGTGCCGCGCAGAACAAAAAGGAAAGCCGGACACCCCATGTGCCCGGCCTTCCCGCATCGCTTAGAACGGCAAGCTGGTGGACTCTTCTTCCTGTTCGTTCATCTGCGACGGCGCGACGCTGCCGCTGATGTACTTGGTCTTCTGATCGTTGCTCACCGCTGCTTTCGCACTGACGCGCAATTGCCAATGGGTGACATAGGTCCCCTGCCCGTTCTCATCCTCGCCGGTCTTCTCGGCTTCCTCGATGAAACCGAAATACCGCGTGCGGCTCCCCTCCACTTGTCGAAACAGGCGACCGTAAAAAGGGCCAACGGTGTAGGTCTCGGGGTCATCCGGGTTGTTGTTGCCGACCTTCAGGCTCAAGTATTCGGTGCCGCTGCTGCGTCCGATCTTGAGCCACGCCGCGACCTGTACCTTCACCGGCGCGCCGTGGGTCTCGGTCTTCACCTCGACCAGGCCGCGCATCACGGGACCGTCTTTGACCTGATCCGCTCGCGGGATGCCGAACAGAACAAATTTGCCGAACGTGGCGCCGTTCAAAATATCCGTGCCCGTGGAATGCGTGTTCATCTTGCTGACTCCGTGTGTTGCTGTCTCTGCCGTTTCCGCGACCCGATGAAGCGCGGTCGCTCCCCGATCACCCGCCGCCGTTGCGGCCTTACCTTTCCGCCGACCCCCGAGCGATTTCGTTTCCGTAGTAGCGGATTGAAGTTCGGTGCGGGTTGATTCGTTGATTTGCGTCACTGTGCGTTCTCCTGTGTGTCTTTGAGCGTGAATGGATTCTCACAACAAAGACTCGAGAAACGTGCGGATAAGCATGCAATGCAAGGGTCTGCCCGAAGGGACACGAGCGCTTGGGCGAGTGCCCTTGCATTGCCTGCGCGCACGTTTATCGTCTGCCCCTGTTGTGAGAATCGAGGCACGCTCTCTTGGGCACACAGGAGAAGGCATGGTGACGCGGCCCCCGAATAGACCGCACGCGGATCCGCTGCTGCGCTACGAGTCGGCCTGCCTCCACTCCGAAGGTCTACTCCGCATGGCTCGGGCTTGTGGGCAGTCTTTCAGCGCGTGGAACGCGCAAGGGCGAGGGATGTGTAGGGCGGCGCAGCCGGCCCGCGCAGCGGGCGGAAGCGAAGCGGACCCCGGAGCAGCCCGGTCGCGGCCGCCGCGACGACCCCTGACGGTTCACATGCGATAAACCCTCGTCGACGTCACCGATTCGCAAACCTCAATCACCGGGCAATCCCCCGCAGTCTTGGGTTCGTACAGTGCGAGAATCGCCCGCATCATCCATTCGCTCGGCCTCATCGAACACGGTCGGGGATATGACTTCTGCTGATCCTCATCGGCTGGCGCCTCATTGCTCAGCGTACTGCTCCGGACTCGGCTGATTCTGCGCGACCGGCGTCCGGTTACCCTCGTGGTTCGCGAACACCACATCCACCCGGCGATTCTGAGCGCGTCCCGCCACCGTCGAGTTCGTCGCGATGTACTCACCCTGGGAAGAATTCGTGTGCAGCTTTTCGGCGGCGATACCCCCATCGATCAACAATTGTCGCATGCTCTCGGCACGTTCTTGGGCGAGACGGTCGTTCACCGCCACCGAGCCCGCATTATCGGTACCGCCCCGAATACGAATCTCATCGGCGCGCGCGGCGGCCGCCAGGATCGCCGTCTTCGCCTCGGTCGACAGCGCCAGCAGTGCGCTCCCGGAGGCAAAGTGAGCTCGCACCAGGGTCGCCGTGACGCCATTGATCGCGGTTTGGATTTCCTCGATCTCCGAACGCAATTGCTTTAAGGGTACCGACGGCTCACCCCGCGAGGCCTTATCCAGTTCAGCGGACAACCCATTCAAGCGTTGCTGCGCGCGCAGAATCTCGGCCCGAGCGGCAGCGAGTTCCGCCGGCAACCACGGCGCGCCCTCCTCCCCTCCCCTCTCGACCGATGGGACTCGAGCGAGCGCGGCACGCTTCGGCGCTTGTGCGTAGCTGCTCTTGGTCGGCGTGCGCACCAGAAGACCGGCGCGTACCCCAGCGACGATCGCCGTGCGCTCACCCACCGTGAACGTCACCGCCCGACCACTCTCATCAAAGATCAAGAGTCCCAAGGGCACCTGATCGCTAAAGGTCAGGTAGGTGCGACGTGTATCGTCAAAGACCTGCACGAGCTTCGTCTGCTCGGGCGTCAGTAGCTCGTAGGTATAACTTCCCGGCTCATCGAGCGACAGCGCAGCTGGCGCGTCGATCGCGACGGACTTCCGCAAAACAGCCACCGAGTCGCTTGGCTTGATTCGCGATTGCGACACCGTACAACCGGTCAGGACTATCCCAATAGCGATCGCGATTCGTTGCATCCTCATAGCGCCTCCCATCGGTCCTTTTACACAATATTTCTGTACGTTTTTTTGTACAGATGTCATTATCATTGCCAGCTTCCAACGAGTTGCGCAAGGCAATTGCAGAGCCGTTTGGGGATACGGCCGCGCAAGAGCTCTCGCCCCTGCGCGGCCGGTCTTCCCCCTAGCGGTCGAGCAGCGTCATCGCGTGGTTCCAGAGACCCACGTTGATTCGAACGTCTTCTCGGATGGCACGGATCGCGCGGGTACGGCTGGTGCGCCCCGACGCTGAGCGCCCATGTAGGGCGCCGGCGACGAGATTTTCTTGCACGACGTTATAGGTCAACCACAACGAGTTCCCGAAGTCCGCATTGCGGCGCGCACTCAGGAGCTGGTCGGGAAGAACCGGCACATGCTGCTCGGCATGGGGATACCGCACGTGTAATGCCGCGGCCGCGAATTCTCGACGTTCCGGGTCACTGAGAGTTCGGGCCGCCATCTGCTCAACGACGCGGGTGATGTCATTGAACCCCCGGGCAATCTGCAGCGCGCCGTCGACGACGTTGTGAATCACATTCCCACGATGCGGCACATGCAGCAGGCCGAAATCGCCGATTTGGGAAACCAACCCGTTGGTGCAGACGGGCCGAAACAACCCGGCGCGCAAAGTGTAAGTTAGGTTGGATTCCCGAGTGTCAACATCATTCCTTCCTGCCTTGATCAGATCTACACTCCGGTCTTTCGAGTAGCCCCCAGCCTCCTTTAGAGGCGAGTAGCCGGGAGGGGTCTGGGGAGGGGTTTCGAGACCTCGGAGGGAACGTGGTGCGTCGATCGTTTGATCGCGCGACGTTGACACCTCTTCGCGAGATGCCCAGCGAGGACGCCCTGGTATTGCTCGCGATTCACTGCAAGCCGGATCCGAGCTATCAACCCGTCAAGGAGCCGACCACTCGCCGATGGCACGCACGCACGTCGGGCGGCGAGTTCGAGATTCTCACGACCGGTGCCAAGTGGTACGACACACGCGCCAAGATCGGCGGTGGCGGCGCCATTGATCTGGCGATGCACGTGTTGCGGCTGCCATTCGTCGATGCCGTGCGGATTCTCATCGACCGCGACCGCCCAAGTGGTTGAGATTATCCGCAAAGGAACGCTCCCGGCTCCAAGTGAGGTGCCGGCCGCGTTGCGTCAGGCCGCCGCGGAGGCCCAGCGGATGGCGCTGCGGGAACCGCGCCCGGCAGGCTTTCCGTTGCTCTTCTGTTCAGACATGCGGCTTATCGAGCCGGCGATTGCCTTCTTGCACGAGCACGCGTTCCAGCATGCGTACACGACCGAGACGCTGAGGACCTACGCCGAGATTCTCTACGATTGGTTCGATTCGCTGGAACAGAGCGGTGTGGTCTGGAGCGATGTTGATGCGAGCGACCTCATCGCCTATCGAGACCGGATGCTCAAGCGGCCGAGTTCTCATACCGGCCGGCCCTTTAGCCCTCGTACCATCAACCTAAGGGTGAGGGGTGTATTGCGCTTCTACGTTTGGGCTGTTCGGCACGCGTGGCTTCCCAGCTCGCCACTGATCGCCCTCTCCGCCGGGTTTCCGCTCGCCCGACACGCTTGGCGTGGACGTCACTACTGGCAACCTGCGGAGCGTAGTCTCGTTGTACTGCGCCAGTTCGAGAACCTGCCGCGCCCCCTGACAAGCGAACAAGCGCGCGAGCTGCTAGTCGAGCTCCAGCCGCCCTACGATTTGATGGCGCGCTGGCAACTGTACACGGGCCTCAGAGTCGGGGAGTTGCTGCAGCTAAGCGTCAAGGACGTTCTGGATCAAGGCGCTAAAAAACCACCAACTGAGGCTGCGTATCGCTCGATCAACGTCATGCGCAAAGGCCGGAAGCCAGGATACGTGATCGCCTCAATGAGTCTTCTTGACGAGACTGCGGGCTATATCGCGCAGTACCGTGCCGGGTGGATGAGGCGGGCGGCCCGCACGCGAGGGAGATCTCCCAGAACGGAGCTCTTCGTCAACCGCCGCGGCTCAGCCGTACGGAAGAACACCTATCAGCAGGCCATCGCTCGGGCTGGCGAAGCATGCGGTTTCAAGGCGACATCGCATCTGCTTCGCGCATCGTTCGGCTGTTGGCTATTGGCGCGCTTAGAGCAGCTCGCCAAACAAGGTGCTGCGATTAACCCGCTGCTGATCGTAAAAATTCTCATGGGTCACGAACACATCGAGACTACAGACCGCTACTTGCGCGCGGTCGCCATCGATATACACACGCTATCCGATGTGCTCGACACGCTCTTGGCCGAGAGGCACTGAAGTGAACAGTCGACGACCACGTATCAACCGGGTTCTGTCTCGCCCCTCGAAGGCGGCGGCCAGCTCCCGATCTCGCCAGCTCGATGCCCCACGCAGGCTTGGGCCTACCCTCATAGATTTCTCTAGGCTGCCACTAGCGCCCGCCTTGAGGCGAGCGCTGGCCGATGCATTTTGGAACCAGGAGCGAGTCCGCTCCGAAGACAGCTTGCGTGGCTATTGGCACAGCCTGAAGACCTTTGCGCGGTTTGCGCAGGAGACAAAGGCCGTACGAGACTTGAGCGACGTGAACTCCGCGATGTTGGGGCGCTATCTCGAGTGGCTCAACCACCAAGTCGGCCCGGACGGTACGCCGTGGCATTTGACGACTCGGGGAGCCGCATATTCAGGAGTACGAACCCTCCTGCGTTGGTTGCAGCGCTGTCGGCCGGGACTCCTGGGTACGATTGATTTCCCTCGCAATGTCTTTCCGCTTCGCCACACCGCCCTGAAGCGCTCGGGCTTATCGCCGCAAGTCTTGCGCGCCATTCTGAAGGCCTGCGAGCAGGAGATCTCCGGCCTTCGCACCCTACGCGAGCAGGGCGCCCAAGAGCTGGCGGCCGCCCGTGCCAGTCGCTCCGGGAAGATCCGAACGCGCGGCGAGGTATTGCTGTACATCGAGGAGCACCACGGCGGCGTCGCGCCGCCGGCGCTCACATTACGGGGCAAGCATAACCGTGTCAGGACCGCCTCAGACGCGCACGGGGGTCATCGCGCCATCGAGCCGTGCCTCTATCCTCGGATCGAGTCGATCTTCCCTTACTATTTGGCGATCATGATTCATGCGGCGGGTAATCCTCAGGCGATTGCGCAGCTTGATATCGACTGTCTTCAGCCGATCCCCCTGCTTGAGGATCGCGAGCTACTCGTTTGGTCTAAAGGCCGTGCCAGTAAATTGCAGCGCCGCAGCTTCAGGACAACCGACCCGTTTGAGCCGCCGGCACTGGTGCGCGAACTCGTGCAATGGACGCAGCGGCTGCGGCCGCGCGTCGCGCCGGCTAACCGCAATCGACTTTTTATCGCTAAGGGCCACATGGGTATCCGTCCACTAGGTTGGTCATTTATCAAGAAGGCGCGGCAGCTTTTCATCGAACGTCACAACCTGCCACCATTTCCCCTCTCCGCGATACGTCCGGGAGTGCTCACGGCGTTTTATCGATTGTCCGGCGATTTGCGACAGGCCAAAGAGATCGCGAACCACGCGCACTTGTCCACCACGGTGAGCTACGTGCAAGGACCGGAGGTGCAGAGTCAGAACCAGGTGCGCGTCGCAGCCCTGCAGGGCGCCTTCCTCGGACACATCGAGGGACGTGTCCCGACAAGCGGCACGGAACCGGCTGCGGATCGGCCTGTCCCTCGGGGCCCGGCGGTGTCGATGTTCGGCTTTGACTGCAAGGACCCGCTCGCCGGCATCGCACCAGGGACGCGCGCCGGTGAGCTCTGCACTCATTATCTCGGCTGCTTCACGTGTCCCAATGCGGTCATTACGACAGATCCCGCATCGCTCGCGCGGCTCGTTCAAGCCCGAGACCATCTGCGCTCGGGGAGCAACTACATCCATCCGGCTCGCTGGGACGCGATCTATGCCCCGCAGCTGCGGATTCTCGAAGAGGATATTCTTACTCGCTTTTCCGCGCGCGAGCTCACCGCGGCAGCAGCGCTTCGCGCGACGCTGCCTTCTTTGCCGCAGTTACGATGAGCACGGGCACGACTAGAGACCTCGCGATCGCCCCCGATGTGTCCGCCGGCGATATGAGCGCGCGCGATTGGTTCTTACGCGACTCGAAGTGGGACGATGTCAGATGGACATTCGCCCCAACTAATCTTCTCGAGGAAGAGCAACGCGCCCGCATTTTGTGGGACTTTCGGTTCCCCAGCGGCCGCCGATTCACCGATCCTGAGTATGACTCCCTTCGAGAGACCTGCAAAAGGCTGATCGCGAGCGTGCGGGCGCGTTCCTTGTCCACTGGGCTTCCACAACGAGCACGGACGTAACCGGTAACCAGGCGGCGTCTTTCTCGTGATCGGGATCGAGGCGCAAGGTATCTCCAGTTCAAATCACTGGAGAGAAGCGATGCAGGCGACGAAGCGACGAAGTGCGGAGACCTGGC
>Ga0302320_10012411_pt1 | contig 17902 bp, 13 predicted proteins | sample Bog_T0_3_FD_202130 | JGI IMG/M metagenome (GOLD analysis project Ga0302320, IMG submission 202130) | Peat permafrost microbial communities from Stordalen Mire near Abisko, Sweden - Bog_T0_3 | ecosystem: Environmental > Terrestrial > Soil > Wetlands > Peat | place: Sweden: Abisko, Stordalen Mire...
TCGACTACTTCATGCGCTTCCGCAGCCGGAGCTTCCTCCGCAACGGCCTCGACTACTTCATGCGCTTCCGCAGCCGGAGCTTCCTCCGCAACGGCCTCGACTACTTCATGCGCTTGCGCTGCCGGAGCTTCCTCGGCAACGGCCTCGACTACTTCATGCGCTTGCGCTGCCGGAGCTTCCTCGGCAACGGCCTCGACTACTTCATGGGCTTGCGCTGCCGGAGCCTCAACTTCGACGGCCTTGGCTTCTTCAGTCGCTTGCGCAGCCGGAGGTTCAACTGCAATGGCCTCGGCTTCCTCAGTTGCTTGCGTTGGCGGAGCCTCAACTTCAGCGGCCTTGGCCTCTTCAGTTGTTTGCACTGCCGGAGCCTCAACCACACTGGCCTTCGGCTCTTCGTTCGGTTTCTCAATAGGTGTCGGATTCAAATGTGAAACGTATCCTGTTAGGGCATCCATGAGCTTTTCCATAAGCTCTTTCTGAATGCGTATTCTCTCGAATTCGCGAACGATCTCGGCTAGATCGCCCTTAGCCTGCACCAAAGCATTTTCATAGAACGTGACGGACATGTCCTCGCACCTCAAAGGGAACAATACCATCTGCTAAGCACACGCCCCAGCCATCGTTGTTGAAATAACTGTGAATAATTCCGCCTCTAACAAACAGGACGTTTCGCTGTCCATTGCCATGCCTGGGAAGCCAGATTATTTTCCTCTGCAGAAAGTGAGAATACGATCAGAAACCAGTATTTATGCAGGCATCACGAAATACGTGGACTACTGGAGACTCAAATTGCACTTCCGTCGGCTGGTCTGGCTCGGCTCTTCGACGACATCTACCCTGCGTGAGACACTACTTCCGAATCCATCGACCGCCGGAATGGAGTGAGAACTTGAACACGCAAACAAAGAATAGACGAGAATTCCTCCTCGGGGCGGGGCTCACCTTCGGCAGCGTGGCTTGGAGGCCGAGCCTGTTTGCAGAGGCATGCACGATGAGCCCAGGTTCGATTCCGTCCGAATGCAACGCTGCATCTGCAGATTCTCCGCAGGGAGCCGTGCTGTCTGGAACCGGTGAATCAGCGCTGCGAAAAGCCAAAGTCCACGGGAAGATGCGTGGCCTTATGGTGGACGCCGGCCGTGTGCCGGAAACCCTGGATTACTATCGGCGCGTAATCGATTTCTGTGCGGATTGGGAGCTGAACACACTGCATTTCCGGTTGGCTGACGATCAAGGAACCGCCCTACGCTTCAATTCCGTTCCTGACCTTGTGGTCCACAAGAATGCGTTCGCGCCCGAACAATTGAAAGACCTGGCAGGGTATGCCCAAACCCATGGAATCGATTTGATCCCGGAGCTGGAATCGTTCGGGCATACTGGATTCATTACCCGCTCTCCCGCATATGCACATTTGCTCGATCGAGATGCGCAGGGCTCTTCCGAATTCACGGGCATCATTCCAGTCAGCCCGGAGACATTGCGCCTATTCGAGAGGCTATATCGTGAAGTCTCCGCAATCTTCCCTTCTGTCTATCTTCATGGCGGGTGCGATGAAGTGAACTGGGGAGGCTCCGAGCTTTCCCGAAAAGAACTGCAGACGAAGACGCGCGTTCAAATATGGGCTGAGTATCTCAATTCGCTCCATCGGATCTGTTCAGGGCTGGGGAAACATTTGATTGTATGGGGTGACGTTGTCGTCCACAAAGAACCAGCGATTCTTCCCCAGTTGAACAAGAGCATCCTCATCATGGATTGGGACTACAGGGAGCAAAACTCTGCGCGGCTTCGCGAGACCATCCGGAAGGTCGGCGACCATGGCCTTCGTGCAATCGGCGCGCCGGGCCTGGTGAACTACAAGTGGGGTCCGCGGGTCGGTACTGACCAGTTGCGGAATATCGGAGCATTTGCCGACGCTTACCTGGATGAGGAAGACCCGAACGCCGTGGGAGTCATCCTGACAAACTGGGTACCTTGCCGTTATGTTCAGAATTCGATCTGGGATGGATTCTTCTACGCCGCGGTCGCCTTCAATGAAGGGACAGCAGCCGCGGAGAGTTCAGGATTCCGCCATTTTGTCGAGAAACACTATGGGGCCAAGTGGGACGAGTCTTGGGGTGAAGTATTTCGAACTATCTACGATGCGGCTCCCTCCGTTCAAGAACAATCGAAGACTTCCGGGCCAGGTCTTCCATTGAGGGTCCCCTGGAGCACGGACGCACAACTTGCAGGTACGCTACAAATTGCACCTTCCATTCAAAATCCCTTTACACGGCTGCGCAGCCTGCTCGTCCAGTTGGAACCAGCTGTGCTCAAGAACCTCGCCGACTTCCAAGCCTTTGCCCTCTCTATCGAAGCTCTCCAGAGGCTGTTTTGGCGTGAGTCCGTTGTTATCGAGCAAGCGTCGAGAAGGCCTCAGGATCGAAAAACCACGGACCGACTGATTGCGGGCATTGCACGGGACGATCAAGTACTTGCGAAGGCGCTGTCGAAGGATTGGGACAAGGGGCGCTTTCCGGATTCACCCGCAAAGTCAGACCTTGTCTTTGACCTCTCGCCTAAGGACCAATTGCTGTTCGAATGGGTACGCGCGGCGGACTACTCAGCTTCACTTGCTAACCATCCCGAGCATTTCCACCAACTTCTAGAGGCGGCAAAGTCAGTGTGAAGACCTGTCAGCCTGCGATTTCAGAATCCAAATCCGTTTGCCCCTCGTGCTTCGGAGCTTGAGGATCGGAATAGGTTCAATAATCTCTTCTCTCAACTTTGCACACTCCTGAGCAGAAAACGCTTGTGCCCCAGTGTCTGGTGGGGTTGACAAATGATCTGCGGAACGTTAACTTAGACGCAAGATCAAATCCACTGCAAGCACCTACACGAGTGCTCACTCTTCCGAGATCAATCGAGAAGAGCGTTGTTACCACACCCTCCTCCCTAATTCCTGACGTAAATCACAAATGTAGAAAACCACAAGTTACAGTGGCAGGGACGAAGGTTTGCCCGATGGCTCTGGAGCTAAGCCAGGTCGTCTGGAATGAGGACGCAGTGGAACCAGCAATGGTAGCTCTCGCAGGCGAAACTGGCGCGATCCAATCGCGTCTGTTCGATCAACGACAATGGTTTGCGGTCTTCACCCGGGTACATCACGAGAAACGCGTTGTTGAACGGCTCACGCAAAGGGGCATAGAAACCTTCTTGCCCTTGTATCAAGTCACGCACCAGTGGACACACTATCGCAAAGTCAAATTAGACTTGCCGTTGTTCCCCACCTATCTATTTGTAAACATAGCTCCGCATGAGCGTAACGCCACGATCGAGGTGTCGGGCGTTTTGTCGCTCGTGGGCCAGGGACATACGCCTGCCCCGCTTCCGCACGATGAAATTGAATGCCTTCGCCGCGCGCTTCAGACTAGAAAGTCCGAGCCTCATTCCTATCTTCAGGCGGGGACCAAAGTAAGCATCACGGCCGGGCCGCTCGCCGGCCTGAAAGGTATCGTGGTACGCGAGAAGAGCGGTCTTCGGGTCGTCCTTTCGGTTGAACTCATCAGGCAGAGCGTCGCCGTGGAGGTGGACGCCGACGAATTGGAGCCACTCGGCCCCTGCCACAGCTAATTGGTCAATCCTTCGAAGGCAAACCGCCAATGGATGGAAATAAATCGCCGAAAGCAAGCGTCACCGAGGTTCGCCTGGTGGAAGCGGCAGCCCAGTGTTTTGCGCGTAGCGGATTCAAGGCTACCAAGACTCTGGAGATCGCCATCCTTGCCGATCTGAACGAAGCGACATTGTTCCGTTACTTTCCCCGGAAGATCGACATGTTTTTTGCGGCTCTGGACTCCCACCTCAGCCGAATCAAGTTAAGCCGGGATTTGCAGATGAGTCTGGCCGCGGATGAGGATCCTGCCGTGGTAGTCCCAAAGATTGTGGAGTTCATGTTGCATATACTGACCACACAGCCGCAACTACGACACCTACTGCACGTTGCGGGTTTTGAACTGCCGGAGACGGGGCAAATGATTCAGGATCACCTGGCACCGATATTCGAGATGCTCACTTCCTATTTCAAGCGAAGCGCGGAAAAGGGGAACATGCGTAATGTCGAACCGTCCCTCACGGCGCTGGGCTTGTTGGGAGCCGTAGTTGCGCACTACCAATTCCGTGAGCTCTTAACCAAAGGGTGCTGTTTTCCGCCGGATCTCAAGGGTGCGACCGCGGCCTATTCCAACCTCTGGCTCCATGCCCTGCTCCCGGACCTCTGGCGCGAAACAGTCGCCTGAAACGCCCGATCCCGCGCTTATGTGCTCGTTCACAGATCGCGAAATCACTCGAGCTTTCGCTCATTCCTGTTCTCGCCTAATTCAGGTCGCGCGCCCTGTCGCCTGAAGCGATACGGAGATGGTCTGCCGCGATAGAATCCGAGCGCACCAACAAGTGAGATTTCCAGCATTGTCCTGCTCAATCGATGGTCCGGCCTGCTCGCCTTTTTAAAAACATCGATATGTGGACCTCCCGACCGGTTTTTGGTCAAGAAGACCTCACTACTAGAACCACCGTTCCGACATTCAGGAGAAAAATATGTCCTCAAGGTTGCCGACCACTCGACTCCATAATGCGCTACGCAGAGGGCGTCGATTTCTTGGATATCTATTGGACTTGGCTGCGTTCTCCTTCTCGGCATTCGTGGCCTTCGAGTTACGGTTCGATGGCGCCGTGCCGTCCCAATATCTCCATCCGATGGAGATCGCCGTTTGTATTTGGGTGGTGGCGAAGTCGATGGCCTTCCTCGTTGGCGCAGTGCGATGGGGACATTGGAGATATACGTCCCATAACGATGTTGCGCGGATTGTGCTGGCGAACTCCGTGGGATCGTTGCTCGGCGGCACTCTCATATTCTTGCTGTTTGGGCTGGGGAGCATCCCGCGATCAATTCTTATCGTGGATTGGCTGGTTTCCTGCCTTTTGACTTTAGGTGCGAGACTCGCAGTTCGCCTGGTCGTCCCATCGAGAAAAGTGGATCGAACGGGAGCCGAACAGACAAGAGTCCTGATTTACGGTGCCGGAGCCGCGGGATTGGCGCTCATCCGAGAACTCGAGCAGAACGAGTCGCTGATATTTGAAGTCGTCGGTCTTATCGATGACGATCTGAGGAAGGCGGATCTGGTCTTTCAAGGAAAGCGGGTGCTGGGCACGGGAGAAATCCTTGGCAAATGGGTCGAGAAACACCGCATCAAGCTGGTTCTCATCGCGATTCCATCCGCGACCGGGCCCGAAATGGTGCGCATTTTGCAGCTTGCCACAGATGCCAATGTGGAGTACAAAATGGTCCCGAGCCTTGGAGAGCTTCTGCAGGGTTCGGAATTAGGCAAACAGATACGGGATGTTGCAGTGGAGGACCTGCTGGGAAGGAAACCTGTGCAGCTTGACCTGGAGAGAATTCGGGAGCGCATCCAGGGAAGAGTTGTCATGGTAACCGGAGCCGCAGGATCGATAGGATCGGAAATCTGCCGGCAAGTCGCGAGATTCGACCCGCTTGCTCTTATTGGTTTCGATGAGGCCGAAACTCCCCTTTTTCATATTGACAGGGAGATGGCTAGCGCATTTCCAAACGTGACCTTCCATGCGGAGATCGGAACGATCACTCATCTCGAAACGCTCGAGCGAGTCATGGAGCACTATCATCCAACAATCCTGTACCACGCGGCCGCCTACAAGCACGTTCCTCTCATGGAGAAACATGTATTTGCTGCCGTGGAGACAAATATCTTCGGCACATGGAACGTTGCTTGCGCGGCGTCGGAGTACGGTGTCCAGGACTTTGTGATGATTTCCACAGATAAGGCAGTGCGACCGACCAGCATGATGGGAGCTACAAAGCGTGCAGCGGAGTTGCTGATACGATCCCTCCAGAAGAAAGACGGAACTAAGTTTGTCGCAGTGCGCTTCGGAAATGTTCTGGGAAGTAACGGGAGTGTCGTACCGATCTTCAAAGAGCAGATTGCGGCGGGTGGACCTGTGACAGTGACTCACCCGGAGATGCGCCGCTACTTCATGACCATTCCTGAGGCGTCGCAACTGGTTCTGCAAGCCTTCTCGATCGGCAAAGGTGGCGAGATATTCGTACTGGACATGGGAGCACCGGTCAAGATTGCAGATCTGGCAAAGAGCCTCATTCTCCTGTCCGGACTGCGGCCTGGATATGACATCGAGATTCAATATACCGGTCTTCGTCCTGGCGAAAAGATGTTCGAAGAATTGAATCTACAAGATGAGCGTTTGGTGCCGACTTCTCATCCTAAAATCAGAAGCTACGTCAGCAATAACCATCTCGATCCGCTACAGATTCAAGCATCATTGCGGAGGTTGCGTCCAATTATCGATCGAAAGGATGTCGCCAATCTTGTGCTCACGCTCAAGGAACTGATCCCAGACTACAATCCCGGCTCCGAACTTCTGAAGACCGCCTTTTCATCGAAGCCAAATCATATCGATCTAACTGTGATGCCCAAAGAAATGCCCAAATCATTAGTGAATTAGGGACCTTTAGCAATCAGCCTTCTTCATGGCAATGCAGCAAGCAGGATGATGTGAGTTTAGCGGCAACGCAGGGAAAGCATTTGAGAATTCATTTCGAGGCGCTGCGACGTTCTTTCGGCTGATCGGAATGCGATAACGCCTTCAAGCGCAAACCGCCTGTTTATGCAAGGTCCTTTGACGCTTTGTTTGCCTACCAGTTCTTAGACTCGCTCGAATCCGGGGAATCCACTCCATTTATGACACACAAGTTGCTTCTCTTTATCTTCCTGTCCTGCACATTTTGCGAGGGCCAGTCGGTCCTGACCACGCCGACTGAATCGACTCAGTCCGTCCCTGACTCCGCCTCAGCACCCTCAACCAATGCTGCGCAGAATCCAGGCCAGACGCCCCGCCAAGCCGCCGAGAAGACATATATCGATGGCGCCGGCACTGTTCTCCCACCAGTTACTACGGTAGTTCCTGCCTCAACAAGAATTGTCGGGCCACTCACCACGAGGTCCGATTTCGAGCGGTTTGTCGAAGATGCAACCGGACGTCCGCTTCCGGTATACGGACGACGATTGTTCGACGAAGTTCCCACGACCTTCGCACCCGTCGAGCGCGTTCCGGTCCCGGCCGACTACACACTCGGCCCCGGAGATGAATTGCTGATACGAGCGTGGGGAAAAATCGACCTTGATTCCCGCGTTACCGTGGACAGGAACGGGCAGGTCTATTTGCCCCGAGTGGGAACGCTAAACGTTGCCGGATTACGCTACGATCAGCTCGAGCGCTATCTGCATTCTGCCATTAGCGCTCTCTTCAAGGACTTCGAAATGAATGTGGCCTTGGGCCAACTCCGCTCAATCCAGATATTTGTCTTGGGAAGTGCTCGCCAACCTGGTGCCTACACTTTGGGTTCGCTGAGCACCATGGTCAACGCGCTTTTTGCGTGCGGAGGCCCTTCAGCAACGGGTACGATGCGTCATATTCAGTTACGGCGCGGCAGCGAGCTGATCACCGATTTCGATATTTACGACTTGGTACAAAAGGGCGACAAATCTCATGACGTTCAACTTCTCCCTGGAGATGTAATTTATATCCCTCCGGTTGGTGCGCAAGTTGCCATCGCCGGAAGCATTTACGAGCCTGGCATCTATGAGCTGAGAGGCAAAACGACCGTTGCCGCCGCCCTCGAAGGTGCAGGCGGATTGACCAGCCTGGCCGAAGCAAAGCGGGTCATGCTGGAGCGGATTGACAACCACAGCAGCCGCAGGGTGGAAGAGTTCCCGTTGGACGAACAGGGATTGGAACGGCCGCTCGCGGACGGAGACCTGCTTCGAATCTATCCACTCTCTCCCAAGTTTGAGAATGCGGTGACACTGCGAGGGAGTGTTGCCCAACCTGGCCGCTACGTCTGGAAAACCGGGATGCGGATTTCGGATCTGATCCCGTCCCGCGAGTTCTTGGTAACTAGAGACTTTTGGAACGAGCAAAATCAACTCGTTCCGGGACGTGTGGATCATGACTTCGGGACGCAAGGCACGGACGAAGTCGAGAAGCAGCGCTCCGGCCAGGCCATGAATCAGCGGCCCCAACAAGATATGAATCAGCGCGCCGACCAGGCTCGGAACTCACTGGCTAATCAGACCGATGCTTCACGAACGTCGATGATTGAATCCATAGGCCAGAACAGCGCTGAGATCAACTGGGAGTATGCGGTAATCGAGCGAATTGACGATCAGGATTTGAGCACTCGGCTGATTCCATTCCGGCTCGCCAGCGCGATTAACGATCCCGCATCTGGCGATAATCAATTGTTGAAGGCCGGAGATGTCATTACCATTCTCTCCCGTGCAGACCTTGAGTTGCCGATTGAAAAGCACTCGTCCTTCATCCGGGTGGGCGGAGAGGTCAATGCGCCCGGGGTGTACCGTGTGAATCCAGGCGAGACCTTAAGAGATGTGGTAGTACGCGCAGGCGGGCTCACGTCACACTCCTACCTCTACGCTTCTCTGTTAACTCGCGTCTCAACCAGACACGTCCAAGAGGAACAACTGCGTCAATCCACTGAGCAGATGCAGAGAGAGCTCATCTCCCGCTACGCGATTACGGCCACGCAAGCTGGCCAGACCGGGGCGGATCAGCAGGCCCAGCTTGCTATGCAGCAGGCCTCCCTGGCAAGGCTCTCTTCGATCAGGCCGACCGGAAGGGTTGTTCTGGAGATGAAACCGGATGCCACAACCGCAGCCGACATCCCGGATTTCCCACTCGAAGATGGAGATACATATTACATCCCGCCTCGGCCCAGCACTGTGCAGGTCGCCGGGGCGGTATACAACGCGAATGCGTTCCGCCATGAGCAGGACAAGCGGCTGGTGGCTTATCTAAACGACGCCGGCGGCGAAACGAGGGAAGCGGATCCAAAACGCATCTTTGTGATTCGCGCCGACGGAACGGTCGTCAGTCGTCAATCCCGCAATAGTCATTCTCACGGCAGGTTCGAGGAACTAATACTGCTGCCGGGGGATGCGATTGTTGTACCCGAAAAGATCAGGCTCTCGTCCAAGATGAATGATTTCCTGCAAGTGACGCAGTTCGCTTCACAAACTGCCCTGACCGCCGCAGCGCTGAGCGTGATCAGGTGAGTGTGCTACCGATGAACGAACTGGCTACTCCTATCGAAGAATCGGCAGATGCAATGGTGGGGGCTTCCTTAATGGGCGCGCCTAGCGATGGCTATGGAGTCAATCTGATCGAAGTCCTCATACAGCTCGCCTATCGAAAGTGGTTGATCGTGAAGGCGACGGGCATCGCCGTGCTTGTGGGGGTGGTTTTCGCCTTTGTACTACCTATTCGGTATACGGCAACCACCAGAATCATGCCTCCACAACAAACCCAGTCCTCAGCCTCAATGATCATGAATCAGCTGACAGGCACCGGCGGAGGCCCTCTTGCGGCGCTTGCCGGCAGTGGACTGGGTCTGAAGAATCCCAACGACACGTACGTTGGTCTGCTGACCTCGCGGCCCATAGCCGACGCGATCATCCAGAAATTCGGTCTGGCAAAGGTGTACCACGCCAGGGATATGACACAAGCTCGCAAGGAACTAGCGGATTATACCGAAGTTACAGCCGAAAAGAATGGTTTCATTACCATATCTGTCACGGATAAGGACAAGAAGCGCGTCGCCGAGATGGCCAACGCTTACACGGATCAACTTCGCGTCCTTACCCAGACTCTCGCGGTAACGGAAGCCTCGCAGCGGCGGCTTTTCTATGAAGAGCAGTTGAAGCAGGCGAAGGATGCGCTGGTCGCGGCCGAGCTTACCTTCCAGCTGGTTCAACAGCAAAAGGGACTTGTGCAGTTGGACGCGCAGGCCAAAGCTATGATCGAAGGGATTGGCGCCCTTCGCGCACAGGTCGCAGCCAAGCAGGTAGAGGTACAGGCGCTGCGTTCCTATTCGACGGAGCGAAACCCCGACGTGCAATTGGGCGAGAGGGAACTGACCTCTCTCCAGGCGGAAGAAGGCCGCCTTGAGCAGGCGAATCACTCGCCGGGAATTGCCGGGCTTGGGCTTGGAAATGTTCCTGCCGCTGGCCTGGAATATCTTCGCGCCGCACACGAACTGGCCTATCGGCAGGCCCTATTCGACATGCTGATGAAGCAATACGACGCTGCCAGGCTGGACGAAGCAAAACAGGCGGCGATTATTCAGGTAGTGGAACCAGCGATCGAGCCAGACAGGAAGTCCTCGCCGAAACGCCCGCTGATCGTGCTTTTGGTCGCCCTGGCTTCGGTGCTCGTTTCTTTCCTTTATGTGCTGGCCGGCGCGGCAATGAGTAGGATGCGTTTAGTCCCTGGGACAAGAGCTCGTCTGGAGATGCTGAAAATGCATTTCTTCAACAGAATGGATTAGGTTAGGCGTGCATGCTGAGCCCCTCACCGATCATCTTCTTGTCTGGCCAAAGCAGTAAACCCGTCAAAGGCCATTGCTCTTGGCACAAGGGCTCTTTAGCGAAGGTGTCAGTGGAGAATTAGTGAACCTCCTTACTCGAAACGCTGCCTCGATGTTTGCCGGGCAGTGTTTGTCAGTTGGATTTCAAGTAGGATATTTTGTCCTCTTGGCGCGGCTGCTAATACCAGCAGAGTATGGCATCTACATGGGAGTGGTCGCCCTAGCCGCCATTCTGAGCCAATACACAGCCTTGGGCTCCGGCTTTGTCTTCTTGAAGCACGTCGCCCCAGATCGGAGTCGGTACCGCCTATATTGGGGCAACACCTTACTGACCTTTGTCATCGCTGGGATCCCGCTCATTCTACTCCTCGGGGTGGGCGCGCACTGGCTAGCGCCGAAGGCAGGACTGCTTCTGACGCTCGAAGTTGGATTGGGCGACTCCTTGTTGGTGCAATTGACGACCTGCGCATCGCAAGTGTTCCAGACCGTCGAGCAGATGGAATTCACGGCGGCCGTTTCGTTTGTGAGCAACTTGCTACGGTTCCTTCTTGTCGCAGGAATGTCGCTGGTTTTGCACCACGCTTCGGCCCTGCAGTGGGCATCGGGAGCGCTCGTAGTTTCCGGGTTCGCGGCGTGTATCGCTATTACGGCCGTGATTATCCGACTGGGCAAACCGCAATTCGCCGGATTGAGATTTTTGGCTGCACATGCTGGCGAAGGGCTGGCTTTCGCGGTGACCTCATCGAGCGTAAACGCCTATAACGATCTGGATAAAGTGATGCTCACCAGTTTGGGTATGGACGCGGCAAATGGAATTTATAGCGTCGCGTATCGAGTGGTGAATCTTTGCACCATTCCAATCACTTCCATTTGTATGGCCGCGGTTCCCTCTTACTTTGCATTTGGAGCGGAACGACGTGGCGAATCCAATGCGTTGACTCGCTACTTACTAAAGAGAACGGCACTGATCGGTTGCTGCGGGGCTGTCGGAATGGTGTTAATGGCTCCACTGCTTCCTCGATTCCTAGGCGAAGGCTATGTATCCTCCGTCAGTGCGCTTAGATGGCTGGCCCTGATTCCGCTCTTCCGCAGCGTACAGTGGAGTGCGGCCGATGTCTTGAGCGGTATGGGCCGACAGAACCTGAGAATGTATCTGCAAATGATGGCAGTCATTTTCAACCTGAGCCTGAATTTTTACCTGATTCCAAGATACTCATGGCGAGGCGCGGCATGGTCCAGCTTGGCCACCGATGGGTTGCTTGGGGTTGTCATGTGGATCGCTCTGACACACGCATCCGAGACACAGCCTTCTAAGGTTAAGGCTATTGACGCGTGGGCCAATGAAGGATAAGAAATTGCGCAGGCGCTAATCATGGCGCGTGACATGCGGCCAGTTATCACGAATGCACCCTGTTTATGTAATTCTTGCGCCGTGGACGTCTCCTGTCAGGTCTGCATACACACGGGGACTGGCCTGCTTATGAATCCATCGCTATCGCATACTCACAAATTCGACGATCGTGTACTGGAAAGTCGCGCTACGGTCTATGGTCGACGAACCAGGTGATTGCCTCTGCCACCCAGTAGCACCAGGCGACCGGCTCTCCAGTACCAGGTACCCTGATACGATGAGTTCCTCTCAAGCAAGCCGTACAGTTTGCACGATTTCACCTGGTAACTTTGGCGCCGCACTTGAGGTGCTTGGGTATCTTTTGTCCATTGCCGCTGCGACACTCTCTTTCCTTATTGGCTGGCTTACCTGCGAGGGAGCCGAGATTATTACAGCGCTGATGCTCGTTTCACTCATTGTCATCGCGTGGAAAAGGTTCGATGGCGGGCGGCATCCTTGCTTTTTTTTTCTGTGCACGCTGGCGTTGTTCCAGGTCGGCCGGCCACTTGCGCACTTTATCGGTGGAGACTTTGACATACACAAGGTCACATTGATGACGTGGTATTTTTTTGGGCTACCTCGCGACGTGTCAGCGTTAGCTCTACTGTCAATTGCACTCTCAGCCATCTGCATCTACGCGCCCTGCCGGTGGAACTATCGCATCTATCCTCCGATAGAAATTGGCCCTGCAGGCCGTTACTTGCCTTACCTCTACCTTTTGTTCTCATTGAGCGTGCCAGTGCAGCTATACAAGAATTACTGCTATTACACGTACGCCACAAGCCACGGAGGATATCTCGTCCTTTTTCTCGATCATGGAGGCATGGCCTCGAGCGTCCCGATAGCGGTTCGCGCAATATCGATGATAAGTCTTCCCGCCCTCGTGGGCATTTTGGTCCTAGAGGGTCGGAAGAGGTTCCTCTATATAACAACCGCTGTGTACTTTATCGTTGCGCTTCCGGTTATGCTGACGGGTTCACGAGGCGTTATGTTTAGCCTTGTCCTTTCGCTCTGGTATCTCATCGGAGTAAAGTCCAGCAAGGCGAGCCGTCTTCTCGTGGTGGCACTGGTCGGAGCGGGGCTTATCTGGGTGGGAGGCTTGATTGGTTCGGGACGAGTCCAAACCGGTGGATCCAGCCCCCTTATCGGCCCAGCTCAGTTTCTGGAGGACCAGGGCGGATCACTCAACGTGACTGAGATTGCGATCGCCTATCGGCAGCTGTTTGCTCCCCATATTCTTTCCTATCTTGCGAGCGAATTGCAGTCCGCGTTTGTCGCGCCCGACCAAGCGAACTACGTCGCTGGGAAGAACTTCAACGACGATGTTGCCATGTTCCTGAACCCGACGGCCTTTCTAGCAGGGAATGGCACCGGCTCGGCATATCTGGCGGAAGCGTATTTAATGGGTGGCATCTCCGGGATTGTATTCGTTTCCGTATTATTGGGGGTTCTTCTCCACGGTATGCATGCGCATTCCAGAAATCCTTTCACGCTCTTTGTCGTCGCGATGATACTGCCTGACGTGCTTTGGATGCCTCGTGGGTGCCTTCTGGAGTGGATATCGGCATCGGTACGATTAGCGCTATCCGTTGTCCTGCTCCTCATGGGATGGTGGCTTTATAAGACCACCTTCCAAATCTGGTGGGTTCTATCGCACAGCACCAATACGCTGAGCCAAGGACACAACAGAATAGAAGAAACAGTAACCACGAAACTATCTGGAGCAAACGCATGATCTCACTGATCGTCGCCACTATCAACCGAGTGGCCGAGCTTGACCGTCTACTTTGCAGCCTCGATGTCCAAAGTTGCCGCGATTTTGAAGTCATTGTCGTGGACCAGAATTCCGACGATCGGTTGGTGGCCGTCTTAAGCGGCCATACCACCTTTGTGCGTCAACATGTGCGGTCAGAAAGAGGACTTTCGCGGGCTCGCAATGCGGGTCTTCGCATTGCTAAGGGTGACATTATTGCTTTTCCCGACGATGACTGTTGGTATCCGCAGCACCTGCTGGGATCAGTCGAAGGATGGTTCGGATCACATTCCGAAGTTGGACTGTTGAGTCTAGCGCTGCTTGATGCCGATAATCTGCCCTCCGTACCAAAAGCTCCGGTCAAGTCACTCCGATGCACAAAAAGCAGTGCCTGGAGGCTCGCGATATCTCCGAGTCTGTTCATTCGAAACTCCGTTCCAAAAACGATCGGTGGCTTCAACGAAGAACTGGGCATCGGTGCTGCCTCTAAATATCAGGCCGGCGAGGAAATAGACTACGCTCTACGCGCCCTTCAGAATGGATTCCAAATGTGGTACGAACCCTCGCTGACGGTCCATCACCCACCTTTCGTCTCCATAGAGCATCTCACAAGAACCACTTATCGATATGCCTTGGGCACGGGACGAGTCCAGCGTATTCATCACTATCCGCTACACCAGTTTGGTTGGCATCTGATTAGAACCTTTGGTGGAGTTGTAGTCAGCCTGTGCTGTGGAAAAATAGGAAGGGCGCGGATCTATATAACGCGAGGAGCCGGCCAAATCCTGGGGTATGTGTCAGGTCCGGCGCCTAACTAGATAATTCCCACGGCGAAAGCCCATACCGCAAAAGTCACTCGTGAATCAATGCTAGCTTCACGGGAGCGACGTTCAATCAAATCAGAGGCATTGCGGGTCTCACTATGGCGAGCCTTCCGAACATGCGGCGCGCAGGCGCATCGCGCAATGTTCCTATACTGTCGGCCAGTAAAAGCCCGCGCCATCCCCTTGAGGCATCTCCATTCTCGGCCGAAAGACAATGGAAGAACGGAAACGGTGCTCGGCACATGGGCGTCGATGCATTCTGTTGGCGCAAGCGCAGAACTCTTCGCAGTGAAGATGTCAGAGAGCAGCATCCGCTGAGGGCCTGTATCTGTCCGTCCCCTGCTAATGGTGGAAGTCAATGAATTGCGATGTTAGCGTCGTTATACCAACCTATAACTCGTCCGGGACGCTCCGAAGGGCGCTGGATTCAATCTACGGCCAGTCCTTAGTTCCGAGGGAAATCATCGTGGTCGACGACGGTAGTAACGATTGGGAACAGTCCAGACTGATTGCGAAGTCGTTCCCGGACACGATTGCACTTATCTTTATTCAGCTGGAGATTAACCAGGGTGTTTCGACCGCCAGAAATACCGGTATCTCTTCGGCTCGGAGCCGATACTTGGCATTTCTCGACTCGGACGACATCTGGCATACAGATAAGCTTGCAATTCAATATTCCCTAATGACGCGTCGCAACCTGGACCTATCTGTACACAAGTATGGTAAGGATATGACTTCTTCTAGCGGAGACAAGAGGCATCGCGAGTCTTCGCTGTCATCGCTTTCCTCTTGGCATCCCCTGTTTCGGCACGATAATGCCGCGACAGTGATGGTGTTGAGAGAGAAAATGGTTCTTTTCGATACATCCTTGCGAAGAGGCGAGGACTTTAAATGCTGGATGGAATTGCTCTCGAAGCATCGTTCTGGATGTCGCGGTGTCTACCTTCCCCGCGTTCTTGCTGGATCATTTAAACCTAGCATCGGCTATTCGGGCTTGAGCCAGGATGTAAGGGCCATGCATTTGTCGAGAATGCAGGCTCTAAGAAAATTGATTCATGAAGGTGGCATAAGTTTGCCTCAATATCTCGTTGGTAGTTATTTGGAAACGGCGAAATATCCCATTCGAAACATGATTCTATGGTTCCGCAACCGTTCCATATCTCGTCGCAGACTCGCTTGACCGCTAACGGCCTGACTGAGCGGCACTCCCCTCGGCTTTTTGTGGGGAGAGGTCGCAATGCTTCTAAGCACGCGGATATTATCGTGTCCTCAGCGGGACGAGATGAGGACACGATTCGCACCCGCCTTCGACCGCTGAAAGGATAGAGGATGAGTTCTTGTGAGGTATTGATAACCGGGGGGCTTGGATTTATCGGCATCGAGGTCGCTCAACTCCTGGTGCGGCAGAACCGGCGAGTGCGGTTGTTTGATAATCTTAGCCCTCAAATCCACGGAGCAGTTCCCAACCTCTCAGCGTTGCAGCTACTCAAGAGCCCTCATGTCCAGGTCGTGCGCGGTGACGTGCGCGGCGCAGATGACTGGGGAGCAGTAATGGAGGACGTCCGTTGCGTGATTCATCTTGCAGCCGAAACTGGAACTGCGCAATCCATGTACGAGGTATCCCGTTATACAGAGACAAACGTTTGTGGCACTGCATCGTTGCTTGACTATTTGGCTAATCATAAGCATAAGGTGGTCAAAATCATCCTTGCCTCCTCACGGTCCGTGTATGGCGAAGGCACGTATGTTTGCGCCCGCTGCGGCATAGTCTTTCCCTCCATGCGTTCGGAGCCGATGTTGCGGCTTAAGATATGGCAACCGGAATGCCCAACCTGCAAGGGCATAGTCGTAGCCACCGCTACGCGCGAAGACGCCAAAACCGCACCTGCCTCCATATATGCAGCTACAAAGCTCGCCCAAGAAGACCTGGTTCGAATTTCGGGCAAAGCCCTTGGAATCCCAACAGTCATCTTCCGCCTGCAAAACGTCTATGGCGAAGGTCAATCGCTGAAAAATCCGTACACAGGCATACTGTCGATCTTCTCCAACCAGTTGCGGCTTGGAAAGATCGTGAATCTCTATGAGGACGGACAGGAGAGCCGGGATTTTGTCCATGTATCGGATGTCGCGCGCGCAGTAGTCCTTGGTGCCAGCAGAGACGGAGCCGACGGGGGCACGTTGAATGTCGGCTCCGGACACCCGACCACAGTGGGGCGGATAGCCCTTTTGTTAAAGGAGCGAATTGGAGCCGAGAAGCAGCCGGTAATTTCCGGCCAGTATCGTCTAGGCGATATTCGTCACGGATACGCCGATACCACCGCCATCCATAAGCAACTGGGGTTTGCTCCGAGTATCGCCTTGGAGGAAGGGTTGGATCGCTTTATCGCATGGGTAAAACGGCAACCGGTCGAGCCCGACCGCCTTGATGCTGCCACTCAGGAACTTATAGCGCACGGTCTCATGGTGAAACATGCTCAAACTGAAACAACTTCTGTATAGTGACCTGGCCCGTCAGTACGAACTCGAAGGGCGATCGAACGCATCGCCAACGCTCTTCGGATTTATTCGCCGATTGCTGCACCCTCGCTTCCTGCCGATTGTTCTGTGCCGCTGGAGCAGATGGACCATGCTCAAGCGGATTCCGGTGATGCCTAAACTACTGACATACCTGAATATCGTGATATTTGGATTGGAGGTGTCACCTCGCTGTGAAATTGGTCCAGGGATTTTTTTCCCGCATACCTCAGGAACTGTAGTCGGTGCTCCGCGCATCGGCTCAAACGTCACCATCTTTCATGGAGTAACCCTGGGGGCCAAGGAACTCGATCAGGAATTCAACCCGGCATTACGTCCAACGGTGGGAAACAATGTCGTACTCGGAACCGGCTGCAAGGTGCTTGGCGGTATTAGTGTGGGCTACAACGTAACCGTTGGCGCCAACTCAGTCGTGGTCAAGTCCATCAGGCCGAATAGAACAGTGGCCGGAATCCCGGCTCGTGAAATCACTTCTACTGCGCGAGGATCTCGATGACTGCACGGATGCTAGATCTAACGATTATCGTCCCGAGTTACAACACAAAAGATTTGCTACGCCACTGTATCGCGTCAATCTACGAACATACAAAAGGGATTCGCTTCGAAATTATCTGCGTCGACGACAACTCTCCGGATGGAAGCGCCGAGATGGTGGCAAGCATCTTTCCCGATGTGATTCTCGTAAAGAACAAGGTTAACCTGCATTATGTAAGAAATAACAATCTCGGGATGCAGATGTCGCGCGCACGTTATGCGTGCCTCCTTAACAGCGACACCAGACTCATTAGCAATGCCTTCGAAGCGTTAGTTCGGTTCATGGATGAGCATCCCGACATTGCCGCCTGCGGTCCTAAGTTGCTCAATCCGGACATGACCGTCCAGCACTGCATTCGCCGATTTGTTAACGCGAGAACCCTGGTTTTGCAGGCGTTAAATTG
>Ga0302320_10012412_pt1 | contig 17901 bp, 20 predicted proteins | sample Bog_T0_3_FD_202130 | JGI IMG/M metagenome (GOLD analysis project Ga0302320, IMG submission 202130) | Peat permafrost microbial communities from Stordalen Mire near Abisko, Sweden - Bog_T0_3 | ecosystem: Environmental > Terrestrial > Soil > Wetlands > Peat | place: Sweden: Abisko, Stordalen Mire...
CACGCGCAGCCGGTGGCGTGCCCGGCCTGCGGGCCCCGGCTCGCCTTCCACCGCGACGGCGACGTGGTCGAGGGCACCGACGCCGTACTGGCGCTTCTGCAGGGGGCGCTGGTCGCCGGAGCGATCGTCGCCGTCAAGGGGATCGGTGGCTACCACCTGGCGTGCGATGCCACCGACGACGGACCGGTGACCCGCCTCCGCGAGCGCAAGGGCCGGGGTGCCAAGCCGTTCGCTGTGATGGTGCCCGACCTGGCGACGGCCCGGCGCATCGCCATGGTGGACGACGCCGAGGAGAAGGCCCTGCGGTCGCCGGCACGACCCATCGTGCTCTGCCGGCGCCGCCCGGACGCCCCGGTGTCGGCACTGGTCGCCCCCGGCAACCCGCTGGTCGGGCTCATGCTCCCCTACAGCCCCCTCCACCACCTGCTCTTCCTGCCGGTGCCCGGCTCGGACGTGCCGCCGCCTTCCGTCGTGGTGCTCACGTCGGGAAACGTGGCCGATGAGCGCATCTGCTTTGAGGACGACGATGCACGGGAGCGTCTGGGCGGACTGGCCGACGCCGTCTGCTCCCACGACCGGCCGATCGAGTCCCCGTGCGACGACTCGGTGGTCCGCGTCACCGACGGCCACGCTCTCCCCATCCGCCGGTCGCGCGGCTTCGCACCGCTGCCCATCCGCCTGGCGGTGCCGGTGGTGCCGACGGTGGCGCTCGGGGGCGAGCTCAAGGCCACGATCTGCGTGGCGTCGGGGACCCACGCGTGGATCAGCCAGCACATCGGCGACCTCGGCGGCCTCGACACCGAACGGGCCCTCGAGGATGTGCGGGCAACCTTCTGCAGAATCTACGGGGTCGAGCCCGAGGTCCACGCCGTCGACCGCCACCCGGGCTACCGGACCCACCGGCTGTCCCTCGAGCGGCACTGGCCGGGGCGGGTCGAGGTCCAGCACCACCACGCCCACATCGCCTCGGTCATGGCGGAGCACGGCATGGACGGGTCGTCGCCCGTGATCGGGATGGCCTTCGACGGGACCGGCTACGGCACCGGTCCCGACGGCGCGCCCCAGATCTGGGGCGGCGAGGTCCTGGTCGCCGACTACGCGGGGTTCGAGCGGGTGGGCCACCTGGCCCCGCTGCCGCTGCCCGGGGGCGACGCGGCCGTGCGCAACCCGTGCCGGATCGCCGTGGCCTATCTAGCCGCCCTCGGCATCGACACCGGCGGCATGTCGCCGGCGGAGCTCGCCTGTGACGACACCGAGCGTGCCGTGGTGGCCCGGATGGTCGAGCGGGGGACCGGGTGCGTGCCGACCACGAGCATGGGCCGTCTGTTCGACGCCGTGGCTTCGCTCCTCGGCATCCGGCACCGGGTCAGCTACGAGGCGCAGGGCGCCATCGAGCTCGAGGCGGCGGCATCCCACGCCCGGCCCGTCCGCCCGCTCGGGTTCGGGCTCGCCGAGGACGGCGTCCTCGACCCCCGACCAGTGCTCGAGGGCCTGCTCGAGGGCCTGGCAGATGGTGTCGGCGTCGCCGACCTGGCGTGCTCGTTTCACCATGCCGTGGCTGGTGCCGTGGTCGCCTCGGCCCACCGTGCCGCGGCCGCGGCCGGCCGCCTGCCGGTGGCCCTCAGTGGCGGCGTCTTCCAGAACGCCCTGCTCACCGCGCTGGTCCGCCGGTCGCTCGAGGGCGACGGATTCACCGTTCTCACCCACTGTTCCGTACCCCCCAACGACGGCGGCCTCGCCCTTGGACAGGCCGTCGTCGCTGGCTACCGTAGGAGCTGATCATGTGTCTCGGAATCCCCGGAAGGGTCCAGGAGGTCTACGAAGCCCGCGGCACCAGGATGGCCGTCGCCGACTTCGGGGGCGTCACCAAGACGGTGTGCCTCGCCTACGTGCCCGAGGTCGGCGTCGGTGACTACACGATCGTGCACGCCGGTTTCGCCATCACCCGGCTCGACGAGGCGTCGGCCGTCGAGACGCTGCGGATGTTCGCCGAGTTGGGGATGCTCGAGAGCGAGCTGGGCCAGGACGAGCCGGTGCCGTGAAGTACCTCGACGAGTTCCAGGACCCGGTACTGGCCGGCCGGCTCTTCGCCGAGATCGACGCGGCCGTCACTCGGCCGTGGGCGCTGATGGAGGTCTGCGGGGGCCAGACCCACTCCATCATGCGCAACGGCATTGACCAGCTGCTGCCGGACACCGTTGAGCTCATCCACGGACCGGGCTGCCCGGTCTGCGTCACCCCGTTGGAGATGATCGAGCGGGCCCTCGAGATCGCGTCCCGACCCGACGTGGTCTTCTGCTCCTTCGGGGACATGCTCCGAGTACCCGGCAGGGACCGAGACCTGTTCGGCGTCAAGGCCAGTGGCGGCGACGTCCGGATCGTGTACTCGCCGCTCGACGCCGTTGCCGTCGCCGAGGCGGAGCCGGATCGCCAGGTGGTGTTCTTCGGCGTCGGGTTCGAGACGACGGCCCCGGCCAACGCCATGGCCGTCGTCCAGGCACGCGACCGGGGACTGGCCAACTTCTCCATGCTGGTGAGCCACGTCCTGGTCCCCCCGGCCATCGAGGCGATCCTGTCGTCGCCCACCTCGCGGGTAAACGGGTTCCTGGCCGCCGGCCACGTGTGCTCGGTCATGGGGACCGGGCAGTACGAGCCGCTGGCCGACCGGTACCACGTGCCGATCGTCGTCACCGGGTTCGAGCCACTCGACGTCCTCGACGGGATCCGGCGATGCATCCTGCAGTTGGAGGAGGGACGAGGCGAGGTGGAGAACGCGTACGCCCGGGCGGTGCAGGTCGGGGGGAACCCGGTGGCCAAGGCCGTGCTGGCCGAGGTCTTCGAGGTCTGTGACCGGTCCTGGCGGGGGATCGGGCTCATTCCAGGGAGCGGGTGGCGGCTCACCCCCGCCTTCGCCGACTTCGACGCCGAGCGGCGGTTCGACGTGGGTGACCTGACGGCGGAGGAGCCGACCGAGTGCCGGGCCGGCGAGGTGCTGCAAGGGATGATCAAGCCAGACCAGTGCGAGTGGTTCGGGACGACCTGCACTCCTCGCACCCCGATGGGGGCGACCATGGTGTCGAGCGAGGGGGCGTGTGCCGCGTACCACCAGTACCGTCGGGTGGACACCCCGGTGAGCGTCCGCCGTGGCTGAGCCCTGGACCGACGGCACGGTCCGGCCGGCCGCTGCCGCCGACATCGAGTCGTGGAGCTGCCCCACGCCCGCCCACCCCGAGCAGCGAGTGGTCATGGGCCACGGCGGAGGCGGCCGGCTGTCAGCCGAGCTGGTGGAACAGCTCTTCCTCCCGGCGTTCGGGAGCGCCGCGTCGACGGCGACCCCGACCGACGCCGCCGTGCTCGGCCTGCCCGGTGGCGGCCGGGTGGCCTTCACCACCGACACCTACGTCGTGCGGCCCCTGTTCTTCCCCGGGGGCGACATCGGCGAGCTCGCCGTGTTCGGCACGGTCAACGACCTGGCAATGAGCGGCGCCACACCGCTGGCCCTGTCGACCGCCTTCGTGCTCGAGGAGGGTCTGGAGCTGGAGGTGCTCACCGCGGTGGCCACTTCGATGGGCAAGGCGGCCATGCGGGCCGGGGTCGGGCTGGTCACCGGCGACACCAAGGTCGTCGAGCGCGGCCACGGCGACGGCCTCTACGTCAACACCGCCGGGATCGGCGTCGTGCCCGACGGTGTCGACATCCGTCCCGGCCGGGCCACCCCCGGGGACGTGGTGCTGGTGAGCGGGCCGATCGGCATGCACGGCATCGCCGTACTGAGCCTCCGGGAGGGGCTCGAGTTCGGCACGGAGCTCCAGTCGGACACGGCGCCGCTGAACGCACTGGTGGCGGCCATGCTGGCCGTCGACCGCGACGTGCACGTACTCCGCGACCTGACCAGGGGCGGCCTAGCCACCAGCCTGTGCGAACTGGCCGACACAGCCTGCATCGGTGTCGAATTCGAGGAGGCCTCGGTCCCAGTGCCCGAGGCGGTCCGTGCCGGCTGCGGGTTCCTGGGGCTGGACCCACTGCACGTCGCCAACGAGGGAAAGTTGGTGACCTTCGTCCATCCCGAACGGGCCGACGAGGTACTCGAGGCGATGCGGAGCACTCCGGAAGGTGCCGGAAGTGAGGTCATCGGCCGGGTGGTCGAGGACCACCCAGGGGTGGTAGTGGCCAGGACCCGGTTCGGCTCGACTCGGGTGGTCGACCGGCCCCTGGGGGAGCAGTTGCCGCGCATCTGCTGAGACCGATCCTTGGTAGTGCCGTTGCACCATTGGGCAGACCCCGGCGATTGCTCATTGACGCCTGCGGGCCACCCGCAGGGATTCAATCGACAGCCGGGGGTTCGAACATCACCATGTGCCTCGACAGGCGGACGGAAGCCGGAAATCGCTATCTACCAGGGAAAACGTTGTAGTTCTCGCATCATCGGTGGGACTATGTTCGAACCCCATGCAGGCCACTGACCTGGGGTTATTCCTGGGCTACTAGGTAGAGCTTGTTCCAATTCGTCATTCTGGGGCTCTCCGGTTCAGGGCTTCAGAAGAGATGGGACTATATGTTCGAACCCCTGCCGGAGGAGAGCATCAGCGGAGTCCAGATCCTCTTGTTGCCAAGGCCGGTGTGGCCAGTCGAGGTAGCGGGCTTCACCAAGGTTGGAGCGCTCGACGTCATGAGTGCTGGCGAAAGTTGCATGCGCCCCGAACGAAGCAGGCACGAGTGATCCCCCGCACACCACTCTGGCGGATTCCCACTAGGTCCGGCCCCATCGGGCATGCATGGCCCTCAAGTACTAGGTGGTGTCGCCGTGCAGCCGACGCACGGGCCCATGCCATTGAAATAGGTCGGGATGCTCGGCGAGACCGTCGGGGGGTTGGTCGGGAGCAGGACCGGGGCCCGTGGCGTCTGGTTGAAGTCAAAATCGTTGACCATGTTGCCCAGGATTTTCTCGTCCTCGCGGACGTCGGGCCGTGGGTCGGGTCGCCCATCGGTCTTGGGATTGAGCCTGGACCCTCCCAGGAAATCGTCCTCTATGAACTTGAGGTAGGCGTCGCTCGAGAGGGTCTGGTGGTCGATGTACCCAGTCTTGGCGTAGGGCGAGATCACCAATGCCGGGACCCGCAGCCCGTACCCGTTCTGGTCGACTGGGGGCGGCACGACGTTGTCGTAGAAGCCGCCCCAGTCATCCCATTGTAAGAAGATGGCGGTCGAGTCCCAGTCGGGGCTCTTCATTGCCGCGTTGATGACAGCGGTGACGTAGGCCTGGCCCTGGTGGACGCTGGCGGGCGGGTGCTCGCTGTTGGCCTGGGACGGGGTGACCCACATGACCGAGGGCAAGTTTCCCTGCTTGGCCTCGGAGAAGTAGTTATTCAGCGGCTGGATGTTGCGGATCTGGTGGTCCTTCTGCACATCCTCGAAGACGGGCAGCGGGTTCCAGATGCCGGGGGTCAGGTAGCTCTGCGATACGGGTGGACAGGCCACCGCCGAATCATTCTCGCAGTCGGGCTGCTCCCCGGTCTGCACGTAGTAGGCCCACGAGACGTGCTTGTTGTGGAGGAGCCACGTGATGTCGGTCCAGGCGTTAGTGACATCGGCCGTGCCGGTGTCAATGGCCTGGTCCACGTACTTCTGCATCTGGGCCGGCGTGTAGGGGCCGCGGATCTCGTTCTTGCAGCTCGACGGGGCCGGGCTCGAGCAGACGGCTGACCAGCCTGAGACCAGGTAGAGGTGGTCGGGCAACGACCATGATGCGACCGGCTCGAACATGTGATCGTCCAGCGTGAAGTCCTTGGCGTAGGTCCAGTAGTTCGGGATCTCCGCCGACGTGTGGTAGCCCATTACGTCGGGTGTCGCAGAATTGGAGCATTCCGGGTTGTCGACAGTGTTGACGTTGGCGCCGCACCCCTTTTTGCCGCTCGTGGCCTCGGTGATGAACCCGTCCATCTTTCCCCCGTTGACGTCGAGCTTCGCATTGTGCTCGCCGTGCGGGCCACCGCCATTGACGTCGGCCGTGTCGTGGTAGGGCGCCTGGCATCCACCGGCCGGAACGGGTACGCACACGGAAGGTTGTCCGTTCTGCACGGGGATGCCGTCGGCACCCGGGTACGTCCCGAAGTAGCTGTCGAAGGAGCGGTTCTCCTGTTCGATGACGATGATGTGCTTGATCTTGTGGATGCCGGATGCAACGACGTAGTGGCCCGTCGGCCCGCCGGTCACCCGTTCGGGGGAGGCGGCCGGCTGCGAGGGCGAGCTGCTGCAAGCGCTGAGCGCGAGCGCTAGGACAACGACGCTGCCCGAAGCGATGGCGGCGGCGCCACGTCGTGGGAATCTCACACTTCGGGTCATGAGGATCTTCCTTTCGGCGAGACGGAGAGGCGGAGGGAACGGAGTGTCGACGACGCGACCCACGCCGTGTCGTCGGCGGGGTAGAAATTGCAGTCATAACCGCCGTAATAGATCCGCCCGTCTCTGAACGGTGAGGGCATGATGCTTCGGATGGACACGAAGGCCTGGCCTGAACGGATCGGCTTGGACACCGTCGCCGATGGCGTCAGTGTTGGTCCGCTGAGGCAGCGCAATGCATAGGTCGGCGATTGCCCCTGATCGGTCCGAACCGCGAAGCAGGCGCTGGCGTTGAAGTGCACCGCGCCCGAGGCGATGGGACCACACTTCTGTGTCGTTGGGCAGACCCCCTGGTAGCCCCACTCGAACCCGAACACCTGGCGATCGACTCCTCCAATCTTCATGGTCTGGAAGTCGCCGTTGTTGTAGGCAGCGATCACGTAGACGATCGAACCCCTCCCTGTTGCCGGGATGCTCGTTCCCTGAGTGGCCAGCATCTGACGAACGGCGGGGATGGGTTGGAACTCGAGCGTCTGTACCAGGCCGTCGGCGACCGAACCCGGCATCGGCTGCGCCGTGGTGTCGAGCTGGCCCCGCGGGGGATCGTCGAACCGGTACACGTTGCCGTTGCCCTCCGTCGAGAGAAGGAGCGATGGCGATCCATTGTGGAGGAGGCACGTGATGCCCCGCAGCCCGCTGTTATGCGGCCCGACCGGTGGGGCTCGGTACACCGGGACCCAGCGAGGGATGCCGGGGGGTAGCGCGCCATCGTTGCGCCGATAGAGCGTGGTGTTGATGGTGGAGTACAGAGCTCCGGCACAGTCGGCGAAGCCCGTGTCCTTCTGCGTCGCGCCCGGCGAACCAGGTGGTGCCACGGTGAGCTCGGGCTGGGGACTGAACACCAGGGTGTGACGAGCTGGTGACCAGACTCCTTGGAGGACTCCCGTCGGCCGGACCCCGGCGTAGACGGACCAGACCCCGCCCGCCTGGTGCGCCCCGAACGCACGGATGTCGGCGCCCGCCGGGAGAACGTACGAATTGCGGAGGGAGAAGGAGTTGGCGCCGTCGAGCAACCACTGGATCCTCGAGCGCCCCGCGACGATGGCCTGGGTGACAAGGAGGGAATGGCTCGGCCCGAGCCCCTGATCACTCGGGATCGGAAAGGAGTACAACGCCTGGACCCGAAGGGACTGCGTCTGCTCGAAGACCGACCACGGACTGGTCTTCGACTTCTTGATCAGGACCTGTCCGAACGCCGAAGGACCGGGATACTCCCACTGGCCCGTTGCCGCGAAAAGGCGTCCCCAGTGGGCCACGAGTGCCTCGGTCTCGGTGTCGTGTGCCACTGGGGAATTCGTGTTGGTGGTCAACGGCTGGCGCTGCGCCGCAACGGCGTACGACGCACCGAGCCCGCTGGTGATGGTCGCCGTCGCCGAGCCAGTCAACGGCAAACCCACGAACCCCAGGATCGCTAAGCCAAAGGCGGATGAGACCGCGAGGCCGTGGCGGTGTCGTGGCGTGAAGTCGGCGTCTCCAGACCGGCTAAATCGGCGCAGCACTACCCGTTGAATCGTGGTGCCCGCGAACAGCATCCTCGAAGTATCGGGCGGCCTGAGGGAACTGTCAACTAAGTTCACAGTTTGCTAACATTGCCTGTCGTGGTCCCCGACGCCGAGACATCAGGCGTTCCGTCGACATCGCTCGGCCTCGGAGCCGCGCTCCGCCGTGCCTGGCTCGGCTACCAGCTTCGGATGGACGGTGCCATGTCCGAGATGGGGTTCGGGGAGCGCAGGTTTCCCGACGGCCGGGTGTTGCGTATGTGCTCGCGTGAGGCGGGATCAACTATCTCGGGCATCGGACGAGAACTCGGCATCACCCGACAGGGAGCCAGCAAGGTCGTTGCACACCTCCGTGATAGTGGCTACGTGGCGGTGGTCGACTCGATGACCAGCAAGCGGGAGAAGTCCGTTGTCCTAACTCCCCGCGGAATCGACTACCTGGAGCACCAGCGTCTGGCGGCCCGGTCGATTGAGGATGAGCTGCGGGCCGAGCTCGGGGGGGCTGCGTTCTCAGCGCTGGGGGCGTTGCTCAACGCGTTGGACGCTGGCGAGGATGTCCGTCTACGCGCGTACCTGCGTCGTTCTTCGGGGGACAATTAGCCGAGCCGGAACCACCCATTGGTCGTCAACGGCACCGCCGACGCGCGGAGGATATCCGCCGCTCCTGCGGCCGAGTTGGATCGTTGGTTCCAGACCGCCCAAATCGGCTGGGTCACGGACTTCTCCAGCTCTGGACGGGCAGATGCCTGCTCGTCGCGAGCAATCGAAATGGCTCGGTCAGTCCGGCGCAGAGGATTCTGCGGATGGATCATCCCTACCGATTAGGCGTCCGAGGGTGCCCCAACGCGCGAGTGAATTATCGATCAGAACTGGCCCCGTTCGGATCTGTGCGCATTCCCCGACACACGAGTCTTGTGGCAATCTGTGGATTCATGCACGCCGTCCAGATCGTCTTTGCGGTCGTTTGGGCGGCGTTTTGGCTGTATTGGCTAGTGGCAGCCTTTTCCACGAAGAGGGGCCAGGTTCCCTGGTCTCGCTACCTCGGAAGCAGGGTGGTGATCGTCCTGATCGCAATCGTCTTGCTCCGCGTGGGCGTCTTTCGGGGCAATGGTCACAATACGGATCATGCGTGGCGTGCGGGTCTGGGTCTTTTCCTACTCTTCCTCGGACTGGCCTTCGCGATCTGGGCCCGTGTGCATATCGGGCGTAACTGGGGCACTCCGATGACCAGGAAAGAGGAACCTGAACTTGTAACCAGCGGTCCGTATCATCTGGTTCGACATCCGATCTATTCGGGCATCTTGATCGCCGGCGTCGGAACAGCAGTGGCTCTGGGCTGGTTCTGGCTGACCGCCGTGGGGCTGGCCGGGATCTACTTCTTCTATAGCGCGACGGTCGAGGAGCGTTACTTGACTGCACAGTTTCCGGACACCTACCCCGCGTACAAGCGCTCGACCAAGATGCTGCTGCCGTTTGTTCTCTAGAAGATGTTTGGGTGGCCCCGACCGCCGGGTAGCTGGGACGGTTCGGGACATGGGGATAGTCATGGCACTCAAGAAGCTCGCCGGCGGCGGTCGTAGCATCTGCCAATGACGTGGAGCACGAACAGGCCAACGCTCAGACATCGAGTCCGTGCTGTCGTTGTGGACAACGGCCGAAGGCGAGCCCACTCATACCGACAGCGCCGAGCACCTGGGCAAGCTCATTGCACACGACCCACTGGCGCTGATCGTCGCTGTGGACGACCACCAGTTGGTCGGAACGGTCGTGGCGGGCTGTGACGGGTGGCGCGGATCCATCCATCGATTGGTCGTTGCACCATCGCATCGCCGTCTCGGACTCGGGACCGCGCTGCCCCGGGCGGCTGAATTCCAGCTATCGGCAGTGGGAGCGGTCCGCATGCAGGCCATTGTCGTCAAGACCGAGCCGCTGGCGCCTGCGTTCTGGGCCGCGAGCGAATGGGAACGCCAAGCCCATCGACTCCGCTTCGTGAAGGGTTGAGCCCATGGATGCGATCGAAGCGCTGCTTGGGTCGTTGGAGGCTCAGACGGTGCTTGTCGGTTCGGCAACCCGACCTCTCAGGACTGTCGAAATGTCCGGGGTGGACATGCTGTGACGTACTCAACCACTCAATCGCGGTCACGCTGAGGATTGCCCGGTTCGCGTCAGGCGAGTCGGACAGACCGGAGCTGCCGCAGGGCGACCTCATCGGAAGCGATCCGGCGGATTCGCTCCGTGCGGCCGTGATAACAGCTCAACGGGCCTGGGCCTTGACGGACCGCACCAGAGTGTGTCATCTGTCTTTCGGAGATTTCGAAGCCGAAACGGCTGCCGGAATCAACCTGGTGGATGTCCTCGCACACGGGTGGGACATCAGTCCGTTGCAGGGCCGATGGTTCGAATGTGGCAATGAGACCTGGAGTGTCGCGCCCCGTGTTCTTATCGGGCCCAATTCGAGATCTGCGCCACTATGGACCCGAGTTGGTGGATGGACCCGATGCGAACAGCCAGGAGCGGATTTTGGCCTATCTCGGGCGCCAGTAGGCACTAGCCCAGTACGATGCCGGCTAGGTGGGACACTTTCCGGCGACAGGGTCGACATCTGCTTGCTGCCGCAAACGGCGTGAGTTTCCGAGTGCCCGCCGGCACACAGGGGTTCGAACATCAGCGTTTTCCTCCGTTGGGAAAAGCCAATGAAATACAGCCTGTGAACTGGGAAAACGTTGTAATTCCGACAACACCGTGGAGGTGACGAGACTCGAACCCCGATCGGAGGTTTCCTCACGCCGACACCGACTTCAGTCAAAGTCTCAAGGCGCTGGGTAACCGCTGTACAGCTTCCAGGACGGCCCTGTGCCGATCGTGAACTCTCACCGTGTCTCACTTGCCGGCGTTATTCGTGAATCCACCACGTCACTCGGGCAGGTGCGGACGGTGCAGAGCGTGCGTGGCCGGTCCTGCTGCGAAGAACGTCGGAGTGAACTCGCCACCCAGCTTGGCGAGTATCGGGCGGTCCGGCGTGCCGCACGGTTCTTGACGGTTGGAGCTGTGGAGGGCCGACCATCTCGACTGGCGGCTCCACCTCGAGCTCGGCCCGGTCCAGTGTCAAGGCGCTCACAGCGGGTCCCATCGCCGACAGTCGCGAAAGTTGCATACGCCCCGAACGAATCAGCTACGCAGGGAGCCTCCCGATGTACGTCGCCGAGAGTCGAGTGTCGGCGGGTGGCCAAAGAACTCGAGTCCGAGGCCCTCGACGATGGTTGTGGCTCCGGTGGCCTACCATCCCCACCATGACGCGAGAGGAGCTGGCTGACCTTGTCCATCTGCGTCGCGCACGTGACCTCATCGACCGTGAGTACGCCCAACCCCTCGATGTACCGGCGATGGCAAGTGCGGCGCACATGTCGCCGGCACACTTCGCGCGAAAGTTTCGAACCGTCTACGGCGAAACGCCCTACACCTACCTCATGACGCGACGCATCGAGCGCGGCAAGGCCTTCCTGCGTCATGGCATGTCGGTGACCGATACCTGCGCTGCCGTGGGTTGCACTTCGCTCGGATCCTTCAGCTCCCGGTTCACCGAGATCGTCGGTGAGACGCCGACGCAGTACCGGGCACGGGACCACAGCGACAGCCATGTGCTCCCTTCCTGTGTGAGCAAGTTGGTGACGCGCCCGCGGCGTCACGCGGCCACGGTCTGACTGCGCACGCAGCGCGTCACGCACCGGCCGCCGTCGAGGCGGCAAGGCCGCAGAGCCCTCTTCGGCTCCGAAACTGAGCAGGATCCGAGAAGCAGTCTCGGGATCAGTTCTCTTACGATCACCTCATGACCGTCACTGTCTCTGCAATGTTCATTCCAGTCCACGACCCAGATGCCGCACTCGGCTTCTACCGTGATGCGCTCGGCCTCGAGTTACGAAACGATGTCTCCTCCGGGGACTTCCGGTGGGTCACCGTTGGTGCACCGGAGCAAGACGTCGACATCGTGCTGTTCCAACCACACGGAGGGCGCTCACAGGCTGACGGTGACACGCTCCTGACGCTCGTGACGAAGGGATCGCTCCAGGCGGCGATCTTCCGCTCAGATGACCTCGACACCACCTTCGAGAGGGTCCAGGCATCGGGCGCCGAGGTCCTTCAGGAGCCAGCATCACAACCGTGGGGCGTGCGTGATTGTGCCTTTCGAGATCCGTCGGGAAATCTGGTGCGCATCGCGCAGGCCTGATCGCCGAGCGAAGCGTCGACCGGTCCGGCGGCGCCACTCGGCATGATGAGCGCTACTGCTCAGGTACGACCACCCCTCGTCGCAGAGGGGAAGACGGAGAAGGGATCGTGAGTGATGAAGACGATGACGTGCAGGCAGCTCGGTGGAGTCTGTGACCTCGAACTCCATGGCACCTCCGCTGACGAGATCATCAAGGCGCAGGACAGGCACTTGAAGGACATCGTGGCAGGGGGCGATCAGGCGCACGAACCTGCATTGAAGGAGATGAAGGGTCGGTGGAAGCGCCCGATCTCAGGAATGACTTGGTATCGGAACACGAAGCGAGCGTTCGCTGAGCTTCCGGAAGACTGATCCGCCCCCGGCTTGATGAGCAGGTGAGTGTCATGGCGACGAAGCTGCGCCAACTTTGGTAGGCGGTCGACCCGCGAGCGGGTCATTCCGGGACTCAGATCCTCTGGATACGGTGGCAAAACCGTGATCTTGCGATCGGTCCACTTGGATGGTGATGGGGATCGCTCTGACTCGCTACCGTGGCCCCATGAGCAGCCCGCGAGTGCCCGGCGGGGTGGTGCACAAGCTTCCAGGAGACCTGCGCAAGGCGCTGATCGCCAACCCCACGGCACTCGATGCCTGGGAGGACATCACGCCTCTGGCCCGCAACGAGTTCATCTGCTGGGTCGAAGATGCCAAGCAGGAGACGACCCGAACACGCCGCATTCGCCGGACCGAGGAGGAGCTGGAAGATGGCCAGCGTCGGCCCTGCTGCTGGCCAGGGTGCAAGCACCGCGAGCGCACCGGCAGCTAGCAGTCGGCTGGATGCCCCTTCATGCCAATTACGCGTCTCAGAATCTCGGGCTGAAATTGCGGCTCGCTGACGATCGCTCGCACCTGGGTCGTCCTCTTTGCGCCAGCGGGTGACTGCCTCAGTGGAGCGCATGAATCTCGCCAATCAGCACTCTGGGCTGCGGCTGCACCCGCGAAGCCATGTTTCGTAACCCGCTCACGAGACATGGGGTACCTGAATGCTGAGGAACCTGATTGCTCGATGCCATGCCTCCGAGGTCGTCAGCGATCCATGACCAGTGGCATCTGGATTGGCCAGCCTCGCTCGGCGGATTCGGAGGGCGTCCCTTCCCACTTCGTACCGCCAAGCGGTAGTATCAATTGTATGGCAAGAGAGAAGGCAACCATTACGTTGGACCGCGGAAAGGCCGCTGCCGCTCGGGCTCTGCTTGGCGTCGGCTCCACTTCGGAGGCCATCGACGTGGCGTTGGACCAGCTCATCCACGCCGAGCGCCTCCGGGCCGACATCGCGGCATACCAACGCACGCCACCGACCCAGGACGAGGTGGCGTTGGCATCGTTCGGCAACACTGGTGGCATCGGCGACGACACCGATTGGGAAGCGCTGTACGCCAACGACCTCTCGTGACCGCCGCCGTGCGTCGGGGCGAGGTCTGGCTCGCCGATCTCGACAAGACCCGTCCGGTCATCGTCCTCACCCGCGATCCCTTGGGTCGGCTCCTCCACTCGGTGATCGTCGTTCCTGTGACCTCGACGATCCGGGGTCTGTCCACCGAGGTGCCGCTCCGGCGCGACGACGGTATCCGGCACCCGTCAGTCGCGAACCTCGATAACGTCCAGCTACTTTCCCGCGATCGTTTCCGTAGGCGCATCGGACGGGCTCATCCCGCAACCATGATGGCGCTGTGCGCTGCCCTGTCGGTGGCCGTGGACTGCGGGGACTCCAGAAGATCGTAGGACGCGCATCCGGCCCATGCTGTTGGGTCGGCCTTGAGCCTGCGGCGCCGACGAGCGGCCCGGCAAGAGCGGATCGGGTTCATGGTTGGGCACTGGATACCGCGGATGAGGCCACCCTTGTCGCTCAAGCAGACGGCGCGATCGTTGCCCAGGCGCGCTGTCGGTTCGCCGACCCGGCGGGCCTTGTGCCATGAAGCTCCAATCAGCTGTTCCGGTTGCTGTCCGACCCGGCCATGACCCGTTCGGTCGCCGTCTCCTTACGCGCAGCACCGCACGACCTCGGCTCGTGGTGCTTACTCGAGATCACCAGACGCATGATCGAGGACGCTGACCGGACCGTGGGTCTCATCGCCCGGTCGGGAGTGGCGGAGTCGAACGTTTCCACGGCGGCTCAGTTCCGCAGGGCGGGGGAGTTGCTGATCGACTGGATCCACCGGCTTCTTGAGCGTGGCCACGAACCCGAGAAGTAGGGCGTGGGCGGGCGGGAGGCGCCGCTGTCGAGGTGGCCGAGCACCCACAGTGCGGCGGCGATCACGCCGTCCTTGGCCAAGGGCACGCCGTCACTGTCCTCGTACACCGCCGTGAACGTGCCGGAGAGTCCGCCGAGCACCGTGCCCAGCGCCGCCGCGCACCCGGCGACCAAGAAGAGGTCGTCCCCCGCGGTCGGCACGCCGCGCAGGTAGCTGACTGCCACGTAAGCGACGATGCCCACGGGCAACAGGAGCCCCCGCGTCATGGGCCGTCGTCCACGAATTTGGAGCAGGACGAGCGCAATGGGGCTGCGGTGCTGCTCTCGGCAGGTGTCGTACCTGGCGTCGCCAGCACGCTCGCCGTGGGACAGGTTCCCGGCACGTTCCCTGCCAACGTACGATCGTGTCGAAGACCCCACGGTGCCGACAGACTTGGAGCCCTCGCCATGAACGGGCAGTTCATTCGGAGTGCATTCGACGACACCTTGGTGATCGACGTGATGAGCGGCAAAGCCACACCTGGCGCTCCGCTCCAGGTGTGGCGCATCAAGGAGGACCCACACAGCGCCGCATTGACGATGCATGGGGTAAAGGAGCCGGACAACCAGCTGTGGAACATCACGGCGGGCCCGTTGGAGGGGTCGGTCTTTATCGAGATCGGACTGGCCGACGACCTCGTCATTGTTGTGAAGGGAGGAAAGGGCGAGCCAGCGACGCCCCTCCAGCTCGGGGAAAAGGCTGGCGGCGCTGACAGCGGGAGTGGAGGAATCGAGAGCAGAGTGTGGCGACTGACCGCCGTCGATGCCGAGAATGATGAGGCACTCGAAGGGCGGAGGGGAACGTTCATCCAGAGCATGTTGGAACCCGACCTGGTGATCGAGATCTCCGGGGGAAGGAACGAACCCGGCACCGCTCTTCAAGTCGGCGTCAAGAGGCCCAGTGGCAGCGCCGAAGAGGTGCGGCGGGCCAGAAGTCAGCTCTGGTTGCTGGGTGCCGCTCAGAAGTGAGCGAGGACGCGGCCCCTCCTCACTGGCGGGCTCCCGACGGAATTTGCCGCACCGACCGGCAGGGACGGAGTGCCCCGGACCGTGGCGGGCTGCGGTTCATCCTCTTCTGGGGAACGGGTTCGTAACGAGCTCGCTCCGCCACGCTCGATCTGACCTGAGCCGTCGCAGGGTTCCCGGGCTAGGTCCTGCGCTGAATCCATCGATTCAGAGGACCCGTCATCGGGGCCCGACCACGTCGCTCCCGGCGGGGGTGACGACCAGGCTGGTGCCGACGGTTAGTCGATTTGCTTCCAGTGCCCGCGCTCGAAGGTCCGAGCCCACCAGGCCGAAAGTGAGTGACCCTCGTCGTGGGCGAGGTCAGGCCGGAGCACCTCGGTGCCCTTCGGCGCCGGCAGGGATGCCATCTCGGCGTCACTGAGAGCACACCGCACCAGGGTGGTGGTGATGTCGGTGATCTGGTCTCGGTCCACGAACCTCGGGCCCTGTTTGGTGGTGACGACGATCCCATCGAAGAGGTCGAGCTCGGGAACCACCAAGACGTGCTCGACGATGCCGAACTCTGCTCCTGTCGAGCTGAGGACGGGGGAGCCGAGTGCAATTGCCTCGTACGAGATTGGCCGTCCTTCGTCCACGTGCACTCCTCGGGTCGTCTCGGTCGGACTTTAGCCACGCCGAGGAGGTGCAGGGGATGTCCTGACGCCAAGTTGCCCGCGACCGAAAACTGCAGGGTACCGATTGTGAGTTTCGAGGGTTCACTCCGAGGTCCGTGGGGATGATGATGACGAGATAGCAAAGGGGCGAGTTGCCGTGACCCTCGGGCGGACCCCATGCAGTGGAGGAACGCTGACATGGACACAGGCGAGCGCGCTGAGATGGTCGACATCCTGCCCGAGTTGCTCGACCGGCACCTGATGACCGCTCACGGGTGGTCCTTGCGGGATCTGGCCGAGGTTGATAACGCACAGCTTCGGGCCGCGCACGCGATCAGCCACGAGCGGGGGTGGGGTCCCCTCTCCTATCCGGAGCTGAAACTCTCGAGCTGATCGTGTGCCGCATGCCGGCCTGAACTCGTGGCGAGCGACTCGACATCAGCTCGGCTACGGGTGGCCCGCTAGTGGAGCGACGACCCGCCAGGTGGTTCGCGTGGACGGGGTTCGGAGTGGTCCCAGTCCGCCAAGAGCGTACGCAGAGCGGTGAGGAGGATGAGCGGTTGGTCGAGCATCGCGTGATGGCCCGCTTCGGGCAGCTCGATGACCGGGGTGACCCTGCCGAGCTCGTCGTACATCGAGCGGCCGATGTCGGCGGTCACGAGGCCATACTCGGAGCGCAGCAGCGCGAGTCGGCAGCGCACCTGTGAGAGGTAGGGGAGGGCGACGCCCCGTATCCCGCCACCGAACTGGGCGAAGATCTGGCGGTCGAACTTCCACTGCCAGCCGCCGTCGACGGCGCGAAGTGAGTGGCGTGCAACGAAGTCGACCACGTAGTCGAGGTAGTGGTCCTGCTCGGGCACGGTCCGGAAGTGGGTGACCGCATCGTCGACGGTGGGGTAGATGCGCGGGCGGCCGAAGGCCTCGCGGAGGTGGAAGGCCCCGATCTCGGGGTCGGGCTCGGTGACCGGCGAGTCGCAGATGATGGCCCCGGTCACGAGCTCTGCGTGCCGGGCGGCCGTCGCGATGGTGACGAAGCCGCCCATGCTGTGCCCGATGACGACAGGTGGGCCACTGATGCCGCCAGCCTCGGCGGCCGCCACGACCTCCTCGGTCCAGCGCTCGAGCGAGTACTCGGAGCGGTGCGCACTGTCGCCGTGCCCGGACAAGTCGACCGCGACCACACGGAAGTCATCGCTGAAGCGGGCCGCGACGTGCGTCCACCAGTGCGCATGGGCGCCCCCGCCGTGCACGAAGACGAGCCCTCGGGTGCCGGTCCGCCCCCAGGTGACCGCGTGGATTCGGGCACCGTCGACCTCGAACTCGATGTCCTCGCTCGGCACGGCCAACGCCTGCGTGAACCACGACGGCGCGTCGGGGAGCGCTGGAGAGTCCATCTCCTGATCAGAGCACACCAAGGGACCACCAACCGGGCGCAGATGGGCTAGCGCACGCCCCCGTCGAGTGCCTCGATGCGCCGGGCGAGGTTCACCGCGTGGTCGCCGAGGCGTTCGTAGAAGCGGGCCAGCAACGTGACCTGGGCGGCGATGGCGACCGGCATCCCCTCGGCGCCGATTTCGGTGGTGAGCCGCTCGTGGAGGTCGTCCATCTCCTCGTCGGTCTCGGCCAGCCGGGCGCTCACCTGCGAGCGGTCGGCGAACGCGTCGGCCGCGCTCTGCCACATCTCGATGGCGACCTCGGTCATCAGCTGGATGATCCCCCGGCTGCGGGGACTCATGTCGGCCCCGAGGCCGCTCACTGCCCGTTGTGCGATGTGCTCGGCCAGGTCGGCACTGCGCTCCAGCTCAGGGATGATGAGGAGCAACGAGACGAGGTGTCGCAGCTGCTCGCCGGCGGCCCGGGTCCCTTGGAGCTCCTCCCAGACGAGCAGCT
>Ga0302320_10012413_pt1 | contig 17901 bp, 11 predicted proteins | sample Bog_T0_3_FD_202130 | JGI IMG/M metagenome (GOLD analysis project Ga0302320, IMG submission 202130) | Peat permafrost microbial communities from Stordalen Mire near Abisko, Sweden - Bog_T0_3 | ecosystem: Environmental > Terrestrial > Soil > Wetlands > Peat | place: Sweden: Abisko, Stordalen Mire...
GCGGATAACACGGTGGACGCTTCCTCGACTTTCATTAAGTCGGTACAGCGCTTCGCGGGCCTTGCCAGCGCTCCTGTAGCGAAGAGCCGCCTGGTGTACTTTGACGAGAATGCCGATCAGACTCAGTTCTACATGGTCGTGAATGGACAGCCCGAGAAGGTGTTCCAACCCAACGAACCCCCAGCCATCACAGCTACCCAGGGAACCGTGGAACAGTGGACGGTGCAGAACCATGCACTGGAGAACCATGAATTCCATATCCACCAGATTCACTTCCTGGTTCAGTCGCAAAACAACTTCGGCATCAACGGTGAGCCGGAGGCACCCGCAGTGGTGGGCCAGTATTTGGATACGCTCGAAGTACCTGGTTGGGATGGAAACCCCAAACACCCGTACCCCAGCGTCACGCTTCTGCTTGACTTCCGTGGACAGGACATTGGAACCTTCGTGTTCCATTGCCATATTCTCGGCCATGAAGACCTGGGCATGATGAACGTGATCCAGATTGTGCCTCCGCCATCGAGGTGGAATGAGAGCAGGCCAGGGGCCGCGCCGACGGACGACAACGCGCCTGCGGTTCCGGCTAAATCTCCGGCTTCAAACACCATGCAGATGCCAATGCCCGAGGAAGCCCCGACGAAGTCTGGTGGCGCAGGAAAACGCTGACGATTGAGACCAGGCTTCTGGGGGGCAACGATAGAAACACGTTGGCGGCGGACGAAAGCTTGAATCGTTTGCCGCCAACCCACCGCTGGTTCTGCTGTAGGATGGGTTATAGATGCGGCGCTCGCTCTCCATCCTTCTGGTGCTGATCTTCGGTCTCGGCCCGCTTTCGTCCACGCTCGAAGCCAGCGAAGATTTGCGTGTGCCCGCCTGCTGCCGCCGTCACGGAGCGCATCATTGCGCGATGTCTTCCCGAATGGCGGAAAGGATAGCCGAATCCGGCGAGACTATTCTCACCGCGCCGGCAACCTGCTCCTCTTATCCGGATTCTTCCGCAGCAACGATTTCAGTTTCCCCGGCACTGACGGCCGCATCGGTCAGCTTGGCGGGGCTATTCGCAGAGGCGCGCACCCATTCAGCCGACCGTGCGACCGTTCTTGTGAGCCAGATAAGCACGCGCGCCGGCCGCGGACCTCCCGCCTTATCCCTCTCTTAGAAAACTCCTCCCCAAGTTAGCAATAACTTCCCCGGCTCCGATCGGAAGCTGGTGCTTTCTGTCTCCGAACGTCGTTGTGTCCGCTTTTCTCCATGAGGTCTGTTCTCGCATGCGTCGTATCTCCATAATCCTTGCCGCGGCTCTGCTGCTCGCCGCTTGCGTTCCTGCGTGCGCCACAATCTTCGCCACTGTTCGTGGTGTGGTTCACGATCCTGAGCACCGCCCCGTTGCGGGCGCAATCGTCACGCTCAAGGCCGCCGAATCCGACTTTACCCTGACCACCAAAACCAATTCCGAAGGCGAATTCGATTTGCCGCAAGCTCCCATCGGTGTTTACCAGCTAACCATCGCCGCAACTGGTTTTGCGTCCGCGGAACAGTCCCTTAACATTGCCTCCGGAACCAACCCCATCGTTCACATTCCACTTACTGTTGAATCCGCTACGCAGACCGTCGTCGTCCGCGGCTCGCAAATTTCCGTCGACGCTTCAGATTCCGTCACCTCCACTACCCTCATCACCCGCGAAGACATTGACCAAACCCCCGGCGCCACGCGCACCATCGGCATGGAGATGATCACCGACTACGTGCCTGGCGCCTACATGACCCACGACATGCTTCACATGCGCGGCGGCCATCAGACCAGCTGGCTTATCGATGGGATTGCAATTCCGAACACCAAGATCGCCTCCAACGTTGGACCGCAGATCGACCCCAAGGACATCGACTCGCTCGAAACCCAGCGCGGCAGCTATGACTCGGGAGTTGGCGACCGCACCTATGGGGTCTTCAACGTGCTGCCTCGCAATGGATTCGAGCGCAACCGCGACGGCGAGATTCTGTTCTCGGCCGGCAACCTCCATACCGGCGAAACCCAGTTCTCGCTCGGCGACCACTCTGCCGCAACCGCGTGGTACGCGAGCCTGGCAGGGTCCCGTTCCAGCTATGGCCTCGCCACGCCTGTCGCCGCAATTTATCACGATGCAACAAACTCCGAGAGCGGCTTTGTCTCCCTCATCCGCAACCAAACTCCAAGAGATCAGTTGCGCCTGAATACGCAATACCGAGAGGATTATTTTCAGATCCCCTACGACCCCAACTCCAATGACTGGGAGCAGGCCAGCCAGTATTACGAGTCCTACGGATTGAGAGATGGCCAGACCGAGCGCGACGCATTCGTCATCGCCAACTGGGTCCACACCATTTCGCCCAAGGCGCTATTTTCCGTCGCGCCTTTCTATCACTTCAACCAGGCCGATTACGATTCACCCGCCAATGACAACCCTGTCGCAACTACATGGCATCAGGGCTCGAATTACATTGGAGGACAGGCCGATCTCCACGCCGACGCCGGCCCCAACAATTTCTCCGGCGGCCTTTACACCTTTTACCAGTCGGAAAATGACCTCTTCGGCGTACTGGTCAACGACGGCAGCTCCACCTCGCAGCCCAACACTACAGCCAACGCCGGGGCCGCATTGTTCGAAGGCTACATTTCGGATCATCTGCGTCTTGGCCAATATTTCACCCTGCTCGGTGGCATGCGTTTCTCCAGTTTCCATGCGGGTTTGAACGAGTCCGCAAACTACCCGCGCATCGGCGCAACTGTTGAAATTCCGAAACTTCGCTGGGTGCTGCGCGGCTTCTATGGCCACTTCTTTCAACCCGCGCCGCTTGAAACTGTGTCGAGTTCCGTACTCAATTACGCATCGAGCCTGCCGTCCGGGCAGAACACCTTCACCCCCATCCCCTCTGAGCGGGATGAAGAACACCAGTTCGGCATTCAGATTCCGTACAAGGGATGGTTCCTCGATGTTGCGACCGTGAAGAATCGCGTCAACAATTTCCTCGATCACTCCAATCTCGGCGAGTCCAACATGTATTTTCCGATCGCGGTGAATGGAGCACTGGTCCGTGCATGGGAACTGACGCTGCGCTCGCCGCAACTGGCGCACATCGGCCAGTTTCACGTCACCTATTCGAATCAAATAGCCCAGCAGCGCGGCGCCATCATCGGCGGGTTCACATGCACCGATCCCAAAGATCCTGTCTGCGCCAATGGCGGGTTCAACTACATCGCGCTTGACCACGACCAGCGCAATACGCTCAATACTGGATTCACCGCCAACCTGCCGATTCATACATGGTTTTCCACCAATGTCTACTATGGTTCCGGCTTTTCAAACGGCCTGGCCGGCGCAAATGAGGGGCCTTACAACGGACCTTATTTACCCGTCCACACAACCTTCGACGCATCGACAGGTCATTCGTTTGGCGAGCACTGGAAGCTGGCTGTGAATGTTGTCAATGTAACGAATCACCGTGTCCTGCTGGATAACTCGATAACTATAGGAGGTTTTCATTACAATGATCCCAGATTATTCTCGGCAGAACTCCGCTACCGCTTCCACTTCTAATAAATAACAATTACCTGGGTGCCCCATATCTCGCTTTTGAGATATGGGAGACCACAAATTCGGCAGAGTATCTACTTCGACTGTGCAGCATGTGCCTGAACAATCGGTTCCTTCTGCGGACTAGCCCAGGCATGATAGCTGTTGAAAAGGAATTGTCCCCCCAACAGCAACAGCCATACCCACAGCGCAAACCGCAACGGCTTGCGTGGAATGTGCGTGCTCAGCAGGGTTCCACTGATAGCGCCGACAACGCCGCCCGCAATGAGTTGTAGAAGCAATTCCGTGTTGGAAGTGTGCGAGAACCAATGCGCGCCACTGCCAATCAATGAAATGACGAAGCCGAATGCAATGTCCGTGCCCACCACCTGGGCCGGCAGCAATGGTGTCAGGCTCAGCAGCGCTGCGCTGCCCAAAGCTCCAGCGCCGGCTGAAGAAAACCCAACCTCGGCGCCCACCGGAAGCATCAGCCACGCAAGCAGTTTGCCACGGTGCCGCGGATCGTCATTGGCCTTCAATGGCTTGAAAGAATTTGCGATCTGCCAGCCGGCCGTGGTCACCAGAATTGACCCGAGCAACGCGTTCATCAAATTCTGCGAACCAACCGTGACCAGGTGCTTTAAGAACAAAGAGCCGATGATTACGCCTGGCAAACCGCCCGCCAGCATGAATGCCAGAGTGCGCCAGGCAACGTTGCGACGAATGATCTGCGATGGCACCAGGATCAGCTTCACGGCCGTAGCGAACATCAAGCCGATGCCCACTGCGACGGGTGCGGGCACTCCCAGAAACAGCACCAGAACGGGCACAGTAATGGTGCCCGCGCCCACCCCTGTGAGCGCGATGAAGAGTGCTATGATGAACCCGATGACGTACTGCATTGTGTAGCTCCGTTTCGCCGTTACCGAGCGGGCGCCGCCTCGATGTGAATGCCGCATTCAACTTTGCGGCCGGCCCATCTGCCCGACCGCGGATCGCTGGCATCGAGTGGAAGCGAAGTACATGGCTCGCAGCCGATCGACGAATATCCACGCTCATAGAGCGGCAATAACGGAATCGAAAGTTGCTCGCAGGCATACCACACATCGCGCGTAGTCCAGGCTGCGAGCGGCGCAATCTTCAGGACCTGTTTGCCTCCGGGCAATGCGAACTGCGCAGTTTCTTCGAGTCCAGCCCGGCTCTTTGCCTGCTCTCGACGCAGCCCGGTAAGCCATACGCGATAGCCAGCGACTGCCTTGAATAGCGGCTCAACCTTGCGCAGTTTGCAGCACTGGTCGGGAGCAGATTCATACAGCAACCCATGCTCCGCCTCTTGTTCAGGGACAGTTTTCTCCGGCAGCAGATTGATCAGGTTCAGTCGCCATTCTTTCGCGATGCGATCGCGATATGCATAGGTCTCCGCGAAGTGATACCCCGTGTCGAGAAAGAGAATCGGAATGTTAGCATCCAACTCAATGGCCAGTTTGGTCAGCAGCACATCTTCCGCTTGAAAACTGCAGGTCAGGCAGACGTCTCCGCGCCCGGTCACTTCGCGCGCCAGGAGCGAGCGCACCGCGCCCAGCATGGTTGCAACCTCTTCATGAATCTCCGCAGTACTCACTAAAGGCCCGCTTTCTCCGTGTCAAAAATAATTTCCGCTTCATGCAGCAGTTCGTGCACAGCAGCGACCACGCCGCTGCGATTTGTGTCTTCAAGAACAAGTTGCCGGTCACGCACTCGAGCCACGAGTTGTTCGCTGTCGTTCAAAGTCACTTGAAGTACAAGCAGGCCAGCCGCGACCTGGATCCTTGCAACGGTCTCAAGAAGCTCCGGATGCTCAGCAATCACCGCTTCGCTTGTGTTGATGCGCTGGGTGACAACGCCGGCCGTGAAGAGCGAGCGCTCGATCAGGTCGATCAACCTTGCAGGGCCAGTCAACGAAAGTACGCCGCCCTGGTGCCCCCAACGCGCTGCGCGTTCAATCGCAGTCACCGGGCCCGAAGCGGCAGCCGATTCGTCTTCTCCATCTGAAGTGTCCACGCCGACCGAAGTAATCATGCCTGCGGCCACAGTGCTATTGCTTGCCGCGTCGATCAGAATGAAGGCACCGGTAGCACGATTTTCCGCGTAGAGCTCCAACGCAATGGGCCGCAGCAACTCAATCGAGACGACCCCAATCGCATTCATCTCCAGCGTTTCAACGGTCTCGTGCGCAAGCGTTCCAATGTTGGTGCGATGCCCGATGGAGGCGATGAACGCAGGGACGGTGTGGCTGGTGTGCTTGAGTAGATAGCGCCGATTCAGCGCCAACGGCCGCCGATCCATCCAAACCAGCGAAGCACCGATATGCCGCGTGACGCTGGGAGTTGAGTCCGCCGAAGCAATCAAATCGCCGCGGCTGATATCGAGTTCGTGATTCAGAACCAGCGTGACGGAAAGCGGCGCAAACGCCTCCGCAAGATCGCCGTCAAAGGTGACAATGCTGTCGACCTCGGCGCTTCTTCCCGATGGCAGCACGGTGATCCTGTCGCCCTTGCGAATGGTGCCGGAAGCAATTTGTCCAGCAAATCCGCGGAAGGTGTGATTGGGTCTGAGCACGCGCTGCACAGGAAAACGAAACGGCTCCGCATGCGTCTCGCGCGCGGCAGGCAGAGCCTCCAAGAGCCCAAGCAGCGATGGCCCCTCGTACCATGGCATCGATTTTGTACCATGCACAACATTGTCCCCAACCAGCGCACTGACAGGAACAAAAATTGCCTCCACCGGATTGCCCGTATCGGCCGCAATTTCATCCAGAACAAGAGAAAAATCCCGTTCGATAGCCCGGAAAGCCGATTCGTCGTAGCCGATTAAATCCATCTTGTTCACCGCGACGATTACGTACTTCACCCGCAGCAGCGACGCAATATACGCATGCCGCCGCGACTGCACCAGCACGCCCTTGGCGGCATCGATGAGCACCACCGCCGCATCGGCCGTCGATGCCCCGGTGGCCATGTTGCGCGTGTATTGCTCATGTCCCGGTGTGTCGGCAATAATGAATTTCCGCCGCGCCGTAGAGAAGTACCGATACGCAACATCGATGGTGATTCCCTGCTCCCGCTCCGCGCGCAAACCGTCCGTCAGCAATGCAAAATCGATCTGTCCCGGAGCCGTCGTTCCCTTCCCTTCGATCGAACGCACCTGGTCTTCATAGACAGATTGTGTATCGTAGAGCAGCCGCCCGATCAGCGTCGACTTGCCGTCATCCACACTGCCGGCCGTAGAAAAACGCAGCAGGTCCTTCTCGCGTTCCTGGTCAAGAAACTCGTCAATGGAGAAATTCGGAATGGTCAACGCAGGCACTTAGAAATAGCCCTCCCGCTTCTTCAACTCCATCGACCCTTCCTGATCGTGATCGATCACACGATTAGCCCGCTCTGAGGAGCTAAACGAAATAAGTTCGGCAATGATGTCGGGGATCGTCGTCGCATCCGAGCGGATCGCCCCAGTGCATGGACTGCACCCAAGCGACCGCAACCGCGACTTGACCATGACTGGCCGCTCGCCGATGCGCGCAACAAAATCCTGCTCAATGGGAAGCAGCGCATCGCCGCGAAGATACATGGGCCGTTCTTTCGCAAAATAGAGATCGACCACCGGAATATTCTCCAGGTGGATGTATTGCCAAACGTCCATCTCTGTCCAATTCGAAAGTGGAAATACGCGAATGCTTTCGCCAGGATGAATGCGAGCGTTAAACAAGTTCCATAATTCGGGTCGCTGATTTTTCGGGTCCCATTGGCCGGCGCTGTCGCGGAACGAATAGATCCGCTCCTTGGCGCGCGACTTTTCTTCATCGCGCCTTGCCCCGCCAAATGCCGCATCGAAGTTGTAATGCTTCAACGCATCCAGCAGCGCCTGCGTCTTCAGCAAGCCGCAGCAGCGCTTAGTGTCGAGCGCAATCGGATTCGTGCCCGCGGCAATCGCTCCCTCATTGCGCCAAACCAGTAACTCCGCGCCAACCGAGCGAGCCGTCGCGTCGCGGAATGTAAGCATCTCCGCAAATTTGAAACCGGTGTCGATATGCAGCAGGGGAAACGGGATGGGGCCCGGATAAAAGGCCTTTTGCGCAAGCCGCAACATCACCGAGGAATCCTTGCCGATGGAATAGAGCATGACCGGCCGCTCGAACTCCGATGCCACCTCGCGCAAGATGTGGACGCTCTCCGCCTCAAGAATCCGCAGGTGGCTCAGTCGCCCCGGCTTGCTCGGACGATCTGGTCCCGACGAAATTGCTGGGATCGATGTCAAGTTTGTTTCGCCCTCTGCGACCGGCATACTGACCTCTTGGTTTCGAAGTTAGAAACTGAAGGCCGGCATGACGCGTGAAAACAAACCCGGCTATTCAGCAACGGGTTTGTCGTCTGGATCATTTATGCATGAGATCGAAGACTAGAACAGACTCCCGTCGAAGACGTTCGACAGGCAACAACAAGACGACCTTTGGGAGGCGCGGATCATGTATTCGTTGATAGTACCAAAACGCTCCGATCTCCACAATGAAGATTCTGCGCTTCCCTCCAGGCCCTAACTCCAAGCCCCCTCCGGTGTACGAGGCAAAGAGGTTACCGCCAGGCCGGACTCCTGCAAATGCGGACCAAAAGGACTAGAGTGGAGTTGGCGAGGTTGTGGACTCTCGGCCTGTCGCGGCACATCGCGGGGTTATTTGCGCCGGACGGTTCCCAGATCTCGCAAAGCAAAGTTGCACGCAAAGTGGGGTAAAGAATTGCCCGAATCCATCGATTGGCCGCGCCCAATAAGGCCCTCTCGCCCGCGCCGGCGCGGAATTTTCCTCGTTCTGGCCTCCGTTGCCCTGATCATTTTCGGCGGCCGCACCGCACTCGGCTACTGGGTCGATCTGCTCTGGTTTCGCTCTCTCGGCTACGCCTCGGTTTTCTGGAAGTCCCTCAGTCTCGAATGGGGAGTCTTCGCCGCCTTTGCAGTGGCCACGTTCGTCTTCCTCTTCTGCGTCTTTTCCGTCTTGAAACGGGCCCACTCCGGCGACCTGCCTGACGATCACACCATCATCATTGGTGGAAATCCCATCAAGCTCCCGGTTGCTCCCGTCCTTCGCGTCGTCGCCTTCGCTGTCTCCATCATCATTGCCCTGGCAACAGGCGCCGCCATGCAGGCGCAATGGACCACGCTCGCTCTCTTCTGGTACGCACCAAGCACCGCGGCCAACTCCGCAGGCAGCTTCGCCGACCCCATCTTCGGAAGGCCGCTGAATTTCTACCTTTTCACCCTGCCCGCCTGGCAACTGATCACCGGATGGCTGCTTACTCTGGCCATCCTTGGCTGCATCCTTGCCGTCCTGTTCATCCTCGTCACCGGCGGGTCTCGCGCGCTCGAAGGACGCTTCAGAAGTGGCGTTTTGTTGCCCTGGCGCGGACTTTCCATCGCTTCCGGTTTCCTGCTCTTCGTCCTTGCCCTTCGCGAGTATGTATCCCGTTTCGAGTTACTGTTTGAACACCACACTATCTTCGACGGCGTTACTTACACTGACGCGCATGTGACACTTACCGGCATGCTCTTTGTGGCCGCCGCCCTTGCCTTTGGCGCACTGATTGCCATCGTAAGTGGTGTCTTCAAGCCGCGAGGCCGCTGGCTTATCGCTGCCATCGTTCCCGCCGTAGCTTGCTTTGTCGTGGCGGGCGTGGTCGGCTGGTACGTCACCAGCATTCTTGTCAAGCCAAACGAGTTGGTTCGCGAGCAGCCTTACATTGCCTATAACATCCAGATGACTCGCCAGGCCTATGGCCTCGATTCGTTCGCGCAGCACGAGTTTCCAGCGGAAACAACCGTGGGCGCAACCGACCCGGCAAACAATCAGGCTACCCTTCAGAACATCCGCCTTTGGGATGTAAACGCCCTCCAGGATACGCTGCGCCAGATACAGGAGATTCGTACCTACTACGACTTTCCCGACATCGACATCGATCGCTACACGATCGATGGAAATCAGCGGGAAGTTATGCTGGCAGTGCGCGAGCTGAACGTGGAAAAACTCCCCGAGAGCAGCCGCAACTGGATCAACGATAAACTCATTTACACCCATGGCTACGGCATCACTATGAATCCCGTGAACGGATTCACACCGGAAGGCCTGCCCACTCTGATGTTGAGTAACATGCCAGTCCAAAGCACAGTTCACGGGCTCAGCGTCACTCGCCCGGAGATTTACTTCGGCGAGATGACGAATACCGATGTCTATGTTAAAACCCGCCAGCAGGAGTTCAACTATCCCGAAGGACAGTCCAACAATCTGACATCCTACGAAGGCACCGGCGGCATCGAGTTAGGCGGCTTTCTGCGCCGTCTCCTTATCGCATTTGAGCGTGGCGATCTCGCCAAGTTGCCTTTCAGCGACGATGTAACCGATCAGAGCCGCATCCTTATGCGCCGCAACGTCCGCGAACGCGTAGCAGCGCTTGCGCCGTTCCTCACTTACGATCAGGATCCGTACATCGTCGTTGGCGACGATGGCCGGCTAACCTGGGTGATGGATGCATTTACCTCATCGGATACTTATCCCTATTCCGTTCATCGTACTGTCGACAATACTCCCCTCAATTACATGCGTAACAGCGTCAAAGTGGTAATCGACGCTTACGACGGCACTACGACCTTCTACGTCTTCGATAAGAACGATCCCATCCTGGCTGCCTATCGTGGCATCTTTCCCGACCTCTTTAAAAATGCCTCGGCCATGCCCTCGTGGCTACGCAAGCATGTGCGCTATCCCGAGTTACTGCTCAGCCTGCAGGCCGAGGTCTACGGCCTCTACCACATGACCAATCCGGAGGTCTTTTACAATCGCGAAGATTTATGGACCGTCGCCACAGAAAGCACCGCACAAAGCGGCGAGCAAACCACGCAGCCCATGCAGCCGAACTTTGTTCTTATGAAGCTGCCCGGAGAAGACGGCTTGGAGTTTGTCGAGATTCTGCCCTTCACTCCGGCCAACCGCAACAACCTGATTGGCTGGATTGCCGGCCGCAGCGATGGCGAGCACTACGGCACATCGGTCGTCTATGACTTCCCTAAAACCAGGCTCGTGGACGGCCCACAGCAGATTGAAGCTCGCATCGATCAGAACGCGCAGCTCTCCGGCCAGCTCACGCTATGGAATCAGCAAGGCTCGCATGTCCGGCGTGGCAGCCTGCTGGTCATTCCGTGCGGCCGTGCGCTGCTTTATGCCGAGCCGATTTACCTGCAAGCCGACCGCAGCCCCATGCCGGAGCTGCGCCTGGTGGTGCTCGCGCTGCAAGACAAACTTGCCTACGCCCCCACCTTCGAGGCGGCGCTGGCTTCCCTATTTGGTACGGAATCTTCGACCTTGAGTGCGACTGAAGCCCCACGAGCAGCGCCTGAAGCCGGCGGCCCATCGCAGCCCCAACCAGCGGCTGACTTGAAGTCGCTTATCGCTCAGGCAGGCAAGGATTTTTCCGACTATCAACGCCTGACCTCGGAAGGCAAACTTGCCGATGCAGGCCAGAAACTCGACGACCTGAAACGCACCCTCGACAAGCTCAATTCGATGCCGAAATAGCGTCTCCAAGGCGGGCACTGCGATGTGTCGGGCACCCGCCTGCAATGTTTATTCGTCACACCGCGCCCGCTTTGCGGCGGCGCATATTACCTGACGGAAATTGGTTCGGAGCACTTATGACGACTGCTACTTTGCCTGCCCAGAAAACTAGGCTCTTGCCCATTCAAGACATAGCCAACAAGCTCGGGCTGTTACCGGGTCAGTATGAGCCAATCGGAGCGCACGGCGCCAAGCTCAAGCTCGATCTGCTGACCAATCCGGCCTTCCCGGTCCGTGGCAAATTCATTCTGGTCACAGCCACCACCCCCACCGTCTCCGGCGAAGGCAAAACCGTGGTCTCCATCGGATTGGCCCAAGGCCTCGAACGCATCGGGTGCAAATCCATCGTTACATCGCGCGAGCCATCCCTCGGCCCCGTTTTCGGCTTGAAAGGCGGCGCAGCGGGCGGCGGCCTTTCGCAAGTCGAGCCAAGCCAGAAAATCAACCTGCACTTCCACGGTGACTTTCACGCCATCACCGCCGCCCACAACCTGCTTGCCGCAATGATCGACTCGCACCTTTTCCACGGGAATGAACTCAACCTCGATCCTGCGCAGATTTTCTGGCCGCGCGCCCTCGATGTCAACGACCGCGCGCTGCGCCACATCACAGTCGGCATAGGCTCAAAAGGCGACGGCGCGAACCGCGAGACGGGCTTCGTCATCACCGCCGCGTCGGAGGTCATGGCAATCCTCGGCCTCGCCTCAAGCCTCGCCGATCTTCGCCACCGCCTCGGCTCCATCGTCGTAGGCGTCAGCCGTTCCGGACACCCAGTCACGGCCGGCGATATCGGCGCCACCGGAGCCATGATGGCCCTGCTCAGCGACGCGCTACTGCCCAACCTTGTGCAGACAACTGAGGGCACACCTGCGCTCGTTCATACCGGCCCCTTCGCCAACATCGCTCATGGAACGAGTAGCGTGCTTTGCCAGCAAATGGCCCTTCGACTTGCCGACTACGTAGTCAACGAAGCCGGCTTCGCTTCCGACCTCGGCGCGGAAAAATACTTCGACATTGCGATGCGTTCATCCGGCATTCGGCCCGCAGTCGCCGTGCTTGTAACCTCCGTGCAGAGTCTGCGCGCGCAGGGGGATGGCGTACTTAAGGCCGGCTTTCCCAACCTCGCACACCACAACGCCGCTCTCAGAAATTTCGGCGTCCCTGTCGTCGTCGCCATCAATCATTTCCCCGCAGATCAGCCTTCCGAATTGGAAGCAATTGCCGCCGAATGTCAGCGCCTGTCAATCCCTTGCTCCATCGTCGAAGCTTTCTGCAAGGGCGGCCTTGGCGCTGTCGATCTGGCTGAAAAAACTGTTGCCACTATCGAAGCCAACCCCGTGCCCAAAGCCCTGTCGGCTTACTCTCTCGAAGATTCGCTCGAAGAGAAAATCCACATGGTCGCGACGAAAGTCTATGGTGCGGGCGGCGTCGCATTCAGCGATTTGGCCCAGAACAAACTGCGGCGCTACGCAGCTTGGGGATTCGCCGGTCTGCCTGTTTGTATTGCCAAAACGCAGTATTCGTTGACCGACAATCCGCACATCACCGGTGCTCCCACCGGGTGGACACTCAACATCACCGACGCATCGCTCTCAGCCGGCGCCGGCTTCGTCGTAGCGGTGGCCGGCAATATGATGCTCATGCCTGGCCTGCCTCACGCGCCCCGCGCTTTGGCCATCGATGTCGATGAAAACGGCGAAATCATCGGTGTGTGAAGTGCGTTGTGAATCGCGACGAATAAATCTTAACGAAGAAACGTGATACTCCCAGGACTTCCCACCGCTGTGTACTGGCCAGTGAAAGTCAATAGGCCTCTTTCCCGATGAATCCGGAAACAAGTAATGCAATCGCTCTTCAGATTGCATGCATACAAGAAATTACCGGTAGGATCGATCCTGAACTGTGCGGGATAATCACCCATTGTCGATGTTTCCCCAAGGTACTTCAGCTTGCCGTCTACTGCGACGGAAAAGACCGCGATCGAGTCGTGCAACCGGTTTGCCGCGTAAAGAAAGTTTCCGGCCGGCGATAGCAGGATTTCCGAAGTAAAGCTCGTTCCCGCAAATCCAGATGGCAATGTGGAAACAGTCTGTTCCGCTTTAAGCGATCCAATTTCCGCATCGTAGCGAAAGAAAACGACGTTAGATGCCTCTTCCTGAATAGAATAGAGCCAATGCCCGTTTGGATGAAACGCAAAATGCCGAGGCCCGTCCCCGGAAGGCAGTGCCGCAAACAGCGCGCTTTCGCTGGGAGCCATTTTTCCGCTTCCGCCATCGAATCGGGAACAGTAGATTCGATCCTGTCCTAAGTCAGTAGCCAAAACAAATCGACCCCGTGGATCAGGCGCAATCATGTGCGCATGGGGAGCATCGTGCCCGCTCACCGCGAAACTGCCATTCGGCGCATTCGTCGCCCGTGCAATGCCTAAGTGGTCACTATCGCGGTGAACATCGGTCGCCGCCCCCAGTGTTCCTCCATCCAGAATCGGCAAAACGGCAATACCCCCGCCATCGTAGTTAGCCACAAACGCATATTTCCCTGAGGCATCGATGCTTAGATAACATGGCCCTGAGCCTTCTGAACTCACCACATTCAGAGGCGTCAGATCGCCGCTGGCCTCATCAATCGCAAACGCGCTCACCGAGCCGCTGTTCCCGTGATAATCGCCGATTTCGTTCACCGCATAGAGATATTTCTTCGAAGGATGAATCGCAATCCATGAAGGAGCGGGAGTCTTCGCAACCAATCTTCGGTGTGCTAACTCGCCTGTCGAAGCATTCATCTCAAACAGATAGATCCCTTCGCCATTGCCGCCTCCTCCAACCGCGCCCGTATAAGTTCCCACATAGGCCAGCGTCCTGTTATTTTTGAGGCCTTGCGCTATATTCTGAGCAATTCCCACCCCGGGGTGAGTCACAGCGAGTGATGCCGCGCTCATTAGAAAGTCGCGACGGCTTACTGCGCGTCGCATAAGTGGTCTATTCATTCCATTCACCCTCTTGGCAATCAGCCAGTTATCAAATCCGTCGCCCAAACTAACTCCGCGCCCAGTTATTAAAGGGCAAACGACAACCCAACAGTCAAGATTAGCGCAGTAACGGAAATAATTGTTTCGCACACCGACCAGGTCTTGATCGTCTGGGCTACGCTCATGTTGAAGTACTCCTTCACCAGCCAAAACCCGCCGTCGTTCACGTGAGAAAAAATCAGCGACCCCGCTCCCGTCGCAATGGCCAGCAACTCCGGATGAACCCCCGTAGCATGCAACGCGATCGGCGCCACAATACCCGCAGCCGTACTCATCGCCACCGTAGCCGACCCCGTAGCCAACCGCATCAGCGCGGCCAGCAGCCATGCGAGCAAAAGCAGGGGCACATGGCTGTTCAGCGCAACTTTAATAATCGCATCGGAGACTCCGCTATCCTGCAAAATCCTCCCAAAGCCTCCGCCCGCCCCTACCAGCAGCGTTATAGTCGCCGTCGGCGCCAGGCACTCATTGCTGAATCGCAGGATAGTCGCTCGACTAAAGCCTCTCATCTGCCCAAGGGTAAAGAAGCTGAGCAGCACTCCAATCAGCAAAGCCAGATCGTCGTTGCCAATCAGATGCAATCCTTCGTTCAATGCGCTTTTGGGTGCGGACACGCCATCGGCCCAACTTCCCACTAACATCAAAACAACAGGAAATAAAATTGTGAACAACGTTAGCCAAAAGCCAGGCAGGCTGCGTTCCGTTCCATGATCCACAAACTGCGCAGCCATGGGGTTTTCTTCGGGCAATTTGATATGTGGAGCAATCAGCTTCGCATAAAGTGGCCCTGCGATCACCGCGGTTGGCAAGCCGACAAGCAGCGCATAGAGAATCGTGCGCCCCACATCCGCTTTATAAATTGTCACCGCAAGTAATGCGGCCGGATGGGGCGGCACAAGTCCATGCACCACAGAAAGCCCAGCAACCATCGGCAGCCCCACCATTATCAAGGATGTCCGCGTCCGCCGTACGACAGTGAATGCGATCGGAATCAGCAGCACAAAACCAACTTCAAAGAAGGCCGGCAATCCGATCACGAGCCCGATCACCATCATGGCCCAATGAACTCTCTTCTCTCCAAAGAACCTGATGAGGGTGTGAGCAATTCGGTCCGCGCCGCCAGACTCCGCCATCATCTTTCCCAGCATCGTTCCGAGCGCCACAACAATTGCAATGTGTCCCAGTGTCGCGCCTACTCCGGCTTCGAAAGAATGGACGACCGTGGAAAACGGCATTCCCGTAACAACGGCCAAAGCCAGCGAAGTTAGAAAGAGCGTAATGAAGGGATTCAGTTTGAAGACAGCAATGAGCACAATCAGCCCGACTACTACAACAAACGCAGCCGAGATTAAGAACAAACTGTGCGGATCAATCATAGATACACAAAACAACATCTCCGTTCGGGCGAATAACCCGCCGAATTTATAACTCATCCATCATTGAACCCAGGTTGTGCCTCCGCGCGGCACAAATTCTCCAGCACGATTCCCCGTAAGGCCACCAGGGGTATAAGTAAGAACTCCATTCACCCAGACGCCGACTATACCCAGCGCGGCACTTATGGGATCAGTAAACGTCGCTGTATCAATGATCTTCTCCGGATCGAAGAGAACCAGGTCTGCCGAATAACCTTCACGTATCAATCCGCGTCCCACGATTCCGAATCTTTGCGCCGGCATCCCAGTCATCTTATGCACCGCGTCAGCCAGAGTTATTAACTGCTCTTCACGGCTGTATCGACCCAGGACACGCGGAAAAGTGCCCCATAGGCGAGGGTGCGGCCGTGGATCGTTCGGCAATCCATCGGAGCCGATCATAGTCGCCGGGTGCGCCAGAATCTTTCGCATATCGTCTTCGGAGATGCTGTGATAAATAGCTCCCGCCGGCCGCAGCCGCCGAGCCGCTTCCAACTGGGTAACACCCCAACTCTCCGCGATCTCCCGCAATGACCGCCCCGCGATCTCCGGATGCGGCGTACTCCAGGTGATCGTAATGTTGACCCTCTCGTCCACCTGCCGCAGATCCAGCGTGCTCGACCCTGCCGCATATGGATAGCAATCCCAGCCGATCTGCTGTGTGCATCTCGCCGCATCCAGCGCCTCCAGGACTTCCCCGCTCCGTCCCCAGTTTACGATCCCTGCGCATTTCAAATGCGAAACAATCACCGGCACCTTGTTCAAGCGACCGATCTCGAACGCCTCATGCATCGCATTCAGAATTGTTTCCGTCTCACTACGCATGTGTGTGGCATAAACCGCGCCAGCCTGCGCCAGGGGACGCGCTAACGCCACGACCTCTTCCGTAGTTGCTGCGTTCGCTGACAGGTAGGCAAGTCCCGAGCTCAGTCCTAAAGCTCCGCCCTCCAGAGCCTCACATAACTGCGCTTGCATCCGTTCGACCTCCCCGCCGGTTGCCGCGCGGTCCAATCTGTCCATATGGTTATTCCGCAAGGCGGTATGACCCACGAGCGCGCCAACATTTACAGCCGGCCGGGCATTTCGGATCGCTGTAACATAGGCAACAAAGGTCGGGTAACAGAAATCCTTAGCCGCCCCGAGCAGGTTCATTGGATCTGGAAGTTCGCTGGCTAACTCGACGGGCGCCGCGCTAATTCCGCAATTTCCAACAATCACGGTGGTCACACCTTGCGAGACCTTCGACAGCATCGCGGGGTCCTGGATCACGACAATATCGTCATGTGTGTGAACATCGATAAAGCCGGGAGCAAGCACCAGACCAGGCGCCTCCACAATCGTCTCCGCGATGCACTCCAGGGATGAACCGATTGCGCAGATTTTTCCCTCACCCAGCGCAACATCCAGGAGCTTCGCGGCACCGCCGCTGCCGTCCAGAACGCTCGCATTTCGGATCAATGTATCGCATCGCAGCATAGTGGCTCGTTCAGAATATAGACTATAAGTGTCGCATGATCCAGAGCTATTCGATGTGGATCACAAATGCTTTTGGAGAATCAGCCGTTGAGCAGCAAGAACTCCATTCAGGCAGACGCGCTTGGCGCCATCGCCCCCTTGAATAAGGGACTGGGTTCGTTCGATCTTGCGCTCGGCGCAACAGACATCGCACAACTCGACTGGAACCTTCTTCGCGAAGATTTAAGCCTGCCGTCCGCTGTTTTATACGAAGAAAAGCTGCTCCATAATCTTAATTGGATGCGGCAATTCATCTCGGCCTATGGCGTCAAGCTTGCACCCCATGGCAAGACCACAATGGCGCCCCGGCTCTTTGAAATGCAATTGCAGGCAGGGGCATGGGGCATTACGCTCGCAACTGCGCATCAGACCCAGGTCGCCTATGCTCACGGCGTGCGGCGCATCCTCATGGCGAACCAGCTAGTCGGCAAACAGAACATGGCCACCATCGCCCGCTTGCTACGCGATCCCGACTTTGAATTCTACTGCCTCGTCGATTCGGCGGAGCAGATCGAGCAGTTAGGAACTCTCTATTCGAGCCTTGACCTGCGGTTGAATGTGTTGGTTGAACTGGGAGTTATCGGGGGACGTACCGGCGTTCGCGACGGCCAGCAGTTGCAATCCGTGCTCGCGGCTTTATCTCGCTGGAAGCGGTCCATCATTCTTTGCGGCATCGAAATCTACGAAGGCGTTCTCCACGACGTGACTTCCATCCGCACCTTTTTGCAACATGCGGTGAACGTAACGCGCAAGTTAGTC
>Ga0302320_10012414_pt1 | contig 17899 bp, 19 predicted proteins | sample Bog_T0_3_FD_202130 | JGI IMG/M metagenome (GOLD analysis project Ga0302320, IMG submission 202130) | Peat permafrost microbial communities from Stordalen Mire near Abisko, Sweden - Bog_T0_3 | ecosystem: Environmental > Terrestrial > Soil > Wetlands > Peat | place: Sweden: Abisko, Stordalen Mire...
CTTTGGAGTGATGCTAATGCTCATGGTGATCTGATGTATCTGTCGGTACACAGGTCGGCCGGAAGGGCCGCCTTGCGATCGAGGTTGTTACTGACGTTGAGGGTGATGGTTTAGACTGACGGAAGGTCCAAAACAGTGTCCCGGGACGCCCCTTGCAAGCGCGAATTGGAAAATCGGGCCCTCGAAGGACCCAGGAGCCTCTGGCATCCGTCCGGCCGATCGGGCTAAGTATTAATACCCATTAACTTCTGGCGAGGAGTTGATCTAATCGACAGGCGTGACAAAACGCAAACGAAGGCCCATGCAGGGACGGATTTTTCCGCCCTGCGGCACCCTGTCGGCGCCCCAGCGGCGGCAGAACATTTCGATTGGCTTCATTTTCGAACCAAATCAAGGTCACTCTCCGCCCCGCTCGATGCTTGTCGCGGTAGGCACTCCTATTGCCCGAAACTCGAAAAATCACGTCCGCACGAGGCTTCACCATCATGGAGGTGGCGCTGGCTGCGACTGTCCTGGCATTTACGCTCATGGGGATGATCGAGGTCGTGGAATCGGGCTCGCAGATGCTCGATCTTTCGCGCAAGCAGACGATGGCGGCGCAGATCCTCCATGGGGAGATTGACCAGCTTCGGCTCCAAAGCTGGCCCGTCGTGTCCGGGTACTCGAACACCGGGACGGCCATCGGAAACGGCTACCCCACCGGCCCGACCTCCCTGACGACGGCGAACGACCCTTCGTTCGCCATCTTTGTCGCAAATTACCCGCAGGCGGCGAACATCTTCACGCTCAATCGGACCGTGGCCTGCATCAACCCGAGCCAGATTAACCAAAACCCTACAGCCTATGTTAGCGTGCCCCTGCTCCTGCAGGTGTCCTTCACCATCAGCTGGACCGGGGTGACCGGCCGCTCCTATTCTCGGGTCAGCACGACCTACGTCGGTTATAATGGCCTCTACCAAACGTACCAACGACCTTAGACAGCGCCCGGCAAGAGCGCGGGGGTTCACCCTGTTCGAGGTGATGTTGGTGACATCAATTTCCGCATTCGTTTTCGCGGGCGTATTGTCTGCCTACATCTTTCTGGGACGCGGGCTTGCGCGACAAGTAAATGCCGAGTCCCTGGAATCACGATCCAGGCTGGCCCTCTATTGGTTTACCCGGGATGTGTCGACCGCTTCGACGATCACCGCACAAAACCCAGGTGTGGGAGTGAGTGGGACCCTGATTACGCTTAACGCGTTGACGGCAAGTCCATTGTACTACTCGGTCGACTGGTCCGGAGGCGCCTCAAACGGCATCCTCATGCGTCAGGTCGGGACCAACCCGTCGCTCACCCTCCTGACCAACCTAACCAGCTTTAGCATCGGCTATTACGATGGGGCGGGAAACGCAATTGCGGCCCCGGCGTTGGCACCCACGGAGCCTCAGGTTGACATTAAGCAGGTGAACATGGTTTTCACGTCCACCGCGGGCGTAGCCGTGACCGGTGCCCAGTCGAATTTAACTGTCGTCTCCCCTCGAGTGCTGTTGAAGAATCAGGGACTGTTGGTGGATCCCATCCAGCCATGATGCAAAATTCCAGGGTGCCGCTGCCGCGGAGCGAGCGGGGCGCGGCGATGCTTGCCGCCCTTTGCCTCGCTATGGTCTTCGCCATCAGCCTCTCGAGCTACATAGCTCTTTGCTACGTGTCGCTCACCATGAGCACCCGGAACATCATGCTCACCCACTGCACCGAGCTCGCGGAGACAGGGGTCGAGCAGGCACTCTATGCCGTGAACAACAAAGACTGGTCCAACTGGACCTTGGCGGGAGGAAACGCCACCGAAACCATGACCATGACCCAATCGGGGCTTGTTCTCTCCAGCCTGAGCCCTACGCCGCTGAACTACGGAAATGGGATGAACGGCCTGGTGAACATCACGGTGAACAATTACAACACGACGGCTCCTTCGATTTCCTCTCAGGGCGTGTTCACACTGCCCCTGAACAGCGGAGGCACCCAGCCCACAACCTCGTCAACCGTGACCTACAACGCGGTGCCGGCCCCGGAAACCGCGGCCATACCCCTCTTTGTGAACGCCGTCGCGGCGACGACCGGAAACGTGAGATTCAATGCCGGCGGAGCGGTCGACAGCTATAATTCGGATCCAGTGCCTGGTTCCGGGAACTATGTGGCCTACGCGCCCGCGATCGCGGGCTATTCCGCGGTCATCGCATCGCAGAACATCGCGACGTTTGCTGCTTCGGTGCGATTGGGGAACGCCGTGGTGCACGGATACGCCACCGGTTACAACACCCTCTTCCCAGCCACGACAAACTGGCTTTCCTACGGTGGAGGCGGACAACTTGTGGGTCCCAATACGCTGCCCGCCACCTCCATTGATTCCAACCGCCTAGTGACAACCCCAGTCCCCTACCAGCCTGAATTTCTCCTAAATCCCCCGGCGTGGACTACATTGCCCACCGCGTGCTCAACCGATAGCGGAGCGACTATCAATAACTCTGGTATCCTGGGGATTCCGACCGCGACGGCTCCGACCGTCTATTACGCGAGCAACGGCATAAATCTGCCAAGCGGCAAGACAGTGGTGATCCAGGGACCCGTTGTCATTGAGTCGGCCACCAACGTCTTGATCGCGGGAGGCATCGTGCTGACGACGCCCCAGGCATCCCTCCAGATCTTTCTCATGTCGTCGGGAACCACTCTGAACCTCGGGGGCAACGGCATCACGAACACAAATGCCGTGCCGCTTCCTAAGAAGGTGGCGATCATGACCACGAACGCCTCTGGGACGGTGTCCACCGTTTCAACCACCCAGCCGTTCTACGGGGTCATTTACTTGCCGAACATGCCGATAATCGTCTCCACAGCGCAGCCGATCTATGGCTCAATCGTGGGCCAGGGGGTCACGTTCACGAACGCCGTGGCGATCCATTACGACCTTGCCTTGCGCAATCCGATGCCGGCCTATTCGGGGGTCAGTCTCCTGACGGAGATGCAATACGGTGCCGCGTTCGACAACCTCTTCGCGCCGTCCGCGTTTACCAACATGGTGGCCACGGTACCCTAGGCATTGGCCGGGGTCTGACGCCGATTGACAGGAAACCAGCGCTATCACCTAATTCCTTGCGCATGTTTAAACGCAAGGAACGCCATGGTGTTCTGATAAACCTTACGGATCACTGTGTGCAATTGGCCCGGCTGGGGCGCCTGGACGTTCGGCCCCTGACGGTGGACACATTTGCCGAAATCTCGGTCTCCGACTCGGGTTCGGTCGCGCGGTGGCTCGATGTGAACTTCGGCGACCGGGCCGGGCGGTTTGTGTCGGCATTCTGCGGGTTCCATCCCTCGGAGAGGATCTTCCAGCGCGACGCGATCAACGTCCGCCGCCTCACGGAGCGCGAGTTCCTCTACAACGCGATTGCCGAGCAGGCGAAGATCGTCTCTGCCAAGGCGTGGCACGTGGCGGCGCTCAATCCGAGCGACGGCATGCCACTCACGCCGGAATCAAGCAGCCGCACGGCCCTCTTTCTCGGTGTCCCGTGGTCGGCGTCCCGGGAGGCCCAGGTGAGGCTGCGGGACTGGGGGGTAAGGCCGAGGCGCCTCGAGCTTGGCACCCCTGTGCTCCTGGGCGGCCTTAGCCGCTACGCAAGCCTCACGGGCTACCCGCACCTGATCGCGGCCTGCGAGATCTACCGCAACCAGACCCACCTTTACCTGATCGGAAAGGACGGGGTCCACACGCCGCCCCCCCTGCCCCACGGCCTCCTTTCAATTGAGGAGGCGGCCATGAAGGAGCTCTCGGCCCCCGATGCGGCCGCCGCCAGGAAAATGCTTGAGCAGCCGACCGACGAGCTCAAGCACCACGGCCGCAGGCTGATCCGCATGCTTTCCCGGCACCTTCGGCCAGCCGTTGACTACTTCGAGATGCAGACCGGCCAGCGGATTGGTGCCCTGTTCTGCGCCCACCTGCCGGAACGCCTCTCGTGGCTTGAGGAGGCTCTCGCGACGGCCGTCGACCTGGAGTACTTCTCGCCAGACTTTGGGAAATGGCTGCCTTCCGTGGGCCTGGAGGCGCCCGGCCACGCGATGCTGGGGCCCTCGTGGGTCCAGCCTCTTTCCCTCGTAGCCCAACTTGCCCCAGGCCCCGCCGCCGCGCCATGAGCCGAGCAAAGGAACGCCTTTTCCTCACCTCGAACTGGCACATCGACTGCCGGCTCATCGCGGAATTGCCCGAGGACAGCGTGGTCGGGATGCGGTTCATCACGTACGCCGTGTCCTGCGCCGTGGCGCTGGCGGCGGTCCTCTTTACCGGATGGTACGCCTACGCCGACCTGACGTTGAGGCGCCAGATCGAGGATGCGGAACAGAAGCTGGAGGACGACCGGTGGGAGGTGATCGAGATCCGCAGGCTGCAGCGGTTCTACGAGATCGAGAGCAAGAAGGTCGAAAGCGCGTACTCCGAGATGCGCAATCCCTTCCTTTTTTCATCGCTCGTGTCGGAGCTTGGGCGAAACCTGCCCGACCGGATGGTGGTCGACACAATCGAGTTCGTCGACGGAAAGTTCATCATTCACGGCCGCCTTAGGGAGGCCTCGGAAAGGGCGAGCCTGCTCCTGGGAGACTACCTCGACAAGCTGCGCTCAGACCCGGAGCTGGGCACGCACTTTACCTCCATCAACGTGACGGGCCTGGACCGGTCGGTCGAGGACGAGCAGATGATGACCTACGCCATCACGATGCACCTTAAGCCCAAGCCAAAATGAACGTCGCCGACTTCATGCAATGGCTTTCGGTTGCGCGGCGCCATCCGTTGAGCGCGCTGTGCGCGGGGATCTGCGTGGTCTGCGGGCTTCTCTGCTGGTATATCTATACCAACATGAAGTGGCTCGACCTGGAGCACAAGCAGGTCACCCAGGACACCGAGCTGGCGATCACCTCGATGATCTCCGGGCCCTCCGTGAAGCAGGAGCTCGCGGCCTCTCGGGAAGTCACCCGGAGGATCGAGGACAACCTCGTCGTGGAGGACAACCTGGCCGAGAATCTTTGGTATTTCTACAAGATCGAGCAGCAGACGAAGGCCCACCTGGTCGAGCTGCGACCGATGAATTCCGTGATCTCGGACTCGAAGGCCTATTACAAGAGGGTCCCCTTCTCGATACGGCTGACCGGCACCTACGAGCAGACCGCGGCCTTCCTCTATGCGATCGAGACCGGCCCCAGGCTGGCGAACATCACCTCGCTGTCCTTCAGGCGCGTGGAGCCCGAAAGTTTGAACGTGCTCATGGACCTGGACGTTGAGCTCCTAGGCAAGAAATGAAATCCCAGCGCAGCCAACTTATCATGCTCGTTGCCCTGCTCGTCATCTGGGCGATAAGCTGGCGCATCGTGCGCGTCCCCTCGTCGCCGCCCTCGGTCATTAAGACGACGGCAGCAAAGGCGGCGCCTCAGGACAGCCCGCTTAAGGCCCGTTTCCACAGGGTCCGGGCAGAGATGGATGTGCTCTACCATTACAGGCTTAAGCCCGCCCCCTTTGACGGCACGGGCAACCCGTTCCGAATCACCGGGGCAATGGCCATTGCCGAGCCGGTCGAGCCCACCCATGGCGCCGCAGCGGACGCGTCGTCAAAGTCTGCGGCAGCACAGATTCCCCAGCCGAATATGGCTCCCGAGGGCGGTGAGACTCTGCTCAAGCATGCGATCGAGGCTACGCGTATAGGAGGCGTGGTGACCATGAATAACACGACTCAGCTCACCGTGGACGGCCAGCTCCACAAGGAGGGCGAGGTCTTTACGGCACGGTTGCACGGGCGCCTTGTGCTCATTCGGATTAAGCAGCTTACAACCAATTCCGTGACGCTGTCCCTCGATGATCCCGATGCCGGTACGGCGGAAATGAAGATCCACCTTAAATAGGGAATGGAATTGACAGTACATCGGGCGGATTGCACCGTGACCCTCCCCTTGTTGCAGGGTGGAGCAGCCTGGTAGCTCGTCAGGCTCATAACCTGAAGGTCGCTGGTTCAAATCCAGCCCCTGCACCCAATTTGAGGCCCTTGGATCACTCCAAGGGCCTTTTTCTTGAGCGTTCACCGGCAACTTGGGGAAACCGCGTCTGGAAATGCAACTCTGTGCAGCCTCAAGAGCCGATCAAATCGACCGCCGCATCCTTTATACCCGCGTCGAAAGTCGCCAGCCGAATCTTGTTCTCGCGCGCGATTTGCGTGAGGTAGCCGTCTGAAGTTCGTGCGGCGCTTGAGGACCAACCAGGCAGGCGTGGAGTAGGAGCGACCTCGATGAAGCCTCCCGCATTCTGCTTGAGCACGGTTAGGGCTTCAGAGGCCTGATGAAGGCTGTAGCCGAAGACCTGCATCGATACACGAAGAAAGCCCAGCTCGGAAAGCGCGCATGTCCACAGGTTCTCACACCCCACCACCTTCGCCCACCTATGAAATGCAGCGTGGTGCGTCGAATTGCCGTGTTCCCAAGCCAGCAATGCGTTGACGTCCAGAAGGTATTTCATGGGAAGTCGGCGAGCGCAGCATGGATCTCCTCGTCAGATACGCGCCTTTTAAATGACGCCGCGTTGCACGGCAGGCCCGAGACCGGATGTTTCTTGCGCACGATTTTCGCTGGCGTCGCAGCGCCCTCTCCGAGCGCCGCTTTTCGAAGGTATGCGGAAACCGAGGACTTTGCGGCACGAGCTTTCGCCCGGATCTGACTCGCTGCTTGGGGGTCAACCTTGAAGCTAAGGACTGGCATGGTATTAAATTAATACCGCTGCTTCTGAATCCGTCAAGAAGGCGAACGCCGCAAGCAACGAGACCATGGCAAAGAAACTCAGTCCTTAACGTGCGGCCACCTGTTTTTATGACTGGTTACGCTGTCCATTTGCTGTCCATTTTGGGCCCGTCCCTGTTCGTCCAAGTCGGTCCCTTTCCATCACACCAAAGGGAAACGAACATGCTGAGAGAGCGCCATTAGGCTCATAACCTGAAGGTCGCTGGTTCAAATCCAGCCCCCACACCCGATTTGATACGTTTTAAGGTCCGCTAGGATAACCACTTCCGAGCTGGCCTTTCAGTTTACGGAAATGGCAGCTGAGTGCAGCCAAGTGCAATGAAATGAAGCGTTCTTGGCACGAGTTTGGCACGTGTATGCCCGATTTGGTCTATCGAGCTACGACGGGGTCCAATAGCAGCTTAGTCAGGATTGTTTCACCGAGGAGAACGGTCGTCCCTATGAACCCCACAAGGATTGCTGATGGTTCAGATATTGACATGTCTCCTATGTGCCGCATAGTGTGCGTCACATACCATATGACAAACAGCCATCAGAGGAATAAAGACCTCTTCGAGCAGCTTCGTCTCGAACTGCGGCGCGGCTGTCTCGTCATCGCTGTGCTAAGCCGGCTCCGGACGGAGCAGTACGGCTACACCCTGCGACAATCGCTCGCCGAACTCGGGCTGAATATCGACGAGAGTACCCTTTACCCCCTGCTCCGGCGCCTTGAAGCCCAGGGCCTTTTGCTCAGCGAGTGGCGCGAGGAGGAAAAACGCAACAAGCGCTTTTACCGGCTTTCGTCAGACGGGAAACCCCTCCTCCAGCAACTGCTCGCAGAGTGGGAAAGCATCAACACGTCCCTTAAAAAAATTCTCTAAGGAGGCCCCATGGAAATCATCGAACGTTACCTTCAGGCTGTTGGATACTGGCTGCCAAAAAATCAGCGCTCGGACATCCTTGCCGAATTGTCCGAGGACATTCGCTCGGAGGTCGATGCCCGGGAGGCTGAGATCGGGTGCAAAATGAATGACGATGAATTAGCGGCTGTCCTGAAACACCGCGGCAGTCCTTTCCTCGTCGCCCAGCGCTATCTTCCCGAGCGCCACCTTATCGGGCCTGTCCTGTTTCCGATCTACATCCTCGTTCTCAAGGTCTACGCCCTGGTCTTCATAGCCCCCTGGCTTCTTCTTTGGTTGACCGAAACCATCTCGTTTCCGGCCTACCGCGCGGATCATCCGATTGAAAAACTCCAGGGTCTATGGTTGGGATCAATGTACATGTTCGCCCTCACGACGCTGGGATTCGCAATTGTGGAAAGGTTCAAGATTGGGTTCGGGTCCTGGGAGAATTGGGATCCGCGCCGTTTACCGCGGCGCTCCGATACAAATCGGATTGCGCGCTCCTCCACCCTCTTCGACTTTGCAGCAGGTTTCGCCTTTTTGCTTTGGCTACTGATCGTCCTGAAATTTCGAACCGAGTTCACTTTCTCCGGCATAAGAATTACGCTGGCTCCGGAATGGCGGTATATCGTCGTCGCACTACTAGTCAGCGCTGCAGTAACGATCGCTCTCTCTGCCGCAAATTGGTTCCGGCCTTGGTGGACTAAACCCCGAGCCGGGATTCGCCTAGCGAACGACGCAGTCGGCTCGGCCCTGTTCTGTTTGTTTCTCAAGTCCGCCATCGTGGAGCGGATTGTGGCGCCGAACCTGACAGACGAAAAGGCGCTGATCTTGGCGCACGGGCTCAACGAATGGATGGCAACGTTAATGCCCATTTTTGTCATCTTCGGTGTAGGAATCGTCGCATTGGATGCCCGCAGAATACTTCGGCTGCTGAAGCCGAAGACATAAGTGCCCAGGCGGGATACTTCATGAAGATCAGCGACACTAACCTCTTCGTTCCGTCGAGCGGCATATCCCATCCCGAGACGGCAATCCCCCCAGGAGTCCTCGCTTTTCAGGATTTTTTCATAGGGAAAGGCAGCTAGGCTCAAAACCTGAAGGTCGCTGGTTCAAATCCAGCCTATGCACCCAATTTATGACACTCTAAGGCCCGCTCGGATAATTACTTCCGAGTGGGCCTTTCAGTTTTTGGAGATGGCAGCAGAGCGGAGCCGAGTGCAATGAAATGAAGTGTTTTTGGCACGGGTCGAGACTGTTCCGTGGGAGTCCCATATTGCCCGCAACGGGACTCCCGTTGGGCTTTCGGCGTGGCAAACGCCCATGGGTCGGTCTGGCAAGGGCAGTCCGATCGCCTGATGATTTGAATGCTCTTCGCTCCTGGCAATCGCGAACGGCCTATTCCGCCTCCAAAGGGGCAACTCACACGCTCCGAAGAATTGAAGTCTGACGAGCGCATTCACCGGCAATATTCGTGCGCGGTCGGGTAAAACCCCATAGCCGTCCGCCCTCCCGCCGGCATATACTTCCAGTTCGCCACAGGCGGCCACATTGAAAGGCTCGACGGGTAGCATGAAACAAAACCCATTGATAAACTCCCTTTCGATCCATTCGCGGCCATTAGATACGAGCCTAATTGAGAGGCCGAATCGAATCAGCACGCAGAATCAAGCGAAGCGCATTAAACCTCTTGGGACCGGCATGAGCCGTCTCAGTCTGGGATAGCACGTTTGCCCATGGAAACGACCTCAACCAAATCGGAATCTCCCCCAGCGCCCCCGAAGCCAGCAGATGCGAAGCCGCCCGATATTGCCAAAGCGTCGGTCCCCGACACGCTCGCCACCCTTAAAGTCAATCCCGAGACCGGCCTGACTGGCGCCGAGGTGGACAGCCGGCGCAAGGAGAACGGCTACAACGAGGTCGCCGAGAAGAAAGGCCATCCAGTCCTTAAATTTCTTAAGAAGTTCTGGGGGATCTCCGCTTGGATGCTGGAATTGATCATGATCCTCTCGATCGGGCTCCGAAAATATTCGGACGTGGTTGTCGTGGGAGCGCTGCTGGTGATCAACGCCGTCTTGAGCTTCATGCAGGAGCAGCGGGCGGCCGGCGTGGTCGAGGCCCTCCGTCGTCGCCTCCAAGTCAGTGCGCGCGTCAGGCGCGATTCGAACTGGCAGGTGGTTCCGGCCCGGGAATTGGTTCCCGGGGACATTGTCCGGGTGCGCCCAGGCGACATTATCCCCGCCGACGTCAAGCTGCTCACGGGAACCTTGAGCGTCGATCAGTCTGCCCTGACGGGCGAATCAAGGGACGTGGATATAGCTGTCGGTGGGGTGCTTTCCTCCGGCTCCGTGGTCCGCCGTGGAGAGGGAAATGGCGTCGTTATGCTGACCGGTGCGAAAACCTATTTCGGGCGAACAACACAGCTTGTCCAGGAGGCGCGCCCAAAGCTTCACATCGAAGCCGTTGTGGCGAAAGTGGTCCGCTGGCTCTTCGTGATCGTCGGCGCGCTGATCGCCGTCGTCGTCGTGATGTCGCTGATTCGCGGCGCGTCGCTGATCGAGATGATCCCCCTCATGCTGGTCCTGCTGATGAGCGCCGTGCCGGTTGCGCTCCCCGTCATGTTTACGGTCAGCATGGCTGTGGGATCCAAGGAATTGGCCAAACGCGGCGTGCTGGTCACCCGGCTAAGCGCAGCGGAGGACGCCGCCACCATGGATACGCTCTGTGTGGACAAGACCGGCACGATCACGCTGAACCAGCTTACCGTCACCGGCGTGATCCCGCTGGAGAGCGCAACGGAGGCGGACGTACTGGTCGCTGGCGCGCTTGCCTCACAGGAAGCCAACCACGATCCCATTGATCTCGCGTTTCTGGCGGCAGCGACGGATCGCCACCTCTTCGACCACCTCTCCAAGGTCACGCCGGTGTCCTTCGCCCCGTTCGATGCGAAGAACCGGCGAACGGAGGCCGTGGTTGAACAGGACGGGAAGCGCCTACATGTGATGAAAGGGGCGGTCCGCACGATCGCCGAGGCCTGCGGGCTTCAAGCTCCCGCGATCGAAGCGTTGGAAGCGCGGGTAAGTGAATCGGCCGCCAAGGGCTATCGGACCTTGGCCGTCGCGCGGGGCCCCGAGAATGGCGCCCAAAGCCTGGTTGGCCTCGTGGCACTCTACGATCCACCCCGGCCCGATGCGAAGCGGCTGATCACCGAACTCCGGGACCTGGGCGTTTCCGTAAAAATGCTCACGGGCGACGCGCTCGCGGTGGGCCGGGAGATTGGACAAGGGGTCGGGTTGCCCAATATCCTGCGGGTGTCGGACCTAAAGGCCCTGGATGGCCAACCTGGCAATAAGGCGGTGGATTTGTTGGTCGGGGCCGATGGCTTCGCCGAGGTCTTTCCCGAGGACAAGTATCTTGTGGTTAAGCACCTTCAGGCGGCAGGCCATGTTGCGGGAATGACAGGAGACGGCGTTAACGATGCTCCCGCTCTTCGGCAGGCCGAAGTGGGAATCGCCGTCAGCTCGGCAACCGATGTCGCGAAGGGAGCTGCGAGCGTCGTCCTGACTGAGCCCGGCCTTACCAACATTGTGGCCCTGGTCGAACAGGGGCGGACGATCTACCAGCGTATCCTGACCTGGATCATCAACAAGATCAGCCGGACGATTCTGAAGGCGGCCTTCGTGGCGGTCGCCTACGTCGTCACAGGCAAGTTCGTCGTTTCCGCCTTCGCGATGCTGCTCCTGACCTTCATGACGGACTTTGCGAAGATCTCGCTGGCCACAGACCATGTCCAGCCTTCCAAAAAGCCGGAAACGTGGAACATCGGGGGCTTCATCACGGTGTCCGTGGTCCTAGGCCTAGCAATGGTCACGGAAACCCTCCTCCTCCTCTGGATCTGTTGGGCGCGCTTCTATTTAGCAGCTAACAGCAACGCCCTCTATACCTTCAGCTTCCTCACTCTGCTCTACTTCGCCGTGTTCTCGGTCGTTTCTGCGCGGGAGCGTCGCTGGTTTTGGACAACGCTGCCCAGCAAGACATTCATGGCCGCGATCGTTGCCGACGCGCTCGTTGGCACAGTTCTGACCTTCGTCGGCCTTCCAGGGCTCATGCCGTTGCCGGGGTGGCAAGTATTCGCGATCTTCGTCTCGGCCCTTGTCGCCTGCCTGGGCGTGAATGACACTATTAAGGTCCTGATGATTCGGTGGCGCATTCCCAATGCCGTGGCCCGGCAGCCGATCGACCTGACGCCGCAGATCGCCGCGCGCGCCTACGAACTCTACGAAAAGCGAGGCCGCAAGGACGGTGGATCGGTTCAGGACTGGGACCAGGCGGCACAGGAGATTCGACACGAAAAACCCAAAAAATGAACGGCCATGAACGCGGCTACCGGAACGAGCTTCAACTATGAACATCAACTCAAAGGATTTCCACGTCGGGCCCGCACAAACCGTCAAACTCCGAGAATGGCCGACGCTCGTTAAGTCCTTCCTCTAACCCCAGAAACGCTATCAAGAGCTCCTCGAGATATGTACGCGAATTGCTAGCGCCGCGGCGGTATTGGAGCGCATCGAGGCGGCCCTGTCCTTTCCAGAGTAAGACCGTCCAGAAACCCGGTCACTCATCAGCGAAATCTCGCCTCTGCATCAAAAGAGGCCGACCGGCGCTGCCGGAGCAAGAGCGCTTCCGCTCATACGTTTGTCCGCATGGAAGTCAGTCTCCTCCGATCTCACCCAGGGATACTCAGCAATCTCTAGCTTTCAGCGGCGGACGCCCCCGATAAACGCGCCGGCCTGCTTGGTGAACTGCTTTTCCAGGCTGCCGCACACCAATTCGCAGAGCTTGAAGATGGACGAATCAGCGATCGAGTAGAACACCTGGAGCCCCTCCTTTCTCCGGGCCAGCACATTGGCCTGGGTGAGGGTCTGCAAATGTCGAGATACGTTGGTTTGCGTGCCACCTGTAAGCTCAACGAGCACGCCAACGCTCTTCTCCCCGTCAAATAGTGAATGGACGAGTTTGAGCCGAATTGGTTCCGACAACACGGCGAAGCGGAGGGCAACAAGGTCCAGTGCCTCATCGGAGAGGGGGAAGCGCTTTTCCATGCGCATGACTGAGCAAAGGCGTGACACGATTTCACGTACATGCGTTTATGCGCATATCACGCCTTTCGAATATGAAGATCGAATCCCTCATCCGCCTTATGGCCGGCAGCCTGGTCCTTGTCGGGGTTGCCCTGACGCATTTTTTGAGCCCCTGGTGGCTTCTCCTGCCGACCTTCGTGGGCGCAAACCTTGCTCAGTCGGCTCTCACCGGCTTCTGCCCACCCTCGCTCATCTTCAGCAGGCTCGGATGGCTGGATTAAGATGGCATCATCCACTGGGGCGGTGCCAAGTAAGGTCACGGGAAACCGCCATGAACTCCTCCATTGACCGGGTCCTGCTCATTGTCGGAGGCGCCGCCGCCCTGGGGGCCGCAATAGGCTATTTTGGACAATGTTCATCCGGCGCCTGTCCCTTGACCTCTACCTGGTGGCGCGGGGCCCTCTACGGGGCGGCTATCGGCTTCCTGGTCGCCTTCGGTTCGCGCACGCCCTGATTTCCATGCCCTCCGCACCCTTTCGCATCCTTTTCGCCAGCGCGGCTTTTGTCGCCGTCGCATCCGTGCTCGCTGCCGCGGAACCCTGCAACCAATTCAATTTCTCGTAACCCGAAAACTACGAGAGAATTAAGTTCACACCGCAGATGCCGCGGAATGATGGTGAACTCACGATTTAGGCTATTCAGCGGCCTAGATGGTCGCGGCCGATCGGGAATCGATCACTTTCAAGTCTCCTAGATCGTGGCGGGCACCGGGGTTCCTGGTTCCGCACGGCGATAGTTCCTGCGAAGGGCCAGGAGCGCGATCAAGTAAAGGACAGCCGCCATCAGGGCGGTTGATCGCAATCCACCGATCATCGAAAAATATTCCAGGCAGCCGCCAAATACCGCGCCAAGGAGGTTCGCTCCCAAGGATGCCGTGCTGGACGGCGATCGCTGGAGGAGCATCGGGACGACGATGCCTGCAAATCCGACTGGCATGCCGGTTATGAGCCCGCCAATGAGCCCCCTAATCCACAAGGGGAGTGTATTCAGCCAGTCGAGGGGAAACCACCAAAGTAACGCCACCGACAGCAGCAGGGGCGCAAACCATGGAAGTGGGTCGTTCCAGCGCCCGCGCCCTACGATCAGCGTCGCTGCGAGCACCAAGACAAGGATGCCGCCGAATACGGCCGCATTCGAAATCCAGGTTGATCCGAAGAGCAGCGAAATGCTCGTTACTCCCCTTGTCTCAATGAGAAGGAATGCGGCGCCCATGAAAAACAACGGCCAGTCGAAGGAAGGATTTTCACGCGACCCAAGGCCAAACACAAGCCGGACAGTGACAAGGGCAAGCGTCAGAATGTAGGCAAGCACGACAAGGTATCCCCACGGAACTATTGCGGGCCGGATGTACAGAAATGGCCAATCGTCGCTCGTCGTCTGAGTATCCTTCTCGTCGCTTGAGGGCACAATTCGGGGGCGATGGGACATCACGGACTGGTTAAGCGCCACGCCGTCGCGGGCGACAATAAAAGTGACAGCTCCGTGAATCGGGGAATAAAAGGCCAATGGGGCCTTCCCAGTCGCCTTTGCTATCGTCCAGTACATCCGATTGAAAAACCAATTCCCTGCGACGCATGACATCGAAAGCGACAAATGACCGGCCGGGCTAACATGATTCCACCCCGAACGAATTCCCTCCTCCGTATAGACGAAGTTGTCCAGCCGGAGGGTAGACATCGCGGAGCTCATGGCATGCGAATCGAGCAAGCCGTAGCACACGATGTCAAAAGCCACCGTCGATCTTTTTCCGAAAAACGCTCGGGCGTCGTCAACAACCACAGTTACCTTGGGATCCTGGTACGGCCTCTGCCGGTTGAGCGCCTTCCCGAGCGCGACGATCTGCGGATCGATATCGACTGCCACCACCCTCCCATATCCATGCTTGAGCGCCGACTGCACGTCATTGCCCGTGCCGGCGCCCACGATCAGCGCGGAGTTCCGGTTAAGATTTACGTCGAACGGCAGGTTGTAGAGTTCCTGCACCTGGTCGAGGAAGGCACGATCGTTAGCCGAGAGAGTCGCGCTCAAAAGATGCTCGGGCGAGAAATCATATATGCACTGGTGAAAATCCCTGTTAACACGAAGCTCCGTGAAGAGCGGGGAAGACAGCGAGAGGTCAATTCGGTTGTACGGCGAAAACACCGCCCGCTGCACTGAGTACTGGCCGAGCCCGATGATTGCAGCCGCAAGGACGAATGCCATAGGCCTCCGTAACAGGAATGCAAACGGCAGGCAGCCAAGTGCTAGCCAGACTGGAGGCCCCGCGTCGAGACCCGACGCGACGGCAAACGCTACAACGCCGGCAAGAGAGCCTGTAAGGTCCCAAACGTACGATCTGAGCGGCGGCATGCGCGAAAACAGGCAGCCTAGCGGGATGCTGAAAAACGTGAACACGGCTACTATTGCCGTTACCAGCCCGAGAAATATAGCGATGTTGCGGACAAAGACCGCCGGATCCGCTGGCACAAGACCCACGACCCAGAGCATGATGCTGTTGTCGGGAAAATTGAGATGAACGAGGCCGAGGCTCTCCGAAAACGAGAGGGGCAGAGACACAACAAGCAGCGTGGGAAGCGCAAGGTGAACTAGGCCCGGATGGCGCCGGCCCAAGGCCACGCCTAGGCCCATGCCGAGGAAGGCCGAGATGAGCACGATATTGTTGAAATAGGCGAATGCTCGGACTTGTGAGGAAGTCCATCGGATCAGTGCAAGCTCAAGGGCAAGTATGCCGAAAGTGGTAAGAGCGATCCGGAACGGCAGGGATCCTTTTCGTTCCGCCCAGCGCCCGTCCTCCGAGAAGGAGCTAAATGCCATCCATGGAAACTAAAGACGTTTCGTCCTTTGACACCAACAATGTTTCTCCGGACAAACTTCCGTAAAGGGACCGAGCACGCAAGCATTACGCGCCCGTGCCATCAGCATCGATGCCAACTACAAATGGGGGACACATTGTTGAACAAATATGAGTCCATAATGCCGAGAACGTCATTACTCGCCACCTTTCGGTTGATCCCTATTTTTCGGGCTGAGTGTTTCGGTGCGTCGAGCCTTTGCTCTGGAGTCTCAGTGTGCAAAAACTTTTCATTTCGACCGCTTCCGACCCCATCTATCGCCCGCAGAAGCAGCCCACATTTATCGGCCGTAATTTCAACACAGGAAGGATACCAGACTCATAACCTGAAGGTCGCTGGTTCAAATCCATCCCCCGCACCCAATTTAAAGCGCCTTCCCTTCGCGGGAGGCGTTTTGTTTAGGAAGTTTGCGCACCGAATAGTATCAGGTGTGGACCCCATAGCCCCGCTGCCGCCATTACGGCAAAATCCCCATAGGCCCTGTATGCATCCGTATTCCAACCAACTTACTCCGCATAACAGAACCTAAGAACTGCAATGGCGCAAAACTCAGAGAATCCTCCTTTGGATAAGAAGACTTCTGTTGGCGCTGAGATGGAGTCGAACGACGCGACTAATCTGCCAACTCCCACCCCTGTAACGTCTTCAACAATAGAGACCCACTCGACTTCAAGGACGACTTCGACAACTCAGCCGGCTTCGACGGGCGAGCCGCCCCCGCCCTCCCAGGCGCGTCCACCCGAACGGTCGCCGCCAACCCCAACACCCGCCGCAGGCGTACAACCAGCCTCGCCCGCTCAACCGGCGTCGCCGAAACAACCAGCCGCAACCGCCAAACCCGGGGCGCCAGCTCAAACGGCTCCGGCGAACCCTCCGGCTCCGCCCAGCAAGAAAAAAGCTGTGGTCGTGGCATTAGTGATCTTGGCAGTCCTAGCCACCCTAGCAATTGGCATTCTACTCGGAAGGCTATGGGGAGGCTCAAAGAAAGACCCGAATCAATTGGCCCTTTATGGGAATGTCGACATGCGCCAAGTCGACCTAGCGTTCAACAACAGCGAGCGCATTGCCGAGGTGCTGGTCGAAGAGGGGGACAAGGTCGCGCAGGGACAGGTCCTGGCTCGGCTAGACACCAGCCGGCTTAAGCCTCAGGCAGCGCAAGCGCATGCCGAGTACGAGGCACAGCAGGCATCGGTGCGCAGACTTCACAATGGAAGTCGCCCGGAGGAGATAGCGCAGGCCCGGGCGAACGTCGCCTTGGCCACCGCGGATGAGGTGAATGCCGAACAGCAATGGAAGCGCCTGACGACGTTGGCAGGACTCACCACGGGGCGGGCCATCAGCCAGCAGGACCTAGATAACTCAAAAGCCGCGCTCGACACGGCCCAGGCGCGCCTGGAGGTGGCAGAGAAGGCCCTCGACCTGTCCACGCTCGGCCCAAGGTCGGAGGACATAGCCCAGGGGGAGGCCCTCCTGCGCGTAAATCAGGCCAAACTTGATTTTCTTCAGCGCCAGCTGGCCGACGCGGAGCTCGTTTCCCCATGCGACGCCGTAGTGCGCTCAAGGCTTCTTGAGCCAGGCGAAATGGTGTCGCCCCAAAGGCCCGTATTCAATCTGGCCATCGCGGATCCCAAGTGGATAAGGACCTATGTTTCTGAGACCTATCTTGGAAGGATACACACAGGGATGAGGGTAACGGTCAGTTCGGACAGTTTCCCAGGCCGATCGCTCCAAGGTTGGGTCGGCTTCATATCACCCGTGGCCGAATTCACACCGAAGGCAGTCGAGACTGTGGAACTGCGCCCGAGCTTAGTCTACGAAATCCGGGTCTTTGTGCAGGACCCCCAGGATGAGATGCGCCTCGGCATGCCAGCGACCGTCCATCTCGTCTTGAGCCCCGCTACCCAAAGCTAGCGCTCGGAAACGTGCCCGCAAATGGCCTCCGTGAATATCCTCAGAGGCGTGGCGATTACGGCAATCGCAGGACTTTGTGGCTGCGCCGTTGGCCCGGATTACCAACCCGCCCCACCCCGCGTCTCCGAAGCTTGGAACTCGCTTCCGGCGAACGGCATGACCGAAATCGCGGAGGCGAATGCGGTTTGGTGGACCTCATTTAACGACGCTGAACTCGACTCCCTCATTCAAAGGGCGGCGCAGTCCAATCCGGATCTGCGCGTAGCCGAGGCGCGCCTGCGCCAAGCGCGTGCCCTCCGGCAGATGAGCGCG
>Ga0302320_10012415_pt1 | contig 17899 bp, 18 predicted proteins | sample Bog_T0_3_FD_202130 | JGI IMG/M metagenome (GOLD analysis project Ga0302320, IMG submission 202130) | Peat permafrost microbial communities from Stordalen Mire near Abisko, Sweden - Bog_T0_3 | ecosystem: Environmental > Terrestrial > Soil > Wetlands > Peat | place: Sweden: Abisko, Stordalen Mire...
AGCCGCGGGCCTTTCAACGTGAAGCGATGCAAGGCCCGCGCCTGAAGGCGAGTGTATTCGCTGCCCGCATCAGGGGCATAAATGCCCCTGCTCCCTCCTCGCAAACCCCAAATAACAGAGCGCAGTTAGTGAAATTTTCAAATGCGATTGCCCTATTGTTGCGGGCAGAGTGCTTGCGTTTGATGATGCTTCAAGGTCTCAGAGAAAGATCGAGAGAAAGAGCACCATGGCCAAAATCATCAGTTCGGAGTAGAGGAGAATCAGCACGCCTGCGTGGTACAGGCTCCAGCGGGCGCGGAGGCAGCGCGCAGTTTCAACCATGCCCCAGCAGGCAAAGGGCAGGGCCGCAATCTGCCAGAGCGTGCCGTGAAGTTCCTCAATGTGCGGAAACCCGGCCAGCCGCAGGCTCAAGGCGAATGCGCCCAAAGACAACAGCACGCCGCGCGCCAGCGAAGGCACGCGGAGCCGGAAGAGATTGAGAGCCGCACCCACTATCCCGTTAGTGTAGAGCGTGCGGTTTAGCAGGCGCCTTTTATCCGGCAGCGTTTAGCTGGCCACAAGCTCCATCTGCTTGAGCGATTCAGCGTAGGGCGCGCGCAGCACACCGCGCTCGGTCACGATGCCCGCAACATACTTTGCCGGCGTTACATCGAATGCAGGATTGCAGATGCCCACTCCGTTCGGCGTAAGCTGCTTGCCGCCGTGGTGCGTGACCTCAATCTGCGGGCGCTCTTCGATGGGAATCTCGTCGCCGGTTTTGGTGGCCAGATCGATGGTGGACCAGGGCGCGGCCACGTAGAACGGAATGCCGTGCTCCTTGGCCAGGATCGCCACGTTATACGTGCCGATCTTGTTGGCAACGTCGCCGTTGGCGGCAATGCGGTCTGCGCCCACAACGACGGCCTTGATCTTGCCCGCCTGCATCAGGCTGGCGGCCATGTTGTCGCAGATAACCGTAGTGGGAATTCCATCGGCCATCAACTCCCATGCGGTGAGCCGCGCGCCCTGCAAAAACGGCCGCGTTTCATCGGCGTAAACGTGGATGCGCTTGCCCTGCTCGACTGCCGAGCGAATGACGCCGAGCGCCGTTCCATAACCGCAGGTGGCCAGCGCGCCGGCGTTGCAATGGGTAAGCACGCCGCCCTCATCTGGCAGCAGCTCTCCGCCAAACGCGCCCATGGCTTTGCAGGCGGCAATGTCTTCGCTGTACATGGCGTGCGCCTCGGCCAGCAGCCGCTCTTTGATCTGTGCAAGCGGCAGGCCGGAGTCGCGCAGGTTGGCGAACAGGCGCTTCATGCGGTCGATGGCCCAGAACAGGTTCACGGCTGTCGGCCTTGTGGACGCGAGGCGTGCGCAGATGCGGTCGAACTCGGGAGCGAACTCTTCTGTGGTTGTGGCCGTGGCTTTGAGCGCGCCCAGGGCAACTCCGTATGCGGCAGAGACGCCGATGGCTGGCGCGCCGCGCACAACCATGGTGACAATCACGTCTGCCACCTGCTCATAGGTGGTGGCAAGCACATAGCTCTCCTCAAGAGGGAGCTTGGTCTGATCGATGAATTGGACGCCCTGCGGAGTCCAGGCAAGTGTAGGAATCATGCATGTTCAGTGTAAATGGAGAGAGGCGGGGAGGCAGCTATCAGCTCTCAGCCGTCAGCTTTCAGCAAGCAGGGAACAGGGACTAGGGAACAGGGATTAGCAAGCAGAGAACAGGATCAGGATAGTTGCTGAAGGCATTCATGACTCAAGCTGGCTCTTCTCGGCCGCTGAGCACGATCGCCGCGTCATTTCCTCCTCGATCGGCCACAGCCTTTCTTCCGGACTGAAGTTGGCTTCGCTTGATCGCAGGGTTTGGTCGACTGCCTTGTTTCCTCCCGGAGGGAGGACGGAAGATAGCCCAGGACAAGCGCAGCACAGTCCTGGGTACGCGTCCCCTTACGTCCTCAGCCCTGTAAGGGCGATGTGAACCCCAACGACGCCCTCAATTCATGTTCATGTAATTGCCCCGAAATGGGATCAGGGAGCCTGTGTCGATTAGAACGGTTCTGCGATTCAGGCCAGGGGGCCGCTGTGACAATTCAGATCGAGTTGTGGCCGCGGCAGAGCTGCCCAAATCCAGAGAAAGAAAGATCAACATCGAGGCACCTGGGCCACCCGGCAAGTCATCCAATCATAGAGAGCGACAATTCGTATGAGGCCACACAATGCAGACTCCGAATCAAGTGCAAGAGCACATAGACACAATCGCGAAACATGAGCATGAGTTTCTGGCGCGAAGATCGCCGGCGGAACGACTGGGAGATCTGTCGGCTGCCGTCGTGGGCAATCTCGGATTTGTCGTTGCTCATATCGTTCTCTTCGTTTCCTGGATTCTGGTGAACACCTTGCATCTGGCGCGAATTCCGCACTTCGATCCCATGCCGTTTTCGCTTCTTGGAACCGTTGTTGCCATGGAGGCAATCCTTCTGGCCAGCCTGATCCTGATGCGGCAATCGCGGCTGGCCCGCCGGGCCGATGAACGGGAACACCTGGTGCTCCAAATTCTTCTACTGACGGAAAAGGAAGTGACGGCAGTGATCAGCATGAATCAGCAGATTGCGAAGAAGGTTGGATTGCTCGACATGGAAAACAGCCAGGCGATCGAGCAACTGAGCCAGGATACCTCCATCGACGAAGTGGCTCAGGACATACAGCGAAGCCTGTCATCGGAAGAGATCAAGTAGGCGGTCGCGGGCGGGTGTCGCGCCGGAATCCCGATCACGCGCGGTGTGCGCAGCAAGGCTGTTTGAATTTCGCGGTCATTGACAGTTGTTCAAGAGCGATTCTCGTGAATGCCGGTGATGAGGAGCCACGCGGCCGAGATGAAAAACGCGAAAGAGAGCACCATTGCCGCGGAGGCCACGTAAAGCCCGGCAGCATGTCCAAATATAAGTAAGATTGAACCGGCGATCTGTGCCAAGTAGCAAGACGTGCCCATGATGAAGCGGCCGATGCTGAGTCCCACGGAGCTAAGACCGATTTTTGTGGCTCGGACGTATACGCGTATGTAAGTAATCGTCGGAACCAGCGTAACAATCAGCCATTCAACGCCGAGCCATCGGTAGGTTTGATTTCCGATGAGGGCGAATGCGCAGACCATGAAGACGGCAGTGAAGCCGGTCAACGTCGCGATGGCGCGATTTTTATGGGTCGCATCCCGATTGATGATTGGAAGATTGATGGACATGGCGATAAACACCAAGCCTGCGAGAGCCGCGGCTCCGCCGCCGACCATCACAAAGAAATTGCTCCATTGGTCGATGTTCATTGCGCTCTATGGTACTAGAAAGAAAATGAGCCGGCTAGGGTGTTCGTTTGCTGAGTGCATTAAGCTGGCGGTGACGCGAAATGCGCACATCTGCTGAGATCATAGGAGTCCTGCATCATGGATAAGAACGGAATTCTCATTGCACTTAGCGAGTCAGACAAGACAAAGTTTGGCAAAGAAGACTTCAGCGCACAATCTGTTCCACAAAAGGTGTTTTCGTCAATTTGGGCTGTTGAGTCTGAGGTGAACAATGGCGGGTTTTCGCAATATTTTCTAAACGACAGCTCCGAAACTGCAGGATTTGTGGCAGAAGCTCTCGATACGATAGGCGCTCCAAAAACGGCTGAAATCTGCAGGCGTGCGATTGCCATCGCGTTTCCAGATGGATTGCCCATGGACCCTGAGGAAATTAGCTCAGCTGCATCAGATTTCTCCGACGAAATTGAGGACAAGCTGGGCACATTAGACAATGAGTTCTTTCAGTATCCCCACAACCTGACACAACTGCTGTTCGCATACGTATCCAAGCACCCCGAGGAGTTTGGTGAATTACCAAAACCAGACGATGAATAGTCGCCAGAGCGACTAGATCGAATTGCATCAACGACCCGCAGCAGGGATGCGACGGTGCTGGATTCGTTGCTGACGGCGTTTGCGATGGGCTAGGCGGGTTTGGCGGCGACGGCGAGGAGGGTTTGGAACTGGGGGGTCTCGGGCTCTTTGTGGACGACCGAGGTTTGGATCGACACGAAGCCGGCTTTCTCAAGCATGGATTCGATTTCGGATTCGCTGAAGCCGAGCCACTGGTCTGCGTAAAGTTCGCGGGCTTCTTCAAAGCGGTGCTTGACCAGGTCGAGGACGACGATGCGGCCGCCGGGGACGAGAATGCGATGCGCCTCTTGAATTGCGCGCTCGGGATGCAGGGCGTGATGGAGCGACTGCGAGAAGAAAACGAGGTCGACTTCGCCGGCGGCGATGGGCACCTCCTCCATGTCGCCGAGACGGAAGTCGATGTTGCGGACGCCATGGCGCAGTGCGTGGGCGCGGCCAACTTCGAGCATCTTTGCCGAAGCGTCGACGGCGATGACCTGGCGGGCGCGCTCGGCCAGCAGCAGCGCAAAGGTGCCCTCGCCCGCGCCGAGATCGGCGATGGCCATGGGCGGCAGCAGGCGCAGCAGGGCTTCGGCAACGCTCTTCCACGACTGGCCGGGAACGTAGTCCTTGCCGAGGCGGCCGGCGACGGAATCGAAAAAGCTGCGCATCCTGTCCTGGCGCTTGCGGACGACGCGGCGGCTGGCGGCCTGGTCTTGCGCCGCTTCGGGAATCTCCTTCACGGCTTCGGCGAGAATCTCGTCGAGGGGGCTTCCGCAGGCCGCGCATAGGTGATAGAGATTGTTCTTGCCGGTGCGGCGATCCTCAACCAGGCCGGCCTGTTTGAGCTGCGAAAGGTGCGTGGAGATGGTGCTTTGACCCATGGCCAGAATCTCCTGCAACTCGGCGACGGACAGCTCCTCCGCTTTAAGCAGCAGCAGGATGCGGAGCCGGTTGGGGTCGGCGACGACGCGCAGCGTTTTGACGATGGAAGACATAGCGATCGGGCACCACGCTGGCAGAAGATCGAACTCGGTTCCGCAGCCGGAAAATTGATGGATTTGGGATTGACCGGCTGCGGGCGAATCTGCTACATATCAACATATCATGATGGGACGATGGATTAGCAAGTCGGCAAGGCGGCGGGTCAGCAAGTCGGCGAGTTAGCAAGGCAGCCAGTTGGCAAGTTAGCTTGTCAGCTTGTGCTCAACGCTGGTTCGCGGGATGCCCAAGAGTTTTGGAAGAAGATGAACGACTGAGAAACAACTGAGAAGGAAAACAGGAGGGATTGAGATGGCGAGTTCGACATTGGAAGTGAGCGATTTGAAGTACAAAGTAGCCGATATGTCGTTGGCCGAGTGGGGCCGCAAAGAGATCACCATTGCCGAGCAGGAGATGCCGGGGCTGATGGCGATCCGCAACAAGTATTCGGCTTCGAAGCCGCTGAAGGGCGTGCGGATTACCGGCTCGCTGCACATGACGATTCAGACGGCGGTGCTGATTGAGACGCTGGTGAGCCTGGGCGCGGAAGTGCGTTGGGCGAGCTGCAACATCTTTTCTACGCAGGACCATGCGGCGGCGGCCATTGCGGCGGCAGGGGTTCCGGTGTTTGCGTGGAAGGGCGAGACGCTGGAGGACTACTGGGAATGCACATTCCTGGCGCTGAGCCACGCGGGCGGCAAGGGTCCGCAACTGATTGTGGACGATGGCGGCGACGCGACACTGCTGATCCACAAGGGCTATGAGCTGGAAGACGGCCATGGCTGGGTTCACGAGCCGGCGGGCAGCCACGAGGAGCAGGTGATCAAGGACCTGCTGAAGAAGGTGCACGAGGCGGACAAGCAGTATTGGCACAAGGTTGTGGCCGAGTGGCGCGGCGTTTCAGAAGAGACGACGACCGGCGTGCACAGGCTCTACAAGATGATGGAGGCGGGTACGCTGCTGGTTCCTGCGGTGAACGTGAACGACTCGGTGACCAAGAGCAAGTTCGACAACCTGTATGGCTGCCGCGAGTCGTTGGCCGACGGCATTAAGCGCGCGACCGACGTGATGGTGGCGGGCAAGGTTGCGGTCATCTGCGGTTACGGCGACGTGGGCAAGGGCTGTGCGCACTCGCTGCGCGGCATGGGCGCGCGCGTGATTGTGACGGAGATCGATCCGATCAACGCGCTGCAGGCGGCGATGGAAGGCTATGAAGTGACGACGGTGGAGGACACCTTGGGCCGCGGCGATATCTACGTGACCACCACCGGCAATGTGGACATTATCACGCTGGAGCACATGAAGAAGATGCGCGACCAGGCGATTGTGTGCAACATCGGACACTTTGACAACGAGATCCAGATGGACCGGCTGAACACGGAAAAAGGCGTGACGAAGCTGAACATCAAGCCGCAGGTGGATTTCTACACCTTCCCCGACGGGCATGGCATCTTTGTGCTGGCCGAGGGACGGCTGGTGAACCTGGGCTGCGCGACCGGGCATCCGAGCTTTGTGATGAGCAACAGCTTTGCCAACCAGACGCTGGCGCAGTTGGATCTGTGGGCCAACAAGGACACCTACAAGCCCGGCGTGTATGTGCTGCCCAAGAAGCTGGACGAAGAAGTGGCGCGGCTGCATCTCGAAAAGATTGGCGTGAAGCTGACGACGCTGTCACCGAAGCAGGCCGAGTACCTGGGCGTGCCGGTGGAAGGGCCATACAAGGCGGAGATGTATCGGTACTAAGAGACAGCTGCTAGCTTCTAGCTCCTAGCTTGCGGCTTGCGGGTGGGAGCTATTAGCTATCAGCTTTCAGTTAGTGACTCTTACCGCCGTGCCCCGTCCTTCGCGCTTTTTGCGAAGGGCGGGAAACCAGCCAGTGGAGTGGACAACGAGAGACCGGCTTGTGTTGGCAGACCACGTTTCACTGTGAACTGGAATAAGGATTGGGAACCGCCGCTTTTACAGTAAGTTGATTACCCCGATTCCCAATTTTGCGGAGGTATTTCATGCCCGGCGGTCTCAGACGGCTTCATTCCTCCGGGCAGTCTCATTTCCTTACCTTCAGTTGCTATCATCGTCTGCCGCATCTGGAGCGTATGCACATGCAAGATGGATTCCTGCTTGCTCTCGAGCAGACCCGGCGACGCTTCGGAATTCGGGTTTATGGCTATGTTGTTATGCCGGAGCACGTTCACCTGCTGTTAAGCGAGCCTGATAGAGGGATCCTTTCCAAGGCCGTGCAATTGCTGAAGACAGCGGTGTCTAACGGGGCGCGTAAGCAAGGCGAAAGAACCGCAGGGGCAGAGCCTTTTTGGCAGGCCCGGTACTTCGACCACAATGTGCGCAATAACGAAGGCTTCGTCACTCAACTTCGCTACATCCATCGCAACCCGGTCAAGAGAGGCCTGTGCGCCAGGCCCGAAGACTGGCCTTGGTCGAGTTTTCGTGCGTGGGCGCTGGGTGAAACGAGGATTGTCGAAGTTGAGACGGAGATGATTGCAACGCACAGAGAAGCTCTTAAGCGAGGTATTTCTGTCATCGAATTGGGTCGAACCCAGAAATCGTAGAACCAGCTTTAGTTCTTCCATCCTTTTTACAGAGAACGTGAAAAGGATGGGCACGGATGGGATGTTCGGGGTTGTGGTTTCCCACCCTTTCGCAAAAGACGCGAAAGGATGGGGCACGGATGGGATGTTCGGGGTTGTGGTTTCCCACCCTTTCGCAAAAGACGCGAAAGGATGGGGCACGGATGAGCTAATGGTTCATCATTAAGTCAGGATTAAACGTATGAGTGCAGTGCGCAGTTTTTCGTTTGAGTTGTTTCCGCCGCGGACGCCGGAGGCGGCGGCCAAGCTGCCGGGCGTGATTGAGAAGCTGGCGGCTGCCGGGCCTAAGTACTTTTCCGTGACGCATGGGGCGGGTGGGTCCGAACAGGACGGCACGTACGAGACGCTGCTGACGGTGGTGAAGCACTCGGGCGTGGAGGTTGCGCCGCACCTGACCTGCGTGGGGTCGACGCGCGCCAAGATTGCCGGGTATCTGCAGCGCTACCGCGATGCGGGCGTGAAGCGCATTGTGGCGCTGCGCGGAGATTTGCCGGCAACGGCGATGAGCGCTTCGGCTCCGGGCGAGTTCCACTATGCCAGCGAGCTGGTCACGTTTATTCGCGAGACGCACGGGGACCACTTCATGATCGAAGTGGGCGCGTACCCTGAGATGCATCCGCAGGCGGAGAACGCGAGCAAAGATTTTGAACATTTTTGTGGCAAGGTTGCTGCGGGAGCGAATGCGGCGCTGACGCAACTGTTCTTTAACGCCGACGCTTACTTCGATTTTGCGGAGCGCTGCACGAAGGCTGGCGTGACGATTCCGATTGTGCCCGGCATTATGCCGATTACGGGATATGCGAATACAGTGCGCTTTTGCGGAGGGTGCGGGGCCGACCTGCCGCGCTGGATCAAGCTGCGCCTGGAAGAACTGCAGGACGACAAAGCGGCTCTCGCCGACTTTGGCGCGGAGGTGGTGACGCGGATGTGCGAGCGGCTGCTGGATGGCGGCGCGCCGGGACTGCACTTCTACACCATCAACCAGGCGGGGCCCACGCTGCGGTTATGCGCGAACCTGGGGTTGAGCGCTACGCAGTGAAGTGCGCTGGATAGTTTTCTCCGGCGCAGTTTTGGGTTCGTGTTCTCCCACCCTTTCACGATGAAACTGTGAAAGGATGGGGCACCCGGCTTCGTGCTATCCCACCCTTTCACGATGAGACTGTGAAAGGATGGGGCACCCGGCTGTTGCGCAGGTGAGCTCGCTTTACTAACCCTTCTTGCGCTTGTGGCCGGAGAGGCGGTCATAGAGACGCCATGTGGCGCTGTGCAGCAGGAGGGACTGCTCGGATTTGAGGGCATGGTAGGAGCGCTCGACATAGATGTCGAACTCCGGTGGCCAGCCGATGGTGGAGCGGCGCTCGGTGTAGTCGCCCTCGGCCCACTTGCCCAACAGGGCCTTGTAGCCCACGACGTGGGTGACAAAGTCGAGCAGGCACTGGGGCATCTGCTCCTCGACGATCAGGTGGGCGTTCTCGATAATGATCTTTTCGCGAATGTCGTTCAGCGGCATGAAGATGGTGGTCATCCACAGCGCCCACTCTTTCAGGTCTTCATCGCGGATGGGATGGCAGCAGGGCTTGTTCTGCTTCTGCAGCAGCGCTTTATAAGCGGTGTTGCCGGTGACCGTGGCGACGTAGAGCGGGCCGTAAAACTCGTTCAGGCGCTGGTTGACCAGGCGGAGATGATCGGCGTGGCGCGTCATCATGCGGTTGCTGATGAAGGTGACCAGGTAGCCGGCAAAGGCCAGCACGACGGTGAGCACGATGGTGCTTTGCGTCGTATTTGAGAAGATAAAATCGCCCATGGTGTGGTTTTGTTCTGCCCAACCGATGAGTATACGCGCGAAAAAGGCTGGCGGCCTGTGACCGGATGCGCGATGCGCTGCGTGCTGTTCCCGATTGCGGCCGGATCAACCGGATGGGACTGGCTTACGCTTAGTCCGCGTCGTCGGTGAGGATGGCGTTGACGGGCGGGTTGGTGGTGAGCTTCGTATCCAGGATGAGCACGGTGCGTACTTCGCCGCCATAGAGAGCAATGACCGGCGACGAGTACTTGCTGGTGGTGACGCCGGTAGGCGTAATCACCATGGTGACCGATTGTGAAGGAAAGCCGATGTACGCGCTGACCGCGCCGGCGGCGAGATTGGTGACGATGGGAACGGTATTGGCCAGCGTAGCGCCGGATGGAACCAGATAGACATCGACCGCGCCGGCCTTGAGCGCCTGGTTGAGGAATCGGAATGCGGATTGGCCGTTGGGGGCCGGGGTTAGCTGGTCGGTGAGGATGGTGAGGTTGTAGCTGGCCGGTGTTGCGCCGTTATCGGTAAGAAAGACGGTGTGCTGCTGGCCGGCGAGCAGCGAGGCGGTGGTGGAGACCAGAGCCGACGTGCTGCCGACTGGCGCTACGGAGACCGTTGCCGCGCCCTCGGCGGTTACGGTGCCGTAGGCGGTAATGCTGCCCAGGCCCAGGTTGGCGCCAAGCTGCTGGTTTTCGACGGAGACGTCGATGGCCGGCGCTGAGTAGGATGCGTCGATAACGCGGACCAGGCTGGGCTGAACATAAGTAGCGACGTTCTGGCAGGCGGTGAGCGAAACGGCGGCGGCCAGCGACAGCAAAACTGTGGCGGCCAGCGCAGGCAGGCTTAACGGACGTGCGTTGCGCGACCGCCGCGAGTTCTCGATGTGGAGGTTCCTGTGTGCAGTCATCTTGGGTGTGTTCGAGTCCCTCTGGGTGAGCAGGGAAAGACTGAAATGAGTTTACGATGCTTTCGCCGGTGTGGGTGCGCAATTGAAGCGTGCGGAAACTGTTTGATGAACGGCTTGGTATCCCAGGTCTGAAAATCAAGATTGGAGGCACCCGGCCTGATGAACGGTTGCTATCCCAGGTCCCCAAAAGCGAGGGACCTGGGGCACCCACTTTTCTATGGAAGAACGATGAAAAGACTGTCGGGCGACCTGCTGTGCTATCCCATCCATCGCGCGATGAAGCTGCGCGATGGATGGGGCACGGGGACGATCATGGATTCCCCGGTGCCCAAAAGCGAGGCACCGGGGGCACCCCATCGATTGGAGGAAGAGCTTGTGGCTGGAGAAACCTAACTTGCGCCGAGGTAGATGAAGCGGGCGAGGAACAGGGCGGCGAGGATGTAGAGCAGCCAGTCCTGGCGGCGGTATTTGCCGGCGGCCAAGTGAAGCACTGCCCAGGCGATGATGCCGAATCCGAGGCCGTTGGCGATGGAGTACGTGAGCGGAATGAGGATGAGCGTGAGGAAGGCGGGGACGGCGACCAGCGGCTCGTGCCAGCGGATCTCAGTGATGGACGCAAGCATGAGCGAGCCCACCAGCACCAGCGCGGGCGCGGTGGCGGCCTGGGGCACAACGCCGACAAAGGGCGCGGCGGCGATTGCGCCCAGAAAGAGCAATCCCGTAACGATAGCAGTTACGCCGGAGCGGCCGCCGGCGGCGACGCCCGCCGTGGACTCCACGTAGCTGGTGACGGTGGATGTGCCGGTGAGGGAACCGAAGACGGTGGCCGTTGCATCGGCAAACAGGATGCTGTTGAGGCGGGGGATGGTGTGGTCTGGGGCCAGCAGGCCGGCGCGCTTGGTAACGGCGACCAGAGTGCCGAGATTGTCGAACAGATCGACGAAGAAAAAGATGAAGACGATTTCAAGCAGGCCCTTGTTGAAAGCGCCGCGAATGTCGAGCTGGAACGCCGTGGCGGCGAGCGAGGAAAAGCCACCGGCGGCCGGCGACCAGTGGACGATGCCCAGCATCCACGCGAGGGCAGTGATGGAGAGCACGCCGATGAGGATGGAGCCACGGATCTTTTTCGCTTCAAGCGTGACCATGATGACCAGGCCGAGCAGGGCGAGCGCGGTGGTCGGGTTGCGCACGTTGCCAAGGCTGACGAAGGTGTCGGGATCGGCGACGACCAGGCCCGCGTTCTTAAAGCCGATGAAGGCGATGAAGATGCCGATGCCGGCGGCTACCGCTGCGTAAAGCTCGTGGGGAATGGAGCGCAAGATGAGCTGCCGGATGCCGGCCGCAGTGAGCGCGAGAAAGATGATGCCGGAGAGAAAGACCGCGCCCAGCGCCGTTTGCCACGGGATGTGCATCTTGAGGCAGACGGTGTAAGTGAAGTAGGCGTTGAGGCCCATTCCGGGCGCAAGCGCGATGGGATAACGGGCGACCACGCCCATGAGGATGGAGCCGAAGGCCGCCGACAGGCAGGTGGCCGCCGTAACGGCTGCCAAGGGCATTCCGGTGGCGGAGAGGATGGCCGGATTGACCAGGACAATGTAGGCCATGGTGAGAAACGTGGTGACGCCGGCCAGAATTTCGGTGCGCCACGTGGTTCCCAGATGGCTGAATTCGAAGTAGGCTTCAAGTCTTTTGAGCATAGGCGGGTTCTATTTAGAAAAACACAATTGCGCCGGAACGCAAAGCCGATTGTGCGATTTTGGGATCAAGCGCGAGCGGTTTTGCTTGGATCGTAGATTGCGGGTTGCTACGATGAAGAAGTCATGAAGTCGAATGCAAATCCCCGGCATCGTCTGCGCCCCGTGTTGAGAGCGGCGATTGAGGTCGCGTCTGTGATCTTTCTCTTCTACTCGAATTTGCTGATGGGAGAGTTTACGCGCGCGAACGGGCCGGGGAAGAGCTTGCTGACCGCTCTATACGACGTGTTTACGCTGACGAACTTTGCCATCGCGATGGTCTCGGCGTGCATCGGCTACGCGGCATTCGAGTACCTGCGCAAGCAGCTTTGAATTTGGATCTGTCTCTAGAACAGGTTGCATACATCCTGTTTTGAAAGGGCATGGCTTTAGCCATGCCATAAAACGCGCATAAACAGTGGGGTTTTAACCCCTGCGGGGTACTTTTCAATCAGTTCCGATGATTTATGCAACCAGTTCTAAGGCCCTTCGTGAGATGGGCGAAAGACAACCGCGGATTCTTCGCTCACCACCACTGAACTGAGAAACAGGGAGCAGGGATCAGGGAACAGGCGTTACCCGAGCAGCTTGGCGGCGTCTTTGGCAAAGTAGGTGATGGCGAAGTCCGCGCCGGCGCGGCGGATGCCCACCAGCGACTCGAGGATGGCGCGATCGCGGTCGAGCCAGCCGCGCTGAATGGCGGCCTGCAGCATGGAGTACTCGCCGGAGACCTGGTAAGCGCCCATGGGCACGCCGAATCGTTCGCGGGCGGCGCGCACCACGTCAAGATAGGGCATGGCGGGCTTCATCAGAATCATGTCCGCGCCTTCTTCCAGATCGAGCTCGATCTCGCGCATGGCTTCGCGCAGGTTTGCGCCGTCCATCTGGTAGGCTTTGCGGTCGCCGAACTGCGGCGCGGAGTCTGCGGCTTCGCGGAATGGTCCGTAAAACGCAGAGGCGAACTTGGATGCGTAGCTGAGGATAGGGGTCTGCGCCTGGCCTTCGTTGTCGAGCGCGCGGCGAATAGCCCTGACGCGGCCGTCCATCATGTCGCTGGGGGCAACCACGTCTGCGCCGGCCTGGGCCAGGCTGAGAGCGGTGCGGGCCAGCAGCTCGAGCGTCGGGTCGTTGTCGACCTCAAAGCCATCGCGGCCTTCGATCACGATGCCGCAGTGGCCGTGGCTGGTGTACTCGCAAAGGCAAACGTCGGCGATCAACACAAGCTTTTTGGCGGCGCTCGACTTGCGCAGCGCGCGCAGAGCCTGCTGCACGATTCCGGCTTCGGCCCAGGCTCCCGTGCCGCGCTCGTCCTTGCTTTCAGGCAGGCCGAAAAGGAGCAAGCCGCCGATGCCCAGGGAGGCAGCCTCTTCGGCCTCGCGCACGGCCTGGTCGATGGAGAGATTGAAGACGCCGGGCATGGAGCCGATCTCGCGGCGCACACCCTCGCCGGGGCAGATAAACAGCGGGTAAATCAGGTCGCCGGGATCGAGAACGGTTTCGCGCACCAGGGCGCGCATGGCGTCTGACCGGCGCAACCGGCGCATCCGCATCTCAGGAAAGCTCATGGATAAATTGTAGTCGAATGCGGGTGGAGCGAGCTCCAGCACCGTGACGGATAAGTTTGTGCTATCCCATGTCTGAAAATCCAGACATGGGGCACCCGGATTTGTGCTTGATTGAGATGTGAGCCAGCGGCTGTGCTATCCCACCCTTGCGCAAAAAACGCGGAAGGATGGAGCACCCAAAGTTAATGGTAATGATTGCAAATCGCGTGGTCACGGCCTTAGCGGCTGGCCTGGGTGCGGCGCTTTTCAAGGCGCTCTTCATGGCGGTCGTCGCGGAGAACCAGGGCGACGATGCGGCCCTCGGCGTTGCGCTCGGCCACCAGACGGGTGATGCTGGAGCCCTGTGGATAGAACAGCACGGTGGGCGACTCGGCGGCCACTTCGTCGATTTCGCCGTAGCGGTCTTTGAGGTAGAGCCGGTCGCCCTGCCAGAAGATAGTGGCGTCGATGTTGCCCCTGGCGTCGAAGTACTCGCCGGCAAGATTTTCGATTTGCGCCTGCGTGAGCCGGATGGCCGGCGGATGGAGTGGGATCAGGAGGCGCTCGGAGAACGGGGGCGGTTCGGGTGCATTCGCGGCAGAATGTCCCGGTTTTGTGCTCGGCTGCGGGGCCGGGAGATGGTTTTCAAGCAGCCAGCGCGGCAGCTCCGGCTCGTCATAGGCGCGCGTCCAGCAGTCGTGCTTCAGCCCCTGGTAGATCCACAGCCGAATGCGGCCGCCAGACTCCTTGAAGGCTTCGTACATCACTTCGCTTTGCCGGAGCTTGACCACAGGATCGTCGTAGCCATGGAAGAGCCAGATGGGCGTGCGGCCAATGGCGCGGGTGTACTCCGCGGGCAGAGTGGATACCTTTTCCCAGCGATCCGGTGCGTAGCTCCAAAAGATGCCGCCGGCGGCGATAGCTACGGCAGCCCAGCGATGCGGATTCAGGCGCGCCAGCTCCCAGGCTCCGTATCCGCCCAGGGAAAGGCCGCTCAGATAGGTGCGGTCGGGATCTCCGTGGAATTCTTCCGTCTCCCGGTCGAGTGAGGCCATGGCCAGGGCCAGGTTGGCCGGGTCGGTCCAAAAGCTGCCGAAGGGGCACTGCGGCATAACGATGACAAAAGGCCAGCGGTCGGGGTGGTCGCGGACAGCCTGCGGCAGGCCGACCTGCGTTTGCCACATGCCTTCGCTGCCGCGCTCGCCGCGTCCGTGCAGAAACAGGATGATGGGCCAGAGTTTACGATCGTCGCGCCGCCACTCCTCGGGCAGGTAGACCTGGTAGCGATAGGTAACGCCGTGCAACACGATGCTTCGATTCAGGAAGCCGGTCTCCTGTGGCGGCTCGTACCGCGACCGGCCAGCAGCAAGGGCTGCCGGGGCCAGGGCCAGCAAAAGCAAGGCCGCGAGTGAAATCGCGCGAATAGGGTGCGCAAAAGTCATACAGGAATCCAATTCACAACTATATAGCCCGAAACGCGCTTGGCAAGTGCGGGCCGACTCAGTTTATCGGTCGCCGGCGCTAAACCAGGGGGCGGCCGGGGTTTATTGCGCCGGCAGGATTTCCGCCGGATCGAGCGGGAATTTGACCCATCCACCCCGCGCAGTTGACCATGGAACCTATGCAAATCCCTTGCAGCTTTCTTATGCCTGCCATGCCAGACTTGGGATTGCTATGCGAACGGCTCTGATGACCATACTTGAAACCGGAGATAGGCTGGACCACTACCGTCTGGAAGCGACGGTTGCGCGCGGGGGCATGTCGACGCTCTACCGGGCGACGGATATGCACACGGGCTTGCAGGTTGCGGTCAAGGTCCCGCACCCAGAGATGGAGTCGGACCCGATTCTGCTGGAGCGGTTTAAGCGCGAGCAGGAGATTGGCCGCGAGCTCGACCATCCGGGCATTGTAAAGACGTTTGGCAGCCAGGAGCGCAGCCGGCTCTACATGGTGATTGAGTGGGTAGACGGGCGGCTGCTGCGCAAGGTGCTGAATGAGGACGGCGTGGGCAAGGAGCGCAGGTTGCCCATAGACCGTGCGGTAAAGATCATTCTGGGCATTTGCGATGCGCTCGATTACATGCACAAGCGCGGCGTGGTGCATCGCGATCTGAAGCCGGAAAACGTGATGGTGGGCGAAGGCGACAGCATCAAGCTGATCGACTTTGGCATCGCCATGAAAGAGGACGCGCGGCGCATTACCTATGCCGGCCCATCGCCGCTGCTTGGCACGCCGGACTATATCTCGCCCGAGCAGGTGAAGGGGCAGCGCGGCGATCAGCGCAGCGACATTTACGCGCTGGGCGCAATGTTCTACGAGATGCTTACAGGACAACCGCCGTTTACCGGATCTAACCCGCTGGCGGTGATGAATGAGCGCGTGCTGAATGATCCCGAGCCAGCGCGGAAACTGAATCCAGAGGTTTCACCGCAGTTGCAGGAGATTCTTTATCGCGCCATGGAGCGCGACCCGCGCCACCGCTACGCCACCGCTCTGGAGATGGCATGGGACTTGCAAAACCAGGAGCAGGTGGGGGTGGACGACGGCGCGCATCGGCCGGCGCTACGCTACCGCATGGCCGCCAACTGGCGCAAAATGATGCTCTACGCGGGGCTGGTGCTGGTGCCGATTATCATCTTTGCGCTGATGGTGATTCTGGCGAAATATTAGGCCAGCTTGCCTGGTCGGCGGGCACAATCGCCGGCTGTGTGTGCGGGGTTGTAGTGCCGTTCTCAAATGCCGACAGCCACTCCGCGATCTCCGCACGCAGCGGCGCTACTGCGATTCCGCCAAAGTTGGGCGGGAGCTTAGAAAGCCTGCGGCCCGCTCTGCCAAGCAGCGACATTGCTCCATCGCGATTGCCGGCGTGAAGATGATGAAAGGCCGCGGCCATCTGAATCAGCGCCTGCACAAAGCCCTTCTCCGGCTCTTCGAGCGCAAGCCATGCCGTCTCCCAATGCTCGTGTGCTTCAAAGAACTTAGCCCCGCTGTAACAGGCAAGCCCCTGGGCGAGCGCGCCGGAATTCCAGTCAAGCTTCACCCTCCAAGCATACGTTCACTTGGGCGCGCAGGCTTTGCATGTGTGTCTCGATATTCCGGTATGATTGCTGGCGGAAAGGGAGCATTTGCGGACTGCCGGGATGTGCCCAGCGCTCCCTGCCGCGCTGTGCGGCCGGGCTTGCATTGTAGAATTCCCACACTTGCCAAGGCGGCCCGGCGGGCCATCGAAGGATGAAAGATGACCCGTGTAGAGATTTGCGCAAGAATCAACGAAATCGGCATTGTGCCTTGCGCGCGCGTTCAGGTTCCAGGGCATGCGCTCTTTGCTGCGGAGACACTCTATCGCTCCTGCATTCCCATTCTTGAGATTTCGCTGACTCTCCACGAGGCTCCGGCGGTGATTGAGGAACTGGTGAAGCGTCATCCGGATATGGTGGTGGGCGCGGGAACGGTTCTGGACGCGGAAGAGGCGCGGCGGGCCATCGACGCCGGTGCGATGTTCATCACCAGCCCAGGGTATGTTCCGGAGGTGGTAGAGTGCGCTGAAAAGGCTGACGTCACCGTGTTCCCAGGGGCAATTACTCCGAGCGAAGTGATCGCGGCATGGAAGGCGGGCGCAGACTTTGTAAAGATATTTCCGGCAGCAACCGCGGGCGGGCCGCAATATGTGCGCGCTCTCAAAGTCTCGCTGACCCATATTCCTCTGATCGTGACCGGGGGAGTCAATCAACTCACCGCGTTCGACTACATTCTGGCCGGAGCCACGGCCATCGGAATTGGAAGCGAACTTCTGCCGGCATTGGCGCTCCAGAACAAGCAAACCGGGCGCATCCAGGAGCTGGCGAGGAGATTCACCAAACTTGTGCAGGAAGCGCGCGAGCAACTTCTCTCAATGCAATGAGCCAGCTCCTGTGCTATTCATTCAGCCTGGGAATATTTGGATGCTCCCACCGCGAATTCCCGCGATGCGCGTCTCATTACGCAAGTAATGAAAGGGCACATTTTAATTTGCTTTTGCTCTATGTCTCCGCTAACCTCGAAAACTAATCCGCTGTAGTTCTTTTGCGCCGCAGGTCATCGCATTGCGCACTCATTTGCCTTGGATTTCCCCTATCTAGGAGCACTTATGCGAGCCGTGCGTTTGCGCGATCCTTTGCAGAGGACTGCGCTTTTTTGCGCCCCATTCTTCGTTATCGCACTGATGATCTCCGGGTGCGGCGGCGGTTCGATCGCCGTCGATCTGAACACGATTGCGGCCATCTCCGCGACAACGAACACGCTCCGCGTAAACCAGACTTTGCAACTGAGGTCAAAGTACATGGACGCAAAGCTGCCGATGGTCTTTTCTGTGAATGGGATTGAAGGCGGCAACTCCGAGGTGGGCACCATTACCAGCGCGGGCCTTTACACTGCGCCCGCGGCCGTTCCCACGCCA
>Ga0302320_10012417_pt1 | contig 17898 bp, 15 predicted proteins | sample Bog_T0_3_FD_202130 | JGI IMG/M metagenome (GOLD analysis project Ga0302320, IMG submission 202130) | Peat permafrost microbial communities from Stordalen Mire near Abisko, Sweden - Bog_T0_3 | ecosystem: Environmental > Terrestrial > Soil > Wetlands > Peat | place: Sweden: Abisko, Stordalen Mire...
CAGCAGCGCGGCCCCGATCACGCAGGCGATCAGGCCCCACTTGAACCAGAACCAACAGAAGTTGATTATGCGGCTGGTCACTAAGCAGGTTCTCCCTGGCGGAACTCCGCGAGGCAGCCCGCCGCCAGGACGATCAATCCCAAAAGGGCCGGCTGACGATAACGTATCGAACTGACGAACACCGTGTGCAACAACGTGAAATAGACCGCCGGCAGCCAGCACAACACGCCCAGCCAGCCCAGCCGCCGCGCACGCCATGCGCCGCAAGCTGCCAGCAGCATCAACGGCGCGTAGGTAACCAGCACCGCCAGCCGCACGGGCCAGGCCGCGAATGCTGGCTCGTTGGGCCAGACGTTCCAAATCCTGAGGAACTTGATACCCGCCAACTGCACTACCCGGCCCGGATGCCCGCAGGCCCAATCCCAGGCCGCCTGACGGAAACGACGGTCCAGGCGATATTCGAAACTGTCGCGGGCCTCGCCTTTCACCGCAGCGTCCTTGTCGCTTTGTCTCAGCGCGGCCTCGAACTCCGGCACGAATCGCATGTCGCTGGCCCCGGTCGCCTGTGGGTTCCAACCGTCGTAGAGGCTTGCTCCGACTTGTAGGGTCGTAGGTACGAAATGGCCCGTGACACGATAGTTTCGCACCCACCACGGCAACATCGCCGCAACGAAACCGGCAAACATCGCCAGCGCGAACCACAAAGTAGCAGGCACGCTCCGTGTGTCGTCCGCAAGAGTAGCAGGCACGCTCCGCGTGCCGTCCGCTCTTTTGATTGGATACTGCACAAACGCCGGTGGCTTAGTCCGCAGGGCGGACGGCACCCGGAGGGTGCCTGCTACTTTACAGACGGCCGCAAACGGCAGAAACAACATCCAACTCGGCCGCACGAGCGTCGCTGCCGCGGCGATCGCGCCGGCGAGGAGGGCCATGCCGTACCCCTCACCGTACTCCTCACGCTCCGCGTGAGGACGTTTACCACGCGGAGCGTGGTGAGTACCATACGTCCAAACGGCCAGATTCAGCGCCACCAGCAGACAAAACGGGGCCTCGCTAAGCACGGGCACACTGATCGCAACGGCCTCGGGATAGAGGGCCGTGATCAGTCCGGCGATCCATGCGGCGCGCTTCCCAAAGAGCATTCCTGCCCACCACGCTACGACCAGCGTCGTCAGCGCGCCAAAGAAGCAGCCTTCGATGCGTGCCGCCCAGATGGCCGCCGGGTCGTCGAAGAATCGCAGCAGCGGCGCCAGCATCAACGGATAGCCCGGCGCACGAAACACCTGTTCGCCGCTGGGCAGTTGATAGGGTTGTCCGTGAGCAATCGCGCGGGCCAATTCGAAGTAACCTCGGCTATCGCCGAAAACGAACTGGCCGTGCCAGTGGTATTGCCAATAGACGGCCGCACCCAGGCGGACGATGCCCGCCAGGATCAACAGCACCGCGACTTGCTTCCATGCAAGATGTCGCATCGGCTTGCTCAAGAGCGATGAAGGGCCCAGGGAAGTCGGTCTCCGCCGGCCCCCTAAAGGTCACAAAATAGCGACAAAATTAGGTGGGTATGGTACCGAAGTCGGGGAGGGTAGGTCAAGGTGAGCCGGATGCGGGAACGACGTTAGCATAGGGCATTTGTACGCGGATAGATAATTTGCACTGAGATTTCCTGCGCTTTTCGCCTAGTTTATCACACTACCTCTATTTTACAGGTCGTTGACAACAGCTATACTAGCACCAGTTCCTCCGGCGATCTCTGCACCTGGGTCCGGAGGTTGCCAGAGAAACTTGCCCGAAAATTTTTTTCCCGCGATCCGCTCGTTCCAAGGAGAGTAAAGTCAATGGCCTCGCTTCCCAATTATGTGGCTGCCGCCCAACCGGTTCCGAAAACCAACCGCGCACCTTGGTACAAGACGACTGCGCAAACCTATGCCGGAATCATGCTCTGGTTCGTGTTCTGGGAAACCGTGCCCAGCAGCGGCGCTCCCGGTTCCGGCGGAATCTTGGCGCATGGAATCGGCACCGCAATGCTTGGAGTGGTAATCGCTGCGCTGATATGCCACTTCCTTTTCTTCATCGCTCCGGGAATGTTAGGCATGAAGACGGGCCTGCCGCTTGCCGTAGTGGGAACGTCAACCTACGGTGTGCAAGGCGGGTTCCTCATGCCCGGCTTTTTCATGGGGGTCCTGCAGTTCGGCTGGTTGGCCGTCAACGCCTACTTTTCATCAAAAGTCGTCGCCATGTTTTGGGATTTCAAGGAAATGTCTACGATGCACTTGGCGATCGGCACGATCTGGGCGATCGTAGCGGCGCTCGTAGGCTTGAAAGGGATACATTACGTGGCAAAGGTGGCTACCTACCTGCCGTTGATCCCGCTGGTGATTTTGCTCGTCCTCTTAGGCAAGACCTTTTCGGGCGTCAGCACGTTCAAACCCGAACTGATTACTGCTGGCGCGGCTGCGCCCAGTAGCATGGACCTGATGTTTTTCGCAATTGCCGGGATCGTAGGCTTCTTCGCAACCGCGGGCGCCGCGGGTGCAGACATCGCCTCCAGCAATCGCAATTCGCGTGACGTCCAACTCGGTGGCCTAACCGGAATTGCCGGAGCGACGATCTTTACGGGATGCGCAGCGCTGCTGATCGTCGCCGGAACTTACGGCGCTGGTCTCGCGCACGGCACGCCCATCGTGCTCAAACCGACGGAGTTGATGGGCACGATCATGGGTGAACGGACAGGAAAGATCTTTGGCCTGTTGTTGGCGATCGCGGCCTTTCCGCCCGCGTGCTTCAGTTCGCTGATTGCGGCCGCGAGCTTCAAAAACACGTTGCCCAAGGTGAATCCCTTTCTATCGTGCGGCATTGGCACGGCGGCATCGATCGCGCTGGTGCTTTCGGGCAAAGCGGGCGATGCGGCCGGCGTGTTCGGCATCATTGGCGCATCTTTCGGACCGATTTGCGGCGCTATGACAGCCGACTATCTCTTATCCGGGTGCAAGTGGGCCGGACCGAGAGCCGGCTTCAATATTCCCGGTTGGATTTCGTGGGCGGTAGGGTTCGTGGTGGGCACCTGGAACAGCCTCTTCGCCGGACTTCTCCACGTCAACTTCCAAATGCCTTGCCCGCCGGTGGCGGCGTATATCGTCGGCTTCGTGCTCTACATCATCCTGGCCAAGATCGGCCTGGAGAGCAAGACGCTGGAACATCCGGCCGCGAAGGCGTGAACCGGGATTGTGGTGCAGGCATCCCGCCTGTGGTTTGTCGATTTAGTCCCGCCCCCGCTGGGCTTGCCCCAGCGGAGCGCAGGATTCGCGACTAGAAACGCCGTCTCACTTCGCGCCCTTTCGCCGTTTTTTCCTCTTTTCCGCCGCCCGGCCGATGGCCGGGCGGCGGAAAAGAGGAAAAAACGGTGAACAGTGATTGAAGGCCGGCCTGTAGTGGTCAATCCTTCGCTCTGCCGGGGCGAGCCCAGCAGGGGCGTGATGGCGTTTTTCGACTAAATCGACAAACCGCCTGCACCACAAAACTACCGAAACTTCTGGCACGCGGCTACGGCCAGCGTGTCGCAACGTTCGTTTTCGACGTGGCCCTGGTGGCCGCGGATGTGCGTGAAGCGGATGCGGTGCATCGCCGCCAGGGCGTCGAGTTGCCGCCAGAGGTCCTCGTTCTTGATCGGCTTGAGCCGGCCGCCTTCGCGGCGCTGCCAACCGTTGAGCTTCCACTTGGGCATCCATTCGGACAGGCCCTTGAGGACATAAATGCTGTCGCTGACGATTTCCACGTCTGTGGGGCGTTTGAACGCCTCCAGGCCGCGGATGACGGCCATCATTTCCATGCGGTTGTTGGTCGTTTGGGCCTCGCCGCCCGACGACTCCATCTCCTTGCCCGAGGCCAGATGGCGGAGGATGAACGCCCAGCCGCCCGGTCCCGGATTGCCGCTGCATGCGCCATCGGTGAACAATTGCACTTCGGTAGATTTTTCGGCGGAGGGATTGGGCATGAGGGTTGTAGGGAAAGTTTATGAGACCTATGGGACTGATGGGACCTATGATGATCCCATAGGTCCCATGAGTCGCATTGCGGCCTATCCTGCCGGCGTCACCTGCACGAAATCGTCCACGGTCCCGACGTTCGTACGCGACGGGTCGCTGAGCGTCCAGGGCAAGCGGACGGTGAACGTGCTGCCTTTACCTAGTTCGCTGGCCACCGTGACCTGACCGCCCAACAGCTTACACAATTCCTTGACGATGGAAAGCCCCAGCCCGCTGCCCGAGTATTCGCGGGTCATGATGTCGCCCGTCGGGACGCTCATCTTTCCCTGGCGGAATTTCTCGAAGATCACCTGCTGGTCCTCCTCGGCGATGCCCACGCCCGTATCGATGACCCGCAAGACGAGCGAATCGTCGGCTTCGCGCGCGGCGGTGATGGTCACGCGGCCGCCCTCGGGCGTAAACTTGATGGCGTTGGAGAGCAGGTTGTTGACGATTTGCTGCACGCGGGCCTGGTCTTGCAGCATCGGCGGCAGGTCCGGATCGAGGTTCAGTTCCAGGTCGATGTTCTTCCGTTCGGCCAGCGGGCGGGCCATGTCGGCCTGCGCGGCGATGATCTGTGGCAGGCGGAATTCGGTCAGGCGGACCACCATCTTGCCGCTTTCGATCTTCGCCAGGTCGAGAATGTCGTTGATCATTTCCAGCAGCGTCTTGCCCGATTTCTGGATGTTCTGCACGTAGCGTTTCTGCTTATCGTCCATTGACTCGATGCCCGCCAGAACCTCGCTGAAACCGAGAATGCTGTTCAGCGGTGTGCGCAGTTCGTGACTCATCGTGGCCAGGAAGTCGCTCTTCAGCAGGTTCATCTCGTAGAGCCGCATGTTCACCTGCGCCAGCTCGTCGACCTTGCCGTCGAGATTCACGTTGGCCTGCCGCAGTTCCTCCTGGATGGTGATCAGCGTGCGCAACATGCGGTTGAAGGCCGTGGCGAGCTGCTCGAACTCGTCGCCCGTGTGGATCTCGGCGCGCAAGGCCGTGTCGCCGCGGGTCACGGCGTCGCTCACGTCGCGGAGGTGCCGCACGGGCTTGACGATCACGTAGCGGACGATGGCATAGGAGGTGAGCAGGCCCAGGAAGACGGTGCTGATGGCGAAGGCCCAGAGCATGGCCCAGTTTTCGTTGAGCTTCTTCTGGGTCTTCTTTTCGATGGGGATGGTCACCTTGGCGACCGCCATCACGTCGCCCCTTTGCAGCGGGCGCGAGAGGGGCGACGATGCCGGGCCGGCCAGCGAGACGCCGGCGCCGCCCGTGGCGTCGATCCCCGAACCGCCCAGCGGCGGCGCGTGGCACAGCGCCAGGCAGGACGTCTGGGCGCGGATCGGCTCGTAGTACTGGTAAAGTTGGCCGTCGCGGCGATCGGAAAGAAAGCGCGCGTCGAACTCGGGCGTGCTGTCCGACGCGGCTTCGTCGTCGCGGGGGGGCGGATTGTTGAGGAACTTCTTGCACAGCGCGCGCTCGAAGTCGTCCTGCGGAGCGCCCGGACCTTCCTGGCGATTCGGCCGGATCAACTCGGGTTTGAACCTCTGCTGCGTCAGCTTGAGCGTCATTTCGTCGACCCAGGCGTCGGTCTGGGCCTGCTGGGCGCGCTCCTCGTCCGGCGTGGGCGGCACGAACGTCAGCCGCTTGTCTTCCAGCTTGTTCGAGTCCATGACCCCCCAATGCAACGTCAGCATGTACTGGTCGACCAACAGCCGGCCGGTGTTCTGGTTCTGTTCGTAGACGAGCTTGCTGGTCTTGAAACCGTACCACCAAAAGGCCGTGGCGATGATCACCAGCAGTCCCACGCCGAACAGAAACAGCAGTTTCAGTTCCAGCTTCGTCTCGCCGAAAATGCTTTTGAGCGCGTTGGAGGCCATGAGGGTTATTGTACTAGAGCATGCTCAGTGGGTCCACGTCAGCTATCCACTCCACCCCCTGGGGCGCTGGCAGGGCAATTTCCGCTTCGCGCACGGCGGTCCGCAATTTGTCGCCGTCGGGGCCTTGAAGCTGAATCTGAAAGCGGAACTTCCCCCGAATCCGCGGATTGGGGGCCGGGGCCGGGCCGAGGATCCGAACTTTGGAGTGCGGAGGCTTGCCTCCGCTTTTCATGGCGGCTTGCTCCATCGCGCCACGGGCCGCATCGGAAAGCGGTGGCAAGCCACCGCACTCCAAAGTAGCGGCGATCTTTTGCTTCAAGCGTTCCGCGAAATCCAGCACGGCCGCCTCCACCTCGCCGCGAATCACCAGCCGGATCATCGACGCGAAAGGCGGGTAATGCAACAACTGCCGCATCGGAAGCTCCTGGGCCGCGAAGGCTACGAAGTCGTGCCGCACCGCCCAGCGGATCGCCGCATGATCGGGGCTATAGGTCTGCACCAGCACGCGGCCGCCCTTGTCGCCCCGGCCGGTCCGCCCGGCCACCTGTGTCACAAGCTGGAACGTCCGCTCGGCCGCGCGGAAGTCGGGCAGGTGCAGGGCCGTGTCGGCCTGGATCACGCCTACCAGCGTCACGTTGGGAAAATCGAGCCCCTTGGCGATCATCTGCGTGCCCAGCAGTATGCGGGCGTTGCCGGAGCGGAACTCGGCCAGGGCCTTCTCGTGGGCCCCCCGCGCGCGCATCGTGTCGGCATCCATCCGCAACAGGGCGACATCCGGAAAGCGGGCGCGGACCTCGGCCTCGAGCCGCTGCGTGCCCAGGCCCCAATAATTGATTTCGGCCGAGTGGCACGCGGGGCAACTCGTCGGGGCGGGCATGCGAAAGTCGCAGAGATGGCACAGGGCCGTGTTGCCCGTCTTGTGGTGCGTCAGCGCGATGCCGCAGTCGGGACATTGCACCACCTCGCCGCAAGCGGGGCATTGAATGTGCGTCGAGTAGCCGCGGCGATTGAGCAGCAGGATGACCTGCCCGTCGTCCGCCAGCGCGGTCCGCATCGCATTATACAACAGCCGGCTGATGCTGCCGCGACTCCCTATCCGTTGGCCGTCGGTCCTGAGATCGATTGTGCCCACTTCGGGTAGCGGCCGGTTCATCACCCGCCGCGGCATCTCGATCAACTGGAACTCGCCGTCCTGCGCACGGCGCCAGCTTTCCAACGAGGGCGTGGCCGAGCCGAGAATCAAGGGTACGCCCTCCGCGCTTGCGCGGGCCACGGCCACCTCGCGGGCATGATAGCGCGGGGCCGTCTCCTGCTTGAATGTCGATTCGTGCTCTTCATCCAACACGATCAGGCCCAACTGCGGCGTGGGGGCGAAGATCGCGCTGCGGGCGCCGACCACCACGTGGACGCGGCCCTCGGCGATCTGCTGCCACTGCCAATGCCGGTCGGCGTCGCTGAGGTGACTGTGCAACACGGCCACCGCGCCGAACCGCCGCCGAAAACGCTCCACCGTCTGCGGCGTGAGGCTGATTTCGGGCACGAGCACGATCGCCTGCCGGCCGTAACGCACGACTTCCTGGATCGCCTGGATGTAGACCTCGGTCTTGCCGCTGCCCGTCACGCCATGTATCAGGAACGTGCGATGCACCTGCGACCGCAAGGCCGCGAGCACCGCGTCCAGGGCCTTTTGCTGGTCGGCATTCAGCACCAGTTGCGCATCGCGGGGCATGACCGTTTCGGCCGGCCGGATCGCGGGGACGCGGGCCGTCTGCGAGCGGATCAGCCCTTTGCGGCGGAGCGTGGCGATAGGGACCGGAGAACACCGCGCGTTGCGGGCAAGCTCTTGCGCCGTCAGCGGTTCCGCGGCCGCCGCCAGCACGCTTAGAATCTCGCGCTGCTTCTCCGGCAGATCACCGGCCGCCAAGCGCGCCGCGGCGCTGGGATCGAGACTCAGGAGCGTGGTCATCCGCGTGCCCGCCTGGCCCCGAACGCCCGCGGGCAACACGGTTTCCAGCACCTGTCCCCAAGGGCAAAGGTAATATTCGCCGATCCAGCGCGTCAGCCGCAGCATGGCCGGCGAGAGCAGGCTGCGGCCGTCGATCACCTCGCTCACCGGCTTCAACGGCCGCGATCCGGCGGGCCGGCTTTCAACGCGCACGCAGTAGCCCACCACCGCGCGATTGCCTTTGCCCAGCGGCACATGGACGCGGCGCCCCACTTCGACCTGGCCGTGGAGGGCCGCCGGCACCAGGTAGTCGAACTCCTGCGCCGGCCCGCTGGCCAGCACGATGCCGGCCACGAGTTGCTCGGCCTGGTCATCGGACTCCCAAGGCTCCGGTTCGGTATTGAAAAGGCTGCGTTGTTCGGAAGACATGAAAGAGGTAAACTGAACACGGAAGCACGAGCACAAATCGAATATCCCATCTTTCACCCTCGCTTTCAAGTCTCATGCGTATCGGCATTTTCGGCGGCACGTTCGATCCGGTCCACCTGGGCCACCTTTTGCTGGCGGAGTGCTGCCGCGAACAATGCTCGCTGGACGCGGTGTGGTTCCTGCCCACGGCGGTCCCGCCTCACAAGCAGCAGCGGGAATTGACGCCTGCGCAAAATCGGATCGAGATGCTCGAATTGGCCCTGGGCGGTCATCCGGCTTTTTCGGTATGCCGTTATGAGACGGACCGGAGCGGGGTAAATTACTCGACGGATACACTGGCCCATCTGTGCCGCCAAGACCCGGCGGGCGAGTTCTTCTTCCTGCTGGGGGCCGATATGTTGCGCGACCTGCCCCGCTGGCGGCAACCGGAGCAAATCTGCGCGCTGGCGCTGCCCGTCGCCGTGCGCCGCGCGGGCGAACCGCCGCTGGACTTCAACTTATTGCAAGGCATCGCCACGGCCGAACGGATCGAGGCCATGCGGCGGCACGAAGTTGAGATGCCCGAGATCGGACTGAGCGCCTCCGATATTCGCCGCCGCGTGGCCGCCGGCCAGAGTATTCGCTACCGTACGCCGCGGGCCGTGGAGAAGTACATCGAGACGCATAGGCTGTATCGCTAGGCCACGGAGATCGTCATACCATGGAGGAGTCCGTAGAAAAGATTTCGCCAGCGAATTGCTGCGGATTTCTGCTATAATTGGGAGGAACGATAGCTTACCGAGTTTCAAGAGGAGTTGCGATCATGGCGCAGTCGATTCTCGCAGAATTTGATGGTTCCGTAATTGTACCGGACGAGCCGTTGCACCTCTCGCCCGGCCAGCGCCTTCGTATTGAGATTCAGAAGGTCGGCAGTGATGAGCCACGGTTCGCGGACCTCCTGAAATTGGAGGCCGATCTTCCCGACGCTCCGTCCGATCTGGCAGGTCAGCACGACCATTATCTATACGGGACGCCGAAGCGATGAGCGAAGTGCTGGGCGATGTCTTTGCCGACACAGTCTTTTGGCTTGCGCTGGTCGTTCGCCAGGATGCGTACCACAGCCGTGCGATGGACTGGACCAAGAAGATTCGCGGTCGAATTGTCACCACCGACGGCGTGTTGATCGAGACAACCAATGCACTGGCAATCCCACCGTGGCGTCTGCCCGCAACGAAACTCGTGCAAAGTCTGCGCGCACGCGAAGACATTGAGATCATCCACCTGGACCCAGCGCTTCTTGACCGCGGCTGGCAGCTATACTGTGAACGGCTCGACAAGTCTTGGAGTTGGGTCGATTGCTGTTCCTTTGTCGTCATGCAGGATCGGGGCCTTCAGGACGCGATGACCGCCGATCATCATTTCGAACAAGCCGGCTATCGCGCGGTTCTGCTCGCCGGCCCGTAAGCTACGGGTGTCTTGACCGTAGTCAACGATGCAATACCTCCTGCGCAAAAATAACCCCACCCGAGGCCTTGCGGCGGGTCGGGTGGGGAGCAAATTCATACATCTATCGTATCATAGAGTTTATCGGAAGGAAAGGTCCCACACTGCGTCTTTCTTGGGAAAATCCCAGGTCACGTTAACAAGATGGTGCTCTTCAATTCAACGACGGATCCGGCGGGACGTGCTTCAGTCCTAGCATTTCCGGCAGCACGCCGGCGGTGGCACGCTGGATGAGCCGTTGCCAGAGGTCGTCGCCCGCGTCGAAGACATCTTCCACGCAGGCGGGAATCGTCCGCCAGGCGCCCTGTTCGATCTCGCCTTCCAATTGACCGGGCCCCCAGCCCGCATGCCCGACAAAAATTTTGAAGTCGGCCTCCTGGTGGACGAGTTCGTCAAGGTTCTGCTTCTTGGCCGCGAAGTAGACTCCCGCGGCGATTTCAATCTCGGCCAGGCAGCCGGCGGCATGAATGGCCATGAGCGGTCCTTGAACCGGTCCACCCAAATGAACGGGATCCAGGCTCTCGCAGGGAGCCTCGCCGACTTGCTTCCACAAATCCTGAACGGTTTTTCCCGTCGGACGATTGAGCACCAGCCCCAACGCCCCCTGGTCGTTGTGTTCGACGAGCAAGACCACCGTGCGAACGAAGTTCGGGTCCAGGAGTTGGGGCGAAGCCAGCAGTAATTGACCTTCGAATGTTTCCATAGGCGCCTCTCCGAAGCTAAATCATGTTACCGCCCGCAAGGGCCGGGGGGAAGAGCGGCGGAAATTCCCTTTCCCCGTCCGCCGAATTCTGCGATACTTCTCTGCATGTCCTCGAAACCGTTGAAACTTTTCTTCTGCGCCGGCGAGCCCAGCGGTGACCTGCATGCCGCGAACCTGATTCGGCGGCTGCGTGAGCGCTCGCCTGCGCTGGAGGCCGTGGGCTACGGCGGGCCGCGGATGGCGGCCGCCGGTTGCCGGTTGCACGCCGATCTCACGGAATTGGCCGTGATGTGGTTCGTCCGCGCGCTGGCCAATCTCCCCAAGTTCTGGGATCTGGCCGGGCGGGCCGACCGCTACTTCCGCCACCAGCGGCCCGACGGCGTCGTGCTGATCGACTATCCCGGCTTCAACTGGTGGATCGCCTGGCGCGCGAAGATCCACGGCATTCCGGTCTTCTACTATACGCCGCCGCAAATCTGGGCCTGGGCCACCTGGCGGGCGAAAAAGATGCGCCGCCTGAGCGACCACGTGCTTTGCAGCCTGCCGTTCGAGGAAGATTGGTTTCGCCAGCGGGGCTGCAATGCCACGTTCGTGGGCCATCCGTTCTTCGACGAAGTGCGGCAGCAGGCGCTCGACGAGTCGTTTCTGGAACTCCACCGCCGCCGCGAAGGCCCGCTGGTGACCATCCTGCCCGGTTCGCGAACGCAAGAGGTGCTGCACAATCTGCCCTGGTTCCTCAAGGCGGCCGCGCGGGTGTGCCAAGCGGTGCCCGCGGCCCGCTTCGCCGTGGCCGCGTTCAAGCCGAAGCACGCCGCGATGGCCGCGGAAATGGTTGCCGCAACGGGGGAGTGGAATCATTCCGTGCCTTCCCGGCCCACCATCGACATCTACTCCGGCCGCACGCCGGAACTGATGCGCCTGGCGACCTGCTGCATGGCCTGCTCGGGCTCGGTCTCGATGGAGTTGCTCTACCATGCGAAACCGACGGTCATCCACTATCACATCAGCCCTCTGGCCTATGCCGTGCAGAAGCCATTTCGCAAAGTCAAATACATTACGCTGGTCAATCTGCTTTCCACCGGCGAATTGTATCCGGCCGACCTGAGTCCCTACGATCCCGCGCAGCCGGACGCGGAGCGGGTGTTGTTTCCCGAGTATCTCACTTGCGAAGACAAATCGGCGGCCGTGGCGGGGCACGTCATCCAATGGCTCACCGATCCCGCGGTCCTAGCCCGGCAGATCGCCGCGCTGGAAACATTGAAGGCTGAAGTGGCGCACGGCGGGGCATCGGCAAAGGCGGCGGATTATATCTTGCGAGAGCTAAAGTAGCAGGCACGCTCCGCGTGCCGTCCGCCTTTGGAGTGCGAGGGCTCGGGCACCCGGCGCAGCCGGGTCGCGCTTTTCAAGACGCGCGAAGTTCGTTCGGGACTGGCGGCCGTGCTGGAAAGCGGTGGCAAGCCACCGCACTCCAAAATTGTCGTGCCTGCTACTTTGAACTACCCTGGCTTTGTCATCTTCCACGGATCGAGCGCCTGTTCGAGCTGTTCCTCCGGAAGCACATTCTTCTCGCGGCACAACTGGCGAACCGTTTTACCGGTGGCGATCGACTCCTTGGCCAGCTTGGCCGCCTGCTCGTAGCCGATGTACGGGTTCAGGCCGGTGGCCATCGCAGGACTCCGCTCGACCTCGTCGTTGCAGGCCGCCACGTTGGCCGTCATGCCCGTCAGGCAGCGGCGGGTGAAGGCCAGCGTGGCCCCCGTCAGCAGTCGAACGCTCTCCAGCGTCATGTGGCCCATCACGGGCATCATGATGTTCAACTGGAACTGGCTGCCCGCCGCGCCGCAGAGCGCTATTGCCGCGTCGTTGCCCAACACCCGCGCGGCAACCTGCATCAGGCTCTCGGACATCACCGGGTTGACCTTGCCGGGCATAATGGAACTGCCGGGTTGCAGATCGGGAAGCACGATCTCGTGGAAGCCGGTCTGCGGCCCGGAACTCAGCCAGCGCATATTATTGGCCACGGTAAACAGCGTGGCGGCGATCGTGCGGACCTGGCCGTGGCACTCCACCAGCCCGTCGCGCTGCGCGTTGGCCTCGAAGTGATCGACGGCCTCGATGAAGGGAATGCCGGTCTCCTTGGCCAGCAGTTCGCAGACCCGCCGGGCGAACTGCGGGTGCGTGTTGATGCCGCTGCCCACGGCCGTTCCGCCCACAGGCAGTTCGAGGATCGCCTCCAGCGCCCGGCCCGCGCGGCCTACCGAGCGGTCCAACTGCCGGGCCATGCCGCCGATCTCCTGGCCCAGAGCCAACGGCGTGGCGTCGATCAGGTGCGTGCGGCCGATCTTCAGCACCTTCTCCCACTCCTTGGCCTTGGCCGACAGCGCCGCGCCGCATTCGTGAAGGGCCGGGATGAACTGCTTGTGGATCGCCAGGGCCGCCGCCACGTGGATCGTGGTGGGGAACATGTCGTTCGTGCTCTGGCCCATGTTCACGTGATCGTTGGGATGGATCGACTTCTTCGCGTCGAAGCGGTCGCCGTCGGCCAGTTCGATCGCCCGATTGGCGATCACCTCGTTGACGTTCATGTTGGTCGATGTGCCGGAACCGGTCTGGTAGACGTCCAGGGGGAACTGGTCGTCCAACCGGCCGGCGGCCACTTCGCGGGCGGCGGCGAGCAGGGCCGCGACCTGCTCCTGGCTCAAGGGGTTCTTGCCTGTGCCCGTCAGCTTGCCCAGGTCGCGATTGGCCACCGCCGCGGCCCACTTGACCAGGCCGAAAGCGTGGATCAGTTCCACGGGCATGGCTTGGCCGGAGATGGGAAAGTTCTCAACTGCCCGCTGGGTTTGGGCGCCGTAATAAGCCTGGGCCGGCAAGCGGACTTCGCCCAAGGAATCGTACTCGACGCGGAATTCGTTCATGAGCATTGCCTACGATGAGGACTGAGAGTAGTTGTATGGTGAGTATAGGGAGGCCATCATAAGGCGTCAACTATGCCACACATGTACCGTATCACCGGACGCGGGCGACGTACGCGCGATAAATTTCCCGCGCCCGATCGTCGCTAATGTCCCGGCGGATCACCAGCCGGGCGCTGGCCGAGGCGGCTTGCCCCGCCTTGAGATCGCGGCCGAAAAGCGAGAGATAAACCGAGCGATGTCCTTCCGTGCCGTAGGGCATCGAGACGGCGAAACAGTCGCTGGGCCGTGACATCACTACAACGGTCAGTCCGCTCTGCGCGTCGCGCCGCATAGCCAGCGGAGCGGCCAGGCGGGGCATCATCTGCCACGTGACAGGGTACGGCGGACGAGCCCACCGGCCGTCGGCAAAGATCGCAGCCGCCGCATCGTCGCGAGGAAACGCCTGCCAATCGCCACCGGCCTTGACGGCTTCCATGAATCGCCCGGCGCCTTTCGCCGGGTCCGCTTGCCGCACCCAGGCCATCGACGCCGGGAATCCATTGAAGTAGGAAGCCAGGAACAACTCGAACTGCCGCAGGTCGCGTTGCGGTTTGACCGTCAATTCAAGATCGAGCGTGTCGTCCGCCGCCCAGCGGTAGACGCCCGTCATTTCCAGCGGATGATCTTTGTCCGCCGACCAGTGTATTTTTGCGGCGCCGTCGGCCATCAATTCCGGCTTGCATGCCCAGTCCCAGGCCCCCGTTCCGAAGCGGGCGTCGGAGGTCAAGAGGCGATAGGGCGAGAAGATGCCGTACGCGCCGGCGATCTGCGCGCCGGTGACAAGGTGCGTCACGGGCCGCAGCCCCAACCCCTTGCCGCCCTCCGCCAGCGTGCCTTTCAGGACGCCCGTATCGAAACGCAGTTCGTTGCCCGCTTGTGTGAACGCAAGCCGCGGCGGCCGGTCCGCGGCCCCGGCAGTTATGGCCGTCGCTGCCGGCAAGAGTGCAAACAGGCCCAGCAGGCAAATGGATCGAAAACCAGTCATAACATTTCTCCTTGCGGCCGTCAGGCCGTTGAAAGTAGCAGGCACGCTCCGCGTGCCGTCCGCTGTATCGCACCAAGGGCACGCTTGTTCTTTGGGAGTCTTGTAATTTCTAGCGGACGGCACCCGGAGGGTGCCTGCTACTTTGGGCAATCCCCGTGATCGGTCACTTCATCCCTTCCAGCGAAACCGTCAGCCGCTTGTTCTCTTTGATCAGGTCGTCCATAGTGAGGAAGCAGCGGCGGGCGGCCGCTTCGCGGCCGAGGATGGCAGTCAACGTGCCGTCGACGGCCCGTTGGGCGCTGTGGTTATCAAAACGCCCCTCGACGATGTTGGTGTAGAAGTCGGCGACGTTTTTGACAACGCCGTCGTCGTAGATGCTGACGCTGGGGGCCGAATAATGCTTCTCGCCGCCGCGGATGTAGTTCTTGCCGCCGTACACTAGATGGGCCGTCGCTTGCATCCCGCAGATGCTTGCCGAGAGAGTCGTGACGTCGATGCTGTTGTTGATGCTTTGCGTCACGTGGGTCCAAATCGTGCCGTCGGCCAGTTCATAGACCACGGCCACCGCGTCGGTCCGGTCGCCGTGCGGCTCCGGGCGGCACGTGCGGGAAAGTCCGCAGGCGCTGACGGGCCGTTGCCCGAGCAGCCACACGAGGCCGTCGATGATGTGGATGTCGTAGGATACGATCGTGTCGCCGCTGAGAGCCGTGTCGGAGAGCCAGATCTCGCCGCGGAGACGACTCTCGATATTCTTGCCCAAAGGCGGATCGGGCCAGGCCTGCCAGGCAAGGCCGAAGGAGGCGATGTGGGCCAGTTTTCCCAGCCCGCCCCCGCGGACCCGCGCGGCCACTTCGATGCAGGTCGGATCGTGCGGCAACTGATAATCGACGAGGAAGCAGCGTTGCTTCTGCGCCGCCTGTTTGGCGGCGGCCCCGATCGCCAGGCAACCGGGCACGTCGACGGCGATCGGCTTGGCCATGTAGACGTGCAAACCGGCTTCCACCGCCGCCGTGGCCTGCTCGGGATAGAAATACGGCACGTCCTCGATGAGCACCGCGTCGACGCCGCTTTGCAGAAGTTTCTGGTAGCCGGTCAGGCCGCTGAAACGCAGCATCTTGGCGACGCCGAACTTGTCGCCGGCCGCGTTGGCCGTTTCGGGGAAGTAGTCGGCCACGGCATGCAGTTCGTAGCCGCCGTGCTTGAGGAACATCGGCATCAACCAGCATCCCCGGCCGCCGCAGCCGATCAGCCCCAGTTTGAATTTCTTGTTGATCTTCGTCGTTGCCGCCGGGGCCGCGGCCGTTGCAAGGCCGCCAGCCAAGGTTCCGGCCGCGGTTGCCGCCAGGGTTCCGCCAATGAATCGCCGGCGGGAGAAGTTCGTGTCGCTCATCGTGGGGCCTTTCTTGAAATGGTGATGGTGTTGAAAGTAGCAGGCACGCTCCGCGTGCCGTCCGCCGGAAATTAGATAACTCCAAAGAACGGGCGTGCGGTTGGTGCAATACAGCGGACGGCACGCGGAGCGTGCCTGCTACTTTTCTTTGTCCTCAGCAGCAGACGATCCGCCGCATGAATTCCAGGCTCTTGCGGGTGTTCTCGTCGGAACCGTGGCATTCGATCGATACGGCGCCGTCCCACTTGGTTTCTTTCAGGTAATCAATCACGGCCCGGATGTTCTCGGCATTGGCGCCACCGCCGACCGGCACCTCCGACGAACCGATGCCCGTCTCCTCGCCGCGGGCAGCAGCCGCCAGTTCCTGGGAAACGTCCTTGATGTGGCAATGCGACAGATACTTGCGCAGGGCCTTGCAGAACTCCAGCGGGTCCTTGCCGGCGATGAACGTATTGCCCGTGTCGAAGTTGAAGCGGAGGTAAGGCGAACTGAAGTGCTCGAACAACCGCGTCATGAAATCCAGGTTGCTGGTATACGGCCCGTGGGTCTCGACGTTGATGACCACGCCGTAATCCTCGGCCCAGGAAAGACATTGCCGGTAATTGTCGCAAGTGACGCGGAAGACCTCCTCGAAGGAAAACCCCGGCGTCTCAAAAGCCCCATCGACCGTATCGACCATCGGGCAGCCCAATTCGGCCGCGAAACGGATCGTCTGTTGCACGTATTGCACACCGAAGGCCGAGCCGTTGGGGCCCATCATGGGATAGGAGCCGTCGATCTGCGTGACTTCCAGGCCGAGTTTCTCCAGGTACTTTCGCAGCGCCCGCGGATTGGATTGCAACGAGATGCCCGGATCGTAGCCCAGGGCCTGGAGGAAGTTCTGTCCGTGGATCACCGCGAATTCGATATGCCGCACGCCCAGCGCGGCGATCTTCTGGCAGGCGGTCTCGAAACTCTGGCTCAGAGGCCGCCAATTGTCGGTGTGGATGCCAATCTGGATCACGGCTCAACTCCTGAAGAATAGGGTTGCATTCGGACCAAGCGGTTTTCATTGTAGCGGTTCAGCACCGTGTCGCAAGCAATTGCCCGGGCCATACCTTACGCGAATAGCGGGATGGGGCGCTGGAGATTCCAGCGGCCAAAATACTCAGTTGCGGCAATCCCGCCAGAAGGCCGGCCTCCCGCCAAATCCAAGCCAAAAAAGATATTGACATTCGTACAGTTATCCGGTACGATTGGATAACTTGTAGAATTTGCCGGGTAAACTGATACGTTAATCCTTAATCCGTCCATGCCAATCAATCGCCCAACGCCGAACGACGCAAAGCTCAAGGAACTGATCCTGTTTATCGCGTCGCGCTCGCAGGACGATCCGCGTTTCGGGTCGACGAAGCTCAACAAGCTCCTGTTTTTCGCGGACTTCTTGGCGTATGCAAAGCTCGGGCGCGCGATAACGGGCCACCCTTATTTCAGGCTTCCAAACGGACCTGCGCCTCAAGCGATGGTGCCGATTCGCGAAGAAATGATTGAGGAGAGATCGCTGGCGATTCAGGACCGGGATCATTACGGACGAAATCAGAAGGTCCCGATTGCGCTTCGGGAGCCGGACTTGACGAAGTTCTCCGCGCAGGAGATTGCGGTGGTCACCGACGTGCTCATTGCCTACCGGAAAGACAACGCGAAGGCGCTGAGCGAGTTGTCCCACCGATTTGACGGATGGAAGCTTGCCGAAGACCGTGAGGTTATCCCTTACGAAGTTACCCTCGTCCGCTTCAAGAATCCGTCGGAGGAGGATCGTGAGAACGCCTTGGCGATGGGCGCCGAGTTGGCGGCATTGCGAATGGAGTGCGAGCCGCATGCCGACAGTTAGACGGAGTACGGTACGTCACCCGAAGTTCTCCGCGAGCCTGGAAGCGATTGCGGCCAACGATCCAACCGCGGAGGCTGCGATAGAGGGAGCTATCTGGGAAATTGAGCACGCCCCAAGCAGTCACGGGGTATACGACGAAAGAATTGATGCATGGCACGCCAAGCTAATCCTTCCATCAAGGACTGAGGTAATGCTTTACTATGGCATCAATCGCCGGTTCGTCATGATGCTCGCTATTCGC
>Ga0302320_10012418_pt1 | contig 17897 bp, 13 predicted proteins | sample Bog_T0_3_FD_202130 | JGI IMG/M metagenome (GOLD analysis project Ga0302320, IMG submission 202130) | Peat permafrost microbial communities from Stordalen Mire near Abisko, Sweden - Bog_T0_3 | ecosystem: Environmental > Terrestrial > Soil > Wetlands > Peat | place: Sweden: Abisko, Stordalen Mire...
CGAGTTGCGCCCAGGGTCGTGCGCATCACCATGGGAACTTTCCAGTGTCCGCCGGACATGTAGTGAACTTTGGCAGCCTGGTTCACCATCTGATCCATGGTCAAAGTAATAAAGTCGCCGAACATGATATCGACCACGGGGCGCAGTCCAGTCATCGCGGCTCCCACCGCCACGCCAGTAAATCCCGCTTCGGAAATCGGAGTGTCGACTACGCGCTTCGCGCCGAATTCCTCGACCAGGCCGGAGAGAACTTTGAAGGGCGTTCCGGCTTCCGCAACATCTTCGCCGATGATGCACACCCGCGAGTCGCGGCGCATTTCTTCCGCAAGAGCTTCGCGGACGGCTTGCGCAAATGTGAGTTCACGTTCAGGCATAGACGTGCTTCTCCACTTCATCGACGTTGGGATAGGGCGCGGCGACGGCAAACTTCACGGCTGCTTCCATGATCCCGCGAACTTCCGCCGCAATGGCATCCAGCGAAGCGGCATCCGTGTGGCCGCCATCGATCAGCCACTTTGCCAAAACCAGGATGGGATCGCGCTCCGTCTTCCAGAGCTGCTCTTCCTGTTTCGAACGGTAATACTCGCGGTTGATGTCCCCGACGTGATGGCCGCTATAGCGGTAAGTGTCGCACTGCATGAATGCCGGGCCGCCCCCGCCGCGCGCGCGATCGATCAATCGCGTTGCCACTTCGTTAACGGCCCGTACATCTTGCCCGTCGATTCTCTCGGCTACGAGTCCAAACGCTGTCGCTCGTCCCAGAATAGTTCCCGCAGTGGTCTCCTGATAGTGCGTGTATTCGTTGTATTGATTGTTTTCGCAGACGTAAATCACAGGCAGCTTCCACAACTGGGCCAGGTTCATGACTTCATAAAGCGATCCCTGGCCGAGCGCGCCTTCGCCGAAGAAGCAAACTGCTACGCGATCCGTGCCCAGCGTCTTCGCGCTGAAAGCCGCGCCCGTCGCGATGCCCACGCTACCTCCAACGATCGCGTTCGCTCCAAGATTGCCGGTTGCAGGATCGGCAATGTGCATCGATCCGCCTTTGCCGCGGCAATATCCCGCTTCTTTTCCCAGCAACTCGGCGAACATGCGATCGGGCGAAGCGCCTTTTGCCAGGCAGTGTCCGTGGCCGCGATGCGTGCTGGTGATGTAATCATCCACGCGCAGGGCTTCGCAGATTCCCACGGCAATCGCCTCTTCTCCGCTATATAGGTGAGCCAGTCCGGGCATGAGCGCGCGCGTGTAAACCTCATTAACCTGCTCTTCAAACGCGCGAATGCTCACCATCTGCCGATAGGCCTGCAGCCACCTATCTTTTTCCCCAGTCGATTCGCTGGCCGTGTTCGGATTGGATGTTGCAGTCGTCATTTTTTCTTCGGTCCCTCCGTCACTGGCGTCGCCACTCCGGACATGGCCGCCAGCACGTCGAACATGCAGGCGAAGTCGTACTTCGTCCAACCCATGCCCCGAGCCGCCGTGAGAATTTCATTGCTAACGGCTGTCGTGGGCAGGGGCACGTCAAGTTGACGCCCAAGATCCATGGCGAGCACCATGTCCTTCTGCATCATGTTCACATCGAACCAGGCCTCTTCCGGTTGCTGCAAAACGAAGGGCCCGCGATATTGAATCATCGGCGACGCAATTGCGCTGTGGACCAGAACATCGACTGCAGTCTCGCGCGCGATGCCGCTCTTTTCCGCCAGCAGCACGCCTTCGGAAAACGCCAGCATCTGCACCGCCAGGCTAAGGTTCACCGCAATCTTCATCGAAAGCGCAAGACCGTTGTCGCCCACATGGGTCACCTTGGGCCCGATATCGAGCAGCAACGGTTTTATCTTTTCAAAGGTTTCTCTGCGGCCGCCCACCATCACCGAAAGTTTGCCTTCCTGCAAGGTGATCACGCTGCCGGAAACCGGCGAGTCGACCATGTCCGCGCCCTTCTCGCGAACTTTCGCGGCCAGCGCGCGGCTCACCGCTGGACCAACCGTGCTCATGTCGATGAAAATTTTCCCCGCGCTTAATCCCGCCAGCATTCCATCAGGACCTTCCGTGATGGAAGCGATGGCAGCCGCGTTGGTGACCATCGCGAACGTGAAGTCGGAGGCGCTGGCCACGGCGCGCGGCGAGTCGGCCCATTGCATTCCTTTTTCCACCAGCCATTGCGCCTTCGTCCGGGTACGGTTGTAGCCGGTAACGGTGTGGCCTTTGCTAAGCAGCCGGTTCACCATCTGGCTGCCCATCACTCCCAAACCGATGAATCCAAGTTTCGCCATTCCGGCGCGACCTCCGACTGATTTGTGAAATGCTGTTGTGAAATACTTTTGCCGGAAACATTACCGCAACATGAGGATGCGAGCGGTCGCCCCAGCTCAGGTAACTTTGATTTTCTGCGCTGCTTGCTTTCCTGTCGCCTTGTTCGGGGGAACCCGCGAATCCTGACGCACCTGCTCGAGGTGCGCGCGCATGGCGCTGCGCGCTTGTTCCGCATCGCCCCGTTCCATGGCCTCCAGAATTCGCTTGTGATGAAATTGACCGCGTTGCGGGCCGCCTTCCACGTTGAAGATCTTGATGCGTTGCTCGCGCAGCAGGCCTACGATGGAATCAATTAAAGAAAGAATGAGCGGATTGGCGGCGGCCTCAGCCAGCGCCAGGTGAAAATCCAGATCGGCCTCGATATACGCTTCCGGGTCCTTCTGCGCGCGCTCCATCACCGCGACCGCTTCGCGCAGCGCTTGCAGGTCTTCGCGCTTCACCCGCTCCGCGGCGAGGGCAGCAATGCCCGGCTCCAGAATAAGACGCAACTCCGACAAATGCGGCGAGCCTTCCTGCTGGCCCAGTTTCACCATCAAGTCAAAGGATTGCCTTGCCGCCTGGGTGGTTCCGTCGGTCACAAAAGTGCCGCGTCCCGAGTAAGCTTCCACCAGCCCTTTTTCACGCAGAGCTTTGACCGCTTCGCGCACCGCAGTGCGGCTTACCCCGAGGCGCTGCGCAAGCTCGCGCTCGGCGGGAAGCTGATCACCGGGTTTTAAAGTTCCATTAAGGACAGAGGCTTCGATCTGCTGAACAATCTGCTCGTACAGACGCGAAGTCCGGACAACTTTGTACACAGGGGTAACTCCCGCAAGAGCTGGTTTAGGGGAACCAGCGATGGTCTGGCTACTATACCGCAGGTCCAATGGGAACGCCGTATTTTCTGCGCAGCGGATTGGAGTAGCAATCACGGGACGGCTCTTGGTATGGTGGTATGACAGCTAGGACAGTAGCACTTCTCTTTCGCTCCGCGCAAGCCCATTCTCAAAAATGTGGAGACCTGCCTGCTTCAGGAGGAAAGCCTATTCTTTCAGGAACCTGACCAGTCAGCCCCCGAGGGCCGGAAACACCCTGCTTCATGCGAATTTGCTTGACTTCATTCCTTTGGCAGTGGTATGGCTGTCGGACCAGCAAAAACGGAGGAGTTTCCCGATGCCATCCCGACGCGCCGCCATGTCCGCGATTCGCCGAGCCAACCTAGCCACCTCGTTTGTGCTCCTTTTCGCCTTTTGCCTGCTGCGCCTGCCGGTTTCGGCCCAGTCCACTACCGGACGCATCCTGGGCAGCGTAAACGACCAGAGCGGCGCGTCCTTAGCCGGCGCCGCGGTGGTCATCTCCGACACTCAGCGTGGAATCTCGCGCACCCTTGTCACCGACGCCTCGGGCGACTATGTGGCTCCTGACCTGAGCCCGGGTACCTACAAGATTCACGTCGAAGCCAAAGGCTTCAAGTCATCGGAACGGCCCACCGTAACGATCGAGGTCGCCACCGACGTTCGCGCCGATTTCACTCTGCAACCCGGCAACGTTTCTGAAACCGTGACCGTTAGCGGCGAAATCCCACTGCTGAACACAACCTCTTCAACGTTGGGTGGAACGCTGAGCAACGAAGAAATTAACGACCTTCCACTGAACGGCCGCAACTATGAAAACTTGCTGCAACTTCGCCCCGGCGTGATGCGCTATCCCGGCGGCGGTTTCTCCACCACCAGCACCGATGGACTGCGCGCCGAAGACAACGCCTACTTTATCGAAGGCTTATTTAACAGCGAACCATTTTCAGGACAAGGCATCATTAACGGCGCTGGCATCGCTGGAGATTCCGCGACTATTCTGCCCATTGATGCCATCCAGGAATTTAACGTTCAGGAAAATCCCGCCGCAGAGTATGGCTGGAAGCCGGGCGCGGTCATCAACGTTGGACTTAAATCCGGAACAAACAGGATTCACGGCACCGCCTTCGCCTTTGGCCGCGACGGCGCTTTGGACGCGCGCAACTACTTCAACGCCACTCCTGCCGCCAAGACGGATCGCACCCTCGAGCAATTCGGCGGCAGCTTCGGCGGCGCGATTATCAAAGACAAAGCTTTCTTCTTCGGAGCCTATGAAGGTCAACGTTACGACGTGGGCAATTCCTATAGTGTTACCACGCCCTCCACGGTCTCTCTGCCCGCCGCGGGAAACTGCACTTCTCCTCTGGTCAACGGGGATTGTGGTGGCAGCATTCCCGACGCGATTGACGATCTCCTGGCCAATGGAGTGGCCATCAGTCCAAACAGCTTGCTGATTTCCGGTTGCAGCGTAACCGGTTCTGGTTCTACAGCGTCGGTCACCTGTGCCGGCACAGGCTTCCCTATCAACAACACGCAGAGTATCAACGTCGTGCAGGGATTTCCCAACAATGTCGGCGTCGACAACGCTCTCGGCAAAGTGGATTTCAACGTGAACCAAAAGAACACCATCACGGGGATGTATTTCTACGGCAACAATAACGGAACCGTCGAAGATTTTCCGGAGCTCCAGTCGCAGTGGCGATCGAAGATTCACACGCGCGCCCAGGTGGTTGGCGGCAGCTGGATCTGGACTCCGAATGCGCGCTGGGTGAATGAAGCCCGAGTTGGCTACAATCGCTTATACCAGCCTACGTTTCCCGGGGATATCAATACGCCCGCGTCGGCGTATGGTTTGGATACCGGTGTAAGCGGGCCCTTCACCGGAGGTCTTCCCCGCATTGGTTTTGCCGGAGCCTTTGTCCCCGGCCTCGGCGGTTTCAAGTGGCCGAAATTTCAAGGTCCGGATTCGATCACCCAGTTCATCGATCACGTTTCCTACACTCGAGGAACGCACGCCTTCAAGTTCGGTGGCGAACTGCATCGCGACGAAGTAAACGGCGGCGCTTTTGGCAATGCTCGCGGAAGCATCACCTTCCTCGGCGGAGTTGCACTGGCGAATTCCACGGCGCTGGAAGATTTCTTCGCCGGCGATCCCTTCAAAGCTTCAGTGCAAGTTGGCGATCCCCGACGCGATATTCATAACTGGGCTTACGGATTGTTCGCGCAGGACGACTGGCGTCTGACCAAAAACTTCACCCTCAATTACGGATTGCGCTACGAATACAGCACTGTCATGAAAGAGGCTCACAACCTCCTGGGCAACTTCGATCCGAACTCGGCGACTGGATTGATTCAGGCTGGAATGAATGGTGTCAGCGGTCCCTATAATCCCGATCACACCAACTTTGCCCCGCGTCTGGGCTTCGCCTGGGACGTAACCGGCAAAGGCAACACGGTGATCCGCGGCGGGGCTGGCCTGGTGTATGAAACCATTAACTGGGAGGCAATGCTCGCCTTCAACAATGCGTTCGGATTGAACAACGTTCCAACCGGAGCGATCATCAACGGCGCGAATGGCACGGCCGGCGGCACGATTACAGCCGGCAATCTTTCGATTCCTCCCCTCCTGCCGCAGTGGGATAGTGGCATTCCGCTCTACGGCGCCAACGTCAGCACGACCACGCTGAACTGCTTCAATAATCCCTGCCCGATCATGAGCGTGGATCGCAATATCACCACTCCCTATGTATGGAACTGGACACTGAATTTGCAGCATGCGTTCACCCCGAATCTCTCGTTGGAACTCGCGTATGTGGGCAATCACGGGACAAATCTGACTGGTATTCGAGACATCAATCAGCCGCCGGTGGGATCGGGCTGGACGGTCGGGACCCCGGCCAATCCAGGCGAACTTACACTGTGCCTACAGAGCGCTCCACTCTATAACAACTGCAGCGCCGATGCTCTGGGAGGCGAAGAAGCCAACCGGCCGTTCGCCACAAAATTCCCGTATCTCAGCAACATCTTCCAAATGGCCAACGTATACAAGTCAAACTACAACGGCCTTCAGGTCACGCTGAACTCGCGAAACTATCATGGCTTGAGCATGGTCGCCGGTTACACCTACGCGCATGCGCTCGATGACGTAGGCGCGAACTGGGATTTCGGTTATGGCGCAGGCCTGCCGCAGGATTCCAGGAATGTCGGACGCGAATATGGAAACAGCGACTTCGACATTCGCCATCGTCTGACCGTATCACTCACCTACGCAATTCCCGGCCGTTCCGGCTACGCTCAGATGCTCGAAGGTTGGGAGATCAATTCCATCGTGACTCTGGAAAGTTCGCAGCCCTGGGGACCGATTGACCTTGGAACCGATGCCGCTGGAGTTGGCTCATTGCCTGTGAGCCCGCCCGCGAGCGAGCCGATCCGTTGGGACTTCTTTGGAAAGACATCCGACTTTAAGTCGGGACCAACCGCCATCCCGTATTTTTCCGGCGCCAGCAATTCGAGTTGTGCCGCGGAAGCTCTGTCCGAAGACGGAGGAACAGCCGGAGCTGCGACGGCAGCTTTGAATTTGTTTGGTTGCTACGCCAAGGGCAATTCCATGATGCTGCCTCCCGCGCTCGGGACTTTCGGAACCATGGGCAGAAATACCTTCCCAGACTCGGGATTCCGGAATGTTGATTTTTCAGTCGCCAAGAATTGGCACCTCGGCGAGGCAGTCCACGCGCAGTTCCGCGCCGAGTTCTTTAACATTTTCAATCATCCGAATTTCGCGAATCCCTACGGCGGGCAGAACGGATTCGGATTGAACGATCCTTCGGTTCAACCTTTCGGCTGTGGCTGCGCCACTCCCGATGTGGCCGCCGCAAATCCGGTCATCGGATCGGGCGGCAGCCGCGCGGTGCAGTTAGGTCTGAAATTTTCTTTTTGAGTAATTGAAAATTACGGGTGAGAAAAGCCGGACGCAATTCCGTCCGGCCTTTTCTTCCTCAACCAACGACAGTCAAATCACAGCGTACCGGGTCCTTGCCATGAAAAAACAAAACGCCTTCTCCCTGCCAATTTTCTTGTCGCTGTTTTTCGCATTCCTTTCGGCCGCCGTTCCCGCTCAAGACGCTCCGTCACCCGAGCATCGCGAGCGCAACATTGACGAGATCAGAGTCGAAGCCATCCGGCGCGCTCAAGTGGGCCAGTATCCGCTCATCGGGCTCGATCCCGGCGATGTGACCGAAGCGTTCCAGAGTATTCACACCGCCGACAAAGATGAATGGGCCGCAGGATTTATGAAAGTGGCCGACCGTTACTTCAACGAAGCGAAGTCTTTGGAGAAGTCCGACCCCACCAAGGCCAATGCCGATTACATCCGCGCCTGGCGCCTGTATTCGTTCGGACGCTGGCCGATTCCCGCATCTCCCGGCAAGCAACGCTCGTACGAGAAAGCTATCGAAGCGTTTCTCGATCATGCCAAGTTCCTCGATCCGCCGCTCGAAGTCGTTCGCATTCCCTTTGAAGGAAAAGAAATCATCGGCTACTTGCGCCTGCCAAAGAATGCGAAAGGCCCGGTGCCGCTGGTGATTGCGGTGAATGGACTCGACAGCCGCAAAGAAGATTTGACAGAAAGTTTCAGTGCGATTCTGCCCTTCGGCATCGGCTATCTTGCAGTCGATGGTCCGGGCACGGGACAGAATCCAATCAAGGTCAGTGAGACTGCGGACCGCATGCTCTCGAAAGTGATCGACTACGCGCAGTCGCGGCCGGAGATCGACAAGAACCGTATCGCGATGCACGGCGTAAGTTGGGGAGCCTACTGGGCCACGAAGATGGCAATCGTGGAAAAGGCCCGCCTGCGCGGGTGCAGCGCGCAATCTCCGCCGGTGGACCACTTCTTCCAGAAAGAATTTCTCATGAACATGCTGGTCGGCAATCGCGAATATTTATTCGATCAGGTGCCGGCGCTCATGAGCATTTTGCAGGATGTGCACACGCTCGACGAGATGGGCGACTATCTGCCAAAACTTTCCCTGGTACATCAAGGGTTGCTCGGCAAACCAATGGCTCCGATGTTGATTCTGGCGGGAGTGAAAGACACACAGGTTCCCATCGACGACGAGTACCTGCTGTTAAGCAAAGGCGACGTGCCGAAAGAGGCGTGGATTAATCCCAGCGGCGGACATTTGGGACGCCAAGTCGGAGTATGGCCCGACCCGCGAATCTTCAAGGAAGTAATTATTCCCTGGCTGGTAAAGACGCTGCAGAGCAGTGGGCAGTGATCAGTGGCCAGTGATCAGTGGTCAGCGGGTCAGACAAACCTCGATTGGATCGGCTCACGGATTTGTTTCAGGGCATGCCTTCAGGCATGCCGCTAGTTGCCATCAAAGGTGGTCGCCTATAGGCGCCGAAGCTTCCCCGAACGGCGCCAGAACTTTATAACCATTCGTCATCGCTAAAGCGATGCTCGACACGAACCGAAATATCTAACGTCGCCAATTCTTTCCTAAGCTCATGCCCGATCCCATTGAACCTTCGCTTTCCGATGTTCCGCGCGCCGCGCCGCCGCCGAAGCCGTTCTACGCGTCGCTGTGGGTGCAGGTGCTCATCGCGATGGTGCTCGCCATCGTGCTCGGATATTTCAGTCCCGCGCGCGCCATTGCCATGAAGCCCCTCGGCGACGCTTTCATCCGCATGATCACCATGATCATCACCATCCTCATTTTCTGCACGGTGGTGACCGGCATCGCCGGCATGCAGGACCTGAAAAAAGTGGGCCGCGTCGGCGGCAAGGCGCTCGTCTATTTTGAAATCGTTTCGACCATCGCGTTGCTCATCGGATTGGTGGTGGGCAACGTAGTCAAACCCGGCAGCGGCTTCAATGTGAATGCGGCCTCTCTCGACGCGCACGCCGTCGCCGACTATGCCGGGCAAGCTAAGGCCCAAAGCGTTACTGAATTTCTGATGCACATCGTCCCCACGACTGTAACGGATGCGTTTGCCAAAGGCGACATCCTGCAGGTGGTGTTTATTTCGATTCTCTTTGGATTTGCTTTGTCATCGGCCGGGCCGCGCGCCAAACCCATCACAGCGCTGCTGGAATCTCTGACGCAAGTTGTCTTTCGCGTGGTCAATATTCTCATGCTCTTTGCCCCCATCGGCGCATTCGGCGCCATGGCCTTTACCATCGGCAAGTACGGATTCGCCTCGCTCGGCCCGCTGGTCAAACTGATCGCCACATTCTGGATCACGTCGATTCTGTTTGTGCTGATCGTGCTGGGTGCGATTTGCTGGATGGCCGGTTTCAGCATCGTGAAATTCCTGCTGCACATCAAAGAAGAAATCCTATTAGTGCTGGCTACAAGTTCGTCCGAAACCGCGATCCCTACATTGATGGAGAAGCTCGAAAAGCTGGGCTGCTCGCGCTCTCTGGTGGGCCTGGTCGTTCCCACGGGCTACACCTTCAACACCGATGGCAGCGGTTTGTACATGACTCTCGCCGCCTTGTTCGTGGCCCAAGCCACCAATACTCACCTGACTCTGCTCGAACAGCTCACTATCTTTTCGGTCGCCACGCTAACCTCGAAAGGCGCGAGCGGAGTGCAGGGAGCATCCTTCATCGCACTGGTCGCGACGCTGTCTGTGATCCCGACAATTCCAGTGGCGGGGATGGCGCTCATCCTCGGCATCGACCGCTTCATGAGCATGTTCCGCGGCTTGGTCAATATGGTCGGCAACGGCGTAGCCACGCTCGTGGTGGCGCGTTGGGAGAATGAGTTGGGCAGGGACACGCTCAGGAACAGGCTGGCGTAAACATTCACGGTCTCGTTCCGTTTTGCACCTAACGTAACACGCCTTGTGCACAATTTTTGTTGCACATTCACACTCCCGCAATATCAGATGTATAAAGTGAATGCAGGAGGGCGCCTCATGAGTTCGCCGCGAATTGCAAAATCGCTGCCGCTTCAGGTCGCCGCGGTCTGCTACCGGAAGCGGGGCGACGAGATCGAGTTCCTCCTGGTGAATACCAACGGCGGCAACAAGTGGACTTTTCCCAAGGGGTCCACTGAAGCGCGGCTCTCGCACAGTCAAGCCGCCGAGCGCGAAGCCGCCGAAGAAGCTGGAGCCCTGGGTACGATCGACCCGCGCCACTTTCATCTATACATTCACTCCAAGGGCGTGTTCTGGCAGCCCGGCGGCGTGCAGGAATTTGTGGTCAAGGCGTTTCTGATGGAAGTGCATCAGTTGCGCAAAGCCGATGAACCAATGCGGCATCCCACCTGGTTCACTCCGGAAGAAGCGCGCCGACGTCTGGCCAAAGGCCGCGAAGTGAAGTACGCCCACGAACTGAATGCCGTGATCGATCAGGCGCTCGAACATATTCAGTTTCATGGCACTTTGTGGGGCAAGTATCCGGAAAAGGGCAACGGGCGAGTTTCGGCGCATTCCTAAGTGCGGAGCTACGAGCCACGAGCGACGAACTTCGAGCTTCGAGCAAATAGAGCCGAGCAATTCCGCGCTCCGATCCCCTCGACAAGAATTATTCCGGGAAGATGGTTCGCCGCTCGCCGCTCGCCGCTCGTAGCTTCTTTATGAGACGATAATTCCAGCTCATGATCCAGCTTTCCGGCGCCGGAAAACGTTTCGGCCACAAACTGCTTTTCGAAAATACCGACTGGCTGATCACTCCCCACGACCGCGTCGGTCTCGTCGGCGGGAACGGCACAGGCAAGTCTACGCTGATGAAAGTTCTCGCCGGCCTGGACACGTTCGATTACGGCTCGCTCATCGTCGCTAAAGGGACCACCGCCGGGTATCTTCCCCAAGATGGACTATCGCTCTCCGGACGGACCGTCTTCGCCGAGTGCATGACTGTCTTCAGCGACCTGCACGATATCGAACGGGAATTGGAAGCTCTCCTGCAAAAGATTTCCGAGCTCGACCACACCAGCCCGGAATACGCTGCCGTCGCCGACCGCTATCACAGCCTCGAACATGAATTCCAAACCCGGGGCGGATATTCGATTGAAGCCGAAGTAGGACGCGTGCTGCAGGGTCTGGGTTTTCAAAAAGAAGACTGGCAGCGGCAGACCGACGAATTTTCCGGAGGCTGGCAAATGCGGCTGGCCCTGGCCAAACTGCTATTGCAAAAACCGAATCTGCTGCTGCTGGACGAGCCGACCAACCATCTCGACCTCGAAGCGCGCAACTGGCTGGAAGAATATCTGCACGACTATCCCTACGCCCTGGTGCTGATTTCGCATGACCGGTATTTTCTCGATGTCGTCGTCAACAAGATCGCGGAAATCTGGAACAAGCGCTTCTGGTTTTATACCGGCAACTACGACAAGTTTCTCTCGCAAAAAACGCAGCGCAACGAACAACTGCAAGCCGCCTACAAAAATCAGCGCGACCGCATCGAGCAGCTTGAAGTATTTATCAACCGCTTTCGCTATCAGGCCACCAAGGCGAAGCAGGTGCAGAGCCGCATCAAGGAACTGGAAAAGATAGAGCGCATCGAAGTTCCGCCCGAAGAAAAGACGATCCACTTCACTTTTCCGCAGCCGAAGCCCAGCGGACGCATCGTCGCCGAATTCGTCGACGTGGCCAAGACCTATCCCGCTCGGCCCGATCGCAATATTGGTCCGAAAGAAGTTTTTCGCCACGTCAATTTTCTAATCGAGAAAGGCGACCGCATCGCGCTGGTCGGCGTAAATGGAGCCGGAAAATCTACCCTGATCAAGCTACTGGCCGGAACCGAGAATTCGACGGAGGGCGAATACAAACTCGGGCACAACGTCGAAGCCGACTACTTTGCCCAGGATCAATACAAAGAACTCGACGCCGACGCCCGCATGATCGACGATCTCGGCAACGCATCTCCCGGTTCCTCACAGACCGAACTGCGCAGCCTGCTGGGATGTTTCCTGTTTTCCGAAGACGATGTTTTCAAAAAGATCGGAGTCCTCTCCGGCGGCGAGCGCGGCCGCTACGCCCTGCTGCGTCTGCTTCTGCATCCGGCAAATTTTCTGCTGCTGGACGAGCCAACCAATCACCTCGACATGCGCGCCAAAGATGTTCTTCTCGATGCGCTGATGAAGTATTCCGGCACTGCCGTGTTCGTCTCGCACGATCGTTACTTCATCGACAAGCTAGCCACGCGGGTTTTCGAAATCGGCGACGGCAAAGTTGAAGTCTATCCCGGAAATTACGAAGACTATCTCTGGCGTAAACAGGGCGGGAGCGCGAAGCAGAATGAAGCCATCCGCCAGCAGTTAAACATTCCCGAACCGGCCGTTGCCGTGCCTCCATCGAACGGCAATCAACCAGCCGCTGACCCAACTGCAAAGGCGAAGCGCTTGAATCCCATCAAGCGCAAGAAAATCGAAGACCGCGTCCAGGAGCTTGAAGCCGCAATCAGCCAAGCTGAAGACGAAATCGCCAAGTACGAAATCGCTTTACAGGATTTCATCAGCGCCGATGAAACCCAGCGCCAGTCCCAGGAACTCGAACAGCAAAAATCCGCCCACTCCGCGCTGATCAGGGAGTGGGAAGCACTCAGCGAGTCGCTACAAGAAGTCGAGTAACGTCAAGTTACTTCCGCCACGGTCAAGTTTCTTTCGTAATCTCGGAGGATTACTTACTGCCGTGCGATAGTGAGGATGGCCAAAGGGACACGAACGACCTGTGGCGATAATCCCAGAGTAACGCCGGGCACGGGAGCACGCAGCACGCGCCTCGCGGAATCCAAGGAAGGTAAAATGCTCCAGTCCTCAGAAAATATCAATGGCGTACGTTCCACCTCTCCCGCTTCGAACCCTAACTCTTATAACCCGGTTAAAACCACCACCGCGCCCATCGAGCAAGCCACCATTGGCCGCACCCTGGTGATCAAGGGTGAAATCATCGGCGCCGAAGCGCTCTACATCGATGGCCGCATCGAAGGCAAAATCACTCTCCCGGATAACCGCATAACCATCGGACGCAATGGAGTGGTGCAGGCCGACATTACTGCGCGTGAAGTTGTGGTGATGGGCAAGGTCAGCGGAAACATCGAGTGCAGCGACCGCGTCGATATCCGCAGTGAAGGCTCCGTGACCGGAGAAGTTTCTACCGTTCGCATCAGCGTGGAAGATGGCGCTGTGCTGAAGGGCGGCATTCAGGTGCGTAGCGGCGAACACAAGCACCAGAATCAAGACTCGCAGAAAAAAGCGAACGAAATGCAGAAGTCCGCAGTGGCCGAGGCGCAAAAAGCCATGGCAGTACCGGCCAGCGCGTAACGCTTCACCATTAAACTGGCTTCGCGCTTAGACTGGCTTAGCGAATTAGACTATCTTCGGCCATTAGACTACCCTCGCGAATTAGATTTTGTCATCCCGAGCGAAGCGAGGGACCTTGGGTTTTGCCTGCGACAGCGAACCGGCGGCAGGGCAAGAACCAAGATCCCTCGCATTGCTCGGGATGACAGTTTTTGGTGAGGATTTTTATCCTTGGTGAAGGTATCTATTTTTTAGTGAAGACGGTTATTTTGGGCGAAGAAGATTTTTCGTGAGGCTTTGGATGTTCATCTTTGTTGAAGATATTTCATTCGAGCCCATCCCTTCAAAAATTCTGTCATTCCGAGCGGAGCAAGATCACCCGCGAAGCGGATGATCTTGCGAAGTCGAGGAACCCGCTGTTCCTTACTTCTTATCCTTCGGCTTCAAATCCAACGAGGCGGAATTCATACAATAGCGCAGCCCCGTCGGCGCAGGACCATCTTCAAAAACATGCCCCAGATGCGCGCCACATTTCGCACACCGGGCCTCGGTGCGCACCATGCCATAGCTCGAATCCTTATGCTCCTCAACCTTGCCTTCATCCGCGGGCTTGTAAAAACTAGGCCACCCAGTTCCGGAATCAAATTTCGTTTCGGAATCGAATAGCTCCTCGCCACAACAGACGCAGTGATACGTTCCTGCGTCCTTAGTCTTCCAGTATTTGCCGGTGAACGCCGGCTCCGTCCCCGCCTCGCGCGCCACGCGATACTGCTCCGGTGTCAGCTTCTGCTTCCACTCCGCCTCGCTCGTTGCAATCTTCTCTGTCATAAATATGTCCTCAAATAAATTTGAACTTTGGATTTTGGACGCGACCGCAACTTGCGCTCCAGGTTTAACTGACCACTGATCACTGACCCCTGACCACTGCCCCTTTAGATGTTCGAAGGACCGGAAAAGTGGCGGCCCGCTCATCACATCCCAGCCAACCTTGTCTGTGACGTTTGTCACAGCCTGCTTGTGACATCTAACCTTGTCATCCACAGGCTCGGCCATTGACTATTCACGCAATGTCTGCGAGTCCCTCGGGCCCGGCTAACCCCCTCAGAAGGCAGCCGGGCCCTTTCAATTTTATTGGGACACTTCCGCCCCAGTCTTGCGGTACTTGCCCCGGAAATAGGTCAACGGCTGCCCTTCCCGAACCACTACTTCCTCAACTTCCGCAATGAAAATAGTGTGGTCACCCGCATCCTGCGCGGTTTGCAGGCGGCATTCCAGGTAAGCCAGCGCACTCTGCAGAATCGGAGTTCCATGCGCCGTCCGCTCAAACCGCGCCCCGGCTTCCTCCTCTGCGCGTTCGTGGGTATGAACCGCCCGCGCGTAGTATTCCGAAATCACCCGCTGACTCTCAGCCAAAATATTGATTCCAAAGCGCTTCTTAGCATGAAGATGGGCATGCGTGCTGGCGCTGTGGTCGACGCAAACCAGCACCAGCGGCGGAGCCAGCGATACCGAGGAGAACGCATTCGCCGTCATCCCCTGAACTTCCCCCTCCAGGTCGACCGTAATAATGGTTACCCCCGTGGCAAAGCACCCCAGCGCCCGTCGAAATTCGGTGGAACTCAGAGTCATAGGCAGTAAAAATCTCCCCGCGACTGCTTACATTAGCACGGCAGGGGTCTGCCGCAGCCAATCAGCGTGATGGCCCGCTTACGACACCGCACATGTCAACGTCGGGTCTCTCAGCAGCGAGCGACATTCGGGTTGTCAAAATTGTTCAAGCGTCTGACATTGTGGGGGTGGAAGAGCTTGTGGGAAGACTCGGTGTGGTGGCGCTGGTTGTGTCCCTACTGGCGATGATCTTGTCATGTGGCCCACCGACTACCGGCTACTTCGCAAATCTGGAATTCAGTCCTGATCTTCATCTAATTCCATCTCATCCGCTTTCTCCAGAGCCGCATGTTGGTTCGTTCTACTTCGTCTTTCACACCGGAACAGGACTGACCGAAGTTGACCATTTACGGCAGGATGGTCCCGCGACGCCCCCAACTGTACTGTTGTTCCTCGAAATGAATCGGGACCACATGCTTGATCGGACGGTCAAGTCCATTCAACTCATGAAAGGGCGGTTTGGCACCGTCTACGCTGAGAGAACCTGCTTTTTCAATAGACCGCCTGAAACCAGCTGGAGCAATGTGTCTGTCCATTCGTATTTCAATTCCGCCAGCAGAGAGGTACCTTCGGAGCTGTCTCCTCCTCCCAGCACGCTGCCGCCGCTCACGTCATTGAGTCTCGTCCGAATCTACCGAGCTTTTCCTGAATATCTTGTAGTCGCTGCTAACTATGAGCAAGACGGAGAACTCGGTAGTTTGCACATTGACGGTGCAAAGGATGGGAACTGGCTCCACAGCAACGATGTTCCAGCGGCTCAGCATGTTGTTCACCGCCCCACAGAGGGATGGGACTTAGGTCTTCTCAGGCAGTATGGCATCCCCGAGCGTATAGATGTTCAGAGCTACCTTCGATCCCACCACATCCCCCTTCCTCCCGCTTCTCTACCGCAGGAAGTGGCCGTTCTGAATCAACACTACGGATACGACAAGTTCATTCGCCTGGATGAACTCGGTAATGGCACCGTCATCTCCTCTCGATTCCTACAACCGTCAGATACGGATGAGGAGCAGGTCCTAAATCCTCAGTGCGAATCTCGTTTTCGCCAGCAACAGAAACTCGGGCTTCCGACTGTTGAATGAGTGAAAACGGCGCATTTTAGTCGCCGTGCAGTCCCAGATCACCTTTGCCGCCGAAAGATCGCCATTGCACTCATCGACCTTTGCCGGAGTCGGTGCCCAGCGTTCAGCAGAGGGGAAGGTTGGTATGACTGGGCACCGCCCGCCGGCCGCTGACCTCTGTTGTATGATTCGATGCATCCGCCGCGTTGTGGAACCGAGCATCGTGACCCTAGCTGCCATCAGAACCGCCGCCCAGGAGCCAACCTCAACTTGCGCGGCAAACCTCGCCAATCCACAGCCCGGTTCCCCCATCAGCCGCGACCTTGCCCTACGCCTAATCCACTGCAGCGACGAGGATCTCCCCCAACTGCTCTCCGCCGCCCGCGCCGCCCGCGACCGCTTCAAGCCTGGCATCCTTACCTACTCCCGCAAAGTTTTTCTCCCGCTCACCAATCTCTGCCGCGACTATTGCGGCTACTGCATCTTCCGCCGCGATCCTGGAGACCCCGGCGCGCACACCATGACCCCGGAAGAAGTTCTCTCGGTCGCCCGAGCCGGAGAAAAACTCGGATGCACCGAAGCCCTCTTCAGTCTTGGCGACAAGCCAGAGCTACTCTTCCCAGAAATGCGCGAGACGCTGCAGCATCTCGGATACAAATCCACACTGCACTATCTGGAAGCGATGTGCGAACTCATCTTGCGCGAGACTACGTTGCTGCCGCATCCGAATCCCGGCCTGCTCAGCGCCGAGTGGATCGCGCGTCTGGCCGCCGTTTCCCCCAGCATGGGCCTGATGCTCGAATCCACGAGCAGTTCCCTGCTCGCGCCCTGCGCGGCTCACGATAACGCTCCCGACAAAGTTCCCAGCAGGCGACTGCGCACCATCGAAGAAGCTGGCAAACAGAAAGTTCCTTTCACCACCGGCCTTTTAATCGGCATTGGCGAGTCTCCTGAAGACCGCGTCGATACCCTGCTCGCCATCCGCGATATGAATGACCGCTACGGACACATCCAGGAAGTCATCGTGCAGAACTTCCGCGCCAAGCCCGGAATCCCCATGGCTCACGTCCCGGAACCCACCCATGGAGAAATGCTGCGCACCGTAGCAGTAGCTCGTTTGTTAATGCCTAACGTAAATATTCAAGCGCCTCCCAACCTGAACGCGCCGTATTATGAAGAGTTGCTGGACGCTGGCATTAACGATTGGGGAGGAATTTCGCCTCTGACGCCTGACTACATCAATCCGGAAAAACCCTGGCCGCATCTCGAACAACTTCGCCAGCGCACCGAGAATAAGGGATTCCAGTTGCGCCAGCGCCTGCCGGTCTACAACGAATTCATTCCCTCGATCGCTTCAGGCTCTGGATTGCTCGCCGAAAAAACTAGAGCTGCCCTTGCCCGCCAAAAGCCCGCAGAGAACGAGACAGTCGCATGATCTGCGTACTCACCGGCGGCACTGGCGGCGCAAAGTTTGTCGATGGATTGCGCCAGGTTATCCCCGCCGAAGAAATCACTCTGATCGTGAACACCGGCGATGACCTGTTGTGGTGGGGGCTCTACGTCTCTCCCGACATCGATTCCATCACCTATGTTCTCTCCGGCCTGCTCAGCCGCGAACGCGGATGGGGAGTGAAAGGCGATACTTTTCTTTGCCTGCAAGCCATGGGGCAACTCGGCGAACCCACATGGTTCCACACCGGCGACCGCGATCTGGCAATGCACCTCTTGCGCTCACGTCTCTTAGCAGAGGGCAAAACTCTATCTGAAGC
>Ga0302320_10012419_pt1 | contig 17896 bp, 17 predicted proteins | sample Bog_T0_3_FD_202130 | JGI IMG/M metagenome (GOLD analysis project Ga0302320, IMG submission 202130) | Peat permafrost microbial communities from Stordalen Mire near Abisko, Sweden - Bog_T0_3 | ecosystem: Environmental > Terrestrial > Soil > Wetlands > Peat | place: Sweden: Abisko, Stordalen Mire...
CTCTAAGCAACGAGGGCGAGGTCCGCCTGGAGTTCAAGGACTCGCAATCCGCCGGCCAGATGCGCCCCGAGGATCCCGACGCCGAGTACAAGTACCGGTATGTGCTCATGCCGATGCGCATCTGAGGGAGCTATCGGTTAATATGAGGGGATTTTGATCGAAGAACTTGAAGACGGGGCCTTCATTGAAACAATCCGGTGGCTTCTCGTCCAGATCGCACCTGGAAGCAAACGATAGTATGACTGCGCCTCATTTTTCAATGTAATCTCGGCCAACGCCGCTACAAATGGCAGGCCTGATTTGATTTGGCTGCGTCAATGTCAAGGCCTGATCGTTCTCCTAGGACCGAAATTGCGGCATCTCTAACGGCTGGCGCAATTTCCTTTGGCGCATAAACGAAGCTCCGCCACTTGTTGTGGGCGTATGCTTCAGTCCACTGCTCCAATGGAAAATACCGCTCAATTTGCTCGACGTCCGCATCCTTCGAAGTCTGGATTAGTGCGCTACCGGACTTGATATTTGGGATTCCCGGTATACCCAGCCGGATGTCGTGTTTGCTGCAATTTCCGCGAATGGCCGGCTGGAGACGCTTTTGAATCTCATCCTCTGCATCATCTAGATTCTGAGGCACCTTATTCAGATCAATATATCTTTGCCTTCCATCATCCCAATTCTTAACGGTTCGCCTTGATACCTCAAGGCACCGCACAAATAGATCGCGATGCCGGAACCGGCTCAGCATGCTTCGGATGTATTCGTCGCCAAAGCCATTCGGCTGCCAAAAGAACTCTTCATCGGTTGTGTAGAGGTACTGAACGGGATCAGTGAAGGAAACAGACCCTCCGCGAACTGGAACAGCCGCCTGTTTCGGATTCTCAATGATATGTCCGACCATCGACCGAAGCATGGAATCGAGACATTTAACCTTTTGATGGTGGTATACAGACCCGAACAAGGTCATTTTGCTGAATAATATTTGCTCCAAGGGGACGTAGTTTCGAAGAACGAGGACACGGCCACCTTTATACTTTGCAGTAGAAATCATGCTCAAGAACCTGGGAAGGTCAACCGTCAAAGCCAAGCCGCAGTAATAGCTGTCCCGAGCAATATAGTCGAGTTTGTCGCAGTCATACGCGCTGCTGATGATGTTGGCCAGGAACCATTTCTCGGGGTCATCATGAGTGCCAAGGATCAGCTTGGAAATTTTGTCTAGGCTCAAGTTGGCCTGGCATTCCTTAACGACAAACTCCTCAAACCACCGCTTAAACCTCGGAGAGGTCACTATGAGATATGAGAGAATCTCCCCTGGATGGTTCCTGGCGTAGATTGGGTTGCTCTTGAACTCTTGTAGGTCGGACATCAACTCGTAGATCTGCTCAGAGGCGTGCGAACAGAGGCCGTGACCCACATCATGGAGTAACGCGGCCATTCGCAAGTGAGCCAAATCGCCCTTTGAGCGGTCACCGTCCCCTCCAAAGCCCGTGCCCTCAACGTCGGACCTTTCCCGAATGGCATTGAAGCACCGTTCCGCCAGAGCCGCAACGCCAAGAGAATGTTCGAACCGTGTGTGCGTGGCAGATTGGAAAACGTAATAAACCAGTCCAGTCTGTTTTATTCGTCTGAGCCTTTGCATGACTGGGCAGTCGATGACAGCGACCTCGTGCCGGGCAAAGAGAAGGTTCCCCAGGAGTGCGTCGTTGAAAACCTTCGGTCCCTTTGGCACGCTTGGTTTATAGTCATCGAACAACCACTCTACAAATGTGTTGATGCGTTCCGGCAGAGTGGGCGGAACAGTCGAAGAGTCCATCTTTCCTCTCGATCAATTCGGAGACTAGACTGTGACAACGCGACCAAGGAATATGGACGCCACCTCGCTCAACTGATCAATGTCAGGCGGGGCGAGCTCGCGACTGAGAACTTCGTTAAAGAAACGCTCCGCCGCCGGTCGAACGAATACAACCTCGTAATCGGGGTTTTCGCGACCAATCAGGCCTGACAGTTGAAGCCGGGACACAGACTCGCTAAGGGCTGGGCTATATGGATCCGGGCCACTGTCAGAAAAAACAAAGGCGTCGAGGATCGGATACTTGTTGGTCTTCCGCAGACCGTTGAAAATCTCCTGCAATTCGAAGTCGTGACTGCGGAAGGCGAGTCTCGTACGCCCTGGGCTCACCTCAGTGAGCTTCTTTTCTGCTAATACGAGTACTGCACTCAAAATGTGGTCGGGGAGAATAGCGGGCAGGATTGCTGTCATGGTTTCCCCTCCTTCTTGGAGATCCCTCGCAGGTTCACTATGCGGACGCAAGGATTATCGGCCAACGGGCGTCTGCTGGCAAGTCAAATCTTGGACAGTATGTGGCAAATGCGTTGCCCACACAACATCTTGTAGTGCCGTGCAGGTTCTCCATAAATATAGTGCCGGTAATCACCGGTAGTTGTCAAGATAAGAATTGTGCAAATGATGGTATTTACATTATATAATGTTGTTCACACGGTCGGTAAATACCGGTAGTGAACCAAATGGAATGCACCGTCCTGAAAGTAGACCAAGACTACCGCATAATCCTCTCCCCGGCCCACTTGAAGCGGGCTGGATGGGCTCCAGGAAGCGAACCCCTAAAGGGGTGGCTGTTGATTGGAGGGCCGGGAAGATGCCGACTGCTGTCATCAGCCGAATTCGAGAGTGACCCCGGTTGCCTATCCCTCAGGGCTGCAATTGATGCGGAGCCTGACCGATCCGCCGGAAGTCTCATCGAGTTCCGTGATGAAGCATCCGTGGTTTTGGGTCTCAGGCTACAGCCAGTCGAAATCACTCCGCCGGGTCCTGGCTGGCGGCTGGCCTTTCCGAAAACGCTGGCAACGATTATGCAGATTTGCCCTAAGGAAACCTCCGTTGCGCTGCTCGATTTGCAGGAACACATCGAGATTTGGACCTTAGAGTTGCTGAGGGCTTCCGCGACAAAACCGCTCACAGAAATTCTCTGAACCGCGTCAAACCGGCCAGCCGACGCGAACACGCTAGGTGAAAATTGGGGAGGCAATCGGCTGCTGTCGTGCCGCGGCACGTTCCTTAAGCAGACGACAAGCCTCAGCTCCATCGACCAGTTGAACTTTCCCGCTGGCAATCTCGTCGTAGCGGCGATCAAGCAGGTTCCGCAGCTCTCCAGCCTCAGTGAAATAGCCCGCGATCGCGTCCTCTACCAACTCGCCGGCGGGACGACCGGTTTCGGCAGCCCACTGCTCCACCTTCGCGGCCAGCACGGGCTCAAGACGCAGTTCCATACTCAAAGCGTAGGCAGAAACGGGTCCGCTGTCAATTCTGGTCGTAAGGCCCACCCCGTCACCAAACAATTACATTGCCGTGACACACAGCTATATACTCTCCTAGAGAATGGTTTTGAGAAAGAACGAGCGTCCCCGAGGCCCCGATGACAACCGCATACATTAACCGCATTGCGACGGCCGTTCCCCCCCACGATGTTCATCGGGCCTTCCTGGAATTTGCGACAAGCATGCTTGCTGAGGGCACTATGCGCAATCTTTTCCGCCGCATGGCGCGCCTCTCCGGCATCGAACACCGTTACTCCTTCCTGCAGCCCTTTACCTCTCCAGACGGTTCTTGGAACGACGCGGAACATCTCTATGAGCGGGGAAACTTTCCCCCGACGGCGCGCCGCATGAAGTTGTTCGAGCGCTTTGCTCCCCAACTTGCGCAAACCACGCTCGACAGGCTCAATCTCACGGAGGAAGAGCGGCGCGGCATCACGCACGTGATTGTGACTTCGTGCACGGGGCTCTATGCGCCGGGCCTGGACTTCGAGATAGTGAACCATTTAGGGCTCAACCCATCGGTGGAACGCACCATGATCGGCTTCATGGGCTGCTACGCCGCCGTGAATGCCCTGAAGTCAGCCCATCACATCGTTCGTTCTGAGCATGAGGCCTCGGTTCTCGTGTTGAATCTGGAACTTTGCACGCTGCATTTTCAGGAAACGCAGGATCTGGAGCAGGTGCTTTCGTTTCTGCTTTTCGCGGACGGCTGCGCCGCCAGCCTGATCAGCGCCAAACCGCAGGGACTCGCCATCGACAGCTTTCTGGCGCTCAACATCCCACAGACAAGCCACCTGATCACGTGGCGCATCGGCGATCTTGGATTCGATATGCACTTGTCAGGGCAAGTTCCCGGCGAGATTGGACGCGCACTCAAGGAACTGGGGCAGAAAGTAACACGCGGGAAAGATCCACTGTCTATCGACTTATGGGCAGTGCATCCGGGAGGCCGCAGTATTCTCGACGCGGTAGAGAAGAGCCTCGGCCTATCCGAGACCGCGCTATCCTGCTCACGCGATGTTCTCTTGAATTACGGCAATATGTCTTCGGCGACGGTGATCTTCGTATTGCAGCAGGTGATGAGCCGCGCCCAGCCGGGGCAAACAGGCTGCGCCATGTCGTTCGGGCCGGGCCTGACGGCGGAGACAATGCTCTTCCATGCCGCATAATACGCCGGATTTCCGCCGTCGGGCACAGCTCACCGAGCGAATGGATGAGCCTTGCGGCCGCGAGGAGTTGCGCGCCTGCCTGCGCGACCTTGCAAAAACAAATCGCTGGGTAATGGCCTATCGCCCCTTGCTGAACTGGCTCGATAGCTTTGTATTGCCGCCCCTTGCCGGTCCGCTTCGCATCCTCGATGTGGGCTGCGGCTACGGAGACGGACTGCGGCGCATCGAGCAATGGGCGCGCAAGCGCAGAATTGCCGTGCAACTCACCGGCCTCGACCTGAACCCCGTCACTTCCTCAATCGCCGCCGAGGCCACTGCCGCCGTCAGTTGCATCCAGTGGGTCGCCGCGGATGTCTTTGCCTACACGCCGCCGGAGCCGGTGCACATCGTGGTCAGCTCCCTCTTCACACACCATCTCACCGAAGCCGACGTGATCCGATTCCTGCGATGGATGGAGCGGTACGCGGAGTTAGGATGGTTTATCAACGATCTTTCTCGCGCCGCCATTCCCTATCACTTGTTCCGCGCCTTCTCCAGGCTGGCTCGGCTGCATCCCTTTGTCCAGCATGACGGCCCCATCTCGATTGCCCGCTCCTTTGTCCCCGAAGATTGGCGAAGTATGTGTTCAGCGGCAGGCCTGGTCGATAAAGACGTGGTGATCAAAGGATTCAAGCCGGCAAGGCTCTCTGTCGGACGGAGAAAACCACTGTGAGCGTAGCGCGCCTAACGGTCGATAATCTGGTGATCGGCGGTGGCCTTGCCGGCTCGATGGTTGCAATGCGCCTTGCAGAAGCCGGCTGCGACGTCACGCTGCTGGAGAAAGAACGCTCTGCCTCCCACAAGGTGTGCGGAGAGTTCCTCAGCACTGAAGCGGTCCAGTATCTGCGTTCCGCCGGAGTCAATCCATTCGATCTTGGTGCGGCTACAATCCGCTCGGTTCGGCTGAGCTCAAAGCATAGGGTCATAGAAGCCGCTCTTCCCTTCACCGCGCTCTCGCTCTCTCGGCGTGCCCTGGATGCGGCCATGATTGCCCGCGCGGCAGAGAGCGGATGCAAAGTACGGCTCGGCGTTGCTGTCGATAGCCTCGAGATGCGCCACAATCTCTGGTCCGCGCAACTCCGGACCGGAGAATTGTTGAGCGCGCGCACGGTGTTCCTAGCCAACGGCAAGCATGATCTTCGCGGATGGGAGCGTGGGCGCGGCGTACAGGGCAACCTCATCGGTTTCAAATTGCATTGGCAACTGGCGCCGGCGCAGACCGACGCGTTGCGGGAGTTTATGGAGCTCTTTCTCTTCCCAGGTGGGTATGGAGGACTTTCGCTGATAGAAGGCGATGTGGCCAATCTGTGCTTGGTGGTGCTTCGCAGCGCGCTGCAGAAGATAGGCGGATGGATTGATCTACTGGCTTCCCTGGCCGATGACAACAGGTTACTGCGGCAGCGTCTGCAGGGCGCAAAAACGCTGTGGGAGCGCCCGCTGGCCATCTCTTCCATTCCGTATGGGTATCTTGTTGAGGGTGTCACCAGCCTCTGGCGTGTAGGCGATCAGGCCGCGGTGATTCCCTCATTCACCGGAGATGGCATGTCCATCGCTTTGCACAGCGGAGCCCTCGCCGCAGAGATGTGCCTGGCCGGCGCGACTGCGGAACAGTTCCACCTTAAACTGCACGCGCAACTGAAACGCGCCATGACCCTGGCGACACTCCTCTCGCGAGGAATGGTAACCGGCGCGGGCCGCACCCTTGCGCCGCTCTGCCTTGCGCTCTTCCCCGATGCAATGAGATGGATCGCTTCCTCGACCAGAATTCCTGAACAGGCCCTGCTTGCCAAACCAGCAGGCTGAAATCGCTGTCAGGCCACCGCCGGCGCCTTCATGAACTCCAGCGCGCGGACGAGGTAGGACTTCAGATTCCGGCGGTGAACGACCGCGTCGAGGAAGCCCTTTTCCAGCAGGAACTCCGAGCGCTGAAAGCCCTCAGGCAGCTTCTGCCGGATGGTCTGCTCGATCACCCTGGGGCCGGCGAAGCCAATCAGCGCACCCGGTTCGGCGATATTCAGGTCTCCGAGCATGGCAAAGCTGGCGGTAACGCCGCCGGTGGTGGGGTCGGTCAGGACACAGATATACGGAACCCTGGCGTCGTCCAACTGCGCCAGCGCGGTGGAGATCTTGGCCATCTGCATCAGGCTCGCCACGCCCTCCATCATGCGCGCCCCGCCCGAAGCTGCCACAATGATCAGCGGATTGCGGCCCAGGCGAGCGCGGTCCACGGCGCGGGCGATCGTCTCGCCCACCACCGCGCCCATCGAGCCGCCGATGAACGCGTACTCCATAGCGCTGACCACCACCTCATGCGGCCCAAGCCGGCCAGTCGCGTTCAAAATGGCGTCATCAAGCCCGGTAGCCTCCCGGGCGGCGATCAGACGCTGCTTGTAAGGCTTCACGTCGGTGAAGTTCAACGGGTCGGTAGAGCGCAGGCCGCCATCCACCAGCTCATAGCCCGGCTCCAGCAGCAGATCGATGCGCTGCCGCGCACCGATCTTGAAGTGGTGCTGGCACCTGGGGCAGACGTTCAGGTTGGCGAGCAGATCCGCCTTCCAGACAGGCGCGCGGCACCCCACGCACTTGATCCACAATCCCTCGGTGCGCACCCGAGACTCAGCCGCCTCCGCGGAGCCCTTGGGACCGGGACCGTACTCGCCACTCTCACGCTTGAACCAGGACATTCGACCTCTCGAAAAGCAGTGATCAGTGAACAGTGGACAGTGCTCAGTTAGACGCGTCGGCTCAACGTGGGACTGCGGGAAACCGTAAGCTGATCACTGCTCACTGATCACTGTCGTCTGTCAGTATTCTATGCCGCGCTGGGCGAGAATCCCCTTCTGATAGGCGTGCTTCACCTCGCGCATCTCGGTCACGGTGTCGGCCAGCTCCACCAGCAAGGGATGAGCGTTGCGCCCGGTCAGGATCACATGGACCATCTCGGGCCGTCCACGCAGGGCTTCCGCCACCACCGCCGGGTCCAGCATTCCGTAGCCGATGGCATAGTTGATCTCGTCCAGAATCACCATATCCCACTCGCCGGAGTAGATGGCCTCACGCGCCTCGGCCCACGCGGCCTCCACCAGCCGAATGTCCTCCGGGTCGGTCTCGGCGCCACCCACCTTCACGAAGCCCCGCCCCATCTGCCTGAGCACGAAGTTCTCGCCGAAGGCCTGCACGGCGTCCAGCTCGCCGTAGTGCCAGGAGCCCTTGAGAAACTGGAGCATCAGCACCTTCATGCCGTTGCCCACGGCGCGCAGGGCTGTGCCCAGGGCGGCAGTGGTCTTGCCTTTGCCCGGGCCGGTATTGATCAGGATCAGTCCTCGCCGCGAATCGGTCATTGCAGATTACAGATTACAGATTACAGATTACAGATTACAGATTACAGATTACAGATGACAGATGACACGTGAAAGATTGCAGCTCGTGATAACGGTTCAAAGTTCGCGGTTGAGCATCATCGCAAAACAGTTGCCAGCCCCAGTCGGCGAGAAACTAACTGTCATCTGCAATCTGTCACCTGTCATCTGTGACCTGCCGTTCAGTGTCCAGTGTGATAGGGATGGCCTGTGAGAATTGTGAACGCCCTGTAGAGCTGCTCGGCCATCACCAGCCTTGCCAGGGGGTGGGCCAGCGTCATGGGCCCCAGCGAAAGCAGCAGACTGGCCCGCTGGCGAGCGGCCTCGGTCCATCCGCTGGCAGGCCCGACAGCGAAGACAATCTGCTGCGTCCCCTCGTCGCGCCGCGCGCCCAGCCACGCCGCAAAAGCCTCGGAGGTCATCTGCCGGCCGCGGCTGTCCAGCAGTACGGCTACAGCGGGTGTGCGCCCCTCAAGCCGTTCCAGCCAGCTGAGCATCGCCTCCTCGCTCCGGAAGGCTTCGGTTCGGCAACGGGCAAAGGCCGAGCAGCGCCCAAGATAAACCGCGGCCAGGGCGTCGATGTCGTCCCTGGAGTTGGGGCGGGGGCCGATATGAGCTAGAATGAGGTTCATCAAGAGGAGGGTAACCGCCGCATCAAATTTAGCATCAATGGCGTACGATTTGATGCGGATGACAAAGCTGGCGGGCGGTAAGGTTCTTGTGGCTGCTTCCCAAAAACGGGTGGAGCTGTCCATTTTTGGGATTTCGGTCAGAATCTCTCCATATTTCCATATTGTGTTCAAGACTGCTCAAGATTGCCCTTACCACCAACTCTTTTAATTTCAATAACTACCAAATATTCACATCCCCCTGCTGAAATGGCACAAGACTTGCAACTCCACCAGGAACAAGTTGTGTCTGTGTTCCTCGGTTCAGGTGTATCCCCCCCCAGACCGAAGCGCACAATCAAGAATCAGGGTTGCGAAACAGTGCAATCGCCGACAGCGGAAATGCACAGCAGGAAACCGGCAAATTTTCTCATCGAGGATGGAAACCCTATGAAGTATTGGACCGAGCAACTTAAGCGTCTCGCCAGCCCACGGTGGCTGGCTCTGGCCCTCCTGGTGTTGTTTGCACCATCTCTTCTTGCACAGGAGACGACGGCTGGCCTTCAGGGCACCGTAAAGGATTCCTCTGGCGCGGTCATTGCTTCCGCCCAGGTGGTTGTCACGGGAGCGAACCTCGTGGGTTCCAAGCAGGCTATGACCGATACCAACGGTTACTACCGTTTCGCCAACCTTCCGCCGGGTGCCTATACCATCACGGTGAAAGCGCCGGGTTTTGACACCTTGAAGCGCGAAGGGCTGGTTCTTGAGGTCGGCCATCTTCCCACCGTGGACCTTGAGCTCAAGGTCGGCGAGGTGAAGACGGTGGTCGAGGTCAACACCGAAGGGCCGATGATCGACACCACGACCGTGACCACGCTGACCAACATCCCCGAAAACGTGCTTCAGGATGTTCCCCACGGCACGTCGTTCCAGTCGGTGATTCAGTTTGCCCCGGCGGCGCGCAACGAACCTTTGATGGGTGGCGTTGGCGTGGGCGGCAATGGCTCCGGCTCCACTTCTCCCGGCAACGGCGGCAATGGCGGCAATGTTGGCTTCTCGATCGGCGGCGGCTCGGACTCGGAGAACTCCTACCTCGTGGAAGGCCAGGAGACGGCCAATATCATCGGCGGCTTCTCGCATACCAACGTGCCCATGGACTTCATCCAGGAAGTGCAGATGAAGACCTCCGGTGTTGACGCCGAGTACGGCGGCGCGCTGGGCGGCGTGGTCAACGTCATCCTGGAGAAGGGCAAGAACAAGTGGCACGGCTCGGTATTTGCGTCCTTACAGGACGGCGGCATGAACGGATCGCCGAATCCCACCTTGCGCTACGATCCAACCTCGAACGGTTCCTCTCCCAGTTGGGGGGCCATCGACCCGGTAGTTCAGATTTATCAACCGGTTCGGCCGCACACCAGCGATTTCTATCCCGGCATCACCATCGGCGGCCCGGTCGTGGACCTGTTCCCAAGGTTCGTCGGCGTCTCGGATGCCGTTTACCAGAAGCTCAGGGAGCGCATCTCAATCTTTGCGGGCTTCAACCCCGATTTCAATGCTTATGAACGCAAGTTGAACTATGGCCCGAACGGCGGAATCATACCATTCAGCCAGAACACCCATACCGATTATGCCTACGGCCGCATCGATGCCGAGGTGACGCAGAAGGTTCGCGTCTACGGCTCCTGGCTCACTCAGGATCAAAAGCAGTATGGTGAGTCGCTGCCTGGCTCAGATTCGGTTCAGGGCTACGCCAATGTCTACACGGGATGCCTCGGAACTGGTACGTCCTTCAGTTGCCCGAACTCTCCCATCGATCCAACGAACTATAAGCACACTCTGGGCTACGCGGCCCCCAACATGACGCTGAACATCGGTGGGGATGTAACGATCACTCAGAATCTGGTTTCCACCACGCGTCTCGGCTACTACTTTGAGAACTACCATGACTTTGGCTTCCCAACCAGCGGCGATGTCTATGTCTGGGAGACCAACGGCTCAGACACCACCGCCACTGACACCAACGGAGTTCCACTGTCGACTCCAACCAGCGCGCCCGCGCTGGCCCAGGGTGCCGGCTTTCAAATCGGGACACTGGACCCTAACTCCTTCACCACCGAGAACGCCAATAAGGCGACCCAATTCGACGAGGATTTTGCCTGGTTCAAATCCAGCAGCAGGACTGGCACCCACAACCTGAAGTTCGGCTACCAGTTGCATCGCAACGTTAACCTGATCAACCAGGGCTACAATCAGCCGGAGGTCCAGGTTTACGCCGGTGTCCTGGGCGCCTACACCCCCATTGACCCACTTGTGGGCGTGCCGAATTGCGCGGCCGTCGAAACAACTTACATGGCAGCACAGCCTGCCGGCACGCAGGTGCCAGGGCAAGACCCAGGGGTCGTCTATCCCTATAACTACGGCTGCACGGGCACCTACGGCACCGTCAACGTGAACGACTACGGAACTACCGGCACCGCGACCGCTCTGAATCATGGCTTCTTTGTTCAGGATGCCTGGACCATCGGGCACGGCGTCACCGTCAACGCCGGCCTGCGCGTCGAGCGCGAGTATCTCCCGGCCGAGAACCAGCCCGTTTCCCAGACGCTCACCCGGCCCATCAACTTCGGATGGGGAGACAAGATCGCTCCCCGCATCGGCGCGGCATGGGATGTCTTCAAGGACGGCAAGATGAAGGTCTTCGGCGGCTATGGCGAGTACTACGACCAGATGAAGCTGAACCTGGCCATCGGCTCCTACGGTGGCGAGGTCTGGGAGGAGTGCTGGTTTGCCTTGATGCAACCCAACCTGACGGGCATTACCCCCGCATTCAACAGCACCGGCCAATACTGCATCGGGCTCGGCACCAGCCCGGTGGTCAACTGGGCCGGCGGAACGGCTCCTTCGGGACTGACCTTCCTCGAAGGACAAAACAACCGCGCCAACCCGACAACCTGTTCCACTTGCAGCCTCACGGAAGAGGGAACAGCTCCCGGCCTGAAGCCCTATGCGCAGCACGACTCCAGCTTCGGCGTGGATTACCAGATCAGGCCGAATGTGGCCTTCGAGGCGCGATGGGACCGCAGGCGGCTGGATCACGCCATCGAGGACGCGGCCATCTATAACCCCTCGGTCGGCGAAACCTTCGTGATCATCAATCCCGGTCAGGGTGTCGACAAGACCTTCAACGGCTTCTGGAACTTCCTCTACGGCGTGCCGCCCGATTGCACGGACAATACCTGCCCGGCGAATCAGAAGAGCATTCCCGCCGCCCGCAGCTACGACGGCCTCGAATTCCGCGTAACCAAGGCGGAGAGCAACCATTGGATGGGAATGTTCTCCTACACCTATAGCAAGTTCCGGGGCAACTACACCGGCCTCACCAGCTCCGACCTTGGAGATGGCGGCGGCGGTCGCAATGCTCCGAACAACAGCCGCGCCTTTGACGAGCCGTACTTTCAGTCGAATGCCCTCGGCGGATCTTCGAGCGGCTTGCTTCCCACCGACCGCCCCAACGCGCTCAAGGGCTACGTCTACTACCAATTGGGGTGGCTCAGAAAATTCACCACCGACTTCGGCATCTTCCAGACAGCCTATAGCGGTTCACCGCTGACGAGCGAAATCGACGTAGGCTACTCCTACGCCGGTCAGCCCGCCTTCCCGATCGACCTTGTCAATCGCGGCAAGTGGATTGACGTGAAGCAGGATCCGAGCACCGGACTCATCACCACCAGCGCGCCCTATACCAAGCGTACGGCAATGTACTGGGACTCCGACTTCAACCTCAAGCAGGAAGTAAAGCTGGGAGAGGCGAAGTCCCTCGCATTCGATGCAACCTTCACAAACCTTTTCAACCAACATAGTAAGGTTGCGTATTGGGAGAATATCGACTCCGACTATCAGGGAAGCAATTACCTGAGGGCCGCGGGGTATAACATCACCGGCGGCCTTGACTTCTACTCGGCGGTGATGAGCAAGTACGACTACACCGCGTACATGAACACCGGCGCGGACAACGGCACTAAGCACACCACCGATGGCCCCATCACAGTGAATGGCTGGTACGGCAAGCCCTACGAGTATCAGACGCCGCGGAACATCCGCCTGGGCCTGCACATCAACTTCTAAACCAACCCAGCAGTAACAACCAAAGGGGACCCGCCACGGCGGGTCCCCTTTTCGTGTAGGTTGATTGCAATTGCGAGCGCGAGCCCGGAGTGAGCTCCTGCGCGCGATGAAAGCTATTTCTTCCTGAAGGTCTTTTTTGCGGGGGACTTCTTCGCGGCGGTCCTCTTCGCCGCCGGCGTCGAGGCTTTCCTGGTTGGGGAGGCTTTGGCGGCCGCCTTTTTCACCTGGGGTGCGGCGCTGCGTTTCGCGGCGGGTTTAGCTGGCGGCTTTTTGGCCCTGGCTTTGCTGCGCGCGGCCAGGGTCTTCGCGGCCAGCGCGTTCTTCAGCTCGGCGTCGAACTCGGCCGGGGTCAGCGGGCGCGCGGACTTGCGCAGCCTTTCTATGTCATAAAACGCGCGGCGCTCGACCAGGAAGACATGGACGACAAAGTCCACATAATCGAGGAGAATCCAGTCGCCCTTGCGGCGGCCCTCGACGGAGTTCGGAAAAACGCCGAACTCCTTTTTGAGGCGGTGCTCGATCTCGTCGGCGATGGCGATGGCCTGCCGATCATTGGTAGCCGAGGTGACCAAAAAGAAGTCGGAAAGGCCCGCGTCGATGGCGTCCAGCTCGAGAATACGGGTGTTCAAGCCCTTCTTGTCTTCACAGACCGCCGCGGCGGCCTGAACGAGTGTGCGGATTTGCTGCTTTGCTTCAGTCGTCATTCGTTGCGATAGCTCTCCGAGCTTCATCGTAGCCCCTCAACCAAGCTGGGGCAAGTCAGAGATAGAGGCCATGGGCGCTGATGTAAGCCGAAACGGGACTGGGAAGCAGCTCGCGCCTCTGTAGGCGATCACCGGCTTCCGGCCTCGCCTGCTCTCGACTCCGCACCTGCTCGCGGATCTCCGAGGCGCTGATCTCGATTTCGAGGCCGGGGAGCAGGTAGAGGGGGGCCAGCTCTCCAGAGGAGTTGCGGAGGATATAGCGGTGCAGTTCGATTTGCTCTTTTTCCACTGATTCTACCTGGCTTATGGATGGGCCAAGGCTCTGACCCGCAAGAGTCAAGCCTTCCGGCAGTGATCCCTCCAGATCGCTCAGAGACTCGCCTGGACGAGATGCGACGATCAACGGCGCCACAAAGGGGATCTCAGCGCTGCGATGCCAGCGCCTCAGTCCGGCAAATGAGTCGGCGCCCATCAGGCAAAACAGGGCGCTCTGCGCAGGCAGCTCGGCGCGCAGGCTGAGCAGCGTCTCCAGCGTATAGTTGGGCGCGCCCGAGGATCTCGGCGAATCGGCCACCGAGACGGAAAAACCGGGCTGGTCGGCGATGGCCAGCCGGGTCATGGCCAGGCGATCTTGAAAGCCGGCCGTCGAGCCCTGCGGCTTGAGGGGCTGCACACCCACCGGGGCAAAGAGCACGCTGTCGAGGCCGAGCGCCGCCTGGGCAGCCCGCGCCACGGCGAGATGGCCCAGATGGGGCGGGTCAAAGCTCCCCCCAAAAAAGGCCACTCGAAGAAGGCTGGTGGGCGGCTGGCTGATGAATTCACCCATGGCATCCATGGTAGCTTGCGCAGGCAGCTCTGGTAGCATCGAAGCCAGGATGCGATATCTGATTGCCATTCTGGCTCTGGCGGGCGTGGTGGTTTCCGCGCTGGCTCTGCACGTTCACTACTGCGTCGATACCCAGCCCTGTTCGATCAACGAGAAATGGGACTGCGGCATCGTGAACCACAGCGACTTTGCCGAGGTGGCGCACATTCCGGTGGCGGCCATCGGCATTGCCGGCTACCTGGTGCTGGCGGGCCTGGCGCTGGCGCGGCAGCGGGCGCTTTTGTTTCTGGCCGCGCTGGTGGGACTGGGCTTTGCCCTGCGACTGACGTTCATCGAGGAGTTTGCCTTGCAGGTGTGGTGCCTCTATTGCGTCATCTCGCAGACGGTCATCGCGCTGATTGTGCTGCTCAGCGGGGGATGGCTGGGGAAAGAGTATCTTGAGCTGAAGCGGGCCGGTGGCGGGGCCTGAGGTTCGTGGTATCTCATCCTTTTCACCATGAACGAGAAAAGGATGGGGCACCCGGCTTTGTTGCACTGGGTTTGTGGACTCCCGGACACCCAGCTTCAGTTCCCCTTCGCCCGCCGTTCATCCCGCGCTGATAAACTTGAATTACATCAATGTTCAAGCAAAGCTATGCGCGGTGGATGTACGAGTGGGAGACGCGGCTGACCACGCGCGATGAGAATCGCGTGGTGCGCCCGCTGGAGTGGGGCTTCGAGTGGATTGAGCCGTTCCTTCGCGCGAACGGCTTTGTCGAGGCATTGCCGGGCCCGGAGATTGCAGGCGACGACGCGGCTTCAGAGGCCGCCATGGTCCGCATCAATCAACTTCTCATCGGCCACAGCGATACGTTCTTCAGCTACCAGCGGCCCACGGACTTTCGGCTGGAAGAGCGGCACCCGGAGCTGTTCCCCACCAACGTGCGCCCGGAGACGCTGGCGCAGGCCGCCGCGATCAAGCAGATGGCTGCCGAGGGCAAGATTCCCCCGGCGCAGTTTCTGCGCTTTACCTCGCCGGAGCGGACTCCCTACCCGGAGAACGATCTGGCCAACGCGCGCTGGTACCCCGCGCCCGCGCACAAAGACCCCCGGCGGCCCAAGCAGGCCATCGTGGTGATGCCGCAGTGGAATGCCGACGCCTTCAGCCACAATTCGTTGTGCACTATCTTCAACAAGATGGGCATCTCGGCGCTCAGGCTCTCCAAGCCCTACCACGACATTCGCCGGCCGGTCGAGCTGGAGCGCTCGGACTTTGCCGTCAGCGCCAACATTGGCCGCACGCTCTCGGCCTGCCGCCAGGCGGTGGTCGATATCCGCTGCTGCCTGGACTGGCTGGAGGAGCAGGGCTACGAGCACTTCGGCGTGCTGGGAACCAGCCTTGGCTCCTGCTACGCCTTTCTGGCCAGCGCGCACGACGCGCGGCTGCGGGTGAACGCCTTCAACCATGCTTCGACGGCTTTTGGCGATGTGGTCTGGGCCGGGCAAAGCACCCGCCACGTCAAGCAGGCGCTGGAAGAGGCCGGGCTTACGCAGGAGCGCATCCGGGCTCTCTGGTCGGCCGTCAGCCCGTGCAGCTACTACGACAAAATCATGCGTCCCGAAGTCGGCGGACCCGGCAAGAAAGTCCTGATGGTCTACGCCGACTACGACCTGACCTTTCCCAGGGAGTACTCGTTGCAAGTGCTGGAAGCTTTCCAGCGCATCGGCCTCAACTTCGAGCCGCGCGTGCTGCCCTGCGGCCACTACACCACCGGCGAAACGCCCTACAAGTACATCGACGGCTGGTACATGGGCCGGTTTATCTATAGAGCATTCAAGGCGCTGCGGGAAGAAAAGGCCGCCGGATTGAACGCAGCAGAATTGCCGGAAAATGAGGCGCGGGAGGAAGCTCTCTCCCGCTAGCGCACACCGCTCAGATCCAGCCGGAGCAGCTTGGCGGGGTCGAGGTACGCGCCTTGCCAGCGGACACCCCAGTGAAGGTGCGGCCCAGTGACGCGGCCGGTGGCGCCGCTCAGCCCCAGCCGGTCGCCCGTGCGCACACGCTGGCCCTCGTGCACATCGATCCGGCTCAGGTGCATCGAAATCGTAAAGAATCCCAGCCCGTGATCGATCACCACGCAGTTCCCCTCGTAGTAGAGCAGCCGGGCCAGCACCACTACCCCGCTGTTGCCGGCCCGCACCGGCGTTCCGGTTGCGGCGCGAAAGTCCATCCCCTTGTGAACGCTGGCCAGCTTGCCGTTGAAGATGCGGCGCGTGCCGAAGCTGTCCGTCGGCGGAGCCTTTACCGGTGCGCGAAAGCTCCCCGTCCACAGCGGTTCGGGCGCGCTCGCGGCGAAGACTTTTTCCTTGAGCAGCCGGTCAGCCTCAATTTGTTTGAGTTCCTCAGGGCCTGGCTCGACGAACTGCGGCGCTACGGTGAGTGAACTGGTTCGGTAGTGCGCCGGATGGATTTCGACCGCGCGGCTCAGGTCGCGCACGGCGCCACTGCTTGGCTGAACGGAAATCCTCAGCGTGGAAGGCCCCACCGGCGCTTCCACATCGACCCCGGCCAGCGCAAACCACTCGCGCCCGCCGCGCCCGCGAAATAACTCCAGCTTGCGCCCCATCCAATCCCCGTCGACGCCCGTCGCGCCGCCTGCCGCCACGCGAATCAACTCCGGCGAGCCGGCCTCAACCACCGCTGGAGTGAGCGTAATGGCGGAAGCTTGAGCGTGAGCGGCGGCCGACACGAAAGCCAAAACGAAAACGATAGACAGCCAACCCAGGCAAGCCTTAAGCGGAGGAGAAAACTGCATTGTATTCAGCATACTGGCTCCATCGCCTTGCCGGGCTGCCGGTTACCTGGTAGCCGCAGGCCGCGGGTGCGCAGCCAGCCATTTTGCTACCCGTTCCTGGACCTCATCCAGCTCGTCGGTGGTGATGTGGGCGCCGATCATCTGCCGGTTGGCGGCATACTTCTCCTGATTCGGCCCGTTCACCGCCGCCGCCAAGTCAAGCCAGTAGTAAGCCTCCACATAGCTTTGCGGGACTCCCTGGCCGAGCGAGTACAGCAAGCCGAGGGTTCCTTGCGCAGTCACATCACCCTGCTCGGCTGCCTTGCGATACCAGGCCGCGGCCTGGACCATGTCGCGGGGGAGGCCCTTGCCTCCGTCGCGATAGAGCGCGGCCAGATGCAGCTCTGCGGCGATGTCGCCTTTGCCGGCTGCTTTTCCGTACCACTCCGCCGCCAGCTTCAAGTCCCGTGCAACATCCTTGCCGGCCGCGTAGCTCTCCCCCACCTGCACCTGCGCTGCAGCATCGCCCGCGTTGGCCCGGGCCAGCAGGGCCGGGTCGATGCCAGCCGTCTGCGCTTGAGCCGACAGCATTCCCAGCGCGAAGATCATTGTCAGGGCGATCTGCTTCCAGCGCGTTTTCATGGCAGCCTCAACCAGTTATCGAAAAGATAGCAGATTTCGCCTTTCGCGGCAGGGGATCCAAGAACGGGCATCAGGATCAACCAAAGCGGAGTCCGCGTCCCGAACCCCGAGCCATCGACTTTCCAGCCCCTGTCAAAACACCCGGCCAAGGCGCTAAAATTCCAGTATGACCGATCGCATCTCTCTCTCCCTTGCCCAAGCCGACCCCGAAGTGTCCGCAGCCCTCGACCAGGAAACCCTCCGGCAGCATGAGGGGCTGGAGATGATCGCCAGCGAGAACTTTGTCTCCGAGGCGGTTCTGGAGGCGGCCGGCTCCATCT
>Ga0302320_10012420_pt1 | contig 17895 bp, 15 predicted proteins | sample Bog_T0_3_FD_202130 | JGI IMG/M metagenome (GOLD analysis project Ga0302320, IMG submission 202130) | Peat permafrost microbial communities from Stordalen Mire near Abisko, Sweden - Bog_T0_3 | ecosystem: Environmental > Terrestrial > Soil > Wetlands > Peat | place: Sweden: Abisko, Stordalen Mire...
CCCCTTGATTGGTCAAGGAAGCCAGGTTGATCCAGGCGGTGATCGACCAGTTGTCCGTCTGGGTTAAGGGCGTGTTGGTGGAGGAGAGATCGCTGCTGCCGTTGAAATAATAGGCCGAATTGGCGTTGCCGAAGCGGTCGGCACAGAGCGTGGCTCCGGCGACGGTCAGGTTGTTGCGGTTACCGCTGGCATCATTGGCATTGCCGTTGAAGGGATAATAGGCCACCAAACCGTTCGTCAGGTTGATCGGCGGGACGGTGGGCGGGAGCACTTGCAGGAGGGCAGTGGCGCTGTTGGTGACGCCAAAGCGGTTGCTGATCACGACGGAATAGCTGCCCGCGTTGGTGAGTTGGACACTGGCGAAGGTCAGCTGTGAATTGGTGGCGCCGGGAATGGGGGCGCCGGCGATCTGCCACTGATAGCTCAGCGGCGCGGTGCCGCCCGCCACAACGGCCAGGTTCGCGGGCGAACCCTGCGTCACGGTCAGGCTTTGCGGTTGATTCAGGATGGTAGGCGAACCGGTTGGGGCCTCAGCGGCATATAACGCCGCGACCTCATTGGTGGCCAGGGCACGATTATAAATCCGGACGTCATCGATGGCGCCGTTGAAGTAGCGCAGTCCGGAGGCTGAACCAATAAAGAAGGAAGGGGTGGGCGGGTTCGCGGTAAGGCCGGAGTTGCTGCCCACGAAGACGCCATTGACATAGAACATGCGGGTATTGTTGGTGCTCAGCAGCACCACCTGATACCACTGGCTGGCCTGCGGGAAGGCATACCCGCTGGAATAGATGCCCCAGCCGGCGAGAATCACCTGCAACTGGTTTTGGTCGATGTTGATGGCATAGCCCTGACCGATCTGGCCGTTATCCGAACCCACGCAGACGGCATCCCCTTGATTGGTCAAGGAAGCCAGGTTGATCCAGGCGGTGATCGACCAGTTGTCCGTCTGGGTTAAGGGCGTGTTGGTGGAGGAGAGATCGCTGCTGCCGTTGAAATAATAGGCCGAATTGGCGTTACCGAAGCGGTCGGCACAGAGCGTCGCCCCGGCGACGGTCAGGTTGTTGCGGTTAGCGCTGGCATCATTGGCATTGCCGTTGAAGGGGTAATAGGCCACCAAACCGTTCGTCAGGTTGATCGGCGGGGGGTTGGTCGAGAGCACTTGCAGGAGGGCAGTGGCGCTGTTGATGAAGCCAAGTTGGTTGCTGATCACCACGGAATAGCTGCCCGCGTTGGTTAGTTGGGCACTGGCGAAGGTCAGCTGTGAATTGGTGGCGCCGGGAATGGGGGCACCGGCAATCCGCCATTGATAACTCAGCGGCGCGGCGCCGCCCGCCACGACGGCCAGGTTCGCGGGCGAAGCTTGCGTCACGGTCAGGCTTTGCGGTTGGGCGGAGATGAACGGGGAGCCGGCGGAAAGGCTGACGTAATCAACCGCCGCATCCACGGGATAAGTTGCGCCGGCACTGCCGACCACCTGGGAAATGCCGAGCTTGAAACCGGACGGAAAGGCGGAGGCATTATGGGAGAAAGTGCCGCCGATCAATTCCGTGCCAGCATCATTTAAAATCGAGGCCCGGATATTCTGGCCGGGGGCGCACTGTAACACGAGACGATACCAGGTGTTGTTGGAATAGGAGACGGAGCTGACATTGTAGGAATTGTCAATGCTGCTGCCGAAGAAGAAACAGGGGCTGGCGTCATAATTGCCGCCGAACGGTGAAACGATGTCATAGCGGTTGCTATTGGCGGCATCAATGATCCAGATTTCCAGGAAGCCGTCGATGCTGGTGGCGGGGGACTGGTTCAAGGTGTTGAAGCGGGCCTCATAATAGAAGTTGGTGCCGCCAAAATTGGTCAGGGAACTCCAGCCGCGGCGTTGGAGGGGCGCCAATGAGTTGGTCAGGCGGATAACGGAAGCACCGTCCAGCGATTGGAAACCGAAGTTAGGGGCACCGAGATAGGTGGCTGGCTGGGCAGCGCCGAAGGGGAAGCTTCCGCAGTAGGCATTATTCGGCAGATTGGTCTGCCAGATGGGGTTCAGCTTTGGGCCGAAGAAGTTGTCGAAGAAGCCGGATGCCAGGGGAGAAGCGACGGTCAATACGGCATTAGAACTGGTAACGATTCCGAAAAGATTGCTTACCACGACGGAATAACTGCCAGCCTGACTGGATTGGACACCGGTCAGGGTCAACGACGCATTGGTAGCCCCGGTCAAGGTGAGCCCATTGAGTTTCCAATGGTAGCCCAGGGGCGACGCGCCGCTGGCGGCCACGCGGAAGGTTACCGAGCCACCAAGGGGGACGGTTTGGGCAGCGGGTTGGGTGACAATGACCGGCGCCGTGCCGATGGTCAGCGTGGCATTGGAGCTAAAGGCGGTTCCATAGGCATTGAGCACCGCCACCGAATAACTCCCGGACGCATATGCCGGCACGTTGGAAAAAGTCAAAGTGGCATTAGTCGCGCCGCTGAGAGTTGCGCCGTCAAAGCTCCACTGATAGGACAGAGGAGGCGAGCCGCTGGCGGAGACGCTAAAACTGGCCGTTCCGCCCACGGCCATGGTCTGGTTAACTGGCGGGGCGGTAATGACCGGGGCAGCCCCCGTGGTGAGGCTGACATAATCCACGGCCACATCGACCGGGTAAGGTGATCCAGCGCCGCCGATCACTTGAGATAGCGCAATCTGGAAGCCAGAACCGTAAGCCGAGGCGCCATGGGCCAGGGTTTGTCCGGCCAATTCCGTGCCATTGTCACTCAGGATGGAGGCACGGAGGTTTTGTCCCGGGGCGCCCGCCAACACCAAATGATACCAGGTGTTATTGGTGTAAGCAATGGGGGTCTGGTTGAAGGTGCCATCAATGGTGCTGCCCACGAAGAAATAAGGTGCGGCATCATAGGAGCCGCCGAAGGGCGAAATGATATCGTAACGGCTGCGATTGGTCGCGTCGATAATCCAAATTTCGACAAACCCGTCGATGCTGGTGGTGGGTGACTGGACCAGGGTGTTGAATCGCGCGTCATAGCGGAAGTCGCTTACGACAAAATTGGTGGCCGAACTCCAGCCGCGGCGTTGCAAGGTATCCAAAGTGTTTGTCAAACGGATGACGGAACTGCCAGCGACGGTTTGAAAGCCATAATTCGGCGCACCGAGGTAGGTTGCCGGCGAGGCAAAACCATTGGGAAAACTTCCGCAATAGGCATTGGGCAGGCTGGCCGTCCAAAGCGGGTTGAGGGTGGGGCCGTTAAAGTCGTCAAAAAAGAGCGAAGCCGTTGCCGAATCCACCGTCAAGGTGGCGGGGGCACTATTGGTTGGACCATCCGCGTTACTAATCGTCACGGCATAACTGCCGGCTTGATCCGGTTGAACATTGGTCAGCAACAGCAAGGAATTGGTTGCGTTGGGAATACTTGCCTGGTTAAAAGTCCACTGATAACTCATGGGCGAGGCACTAATGGCAAGGACGCCGAAGGACGCCGTTGTGCCGGTGGCATTCGTCTGGTTTGCGGGCTGTTGTGTGATGAACGGTAAATTTGCGTTGCAGAGCGCCGGAATGGCCAGCAAGCCAATTGAGGCAAGGCACACAATATGATTAACAATATATTTTTTCATGACATCCATCTCCTTAAAACCTAAGAATTGGTTAAGGCCAAAGTAATTTATCCGTAAGGATGCTTGATAATACCTTGCCAACCTGGGTTGTCAAATATTTTTTAGCTTTTAGGTTATATTTTAGCGTGACTCATGGCGGACATTAAAATTTCGGTTAAGCCGCGTTGAAACGGCCTGACTTGCGCAATTAATGGGCGGCCTCAGGGCGATGGAAGTCGGGGAATTGGCGGTCTTTCGGGGAGATGACGGTTGGTTCGAGGGGCCAATGGATTTGGAGAGAAGGATCATTCCAGCGGAGGCCGCGGGCGAGATCGGGCGCAAAGAATTCCGACATTTGGTAAAACACCTCGCAATTGTCCACGAGGCATTGAAAGCCATGGGCGAAGCCGCCGGGAACGTAGAGTTGGCGGCGGTTTTCGGCAGACAATTCAAAGCCCTCCCATTGGCCAAAGGTCGGCGAATCGGGGCGCACGTCGACCAGGACGTCGAAAATTTTGCCGACGGCGCAGCGGATCAGCTTGATTTCGGGTTTTGGTTGCGCCTGGAAGTGGAGGCCGCGGATGGCGCCGCGCTGGCGGGTGAGCGTAAGGTTGCATTGCGGCCAGCGGGTGTTCAAGCCCAGCCGGGCGAATTCATTTTCACAGAAGGTGCGCGCCAGAAACCCGCGTTCATCCGCGTGCAGATCCAGGTCGATCAGCCACAAGCCGGGGAGGGTGGTCGGGGAATATTTCACATCAAACGATGGCGACCCGCGGGATGGGGATGATGAACTTGCCACCGGCGTCACGATAGGCTTGTTGTTGGGCCAGGATTTCGTCGGCAAAATTCCAGGTCAGGAGCAGCGTATAGGCGGGCCGGTTTTCCAGCAGCGCGGTGGGGGGGAGGATTGGCAGGTGGGTGCCGGGGGTCAACCGCCCTTGTTTATAGGTGCTACGGTCGGCCACAAAATCGAGGGTTTCCCGGCCCAACGCAAAGAAGTTCAGGAGCGTGCTGCCCTTGGCGGAGGCGCCGTAGGCGGCAATCTGGTGACCCGATCGTTTGAGTTGCGCGAGGAGATCCCGGAGCGAGCGCTTGATTTCGAGCACCCGGGCGGCGAAGCCCTCGTAATAAGCCAGGGCGGCGACGCCTTGGGAATGTTCTTTAGCCAGCAAGTGGTTTACGGAAGCATCGATGGCGCGGGCGCCGGCATGGCCGGCGAAGATCCGCAAGGAGCCGCCATGGATCGCGAGCGGCTCCACCTGGAAGATTTCCAGATGATGCCGGGCGAAGAGCGGTTGCAGGGCGGTGAGCGTGAAGTAAAAGACGTGTTCGTGATAAATCGTGTCGAACTCGGAGTGTTCCATGAAGTTCACGCCGTAGGGAAACTCGAGGACGATGCGGCCACGGGGGGTGAGCAGGGCGGCCAGACCGGCGACGAAATCGTTGGTATCGGGCGCATGGGCGAACACATTGTTGCCGAGGATCAAATCCGCCGGACGCTGTTCCGTGGCCAGCCGGCGTGCGAGCGACGCGGTAAAGAATTCAACCATGGTTTCGACGCCCTTGTCGCGGGCGACGCGGGCGATATTGGCGGCGGGTTCGATGCCGAGGCAGGGAATTTTCGCCGCCACGAAATTTTGCAACAAATAGCCGTCGTTGCTGGCGATTTCGATGACGTGGCTGTGCGCGTCGAGGCCGAATTCAGCGATATACTTTTCCGTTGCGGTGCGGGCATGGCGGAGCATGACGTCAGAGAACGATGAAAAATAGAGGTAATCGGAGAACAACTGGACGGGGGGCACCAGGTCCAGGATCTGGAGCAACCAGCAGGACTGACAGACCGCGAGGCGCAAGGGGAACCTGGGCTCGGGGGTGGCGAGATCTTCCGGGCGCGGCAAATTATTGGCCAGCGGCTGGAGGCCGAGGTCGAGCACCAACGCGCCGCGCGTGCCGCCGCAGGAGCGGCAGAGGAAGGGAAGATTCATTGTGTCCAAGGTGAGTTTTGCCGCCGGGCCGCCCCGGCGTAATCGTTGATTTGGGACTGGCTGAAGCCGAGCATGTCGGGGTGTTTCAAATCGTGGCGGGCGCGATACCAGCTTACGGTGTGGGACACCGCCTCGGAAAAACTCCAGACTGGATGCCAGCCGAGCAGGGCAGCCGCCTTGAGGATGGAGAGCGAGAGCAATTTTGCCTCATGGGGATGGCGGGGATCGGAGGCGTCCTGCCATTGGCCCGGCCAGTCGCGGAGGATAGCCTCGACCAGTTTGCACACGGGCTGTTGGGCCGCGGCATCGGGGCCAAAATTAAACGGGCCGGCCACGGGAGATTGCTTGCCCTCGCGGGCCAGCCGGGCACCGAGCCAGAGGTAGCCGCCAATACATTCGAGCACATGCTGCCAGGGGCGGACCGCGGCGGGATTGCGCACCAAAATCGGGCGCGATTCGCGGAGCGCACGGATGCAATCGGGCACGATGCGGTCGGCGGCATAGTCGCCACCGCCGATGACATTGCCGGCCCGGACGGTGACCACGGGACCGAGCTTGGGATTGGGGATAAAGAAGGATTTGTTCCAGGATTGCGCCACGAGTTCGGTGGCAGCCTTGCTCATGGAATAAACATCGTGACCGCCGAGGGGATCGGTTTCGGTGTAGGCGTAATCCTGTTCCCGATTTTCGTAACACTTGTCACTGGTGATGACGATGACCGGGGCGGGCAGTTGGGCGCGGCGGACGCTCTCGAGCAAATGGGCGGTGCCGACGGCATTGACATTGAAGGTGTCCAGGGGTTCCGAGTAGCTCTGGCGGACGATGGGCTGGGCGGCGAGGTGGAAAATCATTTCCGGGGCGATCCTTTGAACGGCCGCGGCCAGCGATTCCAGGTTGCGGATGTCGCACATGGTTTCACTGACGAAAGCGTGGTCGCGGATGATTTCGTGGAAATTGGGATGGGTTGGGGGAGGCAGGCTGATGCCGTGGACTTGGGCGCCGAGGCTTTTCAACCACATGGAAAGCCAGCCTCCCTTGAAGCCGGTGTGGCCGGTAATCAAGACCCGTTTACCCTGATAAAACCCTGAAAACATTGGCGTTTCCATCACGAGGTGGATTTACGGAAACCAGCGTTGGACGAGCGGCGCTCCGCCGAGTCCCATGACGAGGATTTCATCCGGCTATTTTGACAGGACGGATTCCGCCGGGTCAAAACTTTTTCGGAAATCTTTTGGCCGGGATAGTGCGTGGATTTCAAAAGGTGAGATAGCGCAGCACCTGCACTTCGCGTTTGAAGATCAACTCGATGGAATTGCCGTCAAAGTGCCAGTTTACCGGGCAACGATCGCGGTCATAATAATCCCACAGCCGGCGGCCATCGGAAGGGCGGAGGCGGCTGAGGCGCAGATAGGCTGGTTTCTGCATGCCGGCGGTCAGGTGATTCATTTCATCATGGTCGGTGGGGTTGGGGTCGTAGGATTCGATGACATAAATGAATTTTCCGGAGAGGTACGAAACGAATCCCCCGGGTTTGACGCTCCACAAGGTCCGGCCGGTGCGGGCGTCGATCTTGGAAACGACGGACTCGGTTTTCCGGGACAGGTCAATCTGTCGGGAATATTTGATGTCATCCGGGTTGCCGGTGGTGGTGTTGACATAGACATTGTTTTGGTCGTCAAAAAACAGTCCCACGATACCGATGGAGGGCAACCGCCAGCGGGCGTTGCCGGAGGCCAGGTCAAAGGCGGAGAGCACCGCCTGGTCAAAGACGTAGAGGGTATTGTCATGTTGGACACAGGGGCCTTCGCCATAAGGCGAGCCCGCGCGGGAGAAAAGCCGGGAGGTAAGGACCTCGGGGACCGGATAGGTCAAGGCAGCCTGCCACAGTACTTTGTTCATTTTGTCGAGCACGACGAGGTTTTTGCCGGCGGCAACGACATTGACGGTTGGCAAAACAAACAGTTGTGGGGGACCGACGACTTCACCGGTCCAATCGGTTGCGCTGGCGGCATTCGGCAAATGCACGGTCACCTGATACCGGCTTTGGTCCTCGGTCACGGTATCGCCTCCGTTATTGCGTTGCATTTCGTTCAGGATTTCGTTGGCGGCTTCGCCGGTTTTGGCGGTGCTCAAGTCGCCATCGAGGACGGATTGGCTGGGAGGGGCCTTCATGGCGGAGCGGGTGACCAGATGTTCTTCCAGCAGGCGGAAGGAAAACTGGGCGAACCCGGCCTGGCCGGCCACGAGCCGGGCGGTTTCGGTATTCGCCGGGGGCACCTTCAAGCCATGGGAACGAAGTATTTTCGGCAGATCATCGCGCAACGCGGCTTCGAGTTGCTGCTCGTGTCGGGCATTGCCCAGCAGGGCGGGCAGCGCAATGCGGGCGGGCAATTTCAGGTTCTGCGCCTGGGCCTCGACCTGGGCGGGATCCAGCGCCTGGCCGCCATTCCCGCCGGGTCCGGGCAACCCGGCACCGGCGACAGTTTGGGGCGGCACCAGGTCCGGCGTCCCGGGCGGGCCGAAAGATTCGACGCGGGAATCGCCGGTGGCGAGGCTGACATGGGTGACTGACTGCGCGCCGACCACCTGGAGTTCGTCGCCGTTTTCGACCAACTGACCGCCGTTTTCCGGGAGGGCGACTTCACGCGCCACTTGGCCAGAAGCCCAGTCGTAGCGCGTGAGTTTATCCCCATTGTCCACCCAGACATTTTGGTTGGAAACGCGCAGGGACAAACCGGACTGCAACCATTGTCTGGCGGATCGCTCGAGGTCGGCCGCGCTGGGATGGGTATGGTAGCCGCCGCCGTCATCGGTGCGTGCCGCCGCATCATTTTCCGCCGCTACCACCGCGGCGATCTGCCGCGGGGAGATCAACTCCTGCGACCAGACCGGCTGGCTGGTTTTCAGGTCATAGCGGGCGAGGGTGCCGCCGTGCAAAAAAACAAGCTGGTCCGGGCCCACGAGCCGGGCCTGGCCGGAATAGCCGCGATCGGTGTCGGCGAAGCGGACGGAAAAGCAGGAATGCGGGACGGAACCGAACCACGCGTACCAGGTCCAACCGCCAACCAACAAGAGGATGAGGACCCCGATCACGCCGGCGATCACGCCGGTCTTTCGCCAGAAAGCGGCTTCCACAACGTCCTTCTGTCCGGCATAGGCGGGCACGTCCAGCCGTTCGGCTTCGGCCTTGCCCTTGCACAGTGGCGAGCAAAAATAGCCAAAGAGTTCGAGGCACTTCGGGCAAAGCGGCTTATGGCAGACGTGGCATTTTTCGGTGGCCGGTTCCCGGTGTCGGGCGCAAAACCGGGAAGCCGGCGGCGTTGCCGGCACCGGTGTGGCCGGTGGATCGGCCGGGGAAATTCTCAAGCGCGCGGCACCGGAGGCAGGGGGTGGGGGAGGGAGCGGGGAGGGTGGGGTTTGGCCGGCGAACTCCTGCCGGATCAACTGGTTGACAAAATCGGACGAGTCCAGCCCGCAGCTGGGGCAGACGAACTTCACCGGTTGGTTCAACATTTCCGGCGTGGCGTCCAACGCGTATTTCGCGCCACAGGAGCATTGCAGTTTCATGATGGGCTACGGTTTGGGGTTCAATAACACGACCCCGGGCTCCGCGGCGAGCGAAAACGTGAGTTGAGCGGGACTGAATTGCACGCTGCCGTCGCACCTCAGAAAATTTCCGCCGAACTTGTGGTGATTATTGCCGGGCGGTTTGCCATCGGCCGAGAAGACCATTTCCCCGGCGCGCTTGGGTTCGGCGTTAATCTGCCGGTCGGACATGAGGGATTTTTGGGGTGAGTCGAGCCGCCGCCCCATGAAATAGGCGTAGCTAATTTTGTGTTGGCGCAGCGATTCGCCGGAGGGGATGGGCGCATCGCGTCCGCCGGGACAGATGAAAATGGAGGTATCCGCGGTGTATTTGGGGACGAGCTGGTCGAGCACCGGTTCGGAGGTGACGGCATGGGAGTCCTGGGGCAGGGCGCCCTGGAAATCATTCGCGTAAATCTGCAAGGCGAGGTAGATCTTTTGCAGATTATCAGCGCACAACTTTTGCCGCGAACGCTGGTGGCTGCCCGAGCCGAAGCCATAAAGCATGGCCGAGAGGAGGCCGATCAGCGCGAGCGTGACGAGCAGCTCAATCAGCGAAAAGCCATTCCGGCAAGGTTTCATTTCCGAGTTGTAATCCATATTTCCACGCCTGGCAACCTACGTAAATGTGGGTGGCATTATACAAACCTACTTGAATGTAGGAATTGCGGTTAAGGGTTTTCTCCACACCCACGGCGGAACCCATGGTTTTCGGGGGATTTCACCGGTTTGGCGCTTGGGCACCCGTTTGGCATCCCGCTTGCAATAGACCCAGGCGCGGTGATTAAAACTCACACATACGAAGTCCGGAGGGCGCGATGAACTGCGACACCTGCACCTCGGCCACCTGCAGCACGTGCTCCGAGGCAACTGTGGCGTCCGAGACGGCAGAGTCCGGCTTGGCAGCATGCAACCGGCCGCCGGCATTCCCGCAGGGCGCGCGGGAGGAAGAGCCGCATTCCAAACACTTCACCTCCACCCGGAATGCCTGCAAGCTTTGCACGCCGCTGGGCGCGTGCCTGGTTTATCGCGGCGTGGAGGGTTGCATTCCATTTTTACATGGTTCGCAAGGGTGCTCGACGTATATCCGGCGCTATCTCATCAGTCATTTCCGGGAGCCGATGGACATTGCGTCGTCAAATTTCCACGAAGACAGCGCGATATTTGGCGGCAGCAAGAATTTCTCGCAGGGCGCGTTGAACATCACGCGGCAATACCAGCCGCAGCTCATTGGCACCGCCACGACCTGTCTCACGGAAACGATTGGGGAAGACATGCCGCGGCTGTTGCACGAATTACGCGAGCGGCACGGTGCGGCGGTGGCGCCGATGGTTCACGTTTCCACGCCGAGCTATCGGGGCACGCACATGGACGGATTCCATGCAGCCGTGAAGGCTTTGGTGGAGCAGCTGGGCCACGCCGGGGAAAAATCGCCGGCGGTGAACCTGTTTCCGGGCATGGTTTCCGCCGCCGACTTGCGCCATTTGAAGGAAATGCTGGCCGACTTTGGGTTGCCCTACACGTTGCTCCCGGATTATTCCGAATCGATGGATGGCGAAACCTGGGGGCAATACGAAAAAATCCAGTCCGGCGGGACGCCGCTGGCGGCGATTGCGGCCACCGGTTCCGCGCGGGCTTCGATAGAATTTGGCCGCACGCTGGGCGGCGCGGAAACCGCGGGCACGTCACTGGAGAAGAGATTCAGCGTGCCCCGGCACCTGCTTGGCCTGCCGATTGGCATCCACGAGACGGACGCCTTCACGAAGCTGCTGGCGGGCTTGAGCGGGCACGAGATGCCGTTGAAATACCGGCGCGAGCGCGGCCGCCTGGTGGACAGTTTGATTGACGGTCACAAATACATTTTTGAAAAGCGCGCCATCGTCTATGGCGACGAGGACCTGGTGGTGGGACTCACGGCATTTCTCTGTGAAATCGGGGTGACGCCGGTGCTGTGCGCCAGCGGCGGACGGAGCAAACATTTTGCCGCCGCGATCCGGGCCGCCGCCCCCGATTTGCCGGTGGAAACGCTGATCAAGGAAGGGCTCGATTTTGCGGAGACCGCCGAGTTCGCGCCGGAGTTGAAGCCGGATTTTCTCATAGGGAGCAGCAAGGGCTATAAAATTTCGCGTTCGCTGGACGTACCGCTGATCCGGGTGGGCTTTCCCATTCATGATCGGATCGGCGGCCAGCGCGTGCTGCATTTGGGCTACCGCGGCGCGCAGGAGCTTTACGATCACGTGGTTAATGCGCTGTTGGAAGCGAAACAGGACTACTCAACCATCGCCTACTCCTATCTATGAACCCAGCCATCTCCTCTCCCGGCGCGGAACCGGCCACCGCCGGGATTGATTTCAACCAGCATCCCTGTTTCAGCAAGGAGGCGCACAAGAAATTTGGGCGCATCCATCTGCCGGTGGCGCCCCGCTGCAACATCCAGTGCAATTTTTGCAACCGCAAATACGATTGCATCAATGAAAGCCGCCCGGGCGTCACGAGCAATGTTCTCACTCCGGGGCAGGCGGTTGCCTATCTGGAAAGTGTCGTGGCCAGACGCCCGGAAATCTCCGTGGTGGGCATTGCGGGTCCGGGCGATCCCTTTGCCAATAGCGACGAGACGATGGAAACGCTGCGGCTGGTCCGCAAGAGATTTCCCCAGCTCATGCTTTGCGTGGCGACCAACGGCATGGGCATCGGGCCGCACATTGACGAACTGGCGGACCTCCACACCAGCCACGTCACCATCACGATGACCGCGGTGAATCCGGAGATCGGCGCCAAGGTTTACGCCTGGGTCCGCGACGGCAAACGTCCGCTGCGCGGGGTGGAAGGGGCGGCGGCATTGCAGTCCCGGCAAATCGAAGCATTGGTACGCCTGAAACAACGCGGCGTGGTGGTGAAGATCAACAGCATCATCATCCCGGGCATCAACGACGAGCATATCCCGGAAATCGCCGCCAAGGTATCCGGCCTGGGGGCGGACATTATGAATTGCATGGCCATGGTGCCGGTGAAGGGCGCGGCCTTTGAGGAGCTTGCGCCGCCGGACAACTTGATGACCGCGCGGGTCCGGCTGCAATGCGGCCAGCACCTCCACCAAATGACCCATTGCGCGCGATGCCGCGCGGACGCCGTGGGATACATCGGCGAGGAAATGACCTCGGACCAGCACGATGACCTGCAACATTTTGCCAGTCTGAGCGTGAATCCGTTGGAAAACCAGGTGCGGCCCTATGTCGCGGTGGCGACGCTGGAAGGGGCGCTGGTCAACCAGCATCTCGGGGAGGCCGACCGGCTGGCGATTTACGATCAGGACATGGCGGCGCCGGGCCGGTTCCGGCTGGTGGAAGTCCGCCATGCCCCGCCGGAAGGCGGTGGCGAAGGTCGCTGGGCGGCGCTCGGCGAAAAATTAAAGGACTGCCGCGCCATTCTGGTGACGGCCGCCGGCCCGACGCCCCAAAAAGCCCTGGCCGCCACCGGGATCAAGATCGTCGAAATGGAGGGCATCATTGACGAAGGGCTGAAGGCCGTCTTCGCCAATCAACCCGTGCCCGCCTCACTGAAACGCCGATTCAACGGGTGCGGTGCGGGCATCGCCTGCAAAGGCACCGGCACCGGCTGCGGCTGATTTTATTGTTCCGCCAACCCTAACGCATCATTCAAAAAATAAATACGTATGCCCGTTCCATCCGCCAAGGTCATTGCCGCGCTTGAAAAACAGGCCGATCACGAACTGCTCGCCAGCCAGAGTTACCTGGCGATGTCGTATTGGTGCGACGTGCATCATCACGCCGGCTTTGCCAGCTTTTTCAAAACCCAGGCCGGGGAAGAAATGGCGCACGCGAACAAGCTGCTGAAGCATCTGGCCGACCGCGATGTGGTGCCGAAGATGGGCGCCATCCCGGCGCCATACGGGACGTTCAAGCTGTTGGTCGAGGTGGCGCAGGCCGCCTACGATTTTGAACGCGCCAACACCGCCGGCATCCATGCCGCCTATGAAACCGCCCTGGCGGAAAAGGATTATCCGGCCCAGGTCCTGTTGCATTGGTTTATCAACGAGCAAGTCGAGGAAGAAGCCTGGTCCGACAAATTGCTCGTCAAAACCCGCGAAGCCGGTTGTGCCGGCGCCTTGCTGAACCTGGACCGGCACCTGGCAAAAATCCTCAAGGGCGATGCCGGCGAAAGCTGAACGAACGATTTCATCCCCAACTCCCAACTCCATAACAAACCATGAGCAAACCAGCCCATCACATATTTGTCTGCGGCAGTTTCCGGCCCACTGGCGCGGCCGGCGTCTGTCACAAAAAGGAATCCTCCGGCATCCTCCAGCATCTGACCTTGGAGGTGCAGGATCGCGGTTTGGATGACGTCATGATTTCGAGCACCGGCTGCATGAATGTCTGCGACAGCGGACCGGTGATGGTCGTTTATCCGGAAAACATCTGGTACAAGCAGGCGACGGTTCAGACCGCCGAAGCCATTCTCGACAGCCTGGAGGGAGGCCGGGATCTGCCGCCCGCGACCCTCTTTGCCTGAAACATTAACCAGGGATGACCGCGGATAATTATCCGGGTCGTTCCGTGGTTGGCGAAATGAATCCACACCTGATTGACACCACGCTGCGGGATGGCGAACAAGCCGCGGGCGTTGCCTTTTCGCGGACCGAGAAGCTCGGGATCGCGCGCATGCTGGCCTTTGCGGGCGTGCCGGAACTGGAGATCGGCATCCCGGCGATGGGGGAGGATGAAATTGCGGACATCAACGCCATTTCCGACCTCGGGCTGCCGGTGCAATTACTGACGTGGTGCCGGGCCACGGAAGCGGATCTGACGGCGGCCGCGCGCTGCCGGGTTCACGGCGCCCATTTTTCCCTGCCGGTTTCGGACATCCATCTGGCGGCTTGGGGCAAGCGTCGCGACTGGGTATTTGCCACCCTCGAAAAACTGGCGGCGCAATTTCGCGGGGTGTTTGGTTATCTCACGGTGGGCGCGCAGGACGCTTCGCGGGCGGAGGTGAGTTTCCTGCGCGAATTGGCGGTCGCCGCGCGCGAGAACGGGCTGGCCCGCCTGCGGCTGGCGGATACCGTCGGCATACTGACACCCGCGCAAACCCGGCGGATGATCAGCGAGGTCAAGGCGGCCGCGCCGTCGCTGCCGCTGGAATTTCACGGCCACAATGATCTTGGCATGGCGACGGCCAACACGATCACCGCGTTCGAGGCCGGCTGTGAATGCGCCAGTGTAACCGTCAACGGCCTGGGCGAGCGCGCGGGCAACGCGCCGCTGGCCGAGGTGGTGATGGCGTTGAAAGTGGCCTTGAAATGCGACTGCGGCTTCCGCTGCCGCGACCTTGCGAGCCTGAGCGAACTGGTGGCACTCTGTTCGGGGCGGACGCTGCCCGATGAAAAACCGGTGGTCGGGCCGGCGGCTTTCCGGCACGAATCCGGCATTCACTGTGGCGGGTTGCTCCGGGATCGGCGCACCTACGAGGCGTTCCAGCCGGAGGAATCCGGCCATGCGCCCTCGCAGTTTGTGCTCGGGCGGCACTCCGGCACCAGCGTGCTCAAGCACAAGCTCCACACCTTGCAACTGTCCGTTCCCGAGGCGCTGCTACCCGCTTTGCTGGCGGAAATCCGGCGACTCGCCGCCCAACATAAATACAACCTGACCGACGAGGAATTCAAACGCCTGGTCACCGAATTCCAAAAACAACATGGCTTTTCTGACTTATAAAAAAACGTGTATTGACGGCAACGTCTGCTACCAACGCCTTAAATCCCTGAAACTCGGCGGCCGCGACGGCCTGATTGCCAAACACGTGAAGGTGCTGAACGACGAGGAACACGCGAGCTGGCAATTAAGCGCCACCGAGCTGCTGAAGCTCGCCGGACAGGCGGACGCCGAAACCACCGCGGTGCTCTTTGACGTCACCGGCGAGGATTCCACCAGCGTCTGCCTTTACCAACTCGTGCAGGTCCATGGCAGCTGCCGCGACACCTCCACGCAGCTCGCGCTGGATTTTACGGTGGTGATCGACCAGGAAATTGGCCAGGACGCGGCCGCCTACGCCAAAAAATTTGCCGTTCCCGTGCCCGAAAAACCGCGCCGGCTAGGCGAAACCCTTTCGCTCTCCGGCGGCCCCGGCGGCGGTGATTGGAAATGGGGGACGCCGCCGATGCAGCTCGGCGCGACCATTGTCCAGGCCCAGCATGGCCACGGCGGCGGCGAGCCCTGTCCCAACTGCAACTGCGGCCGGCGCGAAGCCATGAGATAACCTCTTTTCTCTTTTGGCGCCCCGGTGGTTCCGGCAAGCTGGCATCCCATATGAAATCGCTCACCGAACAACTTTGGTTTGAAGTGCCAGGCCGGCGCGGCTTTGTCAACATCACCGGCACCGTTGCGGGGCTGGTCCGGCAAAGCGGTGTGCAGGAGGGGTTGTGTCTCGTCAACGCCATGCACATCACCGCCAGCGTCTTCATCAACGATGCCGAGGATGGTTTGCTGCATGATTATGAAGTCTGGCTGGAAAAGCTTGCGCCCCACGCGCCCGCCGGCGCCTATCATCACAATCGCACCGGCGAGGACAACGCCGACGCGCACCTGAAGCGACAGATCATGGGGCGTGAAGTGGTGGTAGCCATCACGAAGGGCAAGCTGGATTTTGGCCCGTGGGAGCAGATTTTCTACGGCGAATTTGACGGCAACCGGCGCAAGCGCGTGCTGGTGAAGATTATTGGGGAATAAACGGCGCGCGTCCCAGGCAGTCTGCAGACCGTGTCATCGCACCGACCCCGGCTTGAATCAGGGAAAGCAACGGCTCACGGAACCGCTCCGGTTTTCACCATTAAAGTATTAATGTCAATTACCTCTTGTCTGATTTTGCCGACTTCTTCAATTATGTCATCAAGGGTCAAGTAAATGGCTTCTTTCAAAAGTTTCAAATGCTCATCGGTTAATTGTGATTGCTCGGTGATTTTTGGAATATTTGTGGCCTTTTGCACATCATGGCAGGCTTGCAAATAATCATTTATTTCTTCAACCACTTTAAATGGTTTGGTGCAAATAAGACGGGCATCGCGATTGATGAGGAATAATTGGCCATTTTCAACTTTTACCATAATCTCAGTTTGTTTTATTGAATTTTCCGTCACCCATGAGGCGTAGGAATGTTGGCTAACTGTTACAACTGAAACTGGCGGAGTTAGGACAATTCCCAGACACGCCTCAGTGGACGGCCGGCGTTTTTGCGGATTTCGTTGGCACGCTGCTGCATCGCGACGAGTCGGCGGAGCTTTTCCTCAATCGGCAGGGTTGCCGCCAGCTTGCGGCTGCGCACCTTGGCGGCGAAGACTTCCGCAGCCATTGCTCCTGGCGAAATTGCATTCTTCATTCCCACTCAATTGTTCCGGGCGGCTTGCTGGTGATGTCAAACACGCAGCGGTTCACGCCTTTAACCTCGTTGATGATGCGGCTGGCCAGTTTCTCCAGGAGATCGTAGGGCAATTTCACCCAGTCGGCGGTCATGCCGTCCTGCGATTCCACGGCGCGGATGGCGATGGTGTATTCGTAGGTACGTTCGTCGCCCATCACGCCCACGCTACGCACGGGCAAGAGCACGGCGAAGCTCTGCCAGATTTTATAATACCAGCCGCTGGTTTTCATTTCCTCCACCACGATGGCATCGGCGTTGCGCAAAATTTCGCAGCGGGCGGGGGTGACTTCGCCGAGGATGCGCACCGCCAGACCGGGACCGGGGAAGGGCTGCCGCCAGACGATTTCTCGGGGCACGCCGAGTTCCTCGCCCAACAGCCGGACTTCGTCCTTGAACAGGCATTTCAGCGGCTCGACGAGCTGGAACTTCATCTTTTTGGGCAGGCCGCCGACGTTGTGATGGCTTTTGATGAGCGCGGCGGGATTGCCTGCAATCGGCACGGATTCGATGACATCGGGATAGAGGGTCCCTTGGGCGAGGAATTTCGCCTTGCCCGCGCGCTGGGTGGCGGCCTGAAAGACCTCGATGAAGGTCTTGCCGATGATTTTGCGTTTGCGTTCGGGATCGGTCACGCCCTTGAGGCGCGCGAGGAAAAGTTTGGCGGCGTCCTCGTATTGCAATTTGATGCGGAAACTTTTTCCGAACACCTGGCGGACCACATCGGCTTCGCGCGCGCGCAATACGCCGTTATTCACGAAGATGCAGGTGAGTTGGTCGCCAATGGCTTTGTGAAGCAGCGCGGCGGCCACGCTCGAATCCACCCCGCCGCTCAAGCCGAGGATCACCTTTTCCCGGCCGACCTGCGCGCGGATTTCTTCCACGGCCTGGTCGGCGTACTTGCGCATGGTCCAGCCCTTACCGCAACGGCATATGCCATGCACAAAATTGGCAATGATTTCCTTGCCGCGCGGGGTGTGCACGACTTCGGGATGAAACTGGAGGCCGAAGAATTTTTTATCGCGATGTTCGATGGCGGCGAATTCGGAATTCCCGGTCACGGCCACGGCTTTGAAACCATCGGGCAGCCTGGTAAGTTTGTCCCCGTGCGAATTCCAAACCTGCAATGACCTGGGCAATTTGGCGAACAGGGGGCAGGCGTTGTCTTTCACGGTGAGCGTGCCCTTGCCGTATTCGCGCTTGAGGCCCTTTTCCACTTTTCCGCCCAGGAAGTGTGCCAGGAGCTGCACGCCGTAGCAGACGCCCAGCACTGGCAGGGCCAAGGCGAAAATGTTTGGGTCAGGCAGCGGCGCA
>Ga0302320_10012422_pt1 | contig 17892 bp, 19 predicted proteins | sample Bog_T0_3_FD_202130 | JGI IMG/M metagenome (GOLD analysis project Ga0302320, IMG submission 202130) | Peat permafrost microbial communities from Stordalen Mire near Abisko, Sweden - Bog_T0_3 | ecosystem: Environmental > Terrestrial > Soil > Wetlands > Peat | place: Sweden: Abisko, Stordalen Mire...
AGGGTGCAAAAGGGACACAAAAACGTGGCTTTTTGCACCCTCGAACTTAAGGTGAAGCTTAGCGTAAGTTCTTGATTTTAATTGGCGTCCCCGACGGGATTTGAACCCGTGTTATCGCCGTGAAAGAGACCCCGGCGGACGTAACTGATTGAAACTAAAGAGCACGGTTGGCCACTAAAAGGACGTTTTAGCACCCTGAGGAACGCTTATCGAACCCTTATCGAACCCACGAAATCGCGTTTCTGTCGTCAATCAATCCCCCAGTTGGCACGGATCAACGCATATCGACTATTTCGCGCATTGCGAGTATTTCGAGTACATGCTAACCTGAAAACACTATGGCCATTGCAGCGAAAAAACCGATCACACTCCCTGATTCTGAGCAGCAACAGGTGCAGGCCCTTGAGCGGGTATTGCATCGCGGCGTGCCTGCTTTTGTCACTGCCTCCGGAGAACGGATCGAACTTCCCGGCACCGTCTTCGAGGTTCTCAGAACGGCGGTTGGCTTCATGTCGCACGGCCAGGCAGTTACGCTCGTTCCAGACAACCAGGCGATTACTACACAGCGCGCGGCTGACATCCTCGGGATGTCGCGCCCGTTCTTCATCAAGCAACTTGAGGCTGGTTTAATGGCCCATCACCGGGTTGGCAATCAGCGCCGTGTATATCTTCGCGATGTTCTGGCATTCGCAAAGAAGCGCGATGCAGAACGTCTTGCCTCATTGGACCTGCTGGCGCGTGATGCCTTTGAAGCCGGTATGTATGAACGGAATGTATTCCCGGAAGGTGGCGCGGACGAGTGAAGGGTGAGCGAACCGTTCTCTTGGATGCCTGTGTTCTTGTTCCCATGCCGCTCGCGGACACGCTGCTGAGGCTTGCGACGGGTCCACGTCTCTATCGTCCGAAATGGTCCGATCAAATTATGGTTGAAGTAAGCCGGACCCTTCAAGAAGATTTCAGTCTCTCTGTCCAAAAGGCCATCTACCGCGAAAATGAGATTCGACGGCATTTCCCGGAAGCATGGATCGACGGCTACGAGGATCTGATTCCCGCAATGACCAACCACCCGAAGGATCGTCATGTCTTGGCCGCTGCTGCACGAGCGGGCGCGAAAGTAATCGTCACCTATAATCTCAAGGATTTCCCGCTATCCTCACTTGCGCCGTATTCCATTACGGCGCAAGGTCCATCAACCTTTCTCAAGACTCTCTACGGCACGGCCCCATCGGTCGTGATGCAGACACTGGAAGCACAAGCCGCTGCCATCGGTAAAAATATGCACTACCTGCTCTCTCGGCTTCGGATCAACGTTCCGGGCTTTGTTGCGATGATTGAAGGGACGATGAGCGGGACAAGCGAGCCACACGATCCATCTGCTTTTTGAAATTTACGGTCTATAGATTTACAGGCATCCCTTTCCAGATACAAGCCTGTCCCTGTGCGGGCTACAAAATCAGACCAATTCCTGTGGGCGTCAGTTCCAAATGGTTACAGTACAGTTCCAAATAGTTATTGGACACAAAGTCTGAATCAGGTTTACGTTTCGGCATATCGCGGCCTTTCCAGGCCGCTGGAGGTGCCGATGATTGTCTTGCTCACACCCGCCATTCGGCGCAGGATTGCCCGATGGCGGTCTCCTCACCGGATTCGTCTGTTGCTCAGCCTCTTCACCGTGCTCATTGTCTCGCCCGTATTCGCGCATGCAATGAGCAGCTCTCCCTTCGATAGCGGTCTCACCTCGATGCAAACCCTGTTTACCGGAACCGTCGCCAAGGTGGCCAGCCTGATCGCCATCGTGGTGGGCGGCTACCAGTTCGCGCATGGCGAACCGGGCGCAAAGAAAACCCTGGCCGGTGTTGCCGCCGGAACAGGAATCGCCGTCATGGCAACCAATGTTTTGACCTGGCTCTGGGGCAGCTAACCACAGCCAGTCATCAAGAGTGAGGGGCGTCGATGCAAACACACACCAATAGCCGGCGAACAAACCGCGTCTACAAGAGCTTGCACAAGCCCCTCACATACCTTGGCGTCGAACGCACTCTGTTCTATTTCGTCTGCGTTGGAGCCGTTGGCGCATTCAACCTCTTCAATAGCCTGGTCGCAGGGCTTGCCGTATTCATCGGCGGATACGCCTTCGGGCGTTGGGTCACAACCAGCGACCCGGCCTTCTTGCGCATCCTCGCCAAATCTGAGCGGTACAAACTGCGCTACGACGCGGCCAAGCAGAGCGTGCCGCGTGTGGAGGTGCTTTGATGCTGCGCCTGGATAAAGTCATCAAGCCGTGGAAAGATGCCGCTGCACTTTGCGACCACATCAACTTGTACGGCTTCTGGAATGAGACGACGTTCCTGACCAAGAGCGGCGACCTCGGCATGGTGCTCGGAGTTCCCGGCGTGGACTACGAGAGCCTCGACCATGCCAGCCAGGAGTACGCGGTCAAACGGTTGGAATCCGCCCTTAAATCTTTCGGGCCGGGCTTCCACGTCTATCAATATCTCTTCAAGTCGAATCGCCCTGATATTCCCTTCGCCAGCTACGACGATCCAGTTGTGCAGGCGGCCATCGAGCAGCGCAAGCAGTTCTTCGAGACTAAGCGCGACCACCTCTATCAAATCGAAATCTTCTACTGCATTCTGCTCGAAGGTCCGCGCTCAAAGACCGGCCTGATGGCAGCACTATCGCGCCTCTTCAGCGATCCCGCTGGCGCGGGCGCTGAGTTGAAGGCGCAGTTTATCGGCAACAGCATGAAGACGCTGCTGCGCTCGCAGATCGAGAGCGACCTCGCGCAGCTCAGCCAGCGCGTCCAGGCATTCACGCGCCAGCTTGGCGATTTTATGCAGATCGAGATTCTGGAGCAGGATGGCCAGTTCCGATTCTTCCGCCGCTTGCTCAACTACGATGAGCGGCGCATTGCCGGACGGCCAAAGCACACGCAGTTTCTCGACTACCAGGTGGTCAACTCCGATCTTGAAGCGGAGCGCGACCATCTGCGCATCGGTGGGCATATTGTCCGTGTGCTAACGATGAAGGAAGCTATCGGCGAGACGCGGCCTCTGGTGCTCGACGCCCTGCTCAAGATTCCGGGCAACTTCTACGTTGTGACCGAATGGGTGCCCCTTGCCGCCGACAAGGCGCGCAAGGAAGTGGACAAGCGCCGCCGTCACTTCAACATCTCGAAGACCGGATTCGTCTCGCAGCTTGGCAACAGTGACACCGCAGTGAATCCCCGCGATGTGCTGGTTGATGAGTCGAAACAGGCGGACATCGAAAACCTCGGCGACTGCCTGCGCGATCTTGGCGAGGGCCAATCGCTGGGCGAGTTCTCGCTGACCATTGTGCTGTATGGCGAGGACAAACGCCAGTTGGATCAGCTCGCCGGGGAGTTTGCCGGCGTCTTCACCAACGCAGACGGCAATCTCTTCATCGAGACGTACAACCAGCTCAATGCCTACTTCGCCACGGTTCCCGGCAACTACGCGATGAATCTTCGCCGGATGTTCCTGCTCAATACGAACTACGCCGATCTCTCATTTCTGTTCACCATTCTGTCGGGTGAAAGGAGCAACGCGCATCTCGGCACGGAGTACCTCGCTGCGCTTGAGACCGAAAACAGCACGCCGTACTTTCTGAACCTGCATAATGGCGAAGTTGCGCACACCCTGATTCTCGGAATGACTGGATCGGGTAAATCGTACCTATGTTGCTTTCTATTGCAGAACGCGCAGAAGTATGTGCCGCTGACCTTCATCTTCGACATCGGCGGCAGCTTTGAGTCGCTGACAACGATCTTCGGCGGCAGCTACTTGAATGTCGGCCAGGAGGCGCGAGACTTCACCATCAATCCCTTTTCGCTGCCGCAGACCAAAGAGAACCTGCAATTTCTCTTCAGCTTCTTCCGTGTGCTCATCGAAGGCAATGAGCAGCGCTATCGGCTGGACTTCAAGGAAGAGCGCAAACTGTGGGATGCCATCGAGCGGGTGTATATGCTGGAGCCCGATCAGAGGACGCTCTCGAACTTCGCCAACATAGTCGGCGAACTGAAAGAACGCCTGCATCGCTGGACACGCGGCGGGCAATACGGTTTCCTTTTCGACAACGCCGAGGATACGCTGTCTTTCAGCCGCTTCCAGACTTTCAACTTCCACGGCTGGGGTGATGCGCCGGACGTGTTGGAGCCACTGCTCTTCTATGTCCTGCACCGGGCATCGAATGAGATCGGCGACCCCAAGAAGTTATCCACCTTCAAGCTGTTCCTGCTCGATGAGGCGTGGTTGTTCATCCGCAATGAGACCATCCGCAACTATATCGTGCAGGCGCAGAAGACTTGGCGCAAGCACAATGCCGCGATGATTCTGGCCACGCAGTCCATCAAGGAATTGCAGGAATCTGGCATGTTGCAAATCGTTTCCGAAAGCTGCCCAACCAAAATCTTTCTGGCCAACCCGGAGATGGACCGCGACGTTTACCGAGAAGCGTTTCACCTGAACGATACGGAACTCGATCTGATCGCAGGTCTTGTTCCGCCGGGCCAAATGCTCATTCGCAAAATGCAGACCTCGAAAAAGGTTCAGTTGAACGTCGATTCGGTTTCGCACTGGACGGCGACCAACAATGCTCGCGACAACCTGAAGAAGCGTGATTACTTCGAGCGTTTTGGTATCGCCGATGGTTTGCGCCATCTGGCCGAAGACTTTCCCTTCCGGCCGCGCACCGCGGCCGGTCTCCCACCAACTCAACCGAAAGGAGCTGTTCGATGAATCTTAAGCCTATTTGCATCGCCGGGCTTGCCCTGGCGTTTTCGCCTCTTGGAGCTTTGGCGCAGGATGCTTCTGCCCGTACCGTGCAGTATCACTCGCAGGACATTGTTCCCATTCACGCCAAGCTGAAGTACACCACGCTGATTGAGGTTCCACCTACGGAAAAGATCATGGAGGCCACTACCGGCGATAAGGACTTCTGGGTTGTCGATGTGGTGGGCAACTTCTGCTTTGTGCATCCTGCCAAGGCCGGAATCAGCTCGAACCTCAACCTCATCACCGACAAGGGCAACATCTATTCGTTCACGCTTCAGGATGTTTCCGGCAGCACGGCAACGCCGGACCTGAAGGTGATCGTCGAGCCTGCCGACCGCTCCTCAATCGTCGCGGCCAGCGGCCCTCCGCAGTTTGTTCCCGCCGCGCAATTGGAGCAGTCCAAGCAGCAACTCTCCGCCGTCGAGTCGCACATTACGCAGGCCGTGGACGAGTACAAGAGTGCCTACCCAATGCAGCTCAAGTTCGACTATGCCTTCAAGGCCAACGAAGCGCCGTTCAACATTCAGTCGATCTATCACGACGATAAGTTCACTTACATCAAGACGAATGCACCGGAAAAGTTCAGCGTGTACGAGATGAAGGACGGCAAGCCAAATCTCGTTACCTATGACCTCCGGGATGGGACGTACATCATTCCCAAGGTCATGGATTCTGGATATGTCGAACTGGGCAAGAAAAAGATGGAGTTCACACGCAAGGGATAAACGCGAGGTGCGAGATGGCAGAACCGATCATCAATTCTCAGAGTAGTGCGCCTACAGAACCGGAGTTGCGCCAGACCCCGCATGAACCGATGGGCGTTTTGCGCAAGAACATGAAACCGCTGCTCTATCTTGGCGTGGCGGGGCTGGTCATCGCGGCAGCAATCTTCAGCAGCACCGGCAAGAAAACGCCTGCGCAGCAGGCAGCGGCGCAGCACGAGCCGCCGCAACCGATGGTGCAAGACAACACCGACAACAACGTGCAAGATCTCAAGAACCAGCTTGCCACGGAAAAACAGCAGAGTACGCAGACTGGCATGACTCCCGCCCAGGCCTCGGCCATGTCGTCATATAGCCCCACGGGGCAACAGACTCCATGTGTTCCTGGCCAGACCTGCCCGCAGCAGCAGAACGGCTATGGGCAGGCCGCAGGGGAGACGCAGCTTTCTCCGGCACAACAGGAGGCGCAGCAACTCGCCATCAAAGAACGGCAATTGGCTTACGACTCACGGTTCGCATCGAATCTTGTCTATGCGCACCAAGCTGATGCGGCTTCGCCTGTGACGGCTGCAAGTCAATCCGCAAGCAATCTTGTTGCTTCACGTACGGCGGGTGATTCGTCGTCCGCCACTGCCGGGCAAACTTCCGTCAAACGCAGCGCGGAGGTCAATATTGATTCCGCTGTTGGCCAGCCTTATGTGATCTATGAGGGAACGACGCTGGACACCGTGCTGATGAACCGGCTCGACGGCGACGCCGTCGGCCCTATCAAAGTGCTCGTATCCAATCCCGTTTACTCGCACGACCACCAGCACGTACTGATTCCTGACGGAACCATCGTGCTTGGCGAGGCAAAGAAGATCGGCTCCGCTGGTTTCGGCCAGCAGCGCCGCATGGCTGTCGCCTTCCATCGGATGATTATGCCCGACGGATATTCAGTCGATCTCGACCAGTTTCACGGTCTCGATCAGATTGGCGCGGAGGGTCTCAAGGACAAGGTCAACAACCACTATCTGCAAATCTTTGGCGCGTCGATTGCACTTGGTATTGTCTCCGGCGCGGCCGAGATTGAGCAGGGCGGCGGAACGATTACCACCAGCGGCTCCCAGGCATTTACCACGGGAACAGCCAGTAGCGTCTCGCAGTCGGCAACGACGGTCCTCGACCGCTTCATTCAGATACCGCCCACCATCACCATCCGCGAAGGGCATCGCGTGAAGGTTTACTTCACGCAGGATATGCTCCTTCCGGCATACGAAAATCACACCATTTCACAGACATTCTGAAGGAGATATTCATGTACAGCCTGGCCAGAATCTTCGCACTGATGACAATTCTTGTCCTCGTACTTTCCGGCTGCCAGAGCCATCAAGCTAAGATCGATGCGCTCCAGAAGGAATACGACGAAGCAGAGACCCAGTTCAGGAAAGACTGCAACGAAGAGTATCTCAAGGTTCCGCCGACACTCAGCCCCACATGTGTTGACGAGGATAAAAAGACGAAAGATGCGTGGAGTCGGCTCCAGGCCGAGCGCGCAAAGAAGTAGTCACGGAGGACAAAATGAAATTATCACTCACGTTCGCACTCGTTGCGGCGGTCGGACTCGTGCCGCCTGCGCACGCTCAATTTGGCTCCGGGATCGTTTTCGATCCCACGCAATCAGCTCACGCTATCCAGCAGATTGAGCAATCCAGCCAACTCTACACAACTACCGTAGAGACGACTCGGAACGTCATCGCAGCGTACAACCTTGCGCAGCACATGACGACGCTGCCGCAGACGCTTTACACCTCGTTCAGCAACCTTGGGCGTCAGCAGTGGACTACGCTGACCATGCCCTCGAACACCTATGGCAACTCCCTTGTATGGATGAATTCCGCTTCCACGGGGTATGGTGCCGCGTCGGCGAACCAGACGGCCAGCATACCGCACACGGGACAGATTGCCGGATATAGTTCACTGAGTTCTCAGGGCCAGCAGAGCATCGCGGCGCGCGGCGCAACGGTCGATCTTTCGGACGCTGTAAATGCCAGCAGCTTGCAGACCATCGGAACCATCCGCGCGAATGCCGCGCAGCGTGAATCTGACATCAGCCAACTGGAAGCTGCAACCCACTCCACCGACTCAGCCCAACACACTGAGATGGCGACTTTGCAACGGATCAATCAGGCGCTTCTGATCGAACTGCGAACGCAGCAGGAAACTAACCAACTACTCCAGGCGCAGGCGCTGCAACAACTCATCGGACAAAAGGTACAGCAGGACAACCTCAAGTCGCTCTTTCAGGCTGGCAATAGTTACCAGCAAAACTTCAACAGCGTGACCCCGCAACAGACAAGTTCCGGAACGCAATGGGCATTTCATTACTGAACAGAAGGAGGACGAACATGGATTTTCTCATCCTCATCAAGAACGGCTGCGACAGTCTGACATCAACCGCGTCACCGTCCATCGACTCGCTGGGATTGCGGATGGTGATTGCACTCGCCACAATCATGCTCGTCTGGTTCGGTGTACAAGAATCGCTGGCTTCGGCTCAGGGTGGCTCCGGTTTCAACATCGCGAAGTTCATCAGCTTCTTTATGCTGATTACCTTCGCTTACTGCTTTGTGAAGTTTTACGACAGCTCGATTCCTGGCATCGGCTACTCGCTCAAGAGCTTCATTAGCGGGGGTACAAGTAGTCTCGTCGATTACATCGGAAGCGACTCGACACAGGAAGTGCAGACCACCCTTCATACAGCATTGAGCAAAGTCGGAACCATGTCCCCTTCGTTGACTGAGCCGTACACCCTGCTCTGCACGTATACGGTTCAGATCATCCTCAGCATTCTGACTGCACTGATTGGCGTCATCATTGCCTATGGAGCTATCGGAGCTGCGGTGATCGGCCTGCTCGGACCGGTCTTCATCCCGTGGATGGTCTTCGACAAGACCGACTTTCTTTTTTGGGGATGGCTCAAGGCATTTCTTGGCTTCGAGTTCTACAAGGTCGTAGCTGCCGCGACTATGAGCGTCATGAGCCATCTGCTGATCTCCTACTTGACGAGTGGGGCAATGAGTGTTGACGCACCTCAACGGCTCATTACATTGATGCCGGGCCTGCTCATTCTCTGCATTGTTGCCGGCTTCGTACTGCTCAAGATTCCCACCATGACCGCGACACTCTTCTCTGGCCATACCGGAGGACACGGAATAGGAATGGGCGGTCTGATTACGGCCGCAATTATCCGAGCCGTGTAGACAGAAAGGACGCAACGAAATGGCAACCATGACCAGACCCACATCCGACATTACCCGCGCAGCGGAGCGGTACTTGGAACAGTACGGCGATCCGCTGGTCATGAACACCTATTTGAAGGTGACGATTCTCGTTCTCTGCGCGGTCTGCCTCACGTTGGCAGCGCTTGCTTACAAGAGTCAGCAAGCGCTCGCCAATATGCACCCGATGATTATCCGCATCAATGACGTTGGTCGCGCTGAGGCGATTGACTATCGAAACTTCCAATACCGCCCGCAGGAAGCAGAGAACAAGTATTACCTCACCCGTTGGGCGGAACTTCATTTCGCGCGCAATCGCTTCACGATTGAACGCGACCAGACAAACGCCCTCTACTTCTTGAACAGCGACGTTCAACGAGCCGTGATCGAGCAGGAACGCAAGGACAACATCATCCAGACCTACGTCCGGGACAGCACGCTTCCGTATGTCGATGTGGAGGTCAAGAACGTGGTTCTTGACGACCTGCGGCAGTCGCCCTATTCGGCGCGCGTCGAGTTCGAGAAGGTCTATACGAATACGGCGGATCATACAGAACTCAAGCGCGAGCGTTGGACGGCCAGCGTCACCTATGTATTTCGCGACAACGTGAAGAACAATGAGCTGGCGGTGAACCCTCTCGGGTTGACCATCGTCCGCTTCCGGGCCGACCAGGCGTTTCAGTAACTAAGCCACTCCCATAACGAGGTGCTTTCGTGTCCACACGCGGTCACAAATCGCGGCAGCTATGCCCTTCGTTTCTTCGCAGACGGCACAACGCGTCCTCACGGGCGATGAGACAGTATGGCCCATCGCTGCAAGCAGTCCTTGTACAGGCGGCAATGAGACGGTTCCGCGTCATGCGGCGTGAGGCTGGCTTGCCGGGAATGCCTCTTGCTATGCGTGCCATGAAACGTTCGTCTTCCCGTTTCCTCCCTTGCTTGTCCGGTCACACGCTTCGGGCCTCATCCGACGCCCGGCGGCACTACGCCGCTCTGCTTCCCGGACTCCTCTCCCAGAGCAAGTCTGGGCCCCTGCTCCAGAATGCGCGGCTTGGCTTCAGCGATCCGCACGCGATCTTTGCTCAGAACCGTTTGAGCGTGCGCACCGCTTCTTGGGAGTCGGGCTCCTAGCTCGGGCTTCGCCAAGGAGTGACCCGGCCAATCCGGGAATTCAACTCAGGAGACTTCACCATGTATCAGAACCGCATATCGCTCATCGGATTCCTCGGCCAAGACGCCGCCACCCACACCGCCAACAACGCCAGCTTCACCGTTCTCTCGCTTGCCACCAAGAGTTCGTACAAGGACAAGAAGACAGGCGAATACAAGGGCCATACCGAGTGGCATCGCTGCATCGTGTGGGGCAAGTTAGCCGATTACGCGAAGACGCTCACAAAGGGCGCGCATCTGGCCATCGATGGCGAGTTGCGCAGCCGCGAGCGCGTGGACAAGAAGACCAGCGCCAAGCAGCGTGTATGGGAAGTGCGCGTGGCTTCGATCCTGAAGCTCGACCGCGCCGAGAAGGCCGCCCCGGAAGAGGCGGAAGAGACCACCGAGGACGTGCCCGAATAGGGCACGTTCGTTTTCACTGAAGGCTCGGTTCACACCGGGCCTTCCCTTTTGGAGGCGCGCTATGAGCTTCGACCTGATCCTTCCATTTCTCCGGCCCATAGAGCCGCTCTTGCTCGACGAAAGCATCAGCGAGATCATGGGCAATCCCGATGCTTCGTGGTGGTATGAACGGGACGGAATCGTCCACCAGGAAGCATCAATTTCCTTCGATGCCGGCAAACTGCGCACCGGCCTCGAAGTCATTGCCAACAACCTCGGCAAGAAGCTCGACGAGGACAATCCCCTGCTTCACGCGCAGCTCCCGGATGGAAGCCGTCTTGCGGCAGTCATTCCGCCCGTTGTGCGGCCAGCTCCGGCGCTCGTAATCCGTAAGTTCACCAGCCGCCATTACTCCATCGATGACCTGATCGCTCGCGGCACGCTGACGCGGCCGCTTGCAGAGTTCCTTGAGGAGCAGATTCGCAGCGGCAAGACGCTGCTCATCAGCGGCGGAACCGGCAGCGGGAAGACAACACTATTGCGCATTCTGGCCAATGCGATTCCAGACCATGAGCGCATCGTAGTCATTGAGGATACTTCCGAGCTTGACATTCAGAAGCCGAACATCCTGGCTACCGAATGCCAGACCGATACCTTCAAGACCAAGATCACCTTCGATGATCTTTTGAAGTCAGCTCTGCGCTGGCGTCCGGACCGGATTATTTTGGGCGAAGTACGCGGAACCGAGGCGCGCACGCTGCTCGATTCCTTCAACACGGGCCACTCCGGTTCGCTTGCCACAATTCACGCCAACTCGGCCGCAAAGGCCTTGCGGCGCTTTGCGAACCTCGTTCTCCGCAGCAACTCCCAAGCAACCTTTTCGGACATTGAAGCTGAGATCGGCGAGGCTGTCGATTTGGTGATTCATGTAGACCGTGAGCCGGGACGCCGCGTCATCCGCGAAGTGCTGCAATTGAACGGCTATGACCGCAGCAAACAGAGCTTTCAGATGGAGCCGGTATTTCGTGCTGAAAGCCACTTAATCGCAGAGGTAAAGCCATGCTGAAAGCTACTGTTTCCCGCAATGAATCGACCTGCATTCGCGTTGCCTTTCTGGCCACGAATGGCACTGGCAATCTCGCCCGCGAGCTTGCTTCGCGCCATTCTAAAGAGTACCGTTCCGCTGTCCGTTCCCGTCGGTTTGCGGATACCGCATCGGCTCGCCTTTGGCTTGCCGATGGCTTCCCGCTTGCGGACGTTCTCACCATGCTCGAAGTCCGCCGTCGTTTCGAACTTTCCCCAGACGTTGCCCGCGCCTATGCTGTCGAGATTCTCTCGGCTGCAAGGGCGGAGATTGTCACTGCCAATCAACCCTTAATCACTCATCGAAAGGAGTCCCTTCATGCCGCTGCTTGAGATCGTTCAGACCCACCAAGTTTCCGCCACAATCCGCCTTGACCAGACCATCGCCGAGCAGACCGACCAGTACGCCGCGTTCCTCCACGTCTCTGCTGACGATGTGGTAGATAAGGCGTTGGCCTATGTCTTTGCCAAAGACCGCGACTTCCAGGAGTACCTTCGAACCCCGGAAGCCGCTCGCTCCGCGCAGAGCCTTCGTGTCCGTCGCCCACCTCAGAATGGCGATGGTGCAGAGCCACAACCACGTCGTGCCAAGCCTGCAAGAGGGATGGAGGCCGCCAGTGATTCGCGCCCACGCAGCAGGGATGGAGCGGTTTGATGCCCGTTCGGTGCTCCGCACCGGGTTTATCTCGACACTCCATCCCTGAAAGGGTTGCGTTTGGAACCGTTCCGGTTCCATTTGGAAACACACTGAAAGATCAGCAGTTAGGCAAAATACGCGGTTCCATCTGGAAACAGATGGATTGATGCAGATCGGAGGCAAAATGCCTGCTCTTCAGTCACACATCGTGCAACCACAAACCAGAGGACGGGAAAGCCGCACACAGAGTATTGCGACGCGCTTTACGCCTTCTGAAGTACAGACTATGCAGAAGCGAGCAGAGGCTAATGGCCAGAATTTGCGCGAGTGGGCGCGTGATGCCTTGTTGCGAAATGAGGATTCCGAACATCGTGCGGAGATGGAGATGCACATCTTCACCGAGCTTGTTGGCCTTCAGATGCTCTTGATGAACACGCTTGAACCACTTCTGCGCGGCAGCACATTGAATCAGGAACAGATCAATGTCATCTTCCACCAGGTGCAGACAACCCAGGCCGCGAAGGCACAGGAACTTCTTGCCAAGCGCGGCCAGAAACAGGAGAAATAATCATGCCAACCGTTCAGCAATGGGGCCGCAAAGAGTCGATTATCTGGCCGCCACGCGGTTATCTCTACACGCTCGGCGCATTCTTCCTTGCCTGTGTAGCGACGGGATTCTTCATTTATATCCGCTTCCAATATGGCTTTGCGCCACTGGCGCGCTACTACTTGCCGTACTACCTGCGGAGTGAGACCGCTGGCCTGATGCATCCAACGAGCAACTATCAACTACTCTATGTTTCGGACGGAAAGTCGTCGGGGCATGTGGCGGGTGAGGATGACGTGCAACCAGGTTCAACGCCGCAATCTGACGGGAAGTCATTGCCGCTCATGTTGACGCCCCAGGTAGCGCAGAACGGCACCAACTTTCTCTATCGTGAGAAGCCGCGCAGCTACCAGAACAAGCTGCTTCATACGTGGATTGCACACTGGATTTATGACGACGTTCCTCTCTGGAATCTCTTCAAAATGCAGCTATGGTTTGGTCTGGCAACGTTCGTCTTGCAACTCCCGTTTTCGATCCATAAGGACATCGGACGGATCAAGCAATTGCGTTATGGCCGGCGGCTCAAGGGACCAATTCTTGTCAACGCCAAAGAGTTCACGCAGGCTGTCTCCGGCAATGGAATTGGCATCACGACAGACAACTTCAAAGAGCCTCTGCGTATTCCGCGCGATGCTGAGAACAAGCATTTCCTGATTGTCGGCGACACCGGCTCCGGCAAATCGAGCATCATTCGCCAGATGCTTTTTCAGGTCAGCGCACGCGGCGAATCAGCTATCGTGTATGACCCTGCCTGCGAGTTCGTCAAGCAGTTCTACCAGGAAAAGCGTCACGACATCGTACTCAACCCACTTGACGCCCGGATGCCGTACTGGAACCCATCAGAGGAACTGCGCCGCAAGGCTGAAGCCAAGGCGCTGGCTGTTTCTCTCTACCAGCCCGAAGGCGTAACCAACCGATTCTTTGTTGAGGCCCCGCAAAAAATCTTTGCTCATTTGCTGAGCTATCTGCCAACGCCTGAAGACTTGGTCAAGTGGATGTCTGACCCAGCCGAGATCGACCGCCGCGTGCGCAATACCGAATACTGGGCGCTGATCGATCCGAGTGCGCCACAGCAGCGCACTGGCGTTCTAGGTTCACTCAATATGAGTGCCGATAGCTTTCGCTTACTTCCCAAGATGAGCGAGACGACCTCGACCTGGACGGCCACCAAATGGGCCGAAAAGCGCCGGGGATGGATCTTCATTACCTCGCGCCCAACTATGCGCGAGGCGCTGCGGCCGCTCATCAGCTTGTGGATTGATACGCTTGTCCTCCGGCTTCTGAATGAACCGATGCCGGACCAAAAGCCGGTCTGGTTCGTAATTGACGAACTCGCTAGCCTGCAACGGCTGCCGCAACTCCATACCGCCATCACTGAAAACCGCAAGTCGCAGAACCCTGTCATTCTTGGCTTCCAAGGACGCAGCCAGATGGAAGCGCGTTACGGCGAGGATGCCGAGGCCATGCTTTCGCAGCCGGCGACCAAAATCTTCCTGCGCACGACAGAGCCACGCGCCGCGAAATGGGTCAGCGAAGCCATTGGTGAAGTCGAGATCGAGCGGCTCCGCGAGACTCATTATGACGGAAACCGCACCGGACACAACTTTATGCTTGATCGCCAGACTGAGCCACTCGTTCTGCCATCGGAGGTCTCCGGCCTCGACGATTTGCGCGGCTTCCTCAAATACGGAAATCACGTCGCCCGCTTCTCGTTCCCATTCATCGAAATCGAGGAAAAGAATCCCGGCTTTGACGAACGTGAAATGGACGACCTGATCGTTCCACGAGCGCAACCTCCAGCGGATCCTCAAGCGGTTCAGGGGAATCTTCAGTTTCCGAAATCTGTGGTCCACTCGTCTGGACTCGAAATGGAGTAAACAGCCATGCTGACAATTTCAAAACCGCTTTCCGCAAGTCAGGCGCAGAGCTACCACGCGAAAGAGTTCACTGCCAAGGAACAGAATTATTGGTCGCAACGTGGCGAGATTCAGGGTGAATGGCAAGGCCGACTTGCTTCGCAGTTTGGCCTTGCCGGGGCGGTCTCCGCCGAAGATTTTGCGCGTCTCAGCCAGGGACAGCATCCGCAGGCAGGCGAACAACTCGTCCGCCAGCGTGCCTCCTATCAATATATGGATGCGGACGGCAAAACGGTCAAAACGATGGAGCATCGCGCCGGTTGGGATGCGACCTTCTCCGCGCCAAAATCTGTTTCGCTCACCGCGCTTGTCGGCGGAGACGAAAACGTCCGAGTAGCGCACCGCGATAGCGTCAAGGTTGCTCTCGAACAACTTGAGATGTACACGCAAGCGCGCATTGGCGGCAACAACCCAGCGGAGACCACAGCCAAGTTCGTTGTTGCCAAATTCGAGCACGACACGGCGCGCCCGGTCGATGGGTACGTTGCCCCACAACTCCACACGCACGCCGTCATCTTTAATATGACTGAGCGCGGGAGCGGTCAGTTCCGCGCTCTTCAGGAACGCGGGTTATTCCAGTCACAACAGTTCGCTACCGCCGTCTATCAAGCGGAGTTGACCTACCGGCTTCGCCAGCTCGGATACGAGATCATTACCGGACGCAGCGGGGCCCCGGAGATCAAAGGCTACACGCAGGAATACCTTGACGCATCGAGCCCGCGCAGCCAGCAGATTCGCGAGTATCTGGAACGCACCGGGCGCACGGGTTCGGAGGCCGCGGAGATTGCCGCCCACTCCACTCGCGACCGCAAGGAGATTCATTCGCCCGACGAAGTCATGGCGGCGCATCGCAAGCTCGCCGCCGACTTCGGAAACCAGGCTGAAGCCGTTGTCCGCACCGCGCGCGAGCGGCTTCAGCACCAAGAACAGCCTGTAAATACTGTTGACCGAGTCCGGGAATCTCTCACGTTTGCTCGTGACAAAAACTTCGAGCGCGAGGCTGTTGTCGATGAGCGGGCATTGATCCGCGATGGCCTCCGTCGCGGCATGGGCGAAATCACCTACGCCCAGGTTCGCGGCAATCTTGACGTCCGCTTGGCTTCTGGAGAATTCCAAATCGTCCAGCGTTCCGAGAGCCAGCCAGCGCGCCAGTTCACCACCGCCAAGACCATCGAAGCCGAGCAGGAGATCGTCCGCCGGGTTGGCGAAGGACAGAATCTGGTCGAGCCCGTTTTGTCTCGTCAGAGGGCTATTGCTGTTGCCGATCAGCATCCGCATTTTAATCGCGCCCAGCAGGGTGTGGTTGAAGATGTTCTCAGTTCTTCCGACCGTGTTCAGGGAATTCAAGGTTACGCCGGGGCTGGCAAAACAACGACACTTTCTGTGATCCGTGAAGCTGCGGAGTCCCGAGGTTACACGGTCGAGGGCTTCGCCCCGACCTCACGCGCCGCGCGCCAGTTGAATGAATCTGGCGTCGAGTCTGGAACCCTGCAAGGGTTCCTTGCTCGCTCGCCCGACCCAGCAACTCAAGAGCAACGGCACTTCTATTTCGTCGATGAATCGAGCCTTGCGAGCACGAACCAGATGCGCGAATTTCTTGCGCGGCTTGGCCCGAACGACCGCGTACTACTGATTGGTGACACGCGCCAGCACCAGGGCGTTGAAGCTGGCCGACCCTTCGAGCAGTTGCAGGAGGCAGGGATGCGTACCGCCAAGCTCGACGAGATCGTCCGACAGAAAGACCCGGCGCTGAAATCCGCCGTCGAATTGCTGGCCAAGGGACAGGTCTCTGCCGCTCTTGAATCGCTACAGCAACAGGGCCGTGTTCAGGAGATTCCGAACGCTGAGGAGCGCATTCGTGCCATTGCCAAAGCCTATGTCGAGTCGCCGGAAAAGACTTTGATTGTCTCGCCCGACAACGCTTCGCGCCGCGAGCTCAACGTCGCGGTGCGCGAAGAATTAAAAGCCAAGGGCGCGCTTGCTCCAGATGACAGGACCTTCCGTATCCTCGTTCAGCGCCAGGACATGACCGGCGCTGAACGGACGTGGGCCAGCCATTATGAGGTTGGGGATGTGGTTCGCTATGCCCGTGGCAGCCAAACCGTCGGCATGGAAGCCGGGAGCTACGGTGCGGTTGTCGGCGTCAACTCCGCCATCAACCTGCTCACGGTCGAGAAATCCTCCGGCGAACAGGCAACCTATGATCCGCGCCGGCTGACCGGCGTCAGCGTCTACCGCGAAATCAACCGCGAGTTTTCCGTTGGCGACCGCATCCAGTTCACCGCGCCAGACAAGGCGCTTGGCGTTGCCAACCGCGATCTTGCCGCCGTGGAGTCCATCTCGCCGGACGGCCGTATTTCAGCCCGCCTCGACAACGACCGCCAGATCGAATTTAACGCCCAGGAACATCGCCATTTCGACCACGGCTACGCCGTCACCAGCCACAGTTCTCAGGGGCTCACCGCCGAGCGTGTCCTCGTCAACGCCAACACCGGTGTCCACCCGGACCTGCTCAACTCCCGCTTCGGCTACGTCTCCATCTCCCGCGCTAGCCACGAGGCCACGCTCTTTACCAACGACCTCGCCAAGCTCAGCCCACAACTCAACGCCGATGTCTCGAAGACCTCGGCTCTTGACATCAATCAAGCTCCATCCGTAACTCAGGGAATCGGCATGGTGTGATCTCTTGTCGGCAGTATTAAGTGCTTCAATGAGGCCGCGGTGAATTCACCGCGGAAAGGACTGCATCATCATCTAACCAATCCTCTTTCGGTATGCTTCAATGAGGCCGCGGTGAATTCACCGCGGAAAGCCGCCGCCGGTCAACACAGAGTACGAATCCGAGCAGAGCTTCAATGAGGCCGCGGTGAATTCACCGCGGAAAGGGTGGACCGAACCTAAGAGCGTGGATCGCGCGAGCGCTTCAATGAGGCCGCGGTGAATTCACCGCGGAAAGCTGAAGGGATACAGTCTCCTCTCTATTTCCGGCTCGCTTCAATGAGGCCGCGGTGAATTCACCGCGGAAAGGCGTTCGGAAAGTAAGACCCTGTCCGTCAAAGGTAGGAGCTTCAATGAGGCCGCGGTGAATTCACCGCGGAAAGGCAGTGGCTATCACTGCACCTGCTCTACTTTCAATGGCTTCAATGAGGCCGCGGTGAATTCACCGCGGAAAGTCATTGGATCAACCTCGCGTAGGTCAAACGCTTGCCGTGCTTCAATGAGGCCGCGGTGAATTCACCGCGGAAAGCGACTTGATTATCTGGGATGAGGCGCACGTCCGGTCGCTTCAATGAGGCCGCGGTGAATTCACCGCGGAAAGGGCG